>PDWJ01001827.1_pt1 | contig 31409 bp, 29 predicted proteins | sample 1430881 | NCBI WGS metagenome assembly PDWJ01 (sample SAMN01162460, study PRJNA174530) | Oral metagenome, whole genome shotgun sequencing project. | biome: Marine environment; feature: Marine mammal; material: Swab sample of the gingival sulcus; isolation source: swab sample of gingival sulcus...
TGATATCGGATTAGCAGCTACTTTACCAACCCCTGCGCCATACCAAGCAAAAGGAGAATCTGCCGTATCCCATTCGCTGGTATTATATGCTGAACCTTCGTCTCTATATCCATTATTTGTATCAGAGTACATGCCGTCCGGGTGTGCTTTTATTGAAGAATCATTTATTTCTACATATTCGCCGGTAAAGTTTAAAACTTTTTCAATAGCTTTGTCCCATTCAGGATATTGGCCTTTTGTTAAATGGCCACGATTTAGCGATGCAAAACTAAGTAGCGCATCTTCTGGATTAATCAATTGACCATTGGCATCGTAAAAATCAACTTTCATGTTTATGTTTGTCTTGCCAAAAAAGTCCGTATACCATATCGTCTTGTTGGGATTACTATGTATTATAACCGGAACTTTATCTGGCAGAGGCTCTGTCTCTTTAAGCGTATACGTATAGACAACCCTGCTTAGTTCTTTGCCATTATAGAAAGATTTTTCTAAATTTTGATAAGTAACCGGTACTGCTACACCTTTCTCTAAAACAAGTCTAAGATCATTTGGCCCAATAAACATGCCAGGTCCCCAATCATTGTTTAAGCCTTTGAACATATCATAGCCTTGACCTGAAATAAATCCCCAAGATTCAACTTCTGCAAGTAATTCATCGGCAGTATAAGTTGTAACAGTAGAAGGTACACTAACTAATGCATTCTCCTCGTCCGCAAAGGTTAACAATTGCGGCAATGGCAGGTTAAGATAACCGGGATCATTCTTATGCGCCTCTAAATCTGCCATGGCGGCATCAAAAGCAACCATATCGGCATCATATTGTGCTTTGTCAATATTATACTGCGCTAAATCTAAATCATACTGCGCTTTCAGGATATCATATTCAGCTTTCGCAATGTGTTTACCTCTACTCCCTTTAGCGGATCAATTGCATAAACAGTTTGGCTAAAAACGCTCATTAAAACAAAAATGAGCGCCAACAAAACACCGGACGCCCTTACTACGTTTCTTTTATTCATGTTTTTCTCCTTTCAAAAATACCTAAATCAACTGTCTAGTATTAATGCATTAAGTCAAAAAACAAAATATTTCTTACCTAAATATTATCACATAAAGAAACGGATTGTCAAATTATGCATTGCTTTAATTAACCTTAAACAAAAATATTAAATAAATATTATAATATGTTGATTTTTAGACAATATCGCTATATAATCTAAATAAATCAAAAATATGGAGGTGTATTTATGAAAAAATCTAGCAAAATCACAATTGCAGTACTGGTAATCGCCCTGCTCGTCTTGATGACGGCTTGTAGTGGTTCTAATGACAAACCAGCTGAAACAACTACGCAAGAAGCTGCCGCAGAGACAACTGCAACCGCTGCTGAGACAACAGCTGAAACAACCGCTGAGGCGACCGAAGCAACAACTGAAGAGGCAACTGAAAAAACAACTGAAGAGACTACAGCGACCACAGAGGAGACGACCGAACAAGAAGAAACAAGCGAAGCTGAGGCAACCGTTGGCGAAGCGACAATAGAAGAGACCGTTTTATTTGAACAAAACGACGTTAAAGTAACCGCTACTAAAATGGTCAGCGATGAATTATGGGGACCTGGCGTTAACCTATTAATTGAAAATAATTCAGCTCAAGACATCTTAGTGACTTGTGACAGTCTTACCGTCAACGACTATATGGTCTACGACTTTTTCTCAGCTGAGGTTTCGGCTGGTAAAAAAAGCAATGAAGTCGTCTACCTGTTAGACGATACTTTAATTGAGGCCGGTGTAACAACCATCGCCGATATCAACATGGTATTTGACATCAGCAATAATGATAGTTATGATACAATTTTTATGACTGAGCCCATTCAGTTAAAGACATCACAATTTACTAATTATAAAAAAGAGAAATTAGACGAAGGACTGTTATTATTGGATCAAGATGGTATTAAAATCGTCGCTAAATATCTCGACTACGACGAATTCTTTGGAAACGAAATTGTCTTTTACTTTGAGAACAATACCGATAAAGACGTTTCGGTTTATTGTGAGTCCTGTGCAATTAACGGCTTTATGATCGACTCATTTTTAAGTGGTGAAATCAATGCCGGAAAAATGTTAATTGAAGGTATTACCATTGCGGATGAGAATCTTAAAGAAAATGGCATTGAGGAAATTGAAGAAGTTGACATCGTGTTTAGCTTTAGCGATTCCGATACTTATGATACCATTCTTGAAACAGAAGAACTTGGTTTTGTGATCGAAGAATAGTATACGTTATACCCTATAAAAGCCGCCCTTACAAATGTAAAGGCGGCTTTGTCTTGGAATAATTTACTACATTTCAATTAATAGTTCACTACATTTCAATTACCGGATAGATAATCTTAATCCACTTCTGATAAAAGTCTGCCAACTGTTCATACAAATAACTATTTGAGGCAATCATGATATCCGTATAGAACCAATCCGTTTCCGTTATATCGGGGAACTTCTTAGCATCTGGTAAAATGTCCTCTAGTCTAACATTTCTACCCAACACATTGTTAATCAGCGTGACCAGCTCTGCTCTGGTAATATAGCGCTCCGGTTTGAAGCTGCCATCAGGATAACCGTTTATCCAACCTTTAGCCGCTGCTGCTGCGATATCGGGCTCTGCCCAGTGTCCTGTCTTATCGGTAAAGTTGTATTCAGCCGGTTCCAACTTATCAAAGCGCGTCACAACCGCTGCCAACTCACCTCTGGTAATATAACCGGTTGGCCTGAATGTGCCATCGAGATAGCCCCTTAGTATATCGCCCTTAGCCAATGTACTGATGTGCTTATTCGACCAAAGCAATTGATCGACATCACTAAAACTATTGCTCGTCGAACGAATCGTCTCACGATAGTTATTGTCGAGTAATCTAAAGAAAATTGCTGCAACTTCTTGACGCGTTACATAGTTCTCCGGCTTGACCAAACCATCAGGATAACCTTGAATATAGGCAAAGTGGTCTTTTCTATTCAGCTTTGGTCCATCGCCGCCGGTTGAACCACCACCGGTTGAACCGCCACTCGGCGGCGTATCGTCTTTTTCTTTTTCGTTAATAAACTTAATCGCCGCATGGGTTGTTGTGATAGCACCCGGCGTTACTGTTATGGCACCCGGTGTAACCAGCACAGCGCCTGATGATGTAGTCATAAAGACTGCTGACGGTACATCGCTACCAAAAACAGGTTGGCCATTGCTGATGACAAACTGATAGGTAGCATTTGACTTTTTATAGCCGCTCGGTGCCGCTTTTTCGCGCACGGTATAGCTGTCATCAGGCAACATGGCGAAGAAGGCGTGGCCTTCTGCATTGCTGGTAGCGGTTACGATGCTACTCGGCGATGTCGTCGATGCGACTTCAAAGGTTGCACCTGCTAAAGGGGCACCGTCTTGATCGACTTTGTAAATATCCAACTCACCGGGCAGATTGACAAATGGTATATCTTCATAAGGTTCAGCATGCTCCGGTTCGTTTAACTTCAAATCATCTTCAACAAACTCTTCCGGCACCAGCATCCACCCTATATCATAATAGTAATCAGAATCATTAAAGTAAAAGTAGAGCTTTTGATCAGATTTAATATAACCGTCCGGCGCTTTGACCTCTTCGACTTTAAAATAGGTCAACTTGTCATATAAATTGATGTTTAACTGATCAAAAGTGGCTTTACCATCGGCATCACTAAAGACATCATCTTGCGCCTTTGTGGCTTTTATTTGGCCAGATTCATATGTCAATGCCGTAATCGTGAATTGTGCATCGGCCAAAGGTTGACCGTCTTGATCGACTTTGTCGATGACCAATGCCGGAATATTGACAAATGGGTTATCATCATTCACGTATTGAGGTCTATCAGCTATTATACCTAATAGGTCGGCGTCTTCTGTTATCTCATCTTTGTCTTTACCAACCATAAAGCGCCAATAACCACCATATTTATCAAAATAGAAGTATAGCACCATATTAGATTTGATATAGCCTTGTGGCGCTGTCACTTCAGTTACTCTAAAAATAAACTCTTCGTCGTCATTTCCGACATCTAGTTTACTAAAAGTGGCAAAACCATTTACTTCGCTAGTTGCAGTTCCGATCGTATTAAATTCTAAAGGGCCTTCCGGCACAGCTGCTGCTCTGTCGAGCTGAAAAACTGCTCCGGCCAAAGCATCGCCTAAATGATTGACTTTATAGACATCGAGTTCAGGCGGTGTATTGATAAATTTTTGGTCGGTATAAGGTTCGCCTTTTTCTACTTCCTCAAACACATCATAATAGTTATCCTCAGTAACTTCCGGTAAAAAGCGCCAACCATTTTCACTCACATCGTCGGATTCCATAAATAACTTAAAATAAAACTTTTGATCGGATTTAATATAACCGTCCGGTGCCGTTGTTTCTTCAACCATATAAATGAAATTTGGATACCCAAATTGATCTAAGACTGCATCCGCAGTGAAAAGTGCTTTACCATCCGCATCGCTCGTTGCCTCTCCAGCATATTGCATTTCGAGATTAGCATTAGGGTCATTCTGATTATAAGATAGTTTGTAAAGCGTAAATTTAGCGTCCTTTAAGGGTTTGCCATCTGGATCGGTTTTATAAACGGCCAACTCCGGAAAGTCATAAAATGCTTGCTCGCTAAAACCAACACCAGGAAAATATGGATAGGCGTCATCCAGTGAGCCAATCGGATCATTTTCATCAAAATCATCCTCATACATAAAATTCCAGTATTTTTTGTCTTTATCATAGTTAAAATACCATACCTCATTTGACTTATAGTAGAGCGGTGGCGCGACTGTTTCTGTCACGCGAAAGAAAAAATTATCATCTGGCCCACCGAGGTCAATATCACTAAAGGTAGCCAGACCGCTATCGCCACTGATTTGGTTATCCAGCAGCTCAAAACTCAATTCAATCGTGCCAGGTACATCAATCACCTTTTCAAGTTGAAATGTCGCACCGGCTAAACCTTCCCCAGTCACACCATCAGCCTTATAGACATCGAGTGATTGCTTTTCGTTGTTAGGGGCGGCAAATGAAAAACTGCTGCTGACAAGTGCCAATACTAGCACCAACACAAAAAACTTTTTCCAATTCATAATGTCTTGCATGATAACTTATCGTTAACATGCCCTCCTTTCTCTTAAACTGCTCTGCGTTTGTTGATAAAGCATAGCTGCTTTACATTGCAGATGATATCGTCTCTGTTCTATAAAAATGCCCTGCAATGTTACTGTACTCACTTTAAGTATACACCGATAGCAATTATTTTTAAAGTAAAAATACTAAATATCAATGGAAACAAATTAATATTTAGTATTGCTAAATCTTTTTGTTATTAAAAAACTAGAAATAATGTAACTATTCAGTCGAGTTGCTGAACCTGTGTCATCTCGACCATAGTACGAAGTACGGAGTGGAGAGATCTCGCTTTTAAAACCCGAGATTTCTCGACAATGGCCTGGTCATAAATCAAAGATTTATTGCTCGGTCATGCATCCCACCTGGTCACAAATGTTCCATTTGCTACTCGGCTATGCCTACTCGAAATGACATTGTTGACTGAACAATAGAGCTATAAATAATGAAACGGCGAGCGTTCAACCGTAGCAGCTACAACCGACACGTCAAGTCGGTGCTGTTTTATCATATTGGTAAGCTGCTTGGCAAAGCCCTCGGCAAATAGCACTTCTGATTCAAAGTGGCCGACATCGGCCAGTAGCAAGCCGTGGTGTAAGCCTTCGACCACTTCGTGATATTTGGCATCACCGGTTACAAAGGCATCGACGCCACTTTGAGCCGTCTCTGCTAAAAAGTCCATGCCGGCGCCGGCAATAACGGCAACCGTTGCAATGGTTTTAGTTAAATCGCCGGCTAGACGCACGCTATTAAGCGATAGTGATTTTTTAAGATGCTCGGCAAACTGCGCTGCCGTCATTGGCACCGTCAGCTGGCCTTTTTTTCCAAGGGTAAAGCGTTGGTCAATTTGCGGTTTAACAGCAATTAGCGGCTCAATTTTTTCTAATAAAAGCGCCTTAGCCAACAAGTAAGATAAACCTCTATCATAATGATCATAATTTGTATGCATGGCATAAAATGCCATATTTTGCCTAATCAGGCGACTTATTAGGCGCCCTTTCGGTTGGTCTTCACGCAGTGATTTAAGCGGCTTAAAAATTAATGGATGATGCGCGATAATCAATTGACAATGCGTTGTAATAGCCTGTTCAATGACGGCATCGTTTAGCTCTAAACAAACTAATACCTTCTCAACCGGCGCATCCGGCACACCAACCTGTAGGCCGACATTATCCCAGTCCTCAGCGGCAATTAACGGAATATCAATTTCTATTAGATCAATAATCTGCTTAACGGTCACGGACATCGCTTACTCCTTTTAATCTGACCAACTCTGTATTTATCTTCTCACATTCAACAATTTTATTAGCCGCGCTTAAATGCTCTGCCAACGCCTGCTTGACGTCGACTAAATGTTCAATATAGGCATAATAATTAGCGTCTTTTAGCGGATTAACCGCAACCGCCAAATCGAATTCATCCGGCAAAGTAGCCACTTTGTCAACCGCCTTGATAATATTATAAAATTTTGTGCCCTCACGGGCAATCTGTTCGACGCTAATGCTAAAGCCGTTTTGATACAACCAGCGCCTTAAAAAAGGGCGATTTTGCATCGGTTGTAGAATCAAATAGCGCGCGGCACGCGCCAATTCAATATCGGCTGCTAAAATATCGGCAATGGTGTGTCCACCCATGCCGGCGATGACAAAAACGTCGACTTCGGCTGGTCGATAAGGCGTTAGGCCGTCTGCCAAGCGCAACTCAATTTTATGTTCTAAAGCGCAATCGGCAATATTGCGCCGCGCTGCGGCAAGTGGACCGGCTTTAACATCAGAAGCAATTACCTTGTTGGCCAGGCCATTTTTTAGCAAATAAATCGCTAAATGAGCGTGGTCGGTACCAACGTCGGCAACGACCACATCTTTTTCGATTAATCCGGCAATAGTCAGTAAACGATTATTCATTTTATTCGAGAAAGTCACGCAATTTTTTGCTACGCGACGGATGTTTTAATTTGCGCAATGCCTTAGCTTCGATTTGACGAATGCGTTCCCTGGTCACCTCAAAGCGCTTGCCTACTTCTTCCAGAGTACGCGCCCTGCCGTCTTCTAAACCAAAGCGCAATTTAAGCACTTTTTGTTCGCGCGGTGTCAGTGTTTCAAGCACTTCAATTAACTGCTCTTTAAGCATCGCAAATGCAGCTGCATCGGCCGGCGCCGGCGCATCGGTATCGGGGATAAAATCGCCCAAATGAGAATCTTCTTCTTCGCCAATCGGCGTCTCTAAAGAAACCGGTTCTTGGGCAATTTTTAATATTTCACGCACTTTTTCGACGCTCATATCCATCTCTTCGGCAATTTCTTCCGGTTTCGGGTCACGCCCCAATTCTTGCAACAACTGACGCGACACGCGGATTAATTTATTAATTGTCTCAACCATGTGCACCGGAATGCGAATCGTTCTGGCTTGGTCGGCAATTGCGCGCGTAATCGCTTGCCGAATCCACCACGTCGCGTAAGTTGAAAACTTAAAGCCCTTACGATAATCAAATTTTTCAACCGCTTTAATTAGACCAAGGTTACCCTCTTGAATTAAATCTAAAAACTGCATGCCACGGCCGACATAGCGTTTGGCTATGCTAACGACTAAACGTAAATTGGCCTCACATAATTTTTGCTTAGCGTAAGCATCGCCCGCTTCCATGCGTTGTGCCAACTCCAATTCTTCATCGGCCGTCAAAAGTGGTACTTTACCGATTTCTTTCAAGTACATACGCACCGGATCGTCGATGCCAATGCCTTTTGGCACGCTAATCTCTTTTTCTTTTTTCTTGCTTTTAACAGGTGTGACGCTTTCATCCATTTCTTTAACGCCATCGCCAATGACATCAATGCCCAAATCTGAGAAAGAAGAAAAAATAGTATCGAGCTGCTCTTGGTCAAATGAAAATGCGTCCAATTCTTTACTGATTGTATTGTAATCTAAGGACCCCTTTTCCTTACCCTCGGCAATTAATTTTTCGATTGCTTCGCGTTGATTTTTCTGTGCCATTTCTATTCCTTTCAATTATTGAATAAACGATTAATCTCGGCTAACTCAGCCTGTATTTTGTCGCGTTTACCAAGTAGTTTACGCAGCGTCAATTGTGCGTTTTGATCAGTCATAACACGCTGTTGTTCAATTGCGCTATCAATCTCTTTGCGACTTTCCAATAAGACTAGCCGTCGTTGTGTCAACAGTAGTTTATCCAAGGTGTGTTCGCCTTGCCAATCATCATCGATTTTCTGAATTACCTCTAGCAGCTCTAGTTGCTCTAAGCTGAACTGATCTATTGCCAGCTGCATATCAAAGCCGGTATGTCGTTTTAGATATGCCAGTAATGCCACGCTTAGTTCATCAAGTGTCGGATAATGTAATTTTTCAATTTTGCGTTGAAAAACGTCACCGCTGACCTTACCATGCAGCAATCCGGCCAATAGTGCCTGTTCAATACGGTATAACTGGCTGGTTTCCTGTAAGGCGCTAAACTGTTCAGCTAACGGCAATTTTGCTACTTTGTCTGCCGAATTATAGCTTGCATTTTGTCCGCCATTGGCGCTATGCCATTTGGCAAAGTCGCGCCCAACCGATTTGACATTTAGGCCCAAACGCGCCGCCAGTTTTTCGATGTAAATCTGGCGTTCACTGCTAAGTGAAAGTTGACCAATATGGCGAAAGGCCTCTTTTAAAAATGCCAAGCGACCATCCGCCCTGTCTACTTGATAATTTTGTTGTATATAATCAAGTGAAAAACTAACCGTATCTTGCGCCTGTGCGATCATTCGGTCAAAACCGGCTTTGCCAATGCTATGTAGTGCTTCATCAGGGTCTTTATAATCACCCAAATCAACTACCCGAACAGTTAGGTTAGCGCCCTGAAACACTGCTAACGACTTCATAATGGCCGCGCGACCGGCGGCGTCGCCATCATAGGCAAAAATGACGTCATCAAATATGCGATCTAATTGCTTGACATGATGTTCGGTCAATGCCGTCCCCAAAGAGGCGACGGCGTTTTTATAGCCATATTGATGAAGTGTGATGACATCGATATAACCTTCAACTAAAATCACCGCTTTACTATTTTTTAAATTTTTTCGTGCAAAGTTTAGACCATATAGTATATTGGATTTATGAAAAATTGCTGTTTCCGGTGAATTAAGATACTTTGGTAATGCATCATCCAGTACCCTGCCGCCAAAGCCAACCACTCTGCCGCGTCGATCAAATATTGGAAACATCAAGCGATTGCGAAAACGGTCGTAATAACGCGACTGTTCATTTTTGGATAACAAACCACAGTCCAGTAGTTCGCGTTGGCTATAACCGACGCGCTGTGCTAATTTTATGATGTCATCCCAACTATCACGCGCATAGCCAAGCCCAAAACTACGAGCAATAGCTGCTGTAATACCGCGTTGTTCGAGGTACTTTAACGCCGTCGGAATATCCTGTAATTGATTAAAATAGTAGCGTGCCACTTGTTTCATCACCTGATACAGCTTAGTTGTGTTGTCATAATGGCGACGACTGTTTTGGTCGCTTATAAAAGGCGTCAAGTCAATACTATAGCGTTCAGCCAAACTCTCAAGCGCATCTAAAAAACCGATGTTCTCATGTTCCATCACAAAGCCAATTGCCGAACCGGATTTGCCACAGCCAAAACAATGATAAAACTGCTTTTCTTGTGACACGACAAAGGAAGCTGTCTTTTCGCTGTGAAATGGACAGAGTCCCTTATAGTTACGCCCCGCTTTTTTTAACGATACGACAGCGCCAACCACATCGATGATATCGATACGATCTGTAATATATTCGGTTACTTCACGCTTATATTTTGCCATATTATCTACCGTGCCAGTATTTTGGTACAGTTAATTCGGTGTATTGGTTTACCGCATAGCGATCAGTCATGCCTGCAATATAATCTTTAACCGCTGTACTGCCTTCAGTATGGTAACACTCAATATAGTCTTGTGGCATTTGCAGAGGATTTTCCAAATAATAATAGTACAAATACTCGACTACTTTCATCGCTTTGCTCTCTTCTGCCTTGGCTTCAACATTGAGGTAAACATTTTTAAACATAAAATCGCGAATAATTTCCATCTCTTGCCAAGTTTCAGCCGACATGCGGATTTGCGTCGTAGCGCGGTTATTTTCAATGACGTCGACAATCATTTTATCGAGTCGGTCGCTGGTGTATTCGCCAAAATAGCTGATAAAACTGGTCGGCAAATCAGACATGGTCAAAACGCCAGCGCGAATTGCATCATCAATGTCGTGATTGATGTAGGCAATGCGATCAGACAAGCGTACAACCTGCCCTTCTAATGTATAGGGTTCAACCGGACCACTGTGGTTGAGAATACCGTCGCGCACTTCTGCCGTCAAATTTAAGCCACGCGCATTCTCGTCGCGTATTTCTAAATAGTCAACCACACGTAAACTCTGTTCGTTATGACGAAAACCGCCTTGATGCATTCTGTTCAGTACCACTTCACCACAATGACCAAATGGCGTGTGCCCCAAATCGTGGCCAAGTGCAATCGCCTCTGTTAGGTCTTCATTAAGCTTAAGCGCACGCGCAATTGAACGACTGAGCTGTGACACTTCAAGCACATGTGTTAAACGCGTGCGGTAGTGATCGCCCTCTGGCGATAAAAAAACCTGTGTTTTGTGCTTGAGTCGCCGAAATGCCTTAGAGTGAATAATGCGATCGCGATCGCGCTGAAAAACCGTGCGGTATTTGCAGGGCGCTTCCTGACGCAAGCGACCGCGCGTATTAACCGCTAACGTCGCCCTTGGGCTCAACCATTCAGCTTCTCGTCGTTCTTGCTCTGTTCTCATCATTTCTCCAGATTATAAACTATCCAATGCGGCACGTCGCTCTGCAAGCAGACGCAAAATCTGATTGGCGGTTTCTTCAACTGCCTTATTTGATACGTCAATCACCGGACAGCCAATTTCTCTAAAAATTACATTGGCATACTCTAATTCTTGATTGATGCGTTCTAAACTGGCATAGCTAGAACCGGCACTTAACCCCATCGCCTTTAGTCGTTCTTCGCGAATGGCAAATAATTTGTCCGGCGTATTGATTAAACCGACAATCTTCTTTGGGTCTATCTGATAGACTTCTTTTGGCACGGGCACTTCCGGTACCAGTGGTATGTTGGCAACACGCACGTTCTTATGAGCCAGATACATACTAAGCGGCGTCTTAGACGTCCGCGAAATACCAAGCAAGACGATGTCGGCTAATTTAACACCGCGTGGATCCTTGCCATCATCATATTTAACGGCAAACTCAACCGCCTTGACGCGCTCAAAATAGTTTTCATCGAGGCGATGTATCGTTCCCGGCTCATAAACCGGTTCAACACCCAATAACTCTTTAAATGAATTAATTAACGGATTCATCACGTCAATAGACATCAGATTGCGCTGCTTACAACCCTCTAAAATGCGCTCTTTTAATGATTCTATTACCGTGGTAAATACGACGACCGCGGTGCGCGTAGCAGCCTCGTCAAGAATAGCGCCAATTTTTGCCGTCTCTGTTACATAGGGATATTTTTTAAATATAAATTCGATGTTATCAAACTGACCCACTGCCGCCTCGGCGACGTGTTCAGCGGTATCGCCCAGCGAATCCGATATAATATAAATAAAGCAACATTTCATATCACTGCTCCTGTACATTGATATTCGTCCGCAACTGACGCATTGCACTTTCCAAAAACTTGATTTCGTACTTACTGTCAATATGTAGCTCAATGCGTTCCCAGATAAATTCGGCATAGTTGAGTAAGCCGACGCGATTGAGCGTTGTTGCCTTCTTGACATTGGCATCAATGCTCTTGATTAAAGCCAGCATTATTGAAGCATCAGAAGAGCCATAGTGCACGATTTGGTTGTATGTGCTATTTAGTAATTTTTCTAAGTTAAAGATTTCAAATATCAAACCGGTATCATCAGCACCCTCATCCATAAATATATACCCCGATTCAAAGCGAATTAAATCTTCCAATATGACACTTATCATTCGAATACAATGAATCGCCGTATTGGGATCATTAATGCCCGGCGACATGGCGCGCAACGCCACCTCGACAATTTTTTGAATTGAGTAATTATAGTCTTGGTTTTCGGTACGTTGATCACCTACCACGTAACAGGCGCGAATAATGCTTTCGATATTTTCCGGAAAATCGGCACCATCGTCTGCGTGAATCGTCGCCAACACTTCGCCGCGATAGACAAAATCACCGACCGCTTTTTTAAAAACGATAACGCCCTTGTTATCTTCAGCAATACGATGCAACCGCCGATAGTTGACATTTTGAATATAAGTACTCTTTTTGGCGTGAATACTGGTCACTTCCGGCATATTGATAAAGTCATTGGTCTTGTGAATTTCGTAGTCTTTGATGACATTGACATAATCTTTAATATTGACCTTTGCCTCATTATAAAGGCGCTCAATAATATTGCTGGTCTGAATAAATTTTGCAACATTGTCAATAAAGACAATGAAAAACAAGATGCCGATGATGATGTAAATCAGCGAAAACCCACCGGAAAAAACCTTTGTGCCGTCGGCAATATTATTCGATAACAACAACGAGACGATGGCGTAGATAAAACCACCGACAAAGACCGCAAACGACTGCATGGTATTGCGATTGGTTAAAAAATTCTCGACGACGCGAGGTGATAACTGTGACATATACATCGTCAAAACAACCATCGTCGTCGAAAACGTAAAGGTCATAATGGTGATAAAGGCCGCTGCAACAATGGCATGCACATTGCGCACCAATTCAACCCTCGCCGACAATACAATCGGCAAATATGCGGCAAAACTAGCTGAATAAGCCTCATCCAAATAATAAACGATCAAGGCTAACCCAAATGACAGAATGCTAACAACTGTCGGATAAAGCCAAATGCTCTTTTTGAATTTTCTAAATAGGCTTTTAATACCGCTCATTTTAATATTCAAGACGCTGTGTCAAATAGTCGACCAAATCGGCAATCGCCACACGCGTTTGCTCCATACTATCGCGATGTCTAATCGTAACCGCCTTATCATCAAGCGAATCAAAGTCATAAGTAATACAAAATGGCGTGCCAATTTCATCGTGTCGACGATAACGCTTACCAATTGAACCGGATTCATCATAATCGACGTCAAAGTGTTTGCGCAAAGTATCATAAACGGCACCGGCCCGTTCACTTAATTTTTTAGAGAGCGGAAAGACCGCCGCCTTAAATGGTGCTAAAGCATGATGTAGTTTTAAGACGACGCGACTATCTTTTTCATCAATTTGTTCTTCTTCATAAGCATCTACCAAGAAAGCCAACGCCATACGATTGGCACCTAATGATGGCTCGATGACGTATGGAATGTACTTTTGATTGGTTTGCGGGTCTTGATAATTCAAATCAACGCCGCTGTATTCCATATGACGCGATAAATCATAATCGGTGCGCGAGGCGATACCCCACAGTTCGCCCCAACCGAACGGAAAGCGGTATTCGATGTCAGAAGTAGCATTGGAATAATGTGATAGTTCCTCTTTTGAATGATCGCGTATCCGCATATTTTCGGCATTTAAACCAAGCGTCGTTAACCAATTAACACAAAAGTCTTTCCAATAAGAAAACCACTCCATTTCACTACCCGGTTCACAAAAAAATTCTAATTCCATTTGAACGAACTCACGCGTCCGAAATATAAAATTACCCGGCGTAATTTCATTGCGAAACGACTTGCCGACCTGGGCAATGCCAAATGGCACTTTTTTACGTGCTGCCCGTTGGACTGCCTTAAAATTCAAAAAGATGCCCTGTGCCGTTTCAGGACGCAAAAATATTTCAGTTGAAGAGTCTTCAGTTACCCCTTGATGCGTCTTAAACATCAGGTTAAACTGACGAATGTCGGTAAAATCGCGCTTGCCACAGCTGGGACAGGTCAGCGCAACCTGATCGATATAATCCTTCAATTGCTGGTGCGACCAGCCTTCGATATTCTCGCTAATACCTTGCTCGGCGTTGTAATCTTCAATTAATTTATCGGCACGATAACGGCTTTTACACGCTTTACAGTCCATTAAGGGGTCATTAAAACCCCCGATATGGCCACTGGCTTGCCACACTTTCGGATTGAGTAAAATCGATGAATCCATACCGACATTATACTTTGACTCGCGTACGAATTTCTGCCACCAAGCCGCCTCAACGTTGCGCATCAAGGCCGTACCTAACGGACCATAGTCCCAAGTATTAGCCAAACCGCCGTAAATATCTGAGCCCGGAAAAATAAAGCCGCGGTTTTTACAGAGTGAAACGATTTTGTCCATTGTCTTTTCGCTGTTTTTCATACTTGCTCCTCATCTAAAATTATTGTCAAAATTGCCCTACAATCTGTTATAATAATAAAAAACGTATTGTTTAGTCGTCAATATGATAGAGTTTCATTGCTGACTGAATCATTACTAAAAAACTAACTTCTTGAGGTTATTATGTCTAAAATTTTCACCTTTTTATTGACACTATTGTTGATGTCAAATTCATCAATCATTGCACAATACTATAATGATTTATCTGATTCGCTGACCGAGCGACAACTAACAATCACTTTTGTCGGTGATATCATGGTGCATGATACGCAATATCTCGCAGCGCGCGTTGCAGACGGCAGCTATGATTTTAAGCCCTGTTTTCAATATGTCAAGGAAAATTTCCAGTCAGCCGACTTAATGGTTGGCAATTTAGAAACGACCTTGACTAGCGAAAACAACTACAGTGGTTACCCGGTATTTCGCACGCCGGCCGAACTGGCAACAGCATTAAAGGACGCCGGATTTGATATCGTTGGCACTGCCAACAACCACAGTTTAGATAACCGTCTATACGGTGTCGAAACAACTTTATCACTTTTAAAATCAGTTGGCATCGCCTCAACCGGCACCTATCGCCACGACGAACCGGCTCAACCGCTAGTAGTTGAAAAAGATGGCTTTAAACTGGGCTTTATTGCCTCGACCTACGGTACCAATGGCTTCACAGCCCCGCCAGAATACAACCATATCGTCAATCTAAACGATATCGCGCTTTACCAACAGCAAATTGAACAACTGGACGCCGCCGATGTCGACGCCATCATCGCCATTGTGCACTGGGGCAGCGAGTACCAACGTCAGGCTAACGAAGCACAGATTGAATTCGCCAAACAGCTCACCGCGCTGGGGGTCGACATCATCATCGGATCGCATCCTCACGTTATCCAACCAGACGATTGGCTAACTGTTGGCGATAAAAACTGCTATGTCGTCTATTCGCTGGGCAACTTCGTATCTGCTCAATACTGGCGCTATACCGATACTGGACTGGCGCTTAGTTTAACACTAGATAAGTCAGCCAATCGACCACTAACGATTTCAGAAATTGAATACAGTCCCTTTTGGGTCGATCGACACGACGAAAACGGCAACAACAGTTTTGCAGTAATTCCGCTGCGCAACGCACCGCAATTGACACGGCTTTCAGCCGCCGACCAGCAAAAAATGCAACAGGCGCTCGACGATTTTATGACACTGTATCAAATCAATGATTTTAAGCGCATCATCGAGCACTAACTGTTGCTGCTATATCGCCTTTCGAGCGCCGCTTATAGTGAATACTCTGCTAACTCTTCTGGTAAAACTTCACAACTAAGTGTCGCAAAAAAACTAATGTCATAACGTTTACCTAGTTCTTCCAAACGCGCGACAAATTTTGGCGTTTCAGTGACGACACAATCCATAACTTTACAGAGGCCATCGATAAAAATATGATCTATATCGTAGTCATTTGAAATAATCCCACAAATAAAGCCCACGAACTCATCAATTGAATGTATCGGAAAGTCTTCCATACAAACAAATCTAACATCGTGGGTCAAATCGTACATATGCCGCTTATCATCGTCAATAAAAATTACGTTACCGGCTGACTGTTCGGACTTTTCATTTGCCAATCTGATTAATCGCTTTGTTTTGCCCGAACCCATAGAACCTGAAATTATTTTCACCATTTCAACCATCTCCTTTACTTATTATTATTGCTCCTACTTACTCTTTCGCTGACAACTGTTTATTTCCTTTTTTTTTTGCTATTTTATCGTTTTTTGACTACGACGCAATTGGCCGCATGCCCCTTGAATGTCGTCGCCCAGTTCGCGACGCTGCGTGGTCTGAATCCCCGCCGTTTCTAAACGTTTCTTAAAGGCCGTCACATACTGTTTGTCCGGCGGAATGTAATCACGCTCAGCAATCGGATTAATTGGTATCAAATTGACGTGTATTGGCTTACCACGCAAATGTTCCACTAAAGCGTTAGCATGCGCCGCGGAATCATTTTTGCCCTTTATCAAGGCATACTCAATTGTGACGCGCCGCCCGGTCGCCGCAAAATAGTAGTCGATTGCGCGCAACAAATCGGCAATTGGTGCCTTGCGGTTAATTGGCACAATTTTACTGCGTTCATCATCAAACGGACTGTGCAGAGAAACCGCCAACGTAATCTGCAGTTTTTCGGCTGCTAAATCGTAAATTCGCTCAATGATTCCACAAGTTGATAAAGTAATATGACGCTGACTTAACCCTAAGTGGGCAGGATCGCTTACAGTCTTGATAAACTGTAAAGATGCATCATAGTTATGTAGCGGTTCACCGCTACCCATCATAACGACGCGCGAAATTCGAATATTTTTGTCATGGTTCACCAGTAATATTTGCTGCCACATTTCATAGGCTTTTAAATGACGCGCTAATCCGTCGATGGTCGACGCACAAAAAGTGCAGCCCATCGCACAGCCAACTTGTGAAGAAATACATAGCGTGTAGCCATGCGCATACTTTAATAACACACATTCAATTAAGTGCCCATCGCGCGTCTCTAACAAATATTTCCATGTATTGCCATCGGCGCTGCTTAAAATTTTGACGATAGCAAGGTCAAAGACAACATAGTCGGCAGCTAAATCAACAATCAATTTATTGGGCAAATTATGCATTTCGGCAATTTCTGATATGCGTTTACGATACAAAAAATCCCAGATTTGCTTAGCGCGAAATTTAGGCTGATTAAGCGATTTAACCAGTACCACAAGTTCATCAAAATCGAGTGCATAAAGCGATAGCTTCGCCTTTAATTCAGACATCAATACCCTCTCTTTTTATTGGCTTCATATAACAAGGGGCGGCCATCTGCAATGCGCCTTAGATTTTCCATAATATAGTCTAATCGTCTAATATTGCGCTTTTCTGACAGCCAAGAATTGTGAGGCGTAATCAGTAACTGCGGAAAATCCCAAAGCGGACTGGCGCTATCAAGTGGCTCTTGTTTGACGACATCAAGTGCACAAAACTTAAATTTACCAGCCTGTAATGCGGTTAACAAAGCAGTCTCATCTACCACTGAACCACGTGATATATTAATAAAAATTGCATCGTCTTTGATAGCTGAAAAAACCGTTTGATCGATTAAATTTTCAGTCTCACCAGTTTGCGGTAGACAGACGACGACGGCATCGGCTGTTGCCAGTATACTATTAAGTTCTGTTAGCGGATAGGTCTCAGCAAAGCCCTCTACCCTGCGACCACTACGATTAACGCCGACAATTTCAACACCAAACGGCTTGAGACGTTTGACTGCCTGACGGGCAATATTGCCAGTGCCTAAAAAGACAACATGGTGACCAGCTAATTCAATTAGATCAGTTCGCATCCGCCACGTTTTGGCTTGATACTGTTCAAACAAACCGGTCAACTGGCGACAGCCGATCAGCAACATCATAACGATCCATTCGGCAATCGGTTCAGCATAGCCATAGCGGTTATGCGTCACTTTGATGCTGTCATCCAACACGACCGCCTCAGGCAACTGATTAATGCCGGTACTCGATAGGATGATAAACGATAAATCGCGGTAGGCAGCATTGCTCAATCGACTAAATGGATCGTAGCACGCCAAAACATCCACTCCGATTAAATTATCATCGGTTAGTTCTTTTTCTGACTTATAAACCACATCATAGCCCAACGCTTTGATCGTCTGAAAGGTCGCTGCACCATAATCGTATGTAAATAGCACTTTCATATGTCAATCCTTTCGCCTCATCAGGTAGTCGATTGCCTGATAGTAGCTCTTTATTTTATTACCCATAAATAGTTGGTTAACACCTTTGGCAGTAATACTTTTAGAACGAAACGCCTGACGCTGACTGATATCAGTCAAATGAACCTCAACTTTTGGCTTAGTAACACTGAGTAGAGCATCTAAAATGGCAATCGATGTATGGCAATAAGCGGCCGGATTGATTATTAAAGCGTCATATTGTTCATACTGTTGAATCCAGTCGATAATCTGTCCCTCGTGATTAGTCTGCATGATTTCCAGTTTTAGGCCATATTTTGTAGCGTAATCACGCAGTGCGACAACCAGTTCAGGATAGCGCATTGTGCCATAAATATCGGGTTGCCGTATGCCCAATAAATTTAAATTGGGACCATTAATCAAACGAATCTTCATCTTTTAATTTCTCCTTTAGCCATGCTAAGGCAAGCTTTTGATCAGTTATATTCAGTTGATAGTGGGCAGCTGTTTGATAAAGCGAGCGACGTGCTTCATACAATTGATAAATACGTGCCTTATCAGCAGCTAATAAAGGCCGTGCTGTGCTGTCAAGCGTGCTGATAATCGCTGCTAGTGGCCGTTTTAAATAGATGACGATGCCACTATTTCGCAATCGGTCAATGTTGTCAGCACGACAAATCACACCGCCGCCGGTTGCAATAACCACATTCTCTAAATTGGTCAGCTCTTTTAGTGCAGCGCTTTCCAAAGCGCGAAAATTTTCCTCACCGCCTTGAAATAATGCTGCAATTGTCTGCTGCTGGCGATTGACAATGTAATCGTCCAAATCGATAAAACGATAAGCCAAACACGTTGCCAATTTCTTGCCAAATGTCGTCTTGCCAACGCCCGGCATACCTATCAGATATATCTTCATTGCGCTGCCCGCCATAAATCATATAGAGCCATGGCAATAACCGATTCAACAATAATCGGCGTACGTATCACAAAGGCCGGATCATGCTGACCGGTTAGTTTTAATTTGACATTGCTTTGACTATCGAGATCAACCGTCTCTTGCTCACAAAATAACGATGGCGTCGCCTTAAAGGTACAGTCAATCTGTATCATTTCACCATTGGAAATGCCGCCCAACACACCACCGTTATGGTTACTCAAATGCCGCAAAACACCATCAATATACTGCATTTGATCAGCTACCTGGCTACCTTTTTTCGCAGCAAAAGCCACACCATCGCCGAAGCCAATCGCCTTTAAGCCCGGAATGGCCCATAAATACTGTGCTAAAATCGCCTCGATTGACTCAAAGGGCGGCTCGCCGATACCAACCGGCATACCTGATACCATGACACGCACTGTGCCACCTAGCGAATCGCCCGCACTGCTGACGGTATCTAAATATTCAATTACCGACTGGCGCCACTCGCTTGTCAAGTTATCGAGCCAACTACCATCGCGCTTAATCTGTGCATTATAAGGCAACTGCAACTCGCCCAAGTTGATGATGTCAGCATAAATACTAATGCCTTTTTCCGTCAACAATTGCCTGACAATCGTACCGGCAACGACAAAACAAGCCGTCATTCGACCGGAAAAAATACCACCACCACGCGCGTCGTTATAGCCTTTATACTTGACATTGGCCGTATAATCGGCGTGCGATGGTCTCATAATGGTAGCTCGTTGCTTGTAATCTTGCGAGTTTTGTCCGTTATTTTTAATTATAAATGTGACTGCAGCTCCTGTCGTACGACCGTCTAATAGACCGCTTAGCCATTCTACAGTATCGCTTTCACGTCTTTGACTGGTTAAAAGAACGCCGGTTTTGCGCTTGGTCAATTGACATCCAATCAAATCTTGATCAATCTCTAAACCGGCGGGCAAGCCGTCAATTGTCATACCAATCGCCGGTCCATGCGATGCGCCAAACAACGTATAACGAATGGTATTACCGATTGTACTGCTCATAGTTTCCCCCTAGTGCTGCAAAATCCTGATAAAACTGCGGATAAGACTTAGCTACCACTTCAGCCGCCGACAATATAACCGGCTGGTCGCAAACGGTGGCGGCAATTGTCAACATCATGGCAATACGATGATCAGCACAACTGTTTACCCTGCCACCGACAAGACGTCGCCTGCCACGAATCACCATGCCGTCGGCGGTTTCCTCAATATCTGCACCAAGTGCATTTAACTGCGTCACCACCGATTCAAGCCGATTTGACTCTTTATAACGTAAGCGCGCACCACCGATTAAGGTTGTCTGCCCTTCAGATACGCTGGCCAACAAGGCAATTGCCGGCACCAAATCGACCATTTGTGAAACATCAAGTGTAATGCCCCTCGTCTTAGCCGGTTTTGCTATAAAACCGGTGGTTGTGGCGCTGACCGCACCGCCCATCCGGTTGATAACATCGACAATTGCGCGATCGCCTTGTAAACTTTCACTTGACAATTCAGCCACCTCAATCGTCTGACCAAGTGTCGCTGCTACCAACCAATAGGCCGCACTGGAAAAATCGCCCTCAACTGTAAAATCCGTCGACTGGTAGCGCTGATTAGCGGCAATCTGCCAGCCGTTTGACAAGGGCTCTATGACGATGCCAAAGCGTCGCAAAACAGCGATTGTCATGTCGACATAACCACGCGATTGCAGCGCTGTCGTCAGTCTAATTGTCGACGGTTGGTCGCATAGTGGCAAGGCAAACATCAGACCGCTGATGTATTGTGAACTAATATTACCGGCGATTGCCACTTCACCACAGAGCGGTTTACCGCTAATTGTCAGCGGTAAGCGCCCATTGTATTCAATTTGACAATTGTGTTTATTAAATAGTATAAGGTAGTCGTCAAGTGGTCGCTTGGCCAAACTGGGTTGACCACTAAAAGTACAAGGCCCTTTGACCTGTAGGGATAATGGCAATATAAAACGCAGCGTGCTGGCCGATTCGCGACAGTTCAATACTTTGCTTGGCGTTTGTAGCGCTGACGATTGTACCAACAAACTACTGCCCCGCCACTGAAAATTGCAGCCAAAAGCCGTCAGCACAGCAATGGTCGCCAACACGTCATCGGACTTGGCAACATTATCAATTTGCGAAACACCGTCAGCCAATGCAGCGGCGATAATCGCGCGATGCGCATATGATTTAGACGGTGCGGCCAATAGACGACCCGCCAGCTTAGTGGGATAAATCTGCAATTTCACGATAATATCCTCGATATATTTGCTCCACTCTGGCAAATGCTAATTTGACAATCTGCGGATTGAAAGGACCATCAAGTAGAACCATCGTTAGCATCTGTTCACTATTCTTTTTATCACGTTGCAAATAATAGGCTATTTCATCATACGGTCGGTAATAGCTTGAATCATACCAGGGCTGCTGCTGTAACCAGTTAATGTAATCAGTAAGGACAGCGCGCTCTAAATTGAAAAGTTCAACCGAAAAAAACAAACTGATTGCAATACCCAACATCACCGCCTGGCCATGGCCAAGTTGTCGATTTTGATTAACATGCTCTAAGGCGTGGCCAAAACTATGGCCAAAATTAAGTATGCGCCGCTGGCCTACATCATGCAAATCTCGCTCGACAACCGATTGTTTATATTCTGCAAATTGGTCAATCTGAGCGATGACTTGCTCTTTAAATTGTGCGAGTGGTAACTGCACAATTTCAGACTTAAAGCGCCTGTCAATATAACTGTACTTGAGACACTCGCCACGCCCATTTTGCCATTCAGCATCAGGTAAGGTTGCCAAAAAATCAGTTGCCAAGACAATTTGCTTTGGCTGATAAAAGCAACCCAAACTATTTTTACCATGAACGGTATTGACGGCCGCCTTGCCTCCAATTGCCGCATCGACCATGGCAAGCAATGTGGTAGGCACGATAATTAAATTGATACCGCGCTTGGTTATCGCTGCACTAAATGCGGCAATATCACTGGTTATACCACCGCCAATCGCAATTAGATAATCGCTTCTATCGATATTTAACGCCAACAAACTGTCACAGATTGCTGCCACAGTTGTCAGTTTTTTTTCTTTTTCTAATGCTGTGAGGGCATAACTACCTAGACAGTTTTGCAATTTTAGCAAGGCTGTTAAGGTAGTTTGATGTAGTGCTAAAATGCGCTGGTCAACCACGATAAAATAGCGTTTGCCAGCAACTAAACGGCCAAGCGCTTCAAGCAACGACTGTTGAGATGTGCATTTATAAAAGCGTTTCGACATGATCGATTATTTCCTTTGCATCATCTGCATCATATGAAATAGCATGCCAAATAACCGATGCCTCCAAAGCCTGATATACCAACATGCTGAGTCCGCTGAGTGTACGCATACCCTTGCTTTCTGCCAGCTGCATAGTCACTGTCGGCAATGGACGATAAACTAAATCAATAAATGTATTTGCCGTAATGACATTTAAATCAAGTGCTGCACTGTTCGGTTGATTATTGCCCCCTAAAGGCGTCGCATTGATGATAGCATCGACCACCAAGCCATGATAATCGAATACGCTCATTACATTTTGCCAACCATAGGTCTGCTTAACGCGAATCATCAGTTGATTGGTCTTGGCACGCGTTCTATTGTAAATTAAAATCATTTTAACGCCACTATCAATCAAATGATGAATCACCGCGCTGGCAGCACCACCCGCCCCGACCAATAAAACAATCTTATTTTTCAGTGACAAGTTGTCTTGTAGCAGCGCTTGGGCAAAGCCAGATGCATCGCTATTATCACCGATGTATTGACCATCGACCAAGCTGACTATGTTGACGCTTTGCATCTTTTGAGCACGTGCTGTCAAACTATCAAGCAGTGGTATAATTGCTTGTTTGTAGGGAATTGTTACATTAAAACCGGCGACTTTTCGTCGTTTTAGATCTTGATAACGCGCTTCAAGCATCGTCGTTTCGTATAGCTGATAGCCGGCCTCGATATTAAAGCGCCGATAAATCAAGTTGTGAATTTGTGGCGATAGTGACCAGGCAATATTGCCACCCAATAAACCATATGAACTCGTCATTACAACCTCGTTAGTCACGCAAAGCTGCCAAAACCTCAACTAAATAATGGTAAGTGCGCTCGGTGGAAGAAATTGACAATCTTTCACGCGGTGAATGAACATCCCACATATCAGGACCAATACTAACCATGTCGAGTTGTGGCATTTTTTGAGCGAATAAACCGCATTCCAAACCGGCATGTAAAGCAGCGACAATCATGTCTTTGCCATATACTTGACGATAAACTACTAACATTTTATCGCGTAGTGGTGAATCTAATTTATATGCCCACTCCGGATAGTCGGAATGACGTTTAGCAATAGCGCCGGTTAAGCTGGCAATTGTCTCAATTTGCAAATGCACTAAGTCCTTACGCGAGGCGACAGAACTGCGTAGGGCATTTGAAATCGTCACTTTATTTTCGAACTGTTCAACAATGCCAACATTATTACTGGTTTCAACCAAATCGGCAATACTTTGCGACATTGCCAAAACACCTTGTGGCAATAACAATAATAATTTTAGCAAACGCTTTGTCGTAATATCATCGAATACTTTAACCGGCTTTGCGGTGCGCTGATAGCTGATTGTGATGTCGGGATCGCTGACGGCATATTCTGCCCTAAATAATTGCTCAACCGGCTCTAGCATTGTAAGCATCGTTTCAACTGACGCGTTACTCGCTACAGAAATACTGGCGCTTTTAGCAATGGCATTCATTTTTTGACCGCCGTCAATTGCAAAAACTGCAATATCGTCCAATGCGTTTAATAAGCGACCGATTAGTTTTATGGCATTGGCGCGCTTCTTATCAATTTCGACACCGCTGTGTCCACCTTTTAAGTTTTTTATTGTCAGCTTGTAAGCATATTGATACTGGTTATTTTGCCAGTTAATTGGCAAATCGACATCAACATTTGCCCCACCGGCATTAGAGGTTAAAAGATAGCCTTCTTCTTCAGAGTCGATGTTGATTAAGCGCGTGCCGACTAAATGCGACGGATCAAGCGCCATCGCACCATCCATTCCGGTTTCTTCTGATACAGTCAATAAGACAGTCAATGCCGGATGCTGTAAACTATCATCTTCTAATATCGCCATGGCCATGGCAACTGCGATGCCGTTGTCGGCACCTAGCGTTGTACCATTGGCTCTAACCAAATCATCCTCGACGATCAGTTCAATCGGATCAACGGCAAAATCATGGTTTGAAGTTTCATCCTTAACGCAGACCATATCGATATGACCTTGTAATATCACCGGCTCGGCCGATTGATAGCCGCTTGACGCCGGTTTATAAATGATGACATTGCCACAAGGTTCTTGAATTGCTTCTAATCCCAGTTGTAATGCTGTATTGTAAAGGTACGCCGAAACAGCTGCTTCGTTACCAGATTCACGCGGAATTTGACTAATAGCGTGAAAATAGTGCCAAACACGCGCTGGTTGCAATTGTTTAATATCCATCGTCTCCTCCTGTCTTCATGCTTTCGACGACGCCGCGATGCGCCGTTGCAATCACTGTAATTATACCACTAATTATTAGATTTAAGTAATAAGTAATACCGCGCCATATCAGCACGGCACCAGTAGCCGCACCACCGCTGAAAAGCGAGCTAAAAACCATATAGAAGCCACCCTCGGCAACGCCGGCACTACCCGGCGCCGGAATTAACGAAATTGACATATAAAGTATCGACTGTAGGGCAATTACCTCTATGAACGCCTTGTCATTTTGGCCAAAAGCGCGATAAACAAAATATGTAATGCCAAAAAAAGCGGTCAGTTGAATAATGGTCTGTAGCGTCAAATTTATCATGATGTTTTAATCTTATTGGCATTAAACACCGATAGAATTATCAGGCACAACCCCACTGTATTAAAGGCAATACCGATACCAATTAAACCCTTGGTTGCAACAAAATAAGTAACCAATTGCTGCCAATTAGATAAAAAAAGAACGATTGAATAAAGCGTGACTCCGACTTGAAAGTACAGAAATTTGTTAACTAATACCGCTGTCGCTAAACTTGGTTTAATACCGTCCTGAGCCATGACCATCAGCTGCATCGGTTGACCACCGCTGGCAAACGGCGTGATCAATGAATAAAACTGACCGACGAACATATACTTAAAAGATTGTAATAGCGAGCAATTGCGCTGATCGACGTTGGTCAAGGCATGTAGCATCAAGGCTTCACTTATTAAATAGACGGCCATCAAGATAATCGCTACCAATATATAGCGCAGTGATAAAGTATGTAAAGTAGCAAAAATTTGCTGCGGGTCTTGACCTCGCAGCAAAAAGTAAAACGTTATAACGATTAAAAATGGCAATACAAGCCAATTCAACCACTTTTTCATACAGAAACATCCATTAATCTAGGTTTTATCATCTTCATTAGCTTAAAATAGGCTTCTTTGCGAACGATGTCTGACTTGAAACGATTCATATTGGCGATAATCCGCTCGACATAGCTCTCATTACTAAGCAATGCTTCAATTTTTTCGTACATCTCGACATCGCGCGAAAAAGAAACACCAAAGCCGTATTTATTGATAAATGCTTCATTAAAGGTCTCTTGACCAATACCGGACGACTTAATCAACATCGGCAAATTGCTTTCAATTGCTTCAAAAATAGTGGCGCCACCCGGCTTGGTAATAATTAAATCTGAATTGCGCATCAATTTTGGTATTTCTTTGGTATAACCCAACACTTTGACATTATCCGGTACGACCAAATTATCCAACCGCGCAACTAAATCTTCATTACTGCCGGTAACAATGGTGAACCCATAGGGCATATCGGCCAATTTATTTAAGGCTTTCTGCGTAAAGCTAAGCTTGCCCATCGCCGAGGCCATAATCAGAACATTTTTACGACCAGACTGTCGCTTATGCTCCACCTCAAAAGCTGAACGAACCGGCACACCTGTTACCAAAATCATATCATCGGCAATACCCTTGTCAACTAAACCCTGTTTAACCTCAACACTGGGCACGAAATACATATCGGTATTGTGATGAATCCACTCCCAACCGGCAACGACGTCAGTAATCACTGTTACTGTCTTTAAATCGCCGGCCCAGATTTCTTTGTAATGACTGGCAAACTGCGCACAAGTCGGAAAAACCGAAATAATCATCTGCGGGCGTAAGCGCTTGACAAAAGTATCAAAGCGCTTGTAGTAAAGTTTTAGAACAATATCATCAACTAAGTTGTCCTTACTGTTGCGCAACTGATAAAGGCCATTGTATATCGGCAATTTAGACTTCGTCAATATATTATAAGTGTCCGTAAAATACTCTTTTAGTTTGGGACTGGCAATTTCAAACAAGTCGGCCGATTGAACCGACAAATAAGGGAACAGCGCCTCAAATTTTTCAGCTAAGGCCTTTGTGGCTGAATGATGACCATTGCCAAATGAGGCCGTTAATATGAGAATATCACAAGCTGATTTATACATGTAAACCCTCCACTAACCATCCTTATAACTATTACTGATGGAATGTAAACAGCAATTATTATCGATACTTTTAAAAATCAATACTACTATATTCTACCACGTAATCACCTATTCTAACAACCATTTGTTTTTATTTACATTGTCTTTAGCAATGATTCTGCCACCGCCAACCAACAAATCCGACTGATAAAAGACGGCATACTGACCAAGCGCAACCGCTCGAATCGGTTGTTGGAAGCAAACCGCAACAGTGTCATCAGTCAGTTTTTTCACCTTGCCTTTTAACAGGTAACCCCAGTTAAAAATTTTAATGTCATAAATGTTACCCTCGCTAAACTGGGCCGTCAAATTGCAACTATCAAGCACGAGTCGCTTAGAATAACAATAGTCTTCTGGGCCAATCACAACGCATTTTGTCTTAGCATCAATTGCCAATACGCAATCGCCCTTGCCAACTATTGCCGGCAAACCCCTTTTTTGACCAATTGTGTACTTGTAAAACCCATCATGCGAAGCGATGGTGTGACCGCTTTGATCGACGAAATCGCCAGCGCCGGCCGCAATCTGTTTAGCAAGCCAGTCATCATAAGTTTTAGTATCGATAAAACAAGCACCAACGCTTTCTGGCGTAATCTCTATCGCTAAATCAAGCGGTGCAGCAACCCGATTAGCCGCTGCCTTTTCAGTAAAGTGACCAACCGGAAAAAGTAGTCGACCAATCATTTCACTCGATAAATGATATAAAAAATACGACTGGTCGCGACGCCGTGTCGGTGCCTTAGCAATATAGTTAACACCGGCAAGGGTTTTCTTCAAGGCATAGTGACCGGTTGCCAAATAGTCGTAATCGCCCTTTAACATCAAATCATATAATAAGCCAAACTTAATTGCCTGATTACAGACCATGCAGGGGTTGGGCGTCAAGCCTTTAGCGTAATCTGCAACATAACGGTCAATAACCATTTTTTTAAATGCTTTACGCAATCTAATTACTTGGTGCGTAATAGCTAATTTATCACAAACGGCACGCGCCTGCGCGATTGCCTGAGCATTGTTGGCGTGCAAATCTAAGGTCACGCCAGTCAATAAGTAGCCTTGTTCAATTAACAATTTCGCAGCAGCAGCACTATCAATACCGCCACTGAGCGCCATTAAAACACGTTTTGGTTTACTCAAAATCTATTCCCACGCCCTGATAACATCAATTAATAAAGTGTTTTAGCAACATAATTAGAGCAACGATTGTACCGCCGGCAAGTAATGCAGCCAACAGATAACGGCCAAACCTACGACGACGTCGTAGCACAGCCGAATACTGTCGCTCTTTAGCCGTTAAAAAATAACGTCTACAAAGACCTTCACTTAAATAGTTTTCGACTGAAGCATAACCCTTCTCGGACAATATAAACACATCAAAACCAAGTGCATCCATCATCATTAAACGCAAAACGGCGAATTGATTAATGCTATTACTGCTTTCTTCTTTAACGATAAATTTTGGATTCAGATATTGATAGTCAAATTGGTGGAACATGCGAATAATCTTATTACTATTAAAGAGCAACGTCTCTAAAACTGCGCGATTGGTCGGTTTTTCTGCTAAATAGTCAACTGATTTAAGACGCTTAAGCACCCGATTGATCGCCATTAAATAGTTTCTCTGATAAACCGGGCGCAACAGTCTAAGATTGGCAATGCCCAGCGCCAAGGTAGCCTCGATGTCAATGCCCGCTTGATCGTCAAACCAACTCGGCTTGGAAATCAACGGTTTTTTTCGCGGTGGGCGCGCCATTTTTTTAAACGAAGAATACAGCGCAACGATATCACCGTGTCCGGCACTTAGCTGCTTCATGTCGAGATAAAAACCCTTGATATCGCCATTTAATTTTACAAATAAATTTGGCACTGTTACCGCACGTTCAGTAACCGAAAACTGCGGTCTGGTGTAAGTTTTACTCTTTGCCAGCAGCAAAACATCATCTACTGTTCCCTCGATGCGAATTGGCGTCAATAGGTGATTTTCCAATTGCCAATCGTGATAAACTCTGTTTTCTTTACCCAATAAATCAGCCAACTGTTCTTCAGCACAACGCGCCGCCGTCTTATACTTCATCTTGTATCTCCTTATCGATCATTTGCACCTATATTGTAACTCAATTGACAATATACGGCAACTATTGTCGCTGATTTAATTCAATGATATAATAGGCTGGAATGTTTGCAAAACTATGAGGCATTTATGAAACAAATCAATTTTAAAACGACGTTGTTTTTAATTGCAATTTTAATCGCGTCACTCACTTTTGTTATCGTCAACCGGTTTGCGATGTATTACAGTTTTTTGTTTACATCTGCCGTTACCGCACTGCTGATGAAATTTCAAAAAATACCTTTTAGCGGTTTTAAAAAAAGGGCATTAAACGATATAAAAAAGATGATTCCGGTGATGAACGTCTTGGGCAGCATCGGCATGATGATTGCAGGCTGGATGTATTCCGGTGTGCTGGCTGCTTGTATGGATCTAGGACTAGCCATCTTGCCAAACTTTAACTTACTATTATCATCTTTTTTACTAACGTTGGTCTTATCGATGCTACTCGGTACCGCCGTAGGAACGATTGGTACTTTAGGTACGATGCTGATGATCTTAGGTCAATCATTAGCGATACCGTTGCCATTAGTAGCCGGTGCTATTATTTCCGGTAGCTATTTTGGCGACCGCACTTCACCGCTTAGTAGTAGCACAAACCTGACAGCTTCAGTTGTCGGCGTAGAAATTGGCTTACACGTTAAAACGCTGCTAAAAACTTCAATAGTACCAATTATCATCAGTATCATCTTTTATCACTTTTTAGGCGCACAGTATTTAGCCGATGCCAAAATGTATACCCTGCTTGAACAAAAACAACTGCTCTTGCGGCAAACCTTTAATTTACAATCATATCACTTTATACCGGTTTTTATCTTATTGGGCTTGATTGTACTGGCCAGACGCGGTATTGTCTTTGCGGTGATTAGTTCACTAGCCGGCTCGCTTGCACTAGTACTAGTAGACGCTCGTCCTATCAGTTTATTTTTCAAGACGATTATAATGGGTTATACGCCTCTTTCAAGCGCTGTTGGCGATATTTTTAAAGGCAGTGGACTCGTATCGATGGTATCGATTTTTATCGTCCTAAGCAGTGCCTCACTGCTCAATTCACTATTTAACCACATCGGTCTATTTCAACCTGTATTTAAGCACTATGACCGCTTTTTAAAGAGCGACAAGCAGTTGATTGTCGGTGCGGGCATCGCTGCTAATATCGTCATGCTATTAACTGGTAATCAGTCGCTGCCGGCCATTATCGCCGCCGACCGATACCTTCCCGTATTTGAAAAGCGTCAAATCGACAAAAGGTGGTTGGCGCAGTCAATATCAGATTATATGCTGATATTGGTCGCGCTGCCACCTTGGAATATCAATGCCCTATTGGTTTATTCGTTAATAGGCATCAACTCAATCAGCTATGCTCCCTATGCAATATTGCCTTTGGCAATACCAATCTGTTCGCTGATATTTACATTGCTAAAAAGTAATAAGTATTTTAAAATAACCGACTAAGTTCTGCTGTCAGGCAATTTCTCGCTAACAGCTGCATTGCTAGCATGCGCCAGACACCATCCGCTTTCAACTTTCAACTAGTTAAGCGGCGAATTATCGCCAACAATGGCTGATGGTCGGTTGATATTGACGACAAAGACCTGTTCCGGTGCGATGTTGCGCCTTTCAAACATGCCAATTAATTCATCACTGCCGCGCTTCAGCTTAAAGTCGATTTCTTCTTCATAAAGCGGTATCAAATTGTAGAAATTAACCGCCTCGCCGTTTTCCAGTAGGGGCAAATGAGCCGCTATTGGGTATCGAGTGACCATGTCCTAACCAAGTATCTTGATTGATTGGCAAACGCGCCATAATTTTAAGCCAGCGAATTGGCCAATAGTCGATTTCCTGCTCACTTTGAATATCCCAAGTAGGCGGCAGATGAATCATCAATTCGGCACGGCTAATGTTGAGATGGTTAAATTCATTTGGTATATTCATCAGATAGGCGCCCATACCGGTTGTCACTAATGTATAATAGTTGCGCTCTTTAGTCGGTTCAATAATGTGAACGTCGACGTGTATGTCAGGTGAAACCAGCTCGTGAAAGACGTTTTCCGGATTGCCAAAATACTTTTCAATATGCGCTTCAACAGTGGCCAAGTCGCCTTCGCTGTATACGATCTGTGCAACCGCATCGTCGTCATCTTGCTGTTCTGACAGCGAATAAAAAGTAGCATTTTTACGATAGACGCTAACCGACAGGTCTTTGATAGCAAAACCGGCCAATAATTCTCTGATTTCCGATAAAAAACTGCGATAGTCATAACTAATTAAATCGATGTAAGAAAAGCTGCTGCCGGTCGCGCCGCCGTTGAGAACAATGTCATCAGCAAAATGTTCGGCGATGGCCTCTTCTAGTTGGCCTCTATAATTGACGATTTCCTTTTGCGGAATATCGCTGTTGTCATAGTATAAAAAGAAATACACGATGCCGTTACCGAGATTTGTCGCGACGATATCATTGTC
>PDWJ01002616.1_pt1 | contig 31407 bp, 23 predicted proteins | sample 1430881 | NCBI WGS metagenome assembly PDWJ01 (sample SAMN01162460, study PRJNA174530) | Oral metagenome, whole genome shotgun sequencing project. | biome: Marine environment; feature: Marine mammal; material: Swab sample of the gingival sulcus; isolation source: swab sample of gingival sulcus...
GAGCGCTGACCAACTGACCTCCCGTCGCTGCGCTGGTCTGCGAAATCACAGCGGTTGTTGCTCGTCGGTTGCTTGCTACCAGCAGGCGCCCTCCTCGCTTCTACGCCGTGATTCCGTATCCTTCGCGCAGCTCGGTCCGGTAAGCTGGTCAGCGCTCTAGAGCGCTGACCAACTGACCTCCCGTCGACGGGCACAGCACCGCCGGCCGCTTTCGATGCCTCAGAACCTTCGCCGTACTACCCGTATGCCTCATGTCTTCGGCTACGAAAGCGGCGCGGCAGCTCCGCACCCGGCTCGGTCCTGGATGTGTGGGGAAGCTCCTAAGACGCGTCTGCAGCTCCAGCTGCCCGGCGGCACCCGAGGCGTCAGGGCGTCTTGCCGAGGAGCTTGCGCACGGCGCGGCTCCAGGCCGAGAGCGTGTGCAGTTGCGATCGCTTGCCGTCGATGTAGTAGCTCGGCGTGCCCTTCACACCCCATCGTAGGCCGAGGTCGATGTCGGCCTTGACCGCGCTCTTCGCAGCCTCGCTGCCGAGGCAGCTGCGGAAGCGAGCCATATCGAGGCGCAGCGCCTGGGCGTGAGCGCTCAGCGTGGCGTCGTCGAGCGCGCGGGAGCGCTTGGTCAAGAGCGCTGAATAGGGCCAGAACTTGCCCTGGGCGGCGGCGCAGCGGGCGTGGATCGCCGCGGCGCAGGCGCGACGATGAAAGGGGCGAGAGATGGCCGGGTTGCAGCGCATGTCGAGCGGGAAGTCGCGATGACGGATGTGAAGCTCGCTCGGAAACTGCCGCGCCAGGCGCACCATCATCGTATGAGCGCGCGCGCAGTAGAGACACTCGAAGTCGGAGAACCAATCGATCCGGACCTTGGCGCGGGCGGGGCCAAGGCTGGTGCTCGCGGCGCTGATGCCGCCGATGAAGGCTCGGGGGAGTCGTGCAGAGTGGTCCCTCGGGGCACCTGCACCAGGGGCGCTCGGTGGCGGAGCGGCGGCGGCGCTCGCTCGCGTCGGTGAGCTGCTTGCGCAGCCGCCGGCGGCGAGGAGTACCACCAAGACGCCGTGGCAAGGCAGCATCGAGCCAAGGGCGCCCCTACACCCTCTCGTCGCCGGCCACAGCACGGTTGGCCGCTTTCTAGGCCTCAGAGCGTTTACGGTACCACCCGTCTGGCTCATGTCTTCTGGCTCGTTTCTTCGGCGACGGCATCGGCGCGGCAGCTCAGCACCCGGCTCGATCCCGAATGTGTAGGGGGCCCCGAAAACGGTGCGTGTTCGTTGATCGTCTCAACACGGTCCCGAGCCTCCAGGGGCGATGATTCGTCTCCTGATCGTAGCTCGTCTGCGGCCCCAAAAAAAGGCGGGCCGGGCGGTTGCATCGGCAGCGTTCGCCTGTAAGCTTGCAGCCCCTGGTCGGGTCCCCGGCAGGGCTCACATCGGTCCACTTACGGTCGAAACCTCTCGGGTCTCGGTCCGGCGTTCTCGATTTGCGGAGACACGCCCCCACGGGCGATCGCTGAAAGGAAGCAGTACTCATGCCGCTGAAGGAAGTCGCCACGTTCGGCGTGGACTACCTGCAAGTGCTCGACGAGAAGGGCCAGCTTGACAGCAAGCTCGACCCCAAGCTCGATCCCGAGCAGCTGCACGCGCTCTATCGCTGGATGAGCCTGGCCCGCGAAGCCGACCAGCGGATGCTGAAGCTCCAGCGCCAGGGCCGCATGGGCACCTTCCCGCTCTGCACCGGGCAGGAGGCCGCCGCTTGTGGCGCCGCCTTCGCGCTGGACGAGCAAGATTGGTTCATCGGCTCCTACCGGGAGCTCGGCGGGCGCCTGATCCGTGGCGAGTCGCTGGTGCAGTACTACCGCTACTGGAATGGCTACGAGGAGGGGAACGCGCTGCCGGAGAAGAAGCGTGTGCTGCCCATCGCCGCGGTCATCGCCTCACACCTGCTCCACGCGGTCGGCGTCGCCTACGCGGCCAAGGTGCGCAAAGAGGACGCCGCGGCGATCACCTTCTTCGGCGACGGCGCCACGAGCGAGGGTGACTTCCACGAGGCGATGAACTTCGCCGGCGTCTGGGAGGTCCCGCTGGTCTTCGTCTGCGTGAATAACCAATGGGCGATCTCCCAGCCTCGCGAGGCGCAGACCCGCTCTCAGACCATCGCCCAGAAGGCGATCGCCTACGGCTTCGAGGGGATCCAGGTCGACGGCAACGACGTCCTCTCTGTCTACAAGGCGACCAAGGCGGCCCTCGATCGGGCGCGCTCCGGCGGCGGGCCAACGCTGATCGAGGCGCTGACCTACCGGCTGATGATGCACACCACCGCCGACGATCCGCGCCGCTATCGGCAGGAAGACGACGTCGAGAACTGGTGGGGCAAAGACCCCCTGACGCGCTTTCAACACTACCTTCGTGTCCGTGAGCTCTGGGACGACGACAGGCAGGCTGAGCTCGAGGCGGAGGTCAAAAAAGAGGTCGAGGTCTCGGTGCGCGAGTTCGAGGCCAACACGTCGTTCAAGCCCGACGCCTGCTTCGACCATGTCTACGGTGACACCCACCCCGAGATCGAGGCCCAGCGCGCTCACTTCCTCGCCGAGCTGGCGCGTCAGGAGGCGAACCGTGGCTAAGCTGACGATGGTCCAGGCGATCAACCTGGCGCTGCATCAAGAGATGAAGAGCGACGAGAGCGTCGTCTGCTTGGGGCAAGACATCGGCGTCAACGGCGGCGTGTTTCGCGTCACCGACAAGCTCCTCGAGGCCTACGGCAAAGAGCGCGTGATCGACACGCCGCTCGCCGAGTCGGCGATCATCGGCTCGGCGATCGGGATGGCCCTCGCGGGGCTGAAGCCCGTCTGCGAGATGCAGTTCTCCGGCTTCTCCTTTCTCGCCTTCGCGCAGCTCGAGGGCAACGCGGCGCGCTACCGCGCCCGCACCCAGGGGCAGTGGACCGTGCCGCTGGTGATGCGTATGCCCTACGGCGGTGGCGTCCGCGCGCTCGAGCACCACTCGGAGAGCCGGGAGGCGACCTTCGCCACGGTGCCAGGGCTGAAGGTCGTGATCCCCTCGGGGCCGCGCAACGCCCGCGCGCTGCTGGTGGCCGCGATCCGCGATCCGGATCCGGTGGTCTTCATGGAGCCCAAGCATAGCTATCGGGCCTTCCGCGAGGAGGTCCCGGATACGCCCGAGACCTACGAGCTCGGCCGCGCCGCGAAGGTCAAAGAGGGCAAGGCGGTGACGGTGGTGAGCTGGGGTGCGATGATGCCCCTGGCGCGCAAGGCCTGCGATCGGGTCGAGAAGGAGCGAGGCGTCAGCGTCGAGCTGATCGACCTGTTGACCATCTCGCCCCTCGACGGCGAGACGATCTGCGCCTCGGTGCAGAAGACCGGCCGCTGTGTCGTCGTGCAGGAGGCGCCGCGCTCGTTTACCACCTCTTCGGAGATCGTGGCGCGGATCAACGACAAGGCGCTGATGTATCTCGAGGCGCCGATCAGCCGCGTGACCCACTATGACGTCACCACGCCCTACTTTCAGCGGGAGCTGCTCTATATGCCGAGCGTCGACCGCGTGCGCCACGCCATCGTCGAGACCCTCGACTTCAACTAGAGCGCGCCAGGGCGACGCTCCGGCTGCCCGCGCCAAGGCGTGGTGGCCAGGCAGGAGGACACCATGTCTTTCGAGTTCAAGCTACCCGATCTGGGAGAAGGTGTTCACGAGGGGGAGATCCTCGACTGGTTCGTCGAGGTCGGCGATACCGTCGAGGAGGACGCCCCGCTGGTGGAGGTCGAGACCGACAAAGCCGCGGTGACGATCCCGTCGCCGAAGGGCGGCACGATCGTCGCGCGCAACGGGGAGGTCGGCGAGACCCTCGCCGTCGGGTCGGTGCTGGTGGTGATCGACGTCGGCGAGGGCGCCGATGAAGCCACCCCCGCGCCGCCTGAGCCCCCGTCGGCAGCGGCAGCCGCGCCTACACCCGAGCCAGCCCCGGCGCCCACGCCGGCCGCCGCTCTTGCGCCCACGCCGGCCGCCGCTCTTGCGCCCGCGCCCGCGGCATTGCGCAAAGGGGGCCCGGTGCCCGCTGCGCCGGCTACGCGTCGCCTGGCCCGCGAGCTCGGCGTCGACCTTCGCTCCGTGGCAGGATCCGGCCCCGCCGGTCGTGTCAGCGCCGACGATCTTCGCCGTCACGCCGAGCAGATCGCGTCTGGCGCGGCTCCCGCCGCGTCTGCCCCAGCTGCGTCTGCCGCGGCCGCGCCCGTGGAGGAGCAGAGCTTCGACGGCGCCAGCGCTGGCATCCCCTTTTTTGAGGTCGAGCGGCTACCCGACTTCTCCCAATGGGGCGAGGTCGAGGTCGAGGCGCTGCGCTCGATCCGCCGCAAGGTCGCGCATAAGATGGTCGCCTCGATGGTGATCGCGCCCCATGTCGCTCACATGGATGAGTGCGACGTCACCGACCTCGACGCCGTCCGCCGCGAGCTGAACGGCAAGCAGAGCGACGTGAAATACAGCCTGCTGCCCTTCATCCTCAAGGCTGTCTGCGGTCAGCTGCGGCGCCACCCCAAGCTCAACGCGAGCATCGATCCACATAAGAGCCAGATCATCTACAAGAAGTACTACAACCTCGGCTTCGCCGCGGACACGCCCAAGGGCCTGCTCGTGCCGGTGATCCACGGCGCCGATCGGCTGAGCATCGCCGAGATCGCCCAACAGGTGACCGAGCTGGCAGACCAGGGCCGGGAGGGCAAGCTGGACGTCGAGAAGATGCGCGGCGGCACCTTCACCGTCACCAACCTCGGCGCCATCGGTGGCACCTTCGTGATCCCGACCATCAACTACCCCGAGGTCGCGATCCTCGGCCTTGGCCGCGCCTCGGAGCGCCCCGTGGTCAAAGACGGCGAGATCGTCGTGCGCAAGATGCTCCCGATGACCATCGCCTATGACCACCGCCTCGTCGACGGCGCCGTCGCCGCGCGTTTCCTCAACGACGTCATCGCGCGTCTCCAGGACCCGACGCGCCTCTTCGTCGAGAGCTAGAGCGCTGACTCGCTTACCTCCCGTCGCCGCGCTGGTCTGCGACACCACAGCGGTTGTCGCTCGTCGGTTGCGTGCTAACAGCAGGCGTTCTTCTCGCTCCTACGCCGTGGTTTTGCATCCTTGGCGCAGCTTGGTCCGGTAAGCTGATCAACGCGCTAGGGTTCGATGTCGTCGAGCGTCATCGTCGAGCGTCAATCGTCGTCACAGAGAAGAGGTCATCGCATATGGTAATGGGCAGCATTCGACAAGAGACCGACGTCGTCGTCGTCGGCGGGGGCCCGGGTGGCTACGTCGCGGCGATCCGCGCCGCGGATCTGGGCCACGAGGTGATCATCGTCGAGGAGCGGGAGCGCTGCGGCGGCGTCTGCTTGATCGAGGGGTGTATCCCCTCGAAGGCCCTGATCTCCGCCGTCGAGCTGCTCGAGGCGGCGCACGCGGCCGAGAGCATGGGTATCACCTTCGAGGGGCTGAAGGTCGACCACGAGGCCCTCCGCCAGCATACCGCCACGATCATCGACGGCCTGACCCGGGGCATCGGGCAGCTCCTGTCGAGCCGCGGCGTCGAGGTCGTGCAGGCCCGCGCGCGCCTCGAGAGCAAGGGCGGGCTGCGGCTCGAGGGCTCCGACATCTCGGGCATCGACTTCAACCGCTGCATCCTCGCCACCGGATCGCGGGTCACCCAGCTGCCGATCTGGCGCGACCTCGACGTCTGGACCTCGAGAGAGGCCCTCGCGCTGCCCCGGATCCCCGAGCGGCTCCTGGTGATCGGCGGCGGCTACATTGGCCTCGAGCTGGGGCTGGTCTACGCTGGCCTCGGAGCCAAGGTGACGACCGTCGAGATGATGCCCGACCTGCTCTCCGGCGCCGATCCGGATCTCGTGCAGCCCGTGCGCAAGCGCTGCAAGAGGCGCTTCGAAGACGTGCTCCTCGAGACGAAGGTCAACGCCCTCGAGCGCGGGGCCTCGGGCTTTGTCGCGCAGGTCTCGAGCGCCAAGGAGGGCGAGCGCAAGCTCGAGTTCGACCAGGTGCTCGTCGCCGTGGGGCGCACCCCCAACACGAGTGATATCGGCCTCGACGCCGTCGGCCTGGCTCCTGGCGAGCGCGGCCTGATCAGCGTCGACGAGACGATGCGCACCGCCGTGCCGAGTATCTACGCCATCGGCGACATCGTCGCTGGGCCGGGTTTGGCGCATAAGGCCAGCCGCGAGGGCAAGGTCGCCGCGGAGGTGATCCACGGCAAGCCGGCGGCCTTCGACAACGTCAGCATCCCCGCCGTGGTCTTCACCGATCCGGAGGTCGCCTGGACCGGGCTGACGGAGACCGAGGCCAAGGCCCAGGGGCTCGAGATCACCGTCGGCAAGTTCCCGCTCTCGGCCCTCGGTCGCGCCCGCACCATCGGCCGCACCGACGGCCTGGCGAAGGTGATCGCCGACAAATCCACCGGGCTGATCCGCGGCGTGGGCCTGGTCGGCCCCCACGCCTCGGAGCTGATCGCCGAGGCCGCGCTGGCGCTCGAGATGGGCGCCGTGGTCGAAGACCTCACGGCGACGATCCACCCCCATCCCACGCTCTCCGAGGCGATGATGGAGGCGGCCGAGGTCGCCGAGGGGATGCCCGTACACATCGCGCCGCGCCAAAAGAAGTAGCGGCGGCCGCCAAACCCTCACGACGGGATCTGCGCGCCCACCGCCCCTCCCGCGGACGACCATGTCGAACGCCCTCTACACCCACGACGACGCCCTCTGCGAGCGCGCTCGAGAGCAGGGTAGGGCTGCCTCTCGTGTCTACCGTGTCGAGCACCCGCTGGTCGTGCTCGGCCGCGGGAGCAAGGCCGAGCTCGAGCTCGACGCCGACGCCTGCGTCGCCGACGACGTCAGCGTCTTGCGTCGTCGTGGCGGCGGCTGCTCGGTGGTCCTCGATCCTGGCAACGTGATCGTCAGCGCCGCCGCGCCTCTCGAGGGCTTCGCTGACAACAAGCGACTGATCGAGGGGTTCACCGACTGGGTCATCGAGGGCCTGCGAGCTATCGGGTATGAGGGGCTGACGCGCCGCGGCGTGAGCGATATCGTCTATCGCGGTCGCAAGGTCTCGGGCTCCTGCCTGCACCGCCCGAGGGGTTTGGTCTACTACTCGGCGTCGCTGCTGGTCGACGCCGACCTCTCGCTCCTCGACCGCTACCTCCGGCATCCGCCGCACGAGCCCGACTATCGCGCTGGACGGTCACACCAGGCCTTCGTGGGCTCGCTCGCGTCCGAGGCCTTCGCCAGCGCCGCGGCCCTCGCTCCTGCGCTGGAGCGGGCCCTGATGGGGGAACACGCTCGCGACAGACTCCTCAGGGTGCTAGGTTCATGACGCGCTACGTCGAGCCCCTCGAAAGAGCGCCCCTACTCGCATGTGCTGCGGCGCGTCATCGACGCTGCAGCGTGGAGGCAACGCGCCATGACCTACGTAATTGCTGAGCCTTGCGTCGATGTCCTCGACAGCTCCTGTGTCGATGTTTGCCCCGTCGACTGCATCCACTTCGAGGCGGGGAAAGACCGCAAGCTCTTCATCGATCCGGACGAGTGCATCGACTGCGGCGCCTGCGAGCCGGCCTGTCCCGTGAGCGCGATCTTCGCCGAGGACGACCTGCCGTCGAGTCAATCCGTCTACCTCGAGCTCGAGCACCTCTATTTCCAAGACAAAGACGCGGCGCGCGCGAAGCTCGACGAGGTTAAGCCCCCCAAGTAGCCCTCCTGCGTTTCGCTCCTGATTCTCGCCCGTAAATCGTCGCGCAACCCTTGGCGCTTCGACCCGAACGATGGCACAGTAGGCTCCGTTTCAAGCATTGGATTGGATCATCGGCGGTTGACTCATCTGGAGTGATGGCCGGCGATGGAATCGCCGAGCAGGCGTTAGCGTTGTCTAGGAGCAGCTGGTCCCGATGCCTTCGACGAGGCGGGCGGGCGAGGCGTGGAGGCGTTCGATGAAGCGATGGATGGTAGCGCTGGTGGTGTGCACGGTGGTCGGGTCCACGGGGGTCGCACGGGCGGGCGGCTACGACACGCCGATGCTGTACTCGGCGCGGCATATGGGCATGGGCGGCACGGCGGCCGCTTTCGTCAGCGACCCCTCCGCGCTCTTTCACAACCCAGCTGGGCTGGCAGGCATCAAGAAGCTCTCGCTGCTGGCCGACTTCTCGCTGCTGGTCGGTGGTATTCAAAGCTCGCCGCAGGTGCCCGACGCGCTCAATACCGAATCAGAACCCGTGATCGCGCCTTTTTTCTTGGTTGGCGCGGGCTATCGAATCACCGACTTCCTAACAGTGGGGCTCGCCGTGTATCCCGTGGCCTCGGCGAGCGCGGAGTACAAATATACGACGTCGACCGGACAGGACGTCACCGACAGCCTCAAGCTCGTCTTCATCGAAACGACCCTCGGCGCTTCTTTCAACATCGACGCCGCGCGCTTGCGGATCGGCGCCGGATACCGGGTGACGTTTCTCAACTTTCAGCGCAACCAGAACTTCAGCGGCATCGACTCGCTAGGGTTCGATATGAAGGGCTTTGGCTTTCTGGGCTTCCGCGCAGGCCTGCAGTGGGAGGCGATCAAGCACCACCTGCAGCTGGGATTCAGTTATCGTCATAAGACGGTAACCAAGGTCACCCAAGACAAGCTGACCGTGCCGCCCATCTTTGGGGGCACGGCTACCAACGGATCGGCGGAGTTCACGCTCCCCTCGCGCTTTATCTGGGGAGTTCGTGGCGACTATATGAACATCGGGCTGGCCCTCGATGTCGAGTATGCCCTGGGCAGCCAGAACAAAGAGACCAACGTCCAGGGAACCCTCTCTTCGGGGGATATCTCGCTGCTCAACGTGTTCGAGTGGGATGACGCGCTGACGCTGCGAGTTGGGACAGAGTATCGACTCAAGCTGGGCGAGCAGACCATCGTTCCGCGTTTGGGCTTCATCTATGACGCTCGAGTGTCGAACAAGAAGTACCCCACGGCGTTTGGCACCCCTCCCGCCCCAACCTATGTCTTCACGCTAGGGGTCGGCTACGAGCGCGGCCCCTACCAGATCAACCTGGCCTACGCGTACCGCTTTGGCAGCACGACGATCGCAAAGGCCGACTTGGCTGATCCGATCACCAACCCGAAGACCGAGCGGTCATGTCAGTTCTGCAGCAAAGAAGGCGACTACAAGATCTGGCTCAACGGCTTCTACGTCGACTTTTCCTATGACTTTGATTGGTAGCGGATCGTTTGAGGCGACCGAAACCAGCATGTGGATGACGGGTTGCAGCACTGTTATTGTAGCGCAGCGCCGTGAGCTTTGACAGGCTGGCCAAGATGGGCTATGAGTAATCTTCGGATATTCACTCACTCACACACATCGCGAACAGGCCATGGTGGCCTTTATTACTGTCCAACCTGGCGAGTGTTGTAGCTGCGCCCAGGGCGGCGAACTCTGACTGGAAACCAGCTCAGAGAAGGAGGAGAGACGAATGCGACTTATCTTGAAGCTTACGGCGCTCGGTATGGTGTTGACCTTTGGCATGGCCGCTTGCAGTGATGACGACAACAACACCCAAAAGGCAGACAAGGGTGTTATCGATGACAAGGGTGTTACCGGTGACGAGGGCGTTACCGATGACAAGGGCGTTACCGATGACAAGGGCGTCACCGATGACAAGGGCGTCACCCAGGGCTCCTGTGACAACGTCGCGGACAAGAAGGCTGTCAAGAAGGAGTATGGCGATCCTCCGCAGTCGATCAGCGAGTTTATCCCGAGCCAGGCCGCGTGTCTGCTCGACCCCAAGACCACGAAGCAATGCATCCTAAACGCTCTCAAGACTTTCACCAATGATGAGGTCAGCGAGGGTTGCCTCGGCTGCTACATCGACATCGCGCTCTGCTCGGCCCAGAAATGCCCGATGTGCATCCAGAACTCGGCCAGCCCGGAGTGCGTCGCGTGTCAGTGCGGCGGAAACGAAGACAAGGTCAACTGTGTCGCGCTCTTCAAGACCTGCTCGGGATTGGAGTCCACGATCTCTTGCTCCAAATAGCAGCGCACGGCCGAGCTAGCAGGCTGCGAGCCCTCTGTTCCAACTTAGCCTGCGTCCAACCTAGCCTCCATCCCAATCTGCGCGTCAAACCGAACTCGCCGGTCGCCGGCTGATCCAGGAGCGAAACCACCCTCATCACCTGCTTTCCACCACGGCGGACCTTGCGCGACGAGGGATCGGGGAGGTCGAGCTCAGTCGTAGCCAAAGGCGTTGCGCAGCGGGCAGAGGGCGGAGACGGCGGCGCGGATCTGCGGGACCTCGGGGTAGCGCCTGGCGTCGTTCTTCGCCGGCTCGACGCGCGCCGACCGTGCTCGGGGTGGGGGGAGCCCGAAGCGCTCGGCGATCGGCGCTAGCGCCACCTGGGGGTCCGCACAGAGGTCCTCGTAGCGCAGCAGCATGAGGCGGTCTCGAGCGCTCCAGATCCGCGCGGCGCAGGCCTGCCATGCCTCCGCTCGGCGCTCGATGGGGTCCTGGCGCTGGAGGCCGAGGGGGGCCCAATGCGGGTGCTCGTCCTGCGGGCCGATCCGCGCGCCGGGGATCCCCGCCGCTCGGGCCTCGGGGCGACCCCAGCTGCCGACGGCATAGACCGGATCGCGGATCAGCGCGGCGATCGGCAGCCCCAGCTCGCTCAGCCGCTCGAGGGCCAGCAGGTAGGGGATGTTGCGCTTGCTGGCCAGCAAGAGCTCCTCGTCGAGCGGCCTGTCGACGACGCGCTTCGCCCGCACGACCCCTGCGGCGAGGGTGTTGGTGGTCAGCGCGCCGCTGGCGTCGAATTTGTTGGCTACGGCGCGCCCGCGGAGCAGGTCGCGGCGGGCGCGGGCCAGCGCCCGGGGGAGCTTGTCCGGCTCGGTGGGCAGCACCTCGTTGAGGCAGACCGCATTGTCCAGCTCGTTGATCAGCGCGCAGAGCAGCGAGGTGCCGCTGCGGGAGATGCCGCAGACGACCAGTGCTCGGTCGGGGCGGTGAAAGGGTTCGAGGTCGGCTTCGAGCTCCATCATCGGAGCCGACGCTAGCGCAAGCCGCGGGGAGTTGCACCAAGAGCACGCGGCCGGGAACTTCTGGCGGGCGTCGGCTGTCTACCTGTCGCCGGCACGACGCTGGCGATCACAACCCGCGAAGAGGAGGCAGACCGTGGGCGTCGCGATACAAGAGGGATCCCGAGGTGGCAAGAAGGCCGTCGACGCTGAGCTGAACCTGGTGCCCTTCATTGACCTGCTGGTCTGCTGCATCTGCTTTCTCTTGATCACCGCGGTGTGGATGCCGATGGCGAGGGTCGACGTTCAGCAGCGCACACCTGGGGTCGGCAAGACGGCCGCGGCGGCCAAGGACAAGCCGGTGAAGCTGCTGATCGGCGATGACGGCTACGTCGTGGCCGTTGGTTCCCAGCGCCGGGTGATCCTCAAGGAGGGCAGGACCTATGACAACGCGACCCTCGCGCGGACGCTTCGCGACCTTCGCATAGAGCTGCGCCAAGGCCCGCCGATGATGAACGTGGTGGTCGAAGATGGCGTGAGCTACCGGCAGATCATCGAGGCGATCGACATCGTCAAGAGCGAGCGCTTCTCTGCCGTGAGCGTCTCGTCGAGCGGGCTGGGCTGATCCCCCGCCACGCGAGGCCTACGCGGCGGCGTGGCGCTCGGCCGAGAAGCGCTTGCGGACGGTGACCACGTTGCCGGTCTCGTTGTAGTCGAGGGTGTCGACCGACAAGCGCGCCAGCAGCACACCCCGGCCGTGGTCTTCGAGGAGGTTCGCCGGATCGAGCGGGTCCGGCAGCGCGCGCCAGTCGAAGCCGTCGCCTTGGTCGGCGATCTCGATCTCGAGCTCCTCGGCGGTGGTCCGCACCTCGATGATCACGCGGCGATGAGCGTAGGGCGCGGTCTCGGCGCGCTCCTCGAGCAGCTGTTGGAAGCTTCCGTCACCCAGGGCTGCGCTCTTTTTGGCGTAGCCGAGATCGAGGGTGCCGTGCTCGATCGCGTTGAAGAGGAGCTCGCGCAGCGCGAGGGCGAGCTGTTCACCGCGACCGTCTTCGAACGCTTCGCGATGCGGCTCAAGGAGCACCTCGACCAGCTTCGGCACCCCAGCCCAATCGGCCTCGAGCTCGTAGGTCGCCACCTGCTGCTGGAGGAAGCGCGCGAGGGTGTCGCTCGAGTCCCGCTTGAGGGTGCCGTCCTGCCCGTCCTGCTCGTCCTGCCTGTTCTGCTCGTCCTGCTCGTCCCGCTCGTCCTGCTCGTCCTTTTCATCGGGCCGCCGGCGATCGCTCAGACTTCGGCGGTGGCGAAGCGCGCGGCGAGATCGGGATCGTTGCTCGCGAGTGGACGAGGTTTGATCGATCGGAGCATCGCGACAAGCTTTTCTCGTCGATCGGCGGCGAAGCCGGCGCGCCGCAGCAGGCGCAGCTGCCGCGAGTTGAGCTGCTGGCGCAGCGCGGCGAGCTGCCCGGTGGTGCGGCGGTCGACGAAGGTGAGGAAGCGAGCCACCTGATCGGCGCGACCGTCGAGCTGCTCGAGCAGCAGTCGGTCGATGCTGGGCAAGGTGCGCGCGGCGCGGGGCTGCCTCTGAATCCGCTCTCGCTCGTGGTCGATCGCCAGCAGCGCCCGCTGCAGCCGGGCCTTGCGCTGCTGTGTCCGGTCCGTGAGCTGCTCGACGAGCTCCGTGAGCTGCTCGAGCTCGCCTTCGAGGCGCAGCACCTCGTCTTCTGCCTCGAGCAAGCCGACGAGGTCGAGCACGGTCTCTTGGGGGGCGAGGTCTCTGTCGCGGAGCGCCAGCACGAGCTCCTCGAGGGCGTCGCTGCGCTCGGTGGCGCTCGCTGTCAAGGGCTGCTCGAGGAGCGGGGGACCGGCGTGCGTAAGGGGCTTCGTGGCGGCCGTGACCTGCTGGGTGGAGCCAGGCTTGGCGATCGCGCGCGGCTGTTGCCCCGGATCGCGACGGTCTTGTCGTTGATGAGCCCGAGCGACCCGACACAGGGCCTCGAGGAGCTCGTCGGCGGAAGCAACGCGGTGGGAGAGATCGGCCTCGAGGCAGCGCAGGACCACTCCCTCGAGCCCCGCGAGAGTGTTTCGCGGGCGGTTGAGCCCGGTGTGGGTCTGTCGCAGCCCGCCCTCGGCCACCGCGCTGAGCTCCCGATCGATCGCCGCCGGTCGCCCGCTGAGGATCTCGAAGGCCAGCACACCGAAGCTGTAGATGTCGGCTCGCTGGTCGACCGGAGCGCCGAGGCGGAGCTCGGGGGAGGTGTAGGATATCCGGCGCTCGGCGGCGTCGAGTCGGCGGGTCTGGAACGACGCCCCCAGGGCCTGCGCCATGCCCAGCCCCAGGAGCTTCACCCCCCCGGCCGCCTCGCAGAGCAGCACACTCTGGGGGCGCAGGTCGAGGTGCAGCACGTCGGCGTCGTGGGCGGCGCGCAGGGCGGCGGCGATCTGCGTGAGCAAGGTGAGGGCGTGCTCGGCGCCGAGCACGTCGCCAGCGATCATGAGGCGACGAAGCTCGTCGGCGAGGGAGACCCCGTCGAGCTGCTCCGAGACCACATAGGGCCAGCCCTCTTCGCAGATGCCGCTGTCGACGATCGTGCAAATGACGGGGTGATCGATGCGGCTCGCGGCGCGCATCACGCTGCGAAAACGCAGCTCCTCGGCGGTGGAGAGCTGCCTTGGCACCACGCAGAGGCTGAGGCGCGTGTCGCCAAGGCGCTCGTGGCGCGTCGCGAAGAGCTGACCGTAGCTCGTCCAGCCGAGCCGCTCTCGGATGCGGTAACGACCGGCAAAGAGCTTTCCGACGAGCGATGGAGCGGGTTGCTGCAAGGATCCCCCCACTAGCTTTTTGGACCAGTATACCTTAGGCGACGACGAGACGGTATCCCCTAATGAAGAGCACCCCCACAAAATCCTCCCGTCGCCGGGCGCAGCGCCGCCAGCGCTCTGCTCTAGGCCTCAGAACGTCCGCCGTACCCTAGTTCGGGGGCGACGCTGGTCGAGAGGCCGGCCGTACCACGTGAAACGCGGTGCGCGAGGGGAGGGCTGGTCTCCGAGCGTGCCGTGGGTAGGGGGCGCTGTGATAGTCTGCGCCCCGATGCGACGCTGGCGTACACGGGTGCCGTCGCGGCCCCTGCCGCCCCTCGAGCCGGTCCTCAACCCGGTGTTTCGGCTCGTCCACCCGTGGGCCTTTCCGCAAGTCGACCAGAGCTTCTACGAGCGTGCCCGAGAGGCCCTCGAGGGGCTGGGCTTTCGCCACCTCGCTGATGTCGAGAACGTCGAGACCAACCAGCAGGCGTCGCGGAGCTGCCGCACCTTCATCAGCGCGCTGCTCTCCGAGCCGGGGGAGGTGATGGCCGCCGTCTACCAGCTCCGGGCGTCGCTGCTGCGCTTCCTCGGCCGCCGGCTCCGTGGCCGCTCACACGGCAGCGGCCGGATCATCGACCTGGCGACCCGGATGGGCGATGGCACCTTCCTGGTCACGAGCAACACCCGGGGGCTGGTCCCCAGCGCCGCCGACGTTCTCGGGGTGCACCAGCAACAGTACGCCGTCGACACGCCGGTGCGGGAGCTGGTGGCGGTGCATCGCTACGAGCTCGCCGCGCTGGAGCGGTCGCTGGGCTGCGCCGCCGAGCGGCTGAGTGACCTCGAGTCTATGCTCGCCGCGCAGGTTGAGCTGGAGGAGCGCCGTGACGGCGCCGAGGTCGGCGTCGACCGCCGAAGCCGTCACAGCCGCTGATCTCCCCGCCGCTGGGCCATCACGTCTGGCGCGTCAACCCGCGAGCTCTTGGGCGGCTCTGCGGAGGATCGCGGCGTTGAGCGGGACGGCGCGCTGGAAGCTCTCTCGCTGGGCGCTGTCGTGTATCCGTTCGAGCTTGGCCTCGAGACCGTCGCGGGCGCGCTCGAGCGCCTGCGTGGCGTTGGCGGCCCCCGCGGCGCTGAGGATCCGGTAGTGGGTGTAGTAGATCTCTTCTTCCGGGCCGTCGATGTGGCGCTGCTCGTCGAGCAGCTCGACGGCGCGGCGGGAGAGGCCGCGGGCGGCGTCGAGGTCGCCCAGCTGCGCCGTGGCTCGGGCTGCCCGGCTCAGCCCCGGGATCTCGCCGACCGTCGACCCATGGATCCGCGCGCGCTCGTAGGCCTCGGTGGCGAGCTCGCAGCCGCGCTGAGGGTCGTCGCCCGCGCCGCGGTCGCAGTGCACGAGCGCGAGGCCAGAGAGGGCGTTGATCTCGATGAAGCGGGCGCCGAGCTGCTGGGCCAGGCTGCGGGCCTGCTCGAGGCGCGCCAGCGCCGTGTCGTGGTGACCGCGGGCGTTGGCCAGCAAGCCCACGTAGGTCAGCGTGTCGGCCTCGCCCCAGCGCGACCCGGTCTCCCCGTGGATCGCCAGCGCCTCGTCGAGGTAGCGCTGCGCCTGCTCGTGGAGACCGAGATCCAGATAGATGATTCCGATCACCGTCGCGTTGTCGCCCTCCCGCGCGAGGTCGCCGAACTCGACGCAGAGCTTCAGGCTGTACATCGCGTGGTCGAGGGCGCGAGCGAAGTCGCCGCGGCAGAGGTGCACGACGGCGGTGTTGTTGCGCAGCACGCGCTCGTGCCAGCGATCCTCGGTCTGCATGATCAGCTTCAGCGCGGGGTCGTATTGCTTCAGCGCTTCGTCATATCTGGCCTGCGCCAGCAGCACACGGCCGAGGCCGATCCGCGCGCGGACCTGATGCGGGATCGCCTGCTGCGCTTCGAAGATCTCGAGCGCGCGTTGCACCGTGTCGAGGGCTCGTGGGTGATCGTCGAGGCGCTCGTAGGCCTCCCCACGGAGCCGCAGAGCCTCGCCGCGGAGCAGCTCGTCTGTCGCCTCCACCGCGGCCGCCTCGGCCTGCTCTGCCGCCTCGAGGGCGCGATAGATCTCGCCCACGCGTAGGAGCCTCAGCGCCTCGCGGCTGCGCAGGTCGGCCAGCCGCGAGGGATCGTCGACGCCGAGCTCTCGGAGCGTCGAGAGGTCCTGGGCTTGTCGGTCGTGGAGCCCCAGGCGCCCGAGCACGCGCTCTCGCCCCGCGTGGGCCCGGTAGCGCCGCTCCTCGTCGCCGTCGTCGAGGAGCGCGATGGCGCGATCGAAGAGCTTTTCCGCCTCCTTGTTGGCGTAGGCGTCGGCGGCCTCCTCGGCGGCGCGGACGAAATAATCGGCGGCCTCCTCGCGAAGCCCCGCCAGCTCGAGGTGTCGGGCCACCTCGGCGGGGGGATCGTTCGAGCCTCTGGCCGCCCGTTGCGCCATGATCTCCCCAACCTTTCGGTGTAGCGCTCGCCGATCGGCGCTGGCGAGAGACTCATAGATCACCTGCTGCACCAGCACGTGGCGAAAGGCCCACTCGCGCTCGAACTGCTCGGATGCGCCCGCCGTGTAGTGCACGGCCATGTTGACGCCGGAGACGAGGATGCCGCGGTTGCGGAGCTCCGCCAGCGAGCGCGCTGGGTTGCGCGAGAGCAGCCGGGTGAGGATCCCCTCGCGAAAGACCGGGCCGATGCTCGCGGCGTGCTGCAGGACGATCTTGACCTGCGAGGGGAGGTGGTCGACTCGGCTCTGGAGCACGCCGCGGACGGAGTCGGGGATCGCGGCGAAGGAGCTGACGTCGAGCTCTCGCGCGGCCTCGGTGAGCTCGTGGATATAGAAGGGGTTGCCGCCGGCGCGGCGCTCGATCTCCGCGGCGAGCTCGCTTTGGGCGTGCTCGTCGCCGAGGCACTCCAGGATCAGCCGCTGCTGATCGCCAGGGTCGAGCTCCTCGAGGAGCACGTGGGAGACGATGCCCTCGACGAAGAGGTCGTCGACCTCGCCGGTCTCGCTGGGGCGGGTCGTCGCCAGCACGAAGATCGCCGCAGCGGCCTGCTCCGGTTGGTTGACCAGCGAGGCGATCACCTCGCAGCTGGAGCTGTCAGCCCAATGGAGATCTTCGATCACGACCACCAGCGGGCGCTGCCGCGCCAGGCCGTCGAAGAGGCCCCGCAGGGCGCCGTGGAGTCGACGCCGGCGCGAGTCGGCGGACTCACCCATAGGTGGCGCTTGGGGGTCGATCAGCGACTCGACGGTGTCGAGGATGTCCTCGCGCTGCTCGATCGAGAGCGCTCTGTTGGCCGTGAGGAGCTGCTCGAGGCGCTCGAGCAGGCGGCCTCTCGAGCGGCGGCTCGAGGTGCCCGCGACGCCGGTGGCGCCGCGGAGCAGGTCCAGCAGCAGCGCGTGGGGCTGCTCGCGGCGATGCGGCGTGGCCACGGCGGAGAGGACATGGGCGTCGCCGCCATGGCGCAGCAGAAACTCATCGACCAGCCGGCTCTTGCCCAACCCCGCGTCTCCCACGATCAGCAGGGTGCGCTGCTCGCCTCCGAGCACGGTCTCACGCCAGGCGCTGCGCAGCGCGTTGAGCTCGATCTCGCGGCCGATCAGAGGCTTGCCAGACTGGTGGCGCCGCTGCTCTGCGGGCTGCGGGCCGAGCACCCGGTAGCAGCGGATTGGCTTGCCGTAGCGCCGCACCGCCTCGACCTGCCGCAGCACGTAGTGCATCGACGCGAGGCGGGCCGCCGCGCCGGCGACGTAGGCCTGCCCCTCGGCGGCGTGCTCGGCGAGGGCGAGGGTCTCCTCGACGGTGTTGCCGACCACCTGGTAGCCCTCGCGAGAGGGCGCTGTGCGCATCCGGGCCGTGCCCACGCGGATGCCCAAGCGCAGGCCGAGGGGCTCCTCGCCGCGGTGGGCCCTCTCGCCGGTCGAGGGAGAGAGGGGGGCGTCTGCCGTCGCTGCGGCGAGGTGACCGATCGCCTCCTGCGCGTCGCGGGCGAGGCGCACCGCCGAGACGATGTCGTTCTCGTCGGTCATCGGCAGCCCGAAGAGGGCGACCAGCTGGCGGCCGTCGCGGAGGTGGATCAGGCCCTCCAGCTTGAAGGCGATGTCCTCGACCAGCTGTAGCGCCTCGTCGCGGTCGCCCCGGCTGCCCTCGACGATCACGGCTACCGCTATGAAGCGCTTCTTCTCACCAAGGATGGTCGGCGAGGCGCCGCGGCGCTTGGCGGTGGCGCGCTGCGGCGTCGAGCCGCTGGCCGGAGGGGCGACCTCGCGCTCGGCGCGGCCGGCGTTGAGGTCGTCGCCGGCCTCTCTAACGTCAAGCCTCGACTCGAAGGCGAGCGCCGCCTCCTCGGTGCGCCAGGGGGCGTCTTCGGCGAGCACGGCGACGGCGGCGTCAGCCAGGTCTACGGCGGCGTCGTGTCCGTCCAGGTCATCAACCGCCGGCTCCTCTTCGCCGCCCAGCAGCGTCGATCCGTCGAGCGGCACCTCGGGCTCGGTGACCTGTTGTGGCAAGCGCTCTACAGCGAGGGCCTCTGCCGCGGAGAAGGCGGCCTCATCCAAGGTCGGGCTGCTGAGGAGGTCGCTCGTGGGCTCGCCCTCGAGGCCCCCGTCGAAGGGCTCGTCGAGGAGATCGTCGAGGGGGGCAGGCGGGTCATCAGCGGCGATGATCCGGTCGAGGTCTCGGGCGGAGTGCTCCTCTTTGCTGCGAGGGCTGGCGCGATCGCGCACGGACGCTGGCGCGACGAGGTGTGCTGGGTAGGCGGGGGTTCGGCCGTTGAGCGAAGGGGCATCGAGGGCTGAGGCTGGTCTCGCGGTGACGGCGTCCGATGAGACCACCTCGAGATCTCGGGTGGCCCGCCTGCGGCGCGCGCGCGGCTCTTGGCTGTCGGCGCGCCGCCCTCGCCGCTTCGGCGGCCCCATGGTGAGGTCTTCGTCGAGATGGCGGGCCGATCGCAGCACGCCACCAACCCGCGCCTCCTGCGAGGCTCGCCCCGCGACCTCGCCGCTCTTGCGATCCTCGCGGGTGGACCGTCGACGTCGTCGCCGACGATCTCGCACGGCCTCCGCCGGCGGGTTATGCGGTTGCGCCAGCTCCGCCGCGGCGGCGACGAGGGCGTCGATGGGCTCGAGCTCTCGCGCGCGCGAGGGGGGCTCCGGCGGGGCGGCGCCGGAGCCCTGCTGACGAACGTCTCGCGTCTCCGCGTGGTTGGGGAAGATCTCGTGGAGGAAGGTCGAGAGGGCGCGCGATCCGATCACGGCGCCGACCTGTCTTTGGATCCGGTGCAGCTCGATCTGCAGCTCGTTGGCCGAGCCGACGCGGCGCCTCGGCTCGGCCGAGAGGCAGCGCAGGGTGAGCGCGTCGAGCTCGATCGGCACCTCGCGGTTGATCTCCCGCGGGCTGGGGATGCGCGCGTCGATGATCCGCTGGTGCACCTCCTCGACGGTCGCCCCCTGCATCAGCACCTCGCCGGTGAGGAGCTCCCAGAGCATCACGCCGAAGGCGAAGATGTCGCCTGCGAGCGATAGCGGCTCTCCTCGTAGCTGCTCCGGCGCGAGGTAGCGGGGCAGGCTACGGTAGCGATCCCGCTCATCAGCGGCGGTCCAGGCCGCGCGGCAGATGCCGAAGTCGAGCACCTTGACCGAGCCCTCCCACGAGCAGCCGATATTGTAGGGGCTGAGATCACCATGGACGATGTCGAGCGGCTGGCCGCCCTGATCGCTCTTGCGGTGCGCGTACTCGAGCCCGGCGGCGACCTCGCCCATCAGGTAGCAGACCAGCCCGATCGGGATCGGCGCCTCGCTCTCGCGGCAGCGGAGGAGCACGTCCTCGAGGTTCACGCCGGGGATATACTCGGTGGCGAGGAAGAGCTCGCCGTCCATCTTGCCGAACTCGAAGACCTGGACGATGTTGCGATGGTTGAGGGAGAAGGCGATCTTCGCTTCGGCGATGAAGGCGCGGAGAAACGCCGCGTCGCGGGCGTAGTGTGGCAGGATGCGGTTGAGCACCTGGACCTTCTCGAAGCCCGCGATGCCGATGGTCTTGACCTTGTAGATCTCGGCCAAGGGGCTGATGGCCAGCCGCTCAAGGACGTGGTACTTGCCGAGCGTCTCGAATAGGCTCACGTTTCCGCCACAATCACAGCTACTTGAAAGTAAGCCAACTCTATCATAAGTCTGCCTCGAAGACGCGCCATGACCACCGACCTCATACGGCACGAAGACCTCGCATCGGACGAAGACCTCACCCAATACGAGCGCCTCGACGAGCTCTGTGAACGTCTCGGCTACAGCTTCTGCGACAAGACGCTCCTGCGGCGAGCGCTGACGCATCGCTCCTACGCCAACGAGTCGTGGGAGGACGAGCTCCACAACGAGCGCCTCGAGTTTCTCGGTGACGCGGTGGTTGGCCTCTGCGTGGGCGCCTACCTGATGGCGTCGCATCCGCAGGCGCGCGAGGGTGAGCTGACCAAGCTCCGCGCGATGGTGGTCTCGTCGCCGGGGCTCTCTCGCGCGGCGCGGAACCTAGGCCTGGGCGGCTGCCTCCTGCTGGGGCGGGGAGAGGAGCAGGGCGGCGGACGAGACAAGGACTCGATCCTCTCGGACGCCTTCGAGGCGCTGATCGGCGCGGTCTTCCTCGACGGTGGCTTCGACGCCGTACAGGGGGTGGTGCGAGGTCAGCTCGCCGAGCTGGTGCGCGCCGCCGAGCGCGGCGAGCTCGATCGAGACTTCAAGACGCGGCTCCAGGAGCACCTCGCCGCCGAGGGGCTCTCGGCCCTGCCACGCTACGAGGTCGTCGGTGAGCGCGGCCCCGACCACGCGAAGGTCTTCGAGGTGGCCGTGCACCTGCAGCGAGACGAGCTCGGCAGGGCGGAGGGGCACTCCAAGAAGGCCGCCGAGCAGCGCGCCGCGCGCGCGGCGCTGCAGGCGCTCGCCGTCGACGCGGCGCAGCCCCGGTCTCAGGAGGGAGAGGGCGAGGGCCCCGTCTGATCGAGGTCGTCGAGCACCCGCTCGAGAGCCTGGGCGTCGCGCATGCCCAGCTTGGCGAAGAGCGAGACGGCCTCGCGCAGCGAGCCGGTCCCGCTGCCGACCTGTCCATGCTCGATCCGATACTCGCCGAGGCGTCGCAGCGCCTTGGCGAGCTCGACCTCGTTGCCCATCTCGCGGAAGACCTTGATCGCCTGCTTGAAGTAGCCCTCGGCGCTCGCCGTGGTGTTCTCCGCCGAGGCGTCGAAGAGGGTCTGGGCCGCGATCTCGGCCAGCGCCATCTGAGCCTTGCCGACCATCTCTGGCAGGTGCGCCCGGCGCGCCAGGTTGAGGCACTCGCGGGCGTAGCGCTTGGCGCGATCGGGGCGCCCCTCGAGCAGCTCGAGCAGCGCGAGGTTGCGCACCACGTCGATGTAGGAGCGCTGGTCGTCGATCTCGGTGGCGAGGGTCAGCGCCTGCTCGAGGCGATCCCGCGCCTCTGTGACCTTGTTATCCTTGATTGCGATCTCGCCGAGGTTGTTGAGCAGGATCAGCGAGAGCGGGACGGCGCCGATGCGATCGGCCTCGGCCAGGGCGCTCTGCCAGGTCTCGCGGGCCTCCTCGAGGGATCCACGCTCGTAGGCCAGCGCCGCGAGGTTGTTCAGCGAGACGACGTAGCCGTAGTGATCGCCGACCTCTCGGCGCAGCCGCAGCGCCTCGCTGTAGCAGCTGTAGGCCTCGTCGAAGAGCCCTCGGTCTTTCTCGATGTTGCCGATATTCGACAAAGAGACCGCGATCGAGCGCTTATCGCCGGCCTGGCGGCGCATCTCGAGCGCCTTGGCGCTCTGGTCGAGGGCCGGCTCGTAGCGGCCGAGCATCCACTGCACCTGGCCGACGTCGTCGAGGCTGGTGGCGACGCCGCGGTCGTCGCCGGCCTCGCGGAACATCTCGAGGCTGCGCTGTAGATACTCTAGTGCGAGGTTGAGGTTGCCCTTGCCGCGCCAGACCCGCCCCATCTTGTTGAAGGCCACCGCGGCCTTCGGTCGGCTGGCCACGACCCAGCCCAGGCGCACCATCCGCTCGAAGGCGTCGAGGGCGCTGTCGAAGTCGCCGCGGTGCTGGTAGACGGAGCCGAGGTCGTGCCAGAGGTGGAGCCGCGTGACGAGATCGCTGTCGCCGAGGCAGTCGAGGGCGCCCTCGTAGAGGCGGATCGCGTGCTGGTTGGCGAAGCGGGCGCGCGCCGCGTCGGCCGCCCGGCGATAGCGCGCCGCGGCGCCGCGCCGATCGCCCGATTGCTCGAGGTGACGTGCGACCAGGGCCTGGCGAACCTCGTCGCGCCCTTCCGGTCGCGCCTCGAGCCATTGGGCGACGAGGCGGTGGTAGCGGCGCCGCGGCAGCTCGTCGATGCCCTCGTAGGTCAGGTCCCAGATCGGCGCGTAGGCGAAGCGAAACTCGCGCTCGCCGACGATGCTCGACTCGACGCAGTCGACCACCAGGCCCCGATCGCGCAGGCGGTTGAGCGCGGCGGCCACGGCGAGGCGGGTCTTCTCGCCAGAGGCGGCGATCTCCTGCAGGGTCGGGCCGTCGGGGTCTTCGTTGGAGATCGCCGCGGCGCGCACCAGCGCCACCGTGGCGTCGAGCCAGAAGACCTCACCGATGGCGGCGGCCTTGTCGAGTAAGCCGCGCTCTGATTGGGGAAGGGCTCGCAGCCGAGCGCGGATAATGTCCTCATGGCTGCGGGGCAGGGAGACCTCGGCGAGCCGGTCTCGGGAGAGGCGGAGGTGCCCCTCCTCCTGCCTGAGCACGCCGCTCTCGAGCAGGAAACGAACGAAGTCGGTGATCGCGCGGGGGCTGCCACCGAGCCGCTCTCGAGCGACGCGCGCGATCTCATCGGGGAGCCCGTCCGGATCTTGCTGAGTGAGGTCGGCGAGCAGCGCCTGAGCGTCTTCGGCGGGCATCGGCTCGCAGGGCACGGTGTGCCCGTCGAAGTCGCCCTGTCCCCAGTTGGGGTGGCGGCGCAGCACCGTATGTCGCGCCATGGCGAGGATCATCACCGAGCGATGCTGCAGCCCGTCGGCGAGGTAGTGCACTAGCTTGACGCTGTCGTCGGTCGACTGCTCCATCCCGTCGAAGCAGAGCAGCAGCGGGCCGCGCTCGGCGTCGTATTGGAGGAAGCGCCGCACCGCGATGTAGGAACGCAGCTCGAGCTGCCGCGGCGTGGCAGCCAGGCGCTCGAGGAGCGGGCTGTCGGGGTAGGGCACGCCGAGGAGGTGGGCCACCAGCGGCGCGACCTCGGCTCGGTAGGCTTCGGGCAGCGACTCGCCGATGGCCTGCTCGATCTTGGCCAGGGCGTCTTCTCGGGTGTCGTCGCGGCCGATCCCCACGCGCTCTTCAACGGCGCGGGCGACGACCTCGTAGCGTCGCCCTCCGCTAGGCTGGGTCTCGCCCCAGAGCACGCGGGCGTTGGAGAAGGCGGCTCGAACGGACCGGGCGAACTCTCGCGCGAGGCGGCTCTTGCCCGAGCCCGGCGCGCCGAGCAGCGAGACGAAGCAGAGCCGGCTGCGCTGCCGCGCCTCGAGGAAGAGGTCGCGCATCGCGGAGAGCTGGGCTGTGCGGCCGATGAAACGTCCGCGCAGCTGAGGCAGGTGCTCCTCTTCGACGAGCGCCGCGTCCGGCATCGAGCGGAAGGTGTCGCTGATCGTCTCCTCACCCTCGGAGAGCTTCTCTGAGGTGGCGGTCGCCTCGGTTGACTCGGGGGTGAGGCGGCGAGGCGGGTGCAGCGCGTCGAAGGCCTGGCTCTCATGGTCGTAGAAGCTCGCGTCGGGGAGCACCTGCGCCGAGGTCGTCGTAGGGGGGCCGTCGAGGTCGAAGGCGTCCAGATCCTCGAAGGCGCCCAGCTCGCTCGAGGCGTCGAGGCCGGCGAGGTTGTCGTCGACGTCGAGGAGCTCCCCGTCGATCTTCTCGAGCTGCTCAACCGAGGGCTGCGGTTGCTCGACGCGCTGACCGCTCCGCTCGAGCTGATCGATCTCGTCGACGCGAAAGGGGCCCGTTCTCGTCGGGGCAACACGGGTCGTCACAGGGGCCGAGCCCGCGTCGCTAGCCGACCTCGGCTCCGGGGGCAACGTGGGAGGCAGATGAGGGCCCGTCGTCCTCGGTCCGTACGCCGGACCGGGGGTGGGCGGAGGCGTGGGATGGCTGTCGGCACGGGCGATCGGTCCTTTCGGGGGCTCGACAGCGCCGGGCGTGGATCCGTCGATCCCTTCGCCGGCCGCGACGCGCTGCGTCTCGCGCTCGCCGGCCGGGACGCGCTGTTGCGGCACCGGCGGCGTGCTCTCTTCCGGTTCGAGAGGTCCGCCTTTGTCGTTTCGCTCGCCCGCGCTCATCATCGCCCCTCGGGCGTATGTCGCCCGCACCTCCGCTCCCGCGGGGGCGCTCAGCTGGGACCGCAACGCGCTCGGAGGCGAGCGCGGAAGCGGCGACGAGCGGCGGCCCTTTGGGGCGCGAGGGCCTGTGATTCTGCTGGACTTCCCAAGAAGTAGTCAAGCGGCACGACACGATAGAGGGGCTCGCCGCGATAGAGACGTTGACAGTTGATCGTCCGCAGCTTGGTCAGCAGCAGCTCGGTGGCGTCCACCGAGCGCTTGTGGCGGTCGTGGAGCAGGAGGATGCCGCCCTGGTAGCGCTTGATCCACCACCAGAGTTGACGAGCGAGGTCTCGCGGATCGTTTCTGCCATCCTCTTCCGTGGAGATGTTCCACAGCACCTCTTGGTAGCCATAACGCGCGAGCACCGACGCGGCGTGGCGCGTCATCTGGCCGTAGGGGGGGCGGAAGATCCGCGGCCTCTCCCCGAGGACGTCGGCGAGGAGCAGCTCGGTGGTGACGATCTGCCAGGTCTGTCGCTCCTTCGGGATCGCCGACAGCAGCTCATGGCTGTAGGTATGGTTGCCGACGAGGTGTCCCTCGAGGTGAGCCTGGCGCAGGACCGCGCGGTTTTTGCCGCCACGGTCGAGCTTCAACCACATGCCATTGATGAAGAACGCGGCTTTGACGTGATGGCGATGCAAGATGTCGAGGAGTCGGCGGGTGTGACGAGGATGAGGCCCGTCGTCGTAGGTGAGCGCGATCTCGAAGGGGCGCCCGAAGCCGCGGACACGGGCGGGGCGTAGACGTCGCGCCGCCGCGAGCTGCTTGGTCGGGGCCTCGATGTGGATCGCGGGGGTGATCCGCGGCAGCGCCGCGGTGCCATAGGGGAGCTGACCCGAGAGCGTCTCGGTCGGGGCGAAGAGCCACGTCGCGATGAAGAGGGCCGTGGAGGCGGCGAGCACCCAGCCGGGTAAGGACATCCGTCGCATGGTGCGTGAAATGCTAGCAAAGCGGCTCGAAGATCGCGAAAAATGACCCTCCCGAGGTCGCGTCGGGCGATCCCCGGAGCTGCAGGAGGAGGAGAAGAGCGATGAGCAGCGAGACGAGAAAGGCAACGCGCGTAGTGATCCTCTGGTCCGAGGGCGATGATCGGAGCCTGGCGCGGATGGCGGGAGACCTGGCGGGCGTGCTCCGGGCTTCGGCAGCACCGGCGCCGCTGATCCCGATCACCTTCGACGTCGCCGAGCGGATGGGGACGCTCTCGCTGGCGCGCTCGCTGGTCGGCGCCCTCGGGGGCGCCCGCACGGAGGCGGCGATGGTCGCCTCGCTGCTGGCGCCGGAGCTGGAGCGCGAGCTCAGCGCGGGGGGCGCGGTGGGGGCCGTGATCGCCTTGGACACCACGGCGGCGATCATCGCCGACCGCTGGGCCCAAAAGGGGCTGCTCAGCGCTCCGGTGGTCGGCGTCGTCGGCCGCCTGACCCTCGAGCCGAGCTGGCGACGCTGCGTCGATCGGCTCTTCGTCCTCGACGATCAGCAGCTCGCGCAAGCGAAGGCGTCGGGCTTCGAGGAGGCGGACGTGGCGGCCATCGGCGCCCTGGCGGGGCCGCGCGTCGCCGCCGCCGCGAAGCAGGATAGGGCCGCGCTGCGGAGACGCTACGGCCTCGAGGAAGACGCCTCGGTGGTGCTCTTCGCCGCCTCGGGCCTGAGCGAGCTGACCACCGTGCTCTTTCAGACCACGCTGCTGTCGCAGCCGACCACGCTGCTCTTTGACGTCGAGGGTGACGACGACTCGGCCGCGCTGCTGCGGCGTCGGGCCAAGGGCTTCGGCGTGCACGCTCAGCTCTTCGGGAAGGTCGAGCAGGCGGCGGAGCTCTGGGCCTGCGCGGATGTGATCGTGGCGCGGCCCAGCGCGCGGATCGAGCGGCGGGCGCTGGTGCTGCGAGCGCCCCTGGTCGCCGTGCCCGATGATGACGAGGAGCTCGCCGTCGCCGAGGCGTTCAAGGAGCGGGGGATTGGCCGCCCGGTGGCCAACCTCACGACCCTCGCCGCGGAGATCGACGCCCAGCTGGCGGAGCTCGACGCGGCCAGAGAGAGGCTCTCGCGGATCCCGCGGGGGGAGCTGCCGCAGGTGGTGCGCGCGATCCGGCGGGCGATCGAGGATCGGGAGGCGCTGCTGCGCAAGCGGGTCACGGCGCGTTCGGCGCCGACGCTGGAGGTGCAGGGTCCCGTGGCGGCCACGGTCGGCGACGAGGCGTCCGCCGAGCCGAGCTCGCCTCTCGAGGCCATCGGCCCCGACGAGGGAGAGGCTGGCTCCGAGCGGCGCGAGGAGGAGCTCTTGGCGGCGGAGGGGGAGGTCAACCAGCGCGTGACCGAGCGGCAGCGCGAGGTCGCCCGGTGGGAGCGGCGGCTCGAGCTCGCGCGCGAGCGTGGAGATGGCGCGCTGGTCCGCGAGGCCGAAAAGCAGCTCGATCTGCAGCGCTCGGCGATGCACGCGGCGTTGGCGGAGCTGGCGCGCCTCGACGAGCAACGCCGCGGGCGCCCCGCGCGGGGCTCGAGGCGCGACGCGCGGGTGGCGGCCAGCTTCAAGCGCATCGAGGTCGAGAGCGCCCTCGAGCAGCTCAAGCGTCGCCTCGGCAGCGACTGAGCCACACGGCAGCTGGGGTTTGCGGCGAGGCGACGCCCACGGCAAGATGCACCTAGGGTGCTCCCAACCCAGCAGGACGAGTCACCAGCGGAGGCGCGATCAGATGAGCGGGCAAGACTTCGAGCAGATCAGCGGTAAGAACGTGGTCTCACAAGACGGCATGGACGTCGGCGACGTCACCTCCCTCACCGTCGATCCCGAGAGCTGGAAGGTGCTCTCGTTGGTGGTGAAGGTGGACCGGGACGCGCTCGAGAGGCTGAAGCTACGCCGCCCGCTCCTCGGCTCACAGAAGATCCTGATCCCGGTCGCCGAGGTCTCCGGCGTCGGCAAGTCGATCGTGCTCAGGTCGAAGATCGAGGAGCTGACCTTCTACGGCGGGGAGCTGACGGAGAAGGCGGAGGCCGCGAAGGCCGAAAAGGCCGAAAAGGCCGAAAAGGCCGAAAAGGCAGCGAAGGCCGAGGAGGCCGCGACGGCCGCGGAGGCCGCGACGGCCGAGGAGGCCGAAAAGACCGAAAAGGCAGCGAAGGCTACGACGGCCGCAACGGCCCCAACGGCCGACAAGCCGGACGAGCCCGAGGCGAAGGTGATCATCTCCGAGCCCGCCGACCCTTCATAGCCTCGGCCGTTGAACCGGCCCGGCTTCTCCTGAGAGCAGGTGCGAGCTGTGATCTTCGGTTCGCCCCTCTCGAATTTCGCGAGAGTTGGGGAAACGAATGGGGCAACCGAAACTCCCGATCGAGATTGGATTTGGGAGAACGGTGGTGCAGGTTTTGCAGTTTTTCCTTGGATTCGATTCCTTTGTTTCGTGAAGGATTGTTGAACGCGCTGATTATGGCCGGCGGCTAAGACATGTAATCGTTTTAGAGGGATGAGCTGCGGCGCCGCGCTTCATTGATGACCGACGCGCGCTGCGCGGCTGTGACGTCGTGCAAAACGCGGCGGGGGGCGCGCTCAACACCGACCCTCACTTCCATATGGTCGGCGCAGGCCTTATCTGCCGCAGTTCAGCACTCTAGCGCGGTACGGCGCGGAAGAAGTCGAGGATGCCGCCCTGGGCCCAGCTCTCTTTGGGCCAGACGTGACCGCGGTTGTCCTCGCAGTAGGTCACGGCTTGTTTGCAGCCATCGTATCGCACGCAAGGGGCGCCGCTGATCGGTTTCGAGGTCTTGGCACAGCCATTGGCTTTTCGCTGGGCCTCCTTCGCGGAGATGATGATCTGATAGTATGAGTCGGTCTTGCCGCCGTAATACCAGGCAGGGGTCTTGTGGGCGACGCCGCCAGCAGAGGCACTGGCAAAGGCCTGGACCAGCTTAGCCGTGGCGACAACAGAGGACATCGTTCCTCCCGAGCTCATGCCGTGGACAAAGGTGCGGTCGAGGTCGATGCAGTATTTGGCGCGCATCGTCGCGATCACATGCTTGATAAACGAGATGTCGTTACCTGTAGTAGGCGTCTGCTTGTAGTCCCAGCAGGAACCTTTGGCCTGCGGATAAGCGAAGAGAAAGTCGCTTTCCCCGTCGGCCTCCATCGGCTTGCGATGCTTGTGGACGTTTTTCCTGTTGCCCCCGCACCCATGCAGGCCGAGCACGAGCTGATAGGGGTGTTGCTTGTCATAGCTTGTCGGGATGGCCACACACCAGCTGCGCTTATTACCCTCGAAGGTTAGATCGAAGCAGGTGAATCCTGCTTTGGCGGCCTTGCCACAGCCTGCGCTGCTTTGACCCGCGGTAGAGTCTGCCGACAGCGCTTGGTCGATCACACCAACGTCCTTATCCGTCGCATCTCCAACGATGCCATCGTGCGCACGGCCATCGCTCGCCCGGCCATCGCTCGCCCGGCCATCGCTCGCCCGGCCATCGCTCGCGCGGCCATCGCTCGCGCGGCCATCGTAGGCTGTCGACCCATCGCCATCGGTCGCCCCATCTGGGAGCGAAGCGGCATCGTCGGAGCAGCCGCTCGAGGCAACAAGCAACACCCATCCGAGCACCATTGGGCACCCAAGCACCATTGGGCACCCACTCGACCAGCGTCGTTGTTTCACGCCAGTACTTTACGCAATACAGAGTCGGCCTTCAAGTTGCGTGACTCTTCGGGTGTTATCGCCAGTTCAACGGAAACGGACCACGCTGCTAGGAGCTCCGGCCCAGGGATGTCAGCTCGGCTTATTACTGGCCACCAGGCCCTCGGCGCCAACGATCATGCCACCGGAGCTCGCGCTGATGGCGATGCCATGAGGCGTCTTGCCCAGCGGCGGCGCATAGCGGATCCAACGCTTGCCACCGTCTGCGCTGGCAAAGACGCGGCCGAGCTGGACTAACCGACGACCACTACCCTGACGCATGGAGCTACTGCCCACGAAAACGCGCCGCCCAGTACTCGTACGCGGTCGCTTTTTCAGCCGCGTGTAAGCGCCCTTCGGTGCGCGCGTTGATGAGTCACGCGGACCTACGATGCTCACGATTGGAAGAGGTGACCCATGAGCTTACTCGAGTCCTTGCGCATCCCTACGTTGATGGCGCTCTCCCTGACCGCTGGCAGTCTGGCCCTCGCAGGCTGCGGCGCCGCCCCGCTGCGTGCCTCGCTGCGCAGGACTGCCCACACCAAGCGCCGGCGGCGGCCGGCGCCCCGTCCCCTCGTCCGCAGCCACTTCACCCGCGACCGCAGCGGGGCCCTCTCGGAGCGCAACCTGCGGCGTATCCTCGCCGCGCCGGTTTTTCTGGAGACGAAGGCTCGCGTGGGCGTGCTGCCAGTGGCTACGGCCTTCGCGCCCGATCGCAGCGTGCCGGTGGAAGAGGTCGCTGGCGCCCTCAGCCGCGCGATGGAGGATACGGGCCACTTCGACGTCTCCACAGAGGTCGCCGCTGACTGGCCCTCCAACCGTGGCACGGCTGGCCTCCGTGAGCTCGCCGCGCGCTATCGCGCCGAGTATCTGCTGCTCTATCGTCATCGCTTCGTCGACCGCGCTCACCTCAATGGCTGGGGCTGGGGCTACCTCACAGTGCTTGGTGCGCTCTTCGTGCCGGCCTCCACCGTCGAGATCGCCGGGGTCCTCGAGGCCACCCTCTTCGAGGTCAAGAGCGGGACGCTGCTCTTTACCGTCAACCAGCGCGTCTACTCCAAGACCTCGGAGAATATCTGGAACCGCGAGTCGAAAAAGCGCGCCATCCGCGCCCGCCTGCTGACGCAGGCGACCAAGGCCTTGGCAGGGAAGGTCGTGGGCAAGATCGGTCGCCTGGTTGCCGCTCGCGACCGCTACGAGCGCGCTCAGGAGCCTCGTAAGAACCCCAACTCGCAGGCTACCAGCCCCGAGACTCGGGGTAGCGGCCGTCGCCCCAACGCAAGCGTTCCCCATACCAGCGCCCGCGGCATCACCAGCGGCTCCAGCTCCTGCCACGTGCAAGCGAAAGCGAGCAAACGACTATCGCGCCGTGGTTGACTTACCGACCCTCGAAGAGCTTCAGATGAGAACGTGTCAAAGGGCGCGAAAGTCGGTGAATACCCTAGTGGTGGTTTCTCTTATGGGTTTTTATGACGAGTCTTGGATTCACAAGATAAACCGAACACTATAAGTTGCTCTCTCTCGCCCGAAAAGTTCATGCGATTGAATGTTTGCGGATATGTGTTAGATGCGCTGCTTGAGCTTAGACCTGATGGAGACTTGAGTCTTGATGCGGTCGAGCTTGATTCGTATGAATAAGCCTGTGTTGATTGTCAATAGAATGGTGTTCTAATATGGAAATCTTGGAGTGTTTGAGTTCGTCAACCACGATGCAGTAAGTTTTCCATGAGCCGACTGTTGCTCAGTGGGTGGATCCGTTTTGCGGTGTTGCATCTATAAGGGGCCGCAGCCCGGGCTCTTGCCCGTGCTGGTTGCGCTGGGCGTGTGGTGGCGAACCTCTCCTGCTCTTGCTGATGAGGTGGCCTACCAGACCGCCGAGCACGGCTCTTTCCATGATGCGCGGGCGAGTCTCGCGCGGCGTGGCATCGAGCCCGAGTACAAGCGTCATCTCTCGATGATCCAGCGGTTCAGCGGCCGAGCGGTCGAGCAACGCGACAGCTGGGTTGCGTCCGTGTTCGACCCGGCGTCCAAAGACATCGCCAACGGTCCTCTCGCGAACGAGCGGGTCCTCGGAGGGCCAATGGCCATCACGCTTACGACGCACCCTGGCGCGAGCCACGTCAATGCGTCATCGCTGTGCTCGACCATCGTGGTCGTCCGGACGCTCGCTACCGGCCTATTCTCGACGCAACACTGGGTAATGCCGACGACTTCTTCATCATGCTCTACGCATATCTTGCTTCTTTGGGAGCGAAGAAAGCGAGCCAGCTCGTCTTCGTCGCAGACGGGGCCGAGTGGATCTGGCGACGCGTTTTGCTGCTTTCCTTTGCGCTTGGGCACGACCACACGCGCGTTGAGGTCATAGACTACGCGCATGGCGTTTCGACGCTGAGCACCATCGTATCCTACTGCACTGGCTTGACAGAGCGACAGCGTCAGCGGTGGCTGAAGCAGGCAGAAGCTCTACTCTACAATGGAAACACCGTGGCGCTCGAAGCAAAGATCCGTGAGCTGGCGGTCGGACGTCGGG
>PDWJ01005839.1_pt1 | contig 31340 bp, 17 predicted proteins | sample 1430881 | NCBI WGS metagenome assembly PDWJ01 (sample SAMN01162460, study PRJNA174530) | Oral metagenome, whole genome shotgun sequencing project. | biome: Marine environment; feature: Marine mammal; material: Swab sample of the gingival sulcus; isolation source: swab sample of gingival sulcus...
GCAACCTGGCACCTTTATCAGAACATAACAATAAAGTCAAAAGCACAAAAGCCAATGATAAAAGCGAAATACTTTCGTTTCAATCGCCATTTTAAAAAACCGAGATGTCAAAGCATAGCAATTGTGCCTATAAGGTAACCTGGCACTAAAACAGAAAACATTTATCAGAAAGCATTGCAGGAATAGAAGTCATCGTTAAATATGGTAGAAAAACTTACAGTACAGGCTTAATTCTTCCAGATGGGGGCATTCAGAATACAACATTTGGATTACCGAGTCAAATTAAACCACCAAAACCAATTAATCTTTCACCATCAGTTAATCCATTACTACCAGTTGGTCCAAAAAAAGTATTAAGTATTTTAGTTTCTTAAATAACAGCTGCCACAAGATGAAGCATATCATATTGTGGCAGTTTTTGGATTTTGCAACTATTCAGTGTACCAAAAAATAATAGTGCAGTGATTGCATATTTATCACTGAAAAGGGAATAAATGTAGTAGTGTTTTCGTTTTTGTTAGTTAAAGGTGGCGGTTATGATTGTAAAAAGAATTAAACGTGAAATGACCTATCAAATAAGACATCGCGTGTTGCGCCAAAATCAAACAATTGAAGACTGTAAGTTTGCGACCGATAATGTTGAAGGCACGTTTCATTTGGGGGCATTTTTAGATGACAAGTTAGTCAGTATTGCGACATTTTGCCCCGAAAGGCAACAGGCCTTTGAAACTGACAGGCAAATCAGGCTGCGCGGCATGGCGACGCTAGAGCAGTACAGAGGGCAAGGCGCTGGTAGCATCATTGTGGCCTTTGCCGAGGCGGTGCTGCAAAAAGATGGCGTCGAGGTTTTGTGGTGCAATGCGCGCACCAGTGCACAGGGCTATTACGAAAAGCTCGGCTTTAAAACCCATGGCGATGTCTTTGATTAAGTCAACCTGCATACCTTTAAGTATTACTTGAAGCAGGTGCGCGCAGCTATCGCGCTAATCGGGTTTATTCTATATAACAAAAGAGGTGTTAAATACTATTGGCTACCAATTATTGCAACGCTAACGATTGGCGTCTCTGCCGGCTTACCACTATTTTTATACTTAAAAGAAGTAACTAAAGAACAGTGATAAAGTTTTGTAGCCGTAAGTAGATACTTTATTATATTAAAGCGCCAAATCATCTTGGCGGAAACGTCTCTTGCATATCGCTTGTGATGGCGAAAAAGTCTTCATCGGGTTTGACGATGTGTTTAACCCATTCTCTTTTGATATGCCATAAGTTGGCCTGCACCCTAAATTCGTTCCATTCGTCGATGTCAAAAATGCGCTGCCAGCTGGCGATTATTTTTTGTTCAATTTCAGGAAACTGACCGGCATATTTGCCAACCATAATACTGTATTCATCGCTGATACCCAGTTTTTTTAGTTGTTCTTCATATTGGTTGGCATCTGCTTCATCTTTGGCAATATAGAGGTTATTTAGTATGTAATCCCACTTGCCACCATCAAAGTAAATCACTTCTTCTTTAGGCACTTCAAGGCAGTAAACCAGTTCTTTTGCAATTGGTTTTAGACAGTTGTTTTTGCTAACTGAACACCAAATAGGGTAGTCGGCGCCAGCAGGGCGCGGCACAATCTTTTCGGCGAGCGCCACAAAAATATCGTATTTTTCAAGAAAAAAATCGGCAATATCCATCATGTGTAGTTTAACGTATAATTTTTTATTGGTGATAAAACCCTTATTTTGCAGTTCATAGTAAGAGTTTTCATGCTGCCGTGTATATAGACAAATTTTATCCATAATGCACCTCCTCATTATTTATAATACCCTGCGGTAGCTGAAAGTAGCAGCTTTGCGATTTATAAATTTTTGCATTTTAGTGCACAAAAAAATATTTTTTAAAAGTTTGTGCACTAAAATGCAAAAACTTTTTATTTTTTTGTTTTTATGCTATAATTATTTGTAGAGGTGATGACAGATGAATAAAATAAAAAACAGACCACTTTATCTAAAAAAATTAATAGCGTTTAAAGATAGTGACATTGTCAAGATAGTTACTGGCATTAGGCGCTGTGGCAAGTCAACTTTGCTCAAATTAATGATACTTTACTTAAAAGAAAATGGTGTTAAAGATGAGCAAATTATAGAGATGAATTTTGAGTCATACGACTTTAAAGATATGTCGGCAGAAGCATTGTACCAATATGTTAAATCAAAAGTCATCGTTGGCAAAAAAATGTATTTATTCTTTGATGAACTACAAAGGATAACCACTTGGGAAGAAGCAATTAATTCTTTTAGGGTTGATTTCGACTGCGATATTTACATTACAGGTTCTAATGCTTATCTGTTATCATCAGAATATTCAACGTATTTGTCAGGCAGAAGTGTTGAAATAAAAATGCTACCACTTTCGTTTAAAGAATTTATTGGTTTTAACGATTTAACGGTCGTCGAAGAAAATAAATTAGGCATAGTTCAAAATACCATCTATGATCAATCAGGAAAACACTATTCTTTAAGTGATGTTTTTAACTCGTATTTATCATTTGGCGGTATGCCTGCAATTATCGAAGATGAACTCAATCAAGAAAAGGCGATGATGCTGTTAGATGGCGTATATTCGACAGTTGTTTTGCGTGATATATTAGAAAGAGAAAAAAGAAGAGGCCAAAAAAAGATAACAGATTCATTTTTGCTCAGAAAAATAATATTATTTTTAGCAGATAATATTGGCAGTAATATTTCGGCAACGTACATCGGTAATGTCTTGGTAAATGAAGGGTTGCTTGAAAACAGAAAAACAAAACCCAGTACACACACAGTTCAAGTTTATGTCAATGCCTTGCTAGAATCTTATGTCTTCTATGAAATAAAGCGGTTTGATATTAAGGGCAAAGCATTATTGCGAACGCTTGGTAAATATTATATCGTCGACATTGGGTTACGCAATTATTTACTAGGGTTTAGCAATCGTGATAGTGGACATATTTTAGAAAATATCGTTTATTTTGAATTATTGAGAAGAGGGTATGATGTTGCGGTCGGTAAAATAGAAAACAGAGAAATTGATTTTATTGCGCACAAGCCAAATGAAAGACTATATATTCAAGTGACCGAAACAATGGCAATTGAAAATGTCAGAAACAGAGAACTAACATCACTTAAAATGGTAAGAGATAATTACGAAAAAATCGTATTGTCGTTAGATAATGATTTAAATCAGTCATATGATGGCATTAAAAGTAAAAATCTTATCGATTGGTTACTTGAATAAGCTATTTCTTATAACTGTTCAGCCAATGTTATTTTGACCGCAGTCGTCCCATTTTGTCATTTCGAGCGAAGCCGAGAAATCTCGGGTTTTATAGTGATTGAACAAAGCCTTTTCGCCTTTATCGTGTTAAAGACCAAGATTTCGTATTCTGTAATGCTTTATTAATCTGTACGGTTGAAAGTCATTAATCTGTACGGTTAAAAGTCGTTAATCTGTATGGTTGAAAGTCATTAATCTGTATGGTTGAAAGTCATTAATCTGTACGGTTGAAAGTCATTAATCTGTACGGTTGTGTTTTGCTAACGCCCTAAAATATGCTATAATAGCTACAACTAAGAAGGGGGCAAGTTATGGATAATAAAGCGTATAAGGCTAGGATTATCGATTACAAAGTTAAAGAGTATCTTAAGATTTTTGGTGCCGTTTGTATTGAAGGGGCAAAGTGGTGCGGAAAAACATGGACGTCTTCTTATCATGCCAATAGTAGAATTATGATTGGCGATCCTCAGAAAAATTTTCAAAATAGAAAATTGGCAAAACTTGATCCCAGTTTTGTATTAAAGGGAGAAACGCCGCGCTTAATTGATGAATGGCAAGAAGCGCCTGAAATATGGGACGCTGTTAGACACGAAGTAGATAAAAGAAATAATAATGGCCAATTTATTTTAACGGGTTCGTCTACGCCTAATCACAAGGGCATTTTGCACAGCGGCGCTGGCAGAATCGCAAGGCTAAGAATGAGACCAATGTCGTTATATGAATCAGGCGATTCGTCCGGCAACGTTTCGCTTTTAAATATTATCAATGGCAAATTTAATAATGTGTTACTAGAAGACATCAGCTTAGAAAAAATAATGCAGCTTATCGTCAGAGGTGGCTGGCCTAAAAATATTGAAACGGCAAGCAAATCTATTACACTGCTGCCAAAGGAATACATCAATGCGATAATAGAAGACGATGTCTTTCGCATTGACGGCGTAAAACGCGACACTAAAAAAATGATGCTACTGTTGAAATCTTTAGCAAGAAACGAAAGCACAACCGCTACAAATAAGACATTAAAAAAAGATATCAAAGAAATCGACGATGAAGATATAAATCAACAGACGGTAGCAGATTACCTTGATATATTAAAGCGATTGTTTTTAACTGATAACCAAGCGCCGTTTGCTACCAACATTCGCTCTTCAAGTAGGGTGAAACAAGCAGAAAAAAGGCATTTTGTCGATCCATCTATCGCTTGTGCAGTTCTCAATATTACTGCTCAAAAGCTAATTAATGATTTAAAGACAGCGGGCTTTTTATTTGAATCACTCTGTGAAAGAGATTTAAAAATTTACGCTGAATCAATCAATGCAAAGTTGTATCACTATCAAGACTATGCGGGTAGAGAAATTGATGCAATAATAGAAACAGAAGACGGCGATTGGCTGGGTTTTGAAATAAAATTAGGCGCTTCACAAATTGATGAAGCGGCGGAAAATTTGCTAAAAATTAAGCGCTACTTACAAAGCCAAGACAATGCGATTATGCCAAAGGCGCTCTGCGTCATCTGTGGGCTGTCTAATGCTGCCTATATGCGAGAAGACGGCATCTACGTTTTGCCAATTACTGCATTAAAACCTTAACCAGTTCAACACAAGTTCGCTCAACCATTTGATAAACCAAGCTAAAGCCCTCGTCACCGCCGTAATAGGGGTCGGGCACTTCGGCGTTTTCGCTTTCTGCCAGTGGGTCAAAACTTCTAAATAGCTTTATTTTAGACTGGTACTGCGGCGGGCAAAGTGCCAGCAAGTGTTTTTTATTTGAATTGTCCATCGGCAGTATTAAATCGAAATAGGCAAAGTCTTCTCTGCCAATTTGCCTGCCGCGGTGTGTCATTTTAATGCCGTGTTTGAGCGCTTCTTTGCGCATTCTGCTATCGGGTAATTGACCAATATGCCAACCGCCTGTGCCGCACGATTCTATTTCAAATCTATCACTTAAATGCGCCTTATTGACTAAGTCTTGCATCACTTCGTTTGCCAAGGGCGAACGGCAAATATTACCCAAACAGACAAAAAGTATTTTATTCTTTTTCATATGTGTTATCCTCGTAAACTAAAGCTAGATTATTCACAGCAATGTTACTAAGACCGCTTTAACTTATACCCAAATTTTATAGCGGTTTTTGGGTAGTGGTGTGAATATTCTGGGTTTAATGTTTTGTTTTTAATTTTTGCGTATTTGCGAGTTATGCAATTAAAATTTTACCAACATATTAGTGAGTAATGTAACTAAAGGTATGGCGATAATTGTTCTTTCAAGGAAGATGATAAATAAGTGCCCAACATTAACAGGTACTCTCGATTTAATGACAATCAAACCAACTTCTGTCATGTATATAATTTGCAGTAGAGACATCGCACCAATGATAAATCGCGTTCTTTCAATTGCAAAGTCCGCAAGCATCAAAGGTGGTATATACATATCGGCAAAACCTACTAAAGCAGTAGGTGCTAATTGCATGGCACCTTCAATGCCAAATAAACTCATATACCAACCAAATGGCATCGAGATAATATTAAATATTGGTGTGAATTCGACTAAAATTAGAACAAGTGTACCCCATGACATAACCACGGGGATTAAATCAAAGAACATACTAGAATAAATATGTAACCCCTGTGACAGAACGCCTTTGAGTGTCGCTTTTTCAGCGCGGTGTCCTGCTAGGTTTAAAGCCCACTTTAATTTTGATACGTCGGCCGGTATTTCTTCGTTGATGTTTTTTCCGGAGACGGCATCATAAGTATTGGGAAGCATTGTTAAAGGTGGTATTCGGGAAACAATCATTGCCAAAATAATACCGGCAATTAGACAGATTAAATAGAAAATCGTAAATTTACTGTCGACTCCAATAAGTTTTGCTATAACAAATGTAAATGGTATCGAAACAAAGGAGAAGTTAGTAGAAATTGTTGCGGCCTCTCTTGCGGTATAGTAACCACTTTCGTACTGACGTGTCGTTAAAATAGCTGCTGCATTTGAAGCGCCTAGCCACGATGTCATTAAATCGATTGCTGATCTACCAGGTACTGTAAATAATGGTCGAACAATTTTTCTAACCAGAACACCTGTAAATTCCATTATTCCAAAATCTGTCAGTAAAGGCATTAAGAAAGCAATGCACATAATAACAGAAACAAGGGTTCCAGAAACTGCAAGCATTGCGCCACCAGTTGCGCCAGATATAATCATCTTTGGACCAGTGTTAAAATAAACCATAAAAACGATGACTAGTCCGATTATTCTACTGATAAAGTATAATGGCGCAGGTGAAAACAGCTTTTTTAAATGGTCATTTTTTTGAATAAAAGCGGGTTTAAAAAACATGTTAAAAATAGTGATGATAGTTGAAACTGTTATAAATAACAAAACCAGTAAAGTTGAAAAATTGATTGTTTCAGTTTTAAGAAAATCTGAAACAAAATTTATGACTAGTCCCACCGGAATCGTAAATGTTGTATCATTAGGAACAGGCAACAGAAATAAAAATGCGCCAATTAGCGAGACAATTGCAAATTTCCAAATATTTTTTTGGCTAACAGGTTCAAGATCAATTTGGTTTAAATTTTTTTGACCGTTTGTCATTCTCTACTCCTTTTCTAATAAAATAAATTGATTTTTTCAATGCGATCAAAGGCTTCTTCTAATTTACTTATACTTACAGTACAGGCAATTCTAACATAGCCTTCACCGCATTCACCAAAGGCATCACCAGGTAGCATTAAAACATGCGCTTCTTGCAATATCAAATTGGTAGCTTGTACGCTGGTAAGTCCAGTTTTTTTGATATTCATAAATAGATAAAAACTACCTCTGGGTGGGTAAATAACACTTAATTTAGGAATTTTGTTGATTCTTTCCGCTGCATAAAACATTCTTTTTCTATATTCTTCAACCATTTCGGGTTGAATTTTTTTTCTGTATCTAAGGGCATATATAGCAGCTCTTTGTGAAATTGATGGTGCAGTAAACACGACATTTTCATTGATTTGCTGAATAATTTTAATGATGTAATCGGGCGCAATGATGTTGCCAACGCGCCAGCCTGTCATTGTAAAATTTTTAGAAAATGAATTGAGTGTAATCGTTCTTTCTCGCATTTTTGGCAGTGAGGCAAATGGTACAAATTGATTTTGATAACTAAAGGCAGTGTATATATCATCAGCAATTACAATTAAATCGTGTTTTATCGCAATTTCAGAAATTTTTTGCATGGTTTGTTTGGTCAGGCAATTACCAGTGGGGTTGCTTGGCGAATTGATGACCAAAGCCTTTGTGCGTACGTTTATTAAATTTTCAAGTCGTTCAATGTTTATTTGAAAATCTTCTTCTTCATAAGTTGCAAGTTCAATCGGCACACCTCTAGCAAGTTCAACTTGTTGTGGATATGGTGTAAAATAGGGCGCTTGCAGAATTATTTCATCACCGTCATCAGTAATCGCCTCCAGCGCCAAATACATACCCAGGCAAGCAGATGCGCATACAAAAATTTCTGAGTCTTTAACGGACATATTGTATTCTTCATCGTAGTATTTAGCTATTTCTTGCTTTAGTTCGGGATCTCCCGCAAAATCTGTATATTTAGTGTGCCCTTTTTGAGCATCTTCGAAAGCTTTTTTGATAATGGTATGATGCGTAATGCGGTCGGGGTCGCCCAAACTTAAATTAATAACATCACTAAATGACTTTGCCATAACATCAGATTGACCCATTGCAGTGCTTTGATCTTTCCAGTATCGCTTGGCGATAAATTTATGTTTCATAGGTTACCTCTATTTCTTAAGATATCGTTGATTTAAAACGGCATCATTTACTAAGTACTTGGGAATGCTTTGTTCAATAAGCACCTCTTTTATTTGTTGAGTAGCTTTTATTCTACATTCTGTAATTGCTTCTTCAGAATAATAGGCGCTATGAGGTGAAATAATGATATTGTTCAATTTGAACAGTGCTGATTGATAATTTGTTTCGTCGAAAATTACATCTGTTCCGGCAACAGTGATATAACCTTCTTCTAGGGCTTTGTAGAAATCTTTTTCTCTAATAATTTTACCCCTAGCTGTGTTCACCAGTATTGCATTTTGGGGCAATTGCTTTAATTGCGCAAATGTTATCATTTCTTTGGTTTCTTCAGTGAGTGGGGCATGAAGCGAAATAATGTTACTTTTTGAAAAGAGTTCATCTAGTGCTTCAATTTTTTCAACGCCATGTTCGTGAAAGATATCAACTGAAACATAGGGGTCATAGGCAATCACTTTCATGCCTAAAGCTTTTATGAGAGGCGCGATTTTTTTGGGGATTTTGCCAAAGGCAAGCATACCGTAAATTTGACCGCTTAAGCGATGGATTTCGCCAAAATCATGAATATCTATAACATTCCATTTTTTATTTCTTGAGACCTTGTCAAAGATCTTTAGTTTTCTTACGCAGGCAAAGACCAGTGCTATTGTGTGTATTGCCACCTCTTCAACGCAGTAGTCAGGAACATTGGTTACGTAGATGCCTTTACTGGCAGCTGCGTTTAAATCGATATGGTCAACGCCAATCGTTTGGGTTGCAATAATTTTACATTTTTTCATGTTTTCAAGCGTCGCTTTATCAAAACTTGTAGATACTGAAATAATGCCATCGACCATAGGTAAAGCCTGTTTAATTTTCAATTCATCATTAGCTGAGATATGCGCTATTTCAACATTGCATTTTTTGTTACGTGCAGCCTCTGTTAAAATCTTTCTTTCCAAGGTAATATCATCATTTTCATTGTTAATAACTAAAACTTTAAGTGATTTCATTTTTTCTCCTCGTGTATTGAGATTACAGGTGATAAGTGCACTGATATTTTAGATTGATGACAAAGACAATAATTCAAATCCTAAATCGTTAAAAATATTCGCCGAAACGCATTTTTATGATATCATAGGCGCGTTGAATTTTCAATCCTCTAATCGAAAGAATCTAGGTTTCAATTTTGATTTCTGGGCGAGTTGTTGTTCGGTGACGATATGAAATTGTTTTATTTAGCTAATCTCTGTAGTATAATTATTTTTAGGTGAGTTATTTTAGTGAAGATAAATAATTTTTAACTATTCAGTCAAGTTGTCATTTCGAGTGAAGGCGAAGCCGTAATCGGGATCTCTCCGCGTTGGTCGAGATGACATACTGCATTATTCTGCAAAAATAACATTTCTCAATAAGTATGCGATAAGTCGTGACTATAATAGCGAAATCTCTCCACTTCACTTGCGTTTCGGTCGAGATGACATAGTGGCATTATGACTGAACAGGTACAATAATTTTAATTAAACTGGTTAATACATTATTTAGCAACTATAAGACAAGGGGTATTAAAATGAATTATACTGATATAAATGCCAAGGCAATTGACAAATGGGTTGACGAGGGTTGGCGGTGGGGTATTCCAATTGACCATCAAACCTATTTAAGTGCCAAACAAGGTAAATGGGGCGTGTTACTTACGCCAACTAAAATTGTACCGCACGACTGGTTTGGTGATTTAAAAGGCAAAAAATTGCTGGGGCTAGCATCGGGTGGCGCTCAGCAAATTCCGATATTTTGTGCGCTAGGCGCCAATTGTACTGTGCTTGATTATTCTGATAAGCAGTTAGAATCAGAGCGCAATATTGCCGATAGAGAGGGCTACGCTGTGCAGATAGTAAAGCACGATATGACCAAGCCGCTGCCCTTTTCTGACAATTCATTTGATATTATCTTTCACCCTGTCAGCAATTCTTATATAGAGGCAGTCGAACCGATATTTAGAGAGTGTTATAGAGTACTCAAAAAGGGTGGCATATTGCTATGTGGGTTAGATAATGGCATTGGCTATATGGTTGATAACGACTTAAAGATGATTGTCAACAAAATGCCGTTTAACCCGCTTAAAAATAAAGCGCATATGGCACAACTAGAAGCCGATGATGCCGGTATTCAGTTTTCACATACCATTGCCGAACAATTAGGTGGGCAGTTAAAAGCTGGTTTTACACTGACGCATATTGAAGAAGATACCGATGGCGAAGGTAGACTACATGAACTCAATATACCGACATTTATCATGACAAGGTCAGTTAAACTATAAAAAAGGGATTTTTATGAGCAGAATAGAGCGCATTAAAAAAAGAAAAATAAATTCACTGATTGCACTGAGTATAATGGCTTTGATTGTCTTGGCAATTTTGGTCGGTGGTGTGTATTACTTTGATGCTGTTAATCCAAAAGACTTAGCGGTTGATAACGTCAAACAATATACATTTCGCACGGTTTATATCGTAAATCCGGGTAAAATATCGACGAACTGATCTTAATTGAAGCTAAAAGTGTCAATTTTATCAAAAATTTACAGACGGCAAATGCCAATAACGTAATAAAAGTAACAGGGGTGCTTAAAAAGCTAAATGTTAAAACCGATAGCAAGTTAAAGGCAACCTATACTGATAAAACCAGTCATGTCTATGGCTACAAGCTATCAGTAGCAGACAATTGGTTAAGGTATTTTGGGGTAACCCTTTTAACGCTGACGCTGTTAATGATACTGTATGGCATTTTTGCATCACAAAGGCGCTTAAATGCCGCCTTAGAATTCTTTGACGCCAATATAAAGTACGACCACTTGGCAACCACCGTAAAAATAAGTGAGCAGGTTGAAATTATGGACAATAAATTGGTCAATTTGCTAGGCGGCGATATGGTTGATTTAAGAGCATACGATAGCTTTAAGTTTGTCGAACATCGCAGTTTTATCTTTTTCACAACACACACAACCCTTAAATGCAGCACGGTGACGGGTGAAAAACACAATATGCTTTTACCGAAGATGAGTAGCAAACAGATGGCAACGCTAATTGCTTATTTAAGAACAATTGGCAAGCAAGTATAATAAATAAAGTGTTTTAATTACAGAGATATCATGTTATAATTTAACCGCTAGGGGTGCTTTTTGCTGAGATTATACCCTCAGAACCTGATGCGGTTAATGCATGTTTAGCAACTTTTTAGAGAAAATTTCAGAAATTCCAGCGGGAATAAGTGAAGCGATTGCCGGCTTAATAGCAAGCCCAGTCAGTATTGCATTATTAGTATTATTGATATTGGCGGGTATCTTGTTCGCGCGCTTTTCTAAAATAACGTTTACACCTAAAGTGATGACGCACGTTGGGGTAGCGGTTACCATGGCAATCGTTTTAGATATGTTTGTGCTGTTTAAAATGCCACAGGGGGGCAGTGTTACACTGGCCTCAATGGCGCCTCTGTTCTTTATCGCATTTATCTATGGTCCAAATATTGGCGTTCTAGCCGGCTTAATCTTTGGTGTGCTCAATCTGTTATTGGGCGGCTTCGTGATGCACCCAATTCAAGTGCTTATGGACTACCCGATACCATTTATGTTACTTGGCATTGCTGGCTATTTCCCGAAACACATGAACGTTGGTATGCTGATAGCGGCGTTGTTAAGACTTACGTCTCATGTCATCAGTGGCTATGTTTTCTTTGGGCAGTACGCCCCAGAAGGCATGAACCCAATGGTCTATTCAATTATATACAATGGCTCATTTTTAGCGGTTGATTTAATTATTGCCATGGTCGTCATGAACCTATTGCCAATTAACAAATTGGGTAGCCGCATCATAGGTAGAGAATTATATTTAAAGTATTGGTAATTTAAGCGCGCTAGAAAAGTAGAAAAAGTGCTACTTGATTTCAAAAGTAGCATTTTTTTGTTACTTTTAATCAGCTGTTATAAATTGTTTTATCGCATCTTTTACTGTATAATAGACTTGACAGAAATGATTTTAAAAGAGGTGGAAAATGAAAAAATTAACGATTATATTATTTGTATTATCAGTAATCTTTTCACTTGTTGCCTGTGAAAAAGCCGTACCCGACGGTGCTACTGAAATTGATCAGCCTACCGAAGTGATAACAGTTACAACAACAATAGCGTCAACATCAACGCCGACTACGGCCACCACGCCGACTATGACAACAAGTCAGCAGGTCAATTGTCTGAACTGTGGTAAAGCTATCATAGATAGTCATGCACTTTGCAGCGATTGTTACGCAGATACAAGACAGGGCACTATGATCTGTGCGGCATGCGGCGCTACAATAGCAAACGATTCTAATTATTGTAAACTATGTGGTGCTGTTGTTAATTTGACTTTACCTAATATAAACGAAAATATTTCTGATATCATATCAAACGATGTCGAAAGTTATTCAAAATTTGCTAAGGTAATACCAAGTAAATACCCAATGTTAGATGACACACTTTACAGGTCTATTCAAACATTGCGAGATGCAGGGTATCAATTAATCGAAAATGGTGACAGGTTAATTTTTAATAATCCTGATCCATTAAAACCGAATGCAATCTATCTGAAATCGTCCGCTATTGAATCTGATATAAATACACAGTATCCAATTGCAATTTTTAGTGATAAAGAAGGCTGTCAAATTATTGAAGGTATCGAAGTAGGTTGTGATAAGGCAGCAATTGATGCTATAGCCCTTATTGCTGAACCAATAATACTTAAAAAAACAGACGATCAGTGTTGTTATCGTTATAATTTTAGCGAATTTTACATGTATGCTTCAACGCAACTGGATCAGTCGGAAATCGTCCGCTCGATTGTACTGCATCCTAAGGGATATCCAGCGCTACCAGCTGTTTTTGACTGTAAAAATGTCTTCTATCATGAAGATAAAGACAATGAACTACTAAATGGCATTGATCTGAAAGGCGCATTTTTAATGAAGTATAAGCGACTGCTTGATACCAGCAGATTTGATGTCGTATCTAAAAGTGACAGTGATTTACCAAATTATAATGCTTTAGTGCCAAAGAGTAATATAAATGACAGCATTTCTTTTTACTTTAACGATACAGCTGATCATGCTACGCCAATAAAAATTAGAATTGGCGGTTCAACGGCAGCGCCATATGTTGAACTATTCAACAATATTTATATGGGTGGCCAGCGTGAAGTGTACGACAAAAAATTTGGTGAACCTACTGAGATCAATGATATTGATGAGACCTATTATGAATGTGTTTACTATGTAAAATATCATTATAATTTTTATCAGTTAAAGTTTGTCAACTTTAAAGAAAACGATAGCAATGCTTATGTTTATGTCACCGATATGTATAAATTACCTTCTCAAGAATAGAGGATATAAAAAACGAGTAGCTGTTTAGTCGAAAAGCATAACATAGTGTCATCTCGATGTTACCGGAAAAATATACGGACGCGAATTTATGAGCGGTGTTTACGAAGTAAACATAATTACTGTAGCGTAGCGAAATGGAGAGATCTCGCTTTTAAACCCGAGATTTCTCGACTGCGCTCGAAATGACAGTTCTTGACTGAACAATTACAAAAACGAATTAATTAAAGTGTAAAAAGTGGCGCTTCCACATTGGAAAGCGCCACTTTTGGGTTAAAAATTACCTAGTTGAAAACTTACTTGATCGATATTTCAATTGGGCTTTCAACACCTTTGAAGTTTGTCGTAATGACGACTTGGTTTGCTGTTGCCGTTGCTGTAAAGAAATCGCTAAATAAGTGTTCGTTGTTTAACTTATTGGCAATTTGTGAAGCAATCTCAGTTGCCTCGTATTCAGCGGCGTCAAATACGACGTCAATTTCTAGTGGATTGCTATCAGGCGGATTTAACCCTTCAATGTCAGAATCTAATACAATAGTAATCGCTGATTCTTCACCAATCTTCCATCTGCCAGGCTTTAACTGAAGTGTTGCGATGTCAGCATCTAAATCAGTACCTGTACCGTCTTCAACAGCAACAGTAATTGCGGTTGGGGTTGTGTCTGAATTTAATTTGGCGTCACTTAGCTTATTGACTTCAACGCCGGCGCCAAGCGACGTAAATGTTGCAACTTGATCGTCGTGTTGCCAATAATATATGCCAAACCAAGCTGGTATTCCGAAAAAGACATTGTTCTGACCAAAAGACTCATTGTCAAATGTTTCAAAGATATCTGCTGCAACAACTTGGCCATCAATGGTAAATGTTTTCGAAAAGCCATTTGTGAAAAAGACTTCTTCATCATGGCTTGTAAAACTGGTGTCTTCATCAACTGTCAAGCTGATCACTTGTTGCGTACCTTTTTTTGCCACTGTATTACTGGCAAAATTGTCAAGTGTGTCGACAATATCTTTTGCGACAGCAGCATCTTGTACAGTTGATTGCGCTGCACTAAAGACAACCTCAGTGTCAATATTTGCATCTTCACCAGATAAGTCGCGAATAATAAACAGCGCATTGCTTGCATCAGGTAATAGCACGTAGTTTTCTGTAAATGTGCTGTCATTTGCTAATGCATAGTTAATAACGTTGACAACCATCATTAATTTACCAGATAGACCAGGTGCACTGTCAAGGGCTGCCTTATAATCGGCCTGTTCAAAGTCGATGATAGTTTGATATGATTTTTGTGCATCGTCGTTGTTGGTTAATGTAAGGGCAAGTGAGCCGTATTTACCATCAGACTGTTCAACAATCGGTGCATACACATTGAGTTCTGCTTGATCATAGTTCTCTTTGTAAGCATCTTTGCCCCGTAGGTAGAGACCAACTGGTTTAAATTGGTTGTCGAGCGCTTCAAATGCCAAACTAACACCAAGATTACCCGTGCCGACTTCAGAACCGACAAAAGTAGCTTTGGCAACGTCATCACACACATAAATGGCATCGCATGTGTAGGTGTTCTGACCAAGTGTAGCCAATAAGTGTGTAGCAATCTTTTGCATAATCGTCACAGCATCGTCGCCTGTTTCAAGGTTAATGGTGACGGTTTTAAGCAGTTGAGCCCCATTGTCGTCATCTTTGATTTTTAGGACAAACTGACCACCAGCTTGGGCGATATTGACATCACTTATCGTCAGCTCACAACTTGGTGCAGTGGCATCTTTGTCGATTGCAAAGTCGTTAAAGTCTTCTGTGACGATAATCGCCGTATCAGCAGGCGGCACATCACATTTTTCAATGACAGGAATATTGGCAATTGGTTCTGTGCCATCACCGGCATTCGAGATTTCAAGTTCAATTGGGATAAATGATACATTGTCATTGCCTTCGCCCAAGTCACCTAAGTCACTACCACCTGTCATGGTTAGAAGATCGGTATCTTTGACGATTTCGTTGGCCTTTTCAACTGTATAAACACAGGTGTCAGGGTAATCAGGCCAGGCGAATTGTGTCTGCAGTGACAACTTAAACTTACTATTGTCTGGGTCAGTCACAAATCTTAAGTATTCAGCACCATAAACGATTTCAGAAAACTTAACGGTTAATTCTGTTGTGTCAGCATTTGGGTCAGCCAGCACGGCAGAAACCAGTTTTGGTCTGGCATCGTCTTGTAACTCGTAGTGTGCCACAGTGCTGTAATTGTTGAGGAAGAACTTGTAATCGGCATCTTCGTTGAGGAAGTTAATCAAGAACAACTTGCCACCAGCGACATCTTCAAGCGTCATGCCGTAGAACAGTTCAGCTGAGGTCATTTCAGTGACATCTTCTAACGGGGTAATAATGCCCATATTGTTAAAATACGGTTCATCTTTACCTTGTCCTAAATCGCGTTCAACATGAACACCTTGATAGCTGGCGCCATTGTTGAGTGTCATAATCAGTTCTTCAGGTACATTGGCAGTAATGCCATCACTAAACTGCATGGCTAAGGCATCAACCTTGCCATCATTATTTGGGTCGACAAACATATACTTTTTGGCGACTAACAGCGCGTCGTAATCACCGAGATATTCGGCTTCAAAGCGCATATCGTCTTCGCAATAAGACTTAAAGGTTGTACCATCAACGGCCAGATAACTGTTGCGTGTTGTGCCGTAAGCCTTTTCAGCTGGATCGACATTAGACGCACGGTTACCGATGATGATATGGCCATCATTTTCAGTATCAGCTAGTGTGAGCGTGCGCTTGTCAGCGGCGATAATTGAACCGTCGCTACCTGTCAGTGCATCGCTTAAGACCAAAGTTGTCGCAAAGTTTGCATCATCACTGTCAAAAGCATCAGCAGGTAAGGTCAGTGTAATGGCAGTCCAAGGGTCAGCAGCGACACCTTTAATGCCATCTGTCACCGTGCCATTTGTTAAGCTGTTACCAGCCAAAGTATAATTGGCTAAATCTTGTGCTGATGTTTCATCTAAAGCCTTGTTAAACATGATGTACAGATAGTCGTTACCGTCAGCAGCGCCATTGTTGTCAAAGGCTGCCCATTCAACGGCTAGCGTTTCATCAGCTGGGGCAGGTCCACCAATTGCGTTTTCAATTTTGTAGACAGCATCGTAAACCGAACAATTTGTATTGTAGGTTGGATCGCAATCGCTAAAGTCGGCTGCTGCGGTTGCCAATAAAATGTTTTCATCTTTGTTAATTTGATTGGCATTTTCGACACTGTACTTTTGATTTCTGCCATAGCCAAGTCGGATATTGGGCAGTTTTAGTGCTGTAAGATTAAATTGAGCGCCGTCTTTAATGCTAATTCTGTTACCGTTGTAGACCCATTCTGAAAATCTGACATTTAATGTCGTATTATCGGCTTCTGGGTCATCAAGCCAAGCGCGTTCAACCATTGGTCTGGCATCGTCGACAATGACATACATCGGGTTGCGAATGGCACTGCGGATACCAGCTCTGTTGTCTTGTAATAGGTTAATTAGAAAGATATTGAGATCTTTTGCGGCGCCGTTTTCTTGTTTTTGGGCGTCTTCAACCTGCATGCCAATAAAGATTGAGGCAGATGTAAAGACGTCGACGTCATCATCATCAGATACTAATGGCATATTGTTGTAGTAGTTTCTCGTCGTGTCAAGATCACCGCGATAAACGCCATTATTTGCCAATTTTACGCTCAGTGTTTCAGGTAGGTTAGTTGGATTACCTGAAGCCAGCTTTAAGGCAACTGCATCGACCTTGCCGTCAAAGTTAGCTGCATTTTCAGCACCGACGACAAATTCTTTGGTAACTAATAAGCTGTCGTAGTCACCGAGATATTCAGCTTCAAATTGCATATCAGGTTCGATGTATTTAAAGACCGTGTCCCATTTGTCGCGTCTGCCTGAGGCAGTACCGTAAGCATATTGATTGATTGTACTGGCTGGTATTTGGTCTTTGGCGTTACCGACTGTGATTAAAGCGTCGTTTACGGTGTCGGCTAAATCAAGTGTTTGACTGCTCGCCATTATTGTTGCGCCGTCAGCAGCTTTGTAACCAGCTTTAAAGCTAAGTGTCGTTGTAAAGTCAGCACTGTCACTATCTAAACTGTCAGCAGGCAGTGTTAGCGTAATTGCGGTAAAATCAGCTGCCGTTACGCCTCTTACTTTTTCTGAAACAGTAACGCCACTCAGTGTGCTTAAATCTTTGCCGTTAAAGATGATATCTTTGGCTGTAGCACTATTGACGGGCTTATTGAATTTAATGTACAGATAATCGTTACCATCGGCGCTGCCGTTATTGTCAAAGGCGGCCCATTCGACGGCCAGTGTTTCATCAGCTGAGGGAAGACCATCCTTGATTGAAATTTCGATTGGGCTTTCAACACCTTTGAAGTTTGTCGTAACGACGACTTGGTTTGCTGTTGCCGTTGCTGTAAAGAAATCGCTAAATAAGTGTTCGTTGTTTAACTTATTGGCAATTTGTGAAGCAATCTCGGTTGCCTCGTATTCAGCCGCGTCAAATACGACGTCAATTTCTAGTGGATTGCTATCTGGCGGATTTAGCCCTTCAATGTCAGAATCAAATACAAGGGTAATTGCCGATTCTTCGCCAATATTCCATCTGCCAGGCTTTAACTGAAGTGTTGCGATGTCAGCATCTAAATCAGTACCAGTTCCGTCTTCAACTGTAACATTAATTGCAGTTGGCGCTGTGTCTGAAACCACTTTGGCATCATCTAGCTTATTGACTTCAACGCCGGCGCCAAGTGACGTAAATGTTGCAACTTGATCGTCGTGTTGCCAATAATAGATGCCAAATAGTGTTGGCAATCCGAAAAAGATATTGTTCTGACCAAAGAATTGATTGTCAAATGTTTCAAAGATATCTGCCGCAACAGCTTGACCATCAATGGTAAATGTTTTCGAAAGGCCATTTGTGAAAAAGACTTCTTCATCATGGCTTGCAAAAATGGTGGCTTCATCAACTGTCAGTCTGATAATTTGTTGCGTACCAGTTTTAACGACTGTATTGCTGGCAAAATTGTCAAGTGTGTCGACAATATCTTTTGCGACAGCAGCGTCTTGGACAGTAACACCATCGCCGGCATTCGAGATTGCTAGCTCAAATGGGATAAACGATCTTTCGTCATTACCTTCACCCAAGTCACCTAAGTCACCGCCACCTGTCATTTTTAGAAGGTCAGTATCTTTGACGATTTCGTTGGCCTTTTCAACTGTATAGACACAAGTGTCAGGGTAATTCGGCCAGTTAGATGGCGTCTGTAGTGATAACTTAAATTTGCTATTACTTGTATCTGTCACAAATCTTAAGCTCTCAGCGCCATAGACGATTTCAGAAAACTTAACGGTTAACTCTGTCATGTCAGCATCTGGGTCAGCCAGTACAGCAGAAACCAGTTTAGGTCTGGCATCGTCTTGTAACTCATAGTGTGCAACTGTTTTGTAATTGTTGAGGAAGAACTGGTGATCGGCATCTTCATTGAGGAAGTTAATCAAGAACAACTTGCCACCAGCGACATCTTCAAGTGTCATGCCGTAGAACAGTTCAGCTGAGGTCATTTCAGTGACATCATCTAAATCGGTCGTCAGGCCCATGTTGTTGAAATAAGGTTCTGTTTTACCTTGGCCTAAATCGCGTTCAACATGTTCACCTTGATAGCTGGCGCCGTTATTGAGCGTCATAATCAGTTCTTCAGGTACATTGGCAGCAATACCATCGCTAAACTGCATGGCTAAGGCATCGATTTTACCATCACTGTTCGGGTCGACAAACATATACTTTTTGGCGACTAACAGCGCATCGTAATCACCGAGGTATTCGGCTTCAAAGCGCATATCGTCTTCGATGTAAGACTTATAGGTGCTGCCGTCAACAGCGAGATAACTGTTGCGCGTTGTACCATAAGCCTTTTCAGCTGGATTGACATTAGCTGCACGGTTACCGATGATGATATGGCCATCATTTTCAGTATCAGCCAGTGCGAGCGTGCGCTTATCAGCGGCGATAATTGAGCCGTCGCTACCTGTTAGTGTATCGCTTAAGTCCAGTGTTGTGGCAAAGTTTGCATCATTACTGTCAAAAGCGTTAGCAGGTAAGGTCAGTGTAATGGCAGTCCATGGGTCAGCAACGACACCTTTAATGCCATCTGTCACCGTGCCATTTGTTAAGGCGTTACCAGCCAAAGTATAATTGGCTAAATCTTGTGCTGACGCTTCATCTAAAGCCTTGTTAAACATGATGTAAAGATAGTCGTTACCATCATCAGCACCATTGTTGTCAAAGGCGGCCCATTCAACTTTAAAGTCTGGGTCGTAAGCAATGTCAGTGGCATTTTCAATTTCAGCATTCACGGCTTTTAACTTATTGTTGTTGATATCGCCAACGTAAATATTATTATCGGCTGTATCAGGTGCTACTAAATGCGTAGGTTTAGAAATTTGATTGGCATTTGTGACATCAAATGTCCAAACTTTAGCTAAATCTGCTGTTGCATTGGTGCGTGTTAAATTAAATTGCTGACCATCGATAATTTTTACACCATTGTCGTTTTGGTGTGCACTATCTGCAGCAACTGGCTCAGAGAATGTGACTGAGAGCGTACCGTCAACAGCATTTGGATCGTCTAGCGCTGCTGTGTCAATAATTGGTGCGCAGAGGTCGAGCGACTTAATTTTGTCAGGGTCAGCATTGACTAAGTCGGCATCAGATTGAACCATGTTGATGATAAATGCCTTCATTTTAACGTGTTCGTCATTGACATGCTTAAAGCCGTCGACATATTCAATTTGTTTAAAGACATCGAGACCTGTGTTGACTGCGACATCTTCAATTGGTGAAACAAGCGCCATTGCATTAAAGTAAAAGCCAGCAGGGTGCTGATTGTTAAAGGTTCTCTTGCGTGCGCCAAGATAGCTACCACCATTGCCGAGTTTGACAATCATTTCTTCAGGTACATAATCTTCATTGCTACCATAGTCAAGCGTCATCGCCATAAAGTCGAGTTTACCGTCGTCGTCTTTGTATTGGCTAATGACATCTAGTTTTGCTTGTGCAGCCTGAACGGCTTCAGGGTCAGGGTGCGCAGGGTCACTATAATAATTGATATCATAGTTGAGATCATGGATTAACAAGATCAGTTCATCGGGGTTAGCCGAGAGCTCTTTACCGGTGACAACTTCACGTGTCGTCTCGTTTTTAATATAAGAGAAATAGAGCGGACCACTGCTGCTAATTGCCGTGCCGTCGCTGGCTACCAAGTTACTATTTAACACTAAATCAGTTGAATAAGCTTGATAAGGGCCATCTAAAGTATCAGTAGGCAGTTCAATTGTAATCGCTTCGTAATCTGCTGCTGTAACTGCATAAATACCGTTTGTTACAGTGCCGCCAAGTTGTGCTAGATTTTTACCATTGAAGGTGTAGTTAGCCAACTGCTTAACGGCAGTTTCGTCGGCCGGCTTGTTGAATTTAACGTAGAGATAGTCATGTGCGCCGCCAAATGGTGCATCATCAAACGCTGCCCATTCAACTTTAAAGTCAGTTGCGACAGTGTTCAGATTATCGATTTTTACAGCAACTGAATCGTCAGCGGCAACGCCAACATCACCATCGCTGAGATAACCGTAGTCGAGCACGCGTCTATCATCGGCGTCGTTGCCAATTGCCCTAACCAAATCGTTTTCGGTCAGTAAATCGGCATTTTCAAGACTGTATTCCCAAGTTTTAAGTGCCATGCCATCCTGTTGTGGTGTAATCAATTTTAAGTTGTGGTCAATGCCAGCAGCTGATTCAAGCGTTACTGTATTGCCTTCATACTGTCTGCCATTGGCATTAATACCTCTACCAACATATTCTGAATGTTCGACCACTAATGTCGCATGATCTGAATTTGGATTATTGAGATAAGCACGTTTGACGACAGAACGACACTCATCGATTGTGTTGTTATAACCGTAAATATCGATCCAACCATCTGACCACTGTGATGGTCGATAGTGCCAAATATCATAATAATCGGTAATTCTATTGTTGATTAGATAATACTTGACGGCTGCGCCATCTTTTTCAGCCGCTACGGCTTTTGCACCATAAAATACTGAAGCAGACGTGAGGACGTCAACATCATCTAGGTTAGATTGTGTACTGTCTAATGTCAAATTGTCGGTAGTACCACTGTAAACGCCGTTGTTGTAGAGTTTAATTGACAATGTATCAGGTACGACTTGTGCACCGCTGTACTGATCTTCAAGCATTAGACCAACGCTGTCTACTTTACCGTCAACTGTGCCGATTTCAGGATTAACGCGTCCCTGTTTCAGCTGGTTGACAATGACGTTTTCAGCAGTGTAAAGCGCTTCAAATACTTTGTCTTGATCTCTAAAATTACTATCTGAAGCAGTGTCTGCAAGCTGTAGAATTTTATCGGTTGACATTACTGTACCGTCTTCGGCTTTTAGACTGTTCTTGATAAATAATTTGCCAGCAAAGTCAAAGTTACTACCTGGTCTAAATGTCTTAGGCAACTCAATCGTAACCGCTTGCCATGCGTTATCACTGATCAGACCATCGATTGAACTGCCTACGATTGCGGCGCCATCAACTTTAGATAGATCTTTGCCGTTAAAATAGTAGTTATCGAGGTTCATTGCATCAGCTTGATTCGCTGGTTTGTTAAATTGAATATAGAGATAGTTTTCGCCATCTTCAGCCAGTTTGTTTTTTCTACCCTTATAATCAAATGCTGCCCAGTCAACCTTAAAGTCGGTTGCATCACCCAGTTCTGGTGTGTAGCCTTGGTTCGGGTCAGTTGGGTAGGCGTATTCAAAACTAATGTCGATATCGACATCTTGTTTTGATAATTCGCGCAGTGTAACAATGTGATTTAGCTGATCGTTTAACGCAGCAAAACGCAAATCAAAATCGGGGTCATTATTGAGCGCATTGGCAATGCCATATGTTGTCACATGAAGTCTATCTTCTGGAGCGACGGTGAAGTCTATAAATGAATTTAGATCGACATCGACCGCAAGCGATTTCGACACATCAACTTTATCGGTTAGCTTAATTGTGACGACATAATACTTGTCGTTTTCTGTTTTGAATAAGCCAGGGTAAAGTTTAATTTCAGCATCGTCAAAGCGTTGTTCTGCTAAAGTGCCGTTGACGACATAGCTACTATAGTCAAATAAGTCGTTTACATTTAAAAACTTAAATGATAGACCACGGCTGTTGCTCAGCGTGCCATTTTGTACTGTGGCAACGATATCGCCCACAAATTCAGCTGTGGCATAGTCATTATAGTTAATAATTGCATCACAACTATAGGTTTGGTCGCCAATTTTGCCAGTGGCATGTCGATAAATTTTCTTTAAGATAGTGACTGGTGTATCAGCTGGTTCTAAGTCAATTGAAACGGTCTTAACTAAGCCGTTATAAAGACCCTCGCCATAGATTTCGATATCGACAGTGGCATTAGCTGTAATATTGACGTCGCTGATTTTTAGTTGACAACTTGGTGCTGTTGCTGCTTTGTCAGCGTCGTATTGTTGGAAACTGCGCTTAACTAAGATTTTAGTGTTCTCATCGACAACAACTTGCTCACCCTCTATGACCGTAATGTCATCAGTTGGGTAGTTGTATTCAAAGCTGATGTCGATATCGACATCTTGTTTTGATAATTCGCGCAGTGTAATTTCGTTTTCTGCCACATCTTTTAGGGCGGTGAAACGCGCATTATAATTGGCGTCGTTTTTCAGTGTGTTTGCGATTAGGTAAGTTGCTAAGGAAAGTCTGTCTTCTAGTGGTGTTGAACTGTCTAGATAATCGTTCAAGTTAATTGCTACTTCAACAGATTTTGAAGCATCAGCTTTATCGGTCAGCTTAACTGTTACGACATAGTATTTGTCGTCTTCTTGTTTTAATAGGCCGGGGTAAAGTTTAATTTCGGCATCGTCAAAGCGTTGCTCTGCCAAATTGCCATTGACGACAAGGCTACTAACATTAAATAAGTTGTCAATATTTAAAAACTTAAATGATAGACCACGGCTGTTAATCAGCGTACCATTTTGTTCTGTGGCAATGATATCGCCCACAAATTCAGCAGTGGCGTAGTCGTCGTAGTTAACGATTGCATCACAACTATAGGTTTGTTCACCAATTTTGCCCGTGGCATGTCGATAGATTTTCTTTAAGATGGTGACTGGTGTATCAGCTGGTTCTAAGTCAATTGAGATAGTTTTAACTAGGCCAGTATAAACACCTGCGCCATAGATTTCAATATCGACAGTTGAATTCTCTGTAATGTTGACGTTGCTGATTGTTAGTTGACAGCTTGGTGCGGTTGCTGCTTTGTCGGCGTCGTATTGTTGGAAAGTGCGCTTAACTAAGATTTTAGTGTTTTCATCGACAACAACTTTATCACCGTCGATAACGTTGATAGTAGGCTGATCATCGTCATCATCTGCTTGGTCGTCGTCATCATCGGCTTGATCGTCGTCAGCGCCACCGCTTGGTTGATTTTCGTCATCATCTTCGTCATCATCAGCTTGACTATTACCGCTATTGTCGATTAACGATCCCTGCGGAATTTGGCCGTCTTCAAGCACAAATTGATCAGTAATCTCAAGACTGTTAACACTTGCTGCTAAGACGTTGCTGACGCCAATAGCATCGATAACTTTAATGATGATGTCGCTAGTTTGTCTGACGATTTTATCTATTTTGGCTCTTCCCGCAATCGTCATATCTTGTTTTGCGGTCAATTGAGCAATGTTGCCATCGACAGACAAATATAAATTTGGACTATTGTTAACAAGTGAAGCAAAGTTACCGTTTATCAACACTTTAGCTTTTGTTTGTGCGCTAATGTTCAATATTTTAGCGATTTTGGCACCATAAAGCGTAACCGCTTGGCGGCTATCGCTGGCGTCAATTGCCAAATTATCAGCTAAAAAGTTGTTTAGTTTGATGTTGCCCGCTAGAATTTGAACGTCGCTCAGCTGTTGTCCACCTAAATGATATTCTCCGGCTAAAGAAAATGTGCGTTGGTTATTTATCTTTCTGTCCAACATGACAATTACTTCGGCACGGCTAATATTATTTAGAGGGAAAATCTTACCATCATAGCCAGCAATATAGCCTTCGTTGATACAGGTTGAAACTGCATCTCTTGCCCAATCAGCAACATCGGCACTATCGCTTGCATATTGATAGGATGTACGATTGATTGGTGCGTTGCTAATTCTAGCTAAAATGGTCATTGCTTCTTGGCGAGTGATCGGTTTATTAGGGCTGATTGTATCTACGCTAGTGCCCTTGATATAACCCGCTTCTAAGGCAATAGAAACGACGTCATAAAACCAATCATTGCTGTTGACATCTTTGAAGTTTTTTACTGCATCGCCTGTCTTACTGTAGTTCTGTGAACGATTGACCAAAGCCATAAATTCTGCCCGCGTAATCTTTTTATCTGGGGCAATATTGCCTTGTTCGTCACCATTCAAAAACCCTAAATTTTGCCATTTCTGGATTGTTCTAGCTGCCCAGTGTTCTTGTTTTGCATCAGCATATGAAATAGTGTTAAAGTTAAACATACTGAACAATAAGGCAAAAGCTAAGGTACAAGCTAGAATACGTCTTTGCCATCTCTTCATTTGAACCTCCTTCGGTCAATGTTGATTTGCAATAATTTATATTCATTTTGTAACGATTCAGTTAAGTTGTCGTTTCGATTATAAGATATAATTATAAGTGAGTTGTGCTATAATAGAAGTATGGGGGACAATTTAGTTAATGTTATTTCGAGTGAAGGCGAAGCCGAAATTGAGAAATCTCGATTTTTATTGCGATTGAAAAAAACGCTTGCATATATCGGCACTTTAAGTATGCGGACACGGTTCCGCGCTTAACGGGGCAATCGGTGGAATTTATTGAAGCGCTTATGCTAACGCTGCGCAATTCCATCATGCAAGTGCTCACTAGCGTTGCATCCTGCAACGCTCACGCAACGCGCTCCGAAGATTTTTTGAAGCTCCCCTACGCTCCAAGTGCCCGCATCCATTAAAGTGCCTTATATGCTTATCGCGTTTGTTATAATTGGAATAAATAAAATAACGAAAGACTAGTCGTTAAAAGCCATGTGACGTTTGATAATAAAAAATCTCATTTTTTTAAAAACGGCTTATTAGCTGATTAATTATTTGTCTGAATGGTTACAAACATAGTCTAAAATAAAATTGACGAGGCGTAACATGAAATCAATAGTGACGCTAAAAAATATCAGCAAAAAATATACTGTTAATGCAGTTGAACAGGTCATTTTAGATGAAGTAGATTACGATTTTAAATGCGCCAAGACGACATTTGTGTTAGGGCCAAGCGGTAGTGGCAAGTCGAGCTTGCTCAATATTATCGCGGGACTAGACAATCAATATTCAGGTGAGGTCTATTATCGTGCTAAACTGATCGAAGATGTCGATGCATTTAGACGTAACAATGTCAGTTTTATTTTTCAAGATAGCAATTTAATCAATCATCACAATTTGCTTAAAAACATTACAATTGGCTTAAATAATAGTGTTGAAAATAAAGAAGAATTAGCTTTAAGCTTGCTTGAAAGCGTTGGTCTTGCTGGGTTTGCCGATAAACAGCCAAGTCAGCTGTCAAGTGGTGAACGACAACGCGTCAGTATTGCGCGCGCCTTAGCGCGTGATACTGATATTTTAATTTGTGACGAACCAACTGGCAGTTTAGATGAAAAGACAAAAATTGAAATTATCGAGCTGATTCAGACAGTTTTTAAAGGTAAGATGATTATTATTGTCAGTCATGATGAAGACTTGGCAAAGCGCTACGGCGATGAAATTATAACGATTGAAGATAAAAAACTAAAAGTGTTAAAAGCGGCGCAGGCCAATGACGCTATCTTGCAAAGCGACAGGCAACAAGCAGTAATAACAGATACTGACAATAGCTTTAATCAGCGCTTTTATATTAATATATTAGCACAGCGGGCAAAGCTATTGAATTCGCTCTATCTGTTAATTATAATTGCTGCCATTGCCATGTTTACCGCCGGTACATTTAAGGCAGTAAACAGGGGAATTGACCAGTATTTATACAATACTTATAAGGTCGATAAAATTGTCGTTGAAAATGTCGCAATGTCGTTGCAGGCGATTAAACAGTATGTTTCAGAGTATAATGCGCAATACGACAAAAAAATAAATGGCGTTACTGTCAGCTTGCCAGCACAAATCAACCTTGATGATAAATTTGGTAAACACGCTGTCGTCATTAATTTAATGCAAAGACAGAATGAAGGCGTTTTTAGTGAAGATATTGTCGTTGGTCGTTTTCCCCAAAATAGTAAAGAGATCTTGTTTAGTAAAGCGGCGGCTATTGAACTGATTTACAATATAAAAACGCAAAGTATGGCTGTTGAAGCGGCGGCGAGAAGCAAGATCTTTGATGAACTGCGCGGCGCTACGGCAGCAGAACTGTTTAACCACTTAAATGGGTTGACGATTTCTTATAAAAACCCCAGTCAATTTAGTAAAACCAAGTTTTATGATGCCGATTTAACGATAGTCGGCTTAATAGACGACTTGCGCTATGGCAAAAAATTTAATGCCAAAATGATGCGTGAAGCCAATTATGGCAACTATCAAATGGATATGCCAGCGTTAATTACGATGTATAAAAAATACGGCGTCAGTATCAATTATCCAATATATAGGGGACAAAGTGAATTATCAGACGCCATTTACGTCAATGCTAATATTTACTTTTTAGAAGATCAATTTAACGATTTTTTAAAGGGCGTCTATCTGTCTGAAAAGGGTTTTAAGTTTCGTTACTTTAATGTCTTTATCGACGAAAATTTGCAAACCAGAGTACAAGTACATCGCAATTTTTTGCTATTTAAGTCAATTTTCAAGGGCAAAGATGCCATTTCAATTGAAAGACAAGGCTATTTAGATGACATTTATGGCTATAAACTAAGCATTGTCTTTACACTTTTAATACTGGGGGCATTTGCAATTATTTCAACTTATAATGGCATCAAGCGTTTAATTGTTGACAGCCGTAAAGACATCGGCATATATCGTTCGCTCGGTTATACAACGCGCAACATCAGGGTGATGTTTATTAAAGAGGGTTTATTAATTGCATTTTTTAGTGCCTTTATCGCGCTGCTATTTTCATTGCTTATTAGCTTTACACTTGGCAAATCATTTGTCAATATGTTAGACCCAAGTCGCATTGTCAGCTTGACAAATTGGTTTAATAGTGAACCCTATTCGCTGCTTGTAACGATGTTAACTGTTGTTGCAGTGATCGTCGTTGCAATCAATGGCGAATTGAAAAAGACCAACATTGACAGCTTGCTGCGTTAATCGATAGGTGATTTTATGCTCGAACTGAAAAACATCGACAAGTCATTTAAAATTAGACAAGATAAAAGCCAACAGGTTTTAAAAGATTTATCGGTCAGTTTTGCTGATACTGGCTTAGTGACCATATTGGGGCGCAGTGGTGGTGGTAAATCGACGTTACTCAATATCATTGGCGGTTTAACGCTACCTGATAATGGTTCGGTCGTTTACAATGGTCAAGTTGTCAAAGACCATGATGCGTTTCGCATGCGCAAAGTGGGGTTTGTCTTTCAAGACTATAATTTAATACCACATTTAACGGCAGTTGACAACATCATTGCTGGCATGGCCGATGATGTCGCTGACAGAAAAAAATTGGCAATTGAGCTTTTAGCTGATCTTGCCATTGCAGATTGTGCCGAAAAGCGGCCAACACAGTTATCGGGCGGTCAGCGCCAGCGCTTGGCAATTGCCAGAATGCTGGCAAAGCAAGTTGCTATCGTCTTGGCGGACGAGGCGACTTCAAGCTTAGATGAAGCCACTGCGCAGCGCATAATGGCAATACTAAAGCGTATTTCAAAACAAAGATTGGTCATCTTTGCCACGCATGATAAGGCGTTAGCTTATCAGTATAGTGATCGCGTCATTCAATTAATCGATGGACAAATAAAGTCTGATCAAGTGCTTAATCGCAATTCAGCACCAATAGGGCTAAATAGTGATATTAAAGCGATAACTTATCATAAAAACATAAAATATTTGCCCATTAAAAACTTGATTGGGCAATTTGGCACAACGCTGCGCAATATTGCAATCAGCACGTTGATATTTTTGTCGATAGCGCTGTCAATATTTATGGAATCAGCTGTTTTTAAAGATTATATGCACGAAATCTATTTGCCTGATGGCATAAAGACAAGTGTTTGCGATGTCATTACAGCTGGTTCAGACAATACTCTATTAGTGGAACAGTTAAAAGCACAGTATCAAAGTTTAGATAACGTTGAACACATCGCTTATAAGTACAATACACCAATTCGATTAGCGGGTTCTGACTATATTGAAGGCTTAAATAGTGGTAATCCAAAATTGTCATTTTGTGACATCGAACTGCTGACGGGCAATCAGTATTTGATCGGTGCATTAAACACAGGGCGTTTGCCAGCTAAATCCGATGAAGTTGTGATGACGGCTAGGGGCGTCATTAAGCTATTAAATGAACTAGAAATTGGTGGTGAGCGGCTTGAAGATCAGTTTAATACGGGTGGCTTAACAGCAGACTATATCTTTGGTTTAGTTAAGGACAGAAAGTTCTTTGTCGCCGAATATAAACTGCCCAAAATTCAAATTGTTGGCTTGCTCGAAGACAGCAAGCTAAGCGAGCCAATGCAAACCATTTACTTTAGTAGTGGCTTTACCGATTTATTTGAATGTAAGCGGACAGGGCTGTATCCAATTGGTTTAAAAATCTACAAGCGTGATTTAGCGCGCCAACGTCACGAGGCGTTTCTGGCGAAAGTGTCAGAAAATACTATAGTTAGCGTCAACGATCGGCATCAAAGACAAGTTGAAATTGCCTATAATAAAATTGACTCATTTTTCGATTTTTCTAAAATGCTATTACTTTTAATTTGTATTGTTGCCATTTTATTATTTATATCAGCATTTTATACCACTTTATTGGCGCGCAACTTTGAAATTCAAATCTATCGTTCATTGGGTTATACAAAAGCCGACATTAATAAGATTCTTGTATTAGAACTTTCTTACAGCAGTATCATTGCGCTTGTGCTTAGTGCAGCTGCATTGGCGATGGTTTATAACTATTTGGGCGCTATCTAAAACCTATTGTAATAGAGTAATTATATTTTATCATAGCATAACAGAAAACGATAATAGCAATCAATTGACAAATTCCGATTAAAATGGTAGTATTTATTCGTCGTAAGTTTTAATAAGTTTTTTAGTTCGCTCAGGAGGAGACAATGATAAAAAGATTATTAATTTTAGTTTTGGTATTAGCTTTAGTTGGTTGTAGTTCGCCAACTGCTAATGAAGCGCAGACGACAACAGCGACAACTGTCGCGCCAACAACGCAAAAAGTGCTAGAGGATTCAGCTATTATTTCAGTGCTAGAAACAGATTTTGCCTATGGCGATTCTGCTGATTTAGTAATTGCTGGTAAATCGGTTAAAGGTAGTCAAATTGGTGAAACGGGCGTGTTTTATGCACCGGTTAGCGACGAGCGCACTGGCCCATTATATGCAGTTACGGCAATGCCTTATTACGATTATTACGCTGCTGAATTAGGCATTACAAGTACAAATAAATACGCTGAAACGTCGCCAGCTGAAGCGCTTAAAAAAGAGGGCGAATACGATGCTATTACATCGGCGACGTCACTTGAAGGCTCGCATGCCAAAGATTATCCGGCAATTTTAGCTTATACGCCAGGAACTGATTTAGAAACTAATCCATTGAAATTTGATGGCATTAAAACCGTTGATGTTGCCGTTGACGCCAAGCTCTATGTTGAAGGTATGATTTTGGCCAAAGTGACAGGTGAAAAATACGCGCTTGCCAGAGCAATTTCTAAGCTGCAATTTGAAAATGGTGCAACGGCACCAGCTTTTAATAACAATGTAAAAACACTTGCAGCCGATGGTTTGTTTGGGCCCAGCGAAAGTGTAGCCGATGGCGCTAAACCAATTGATTTATCAGCTCTTAAATTATCACCTGAAGTCAGTTACAACAGTCACTATGGCAATTACGTATTTAGGTTGCGCTTTGAGGGGTTTGACAAAGAAGACGAAAATGCAGAATTGTACTTAGTTAAATACTTAGATAATGTCTATGCAGTAACGCTAGAAGATACCAAGGGCAATATTGCCGGTGCAATTTACTATCAAGATACTTGGTCGCAAAAAAACCGCGAATTTTTAGAGGTGGCGGTATCTACTGGCGAAGTAGACAGCGAAGGTAATAAGTTTAACGTTAGCCGCTACGACAAAATGTTTACCCCGGGGACGATTGACTTACCAGTCGGCAAATATAAAATGACAATTAAGGCACGTGGTTATAGCGATATCGTTGCAGAATTACCAGTTGGAATGCGACTTACTGAGGAACAAGTCAGCAAGATCGAAAGCCAAAATTGGTCTGAAAATGGCAATGTATTAAAAGTAGATATTAGTGCACTGCCCGAAGATTTTGTCATCGGGTCGCACAAGCTTAGAGCTGGCCGTGTCTATTTGACAGCCGATCAAGACTACAGCTTTGATCAAGAAAAGATGGAATTAACGATAAATAACGTTGAAAATGCTGGTGTTAGGGGCTATAAATTCATGCTGATTGATGAGAAGTATCAACCGGCAGAAGCGCGCTTTGTTTTGAAGTCGAAGCTGAAGCCAAGT
>PDWJ01001301.1_pt1 | contig 31331 bp, 28 predicted proteins | sample 1430881 | NCBI WGS metagenome assembly PDWJ01 (sample SAMN01162460, study PRJNA174530) | Oral metagenome, whole genome shotgun sequencing project. | biome: Marine environment; feature: Marine mammal; material: Swab sample of the gingival sulcus; isolation source: swab sample of gingival sulcus...
ACTAGTTGCAACTATAATAACAAACACTCGCCACAGGCGCAAGTGCTTCAAATCTTTTCTGTTACAATGTAATTCTATCTATGAAAGGCCAAACGCAAGGGGGAGGAGCGTCTCGCTCCTCCCCCTTTTTTCGTCGTCAGATACCCAGTCGATATGCACATTGGGCAACTGGGGCATGTTACAGCAGAACTGCTGTGCAGAGGCAGGCTCCTGAACGGCTGTCTTAACTAAGCGGTGATCGTGGTACCGGTCTCTCTTTTCAGAGCTGAAACAAGATTACCAGGTGATGAGATTACCACTCTGGAACCACCGTGCTCAAGGAATCCAAGAGCAGCTCTGATCTTGGGCTTCATGGAGCCGGAAGCAAAATGCCCCTGATCCATGTATTGCCTGGCTTCAGCAGCTGTGATGCTCCGCAGAGCTTTCTGCTCAGGAGTTCCGAAATTAATGTAAACCTCAGGAACTCCTGTAGATATAACAAATGTAGGCGCGTTGAGTCTGGTTGCGAGCAGAGCGGTTGCATGGTCCTTGTCTATTACTGCCGCTACTCCGCGAATCTTCTCGCCTTCCCTTACAACAGGTACACCGCCGCCTCCGCAGGCTATAACTATCTGTCCTGCTTCCACAAGCGCGTTGATACAGTCAAGCTCTACTATTTTCTTCGGAATAGGTGACGGGACCACCCGTCTCCAGCCCCGTCCTGCGTCCTCCCGCATGATCCAGTTCCTGCTCTCCTTAAGCCTGCGCGCTTCTTCTTCTGTGTAAAAAGGCCCTACAGGTTTGGTGGGATTCTGAAATCCCGAATCGTCAGGCTTAACCTGAACCTGCGTGATTACACTTGAAACCGGAATGTCAACACCCTGCTCTTCAAGAACATCTCCCAGAACCTGCTGAAGGAAATAGCCGATTATACCCTGAGTGGCAGCTACATTCACATCCATTCCGTCAGGAGGGATTATATCTCTTGCCTGAGCATTCCTGATAAGCTCATATCCCACCTGCGGACCATTTCCGTGGGTAACCACAAGACTTCCGAACATTCCGGCAATCTCAGCGAGTTCTTCGCAGACCTCCCTGGCTACCTCATGGGTGTCTTTGTTGCCTCTTACGGATCCAGGGGTAATCAGAGAGTTGCCTCCGATGGCAACCACAATTCTGCCCTTGTTCCTCATTCTTTGTCCTCCGACGAGACCTCAAGCCGCCCTGTTTTCCTGAAAAGCATGAAAACGGCGATGCCCCCGATACAGATGGCGATATCCGCCACATTGAAGGTCGGCCATCTCCTCATTGAGAGGCCTATGTCTATGAAATCAGTAACTTTTCCCATACAGAGACGGTCTATAAGATTCCCTGCGGCTCCTCCCAGTATTACACCCAGCCAGACAGTCTTCAGTCCGGGTTCAACTTTAAGCATGTACCTCACAAGGAAGATGCAGGCTATAACAGTGAAAACTGAAAGAAAAACAGGACCGCCCCAGCCCAGGCTGAATGCCGCACCGCTGTTGTACCTCAGTGTAAACCGGACGGTCTCTCCGATAAGGTCTCTTGATACGCTTTCAAGAAGATTGCCTCTGGCAATGACCTTTGTGACCTGATCAGCTGCTGTAACAAATGCCCCCCAGAGAAATCCTGCTGCTGTATACCTATTTTTCAAGATCTGCCAGCACCTCTCCGCATCTGGGACAAACATCCCCTGAGAACGGACTTGAACCTACCTCAGGAATTATCTTCCAGCACCTCTGGCACTTGCCTCCCTCCGCCCTTACAGTTTTTGTTTCCTCGTAATCTCCTGAACTTACCAGTACTCTGGAAACAATAAGGAAGTCGGCCCAGTCTTCCCCCAGTGCGCTTTCTGTCATCTCTTCAGGAAGGGAGAGAAAGACATGCGCGTCCAGTCCGCCACCGATTTCTCCTGAAGCTCTCTGCTCTTCAAGCTCCTTGAGCACCTTTTTTCTCACTTCAATGTAAGGATTCCAAGCCTTGAGTTCGGCAATCTCATCCTCATTCAGCGCGGTATTCTTTTCAAAGAGTTCAAGATGAACACTCTCAGAGGTTTTAAGCACATCTGGAATGTGATCCCATATGTCCTCTGCTGTGAAGGGTATTAAAGGAGCAAGAAGCCTGGCCAGGTTAACTGTCATCCAGCCTATGAGTTCCACTGTTGCCTTTCGGGCAGAACTCTTCGGAGCATCGCAGTAAAGACGATCTTTTCTCACATCAAGATAGAGCCCTGAAAGCTCAATCACAAAGAAGTTTCTCAGCTCCCTGTAAACCCTGTGAAACTGGAATCTGGTGTATTCTTCAAGACAGAAAGCCATAAGCTCTCTGAATCTGAGCCACATGTACCTGTCAAGTCCTGCAAGTTCTTCAGGCTCAGGAAGAATACCTGTGCAGTCGCTGAGGTTTCCAAGCATAAACCGAATGGTGTTTCTTATCTTTCTGTAAGCCTCCCTGCAGTCATCCAGCTGACTGAGATCGGCTCTGAAATCCGCTGTGTAGTCTATTCCCGCGAACCAGAGTCTGAGAATATCGGCACCGTTTGCCTGTATAATCTTCAGAGGGGAGATAACATTGCCGAGAGACTTGGACATTTTCTTGCCCTTTTTGTCCTGTATCAGCCCATGGGTTATGATGTGGTCCGCAGGTCTGCCCATCTCCAGTGCCGTGGAGGTTATAAGACTTACACCGAACCAGCCTCTGTGCTGATCTGTGGCCTCCAGGTACACTGACGCAGGTCTCTCAAGACCGTACTCTTCAGAGAGAACATTGTAATGACTGAGAGAGCTGTCAAACCAAACATCAAGAATGTCGTCCACCCGTTTTAGCTTACCGCCGGTGCAGGAAGGGCATTCTGCCTTTCTGCCGTCAAGGGCGAACAGCTGATCAGGAGTCATCTCGAACCAGACATCTGAACCTTTCTCAAGAACCAGATCCGCCACTTTGTCTATCAGTTTGTGATCCAGTACAGCTTCTCCGCAGTCATCGCAGACGAATACAGGAAGGGCTACGCCCCAGGCTCGCTGCCTGGAAAGACACCAGTCAGGCCTCACGGACATCATGTTCTTCATCCGCTCGTAGCCCCAGCCCGGATGCCACTTCACACCGTCAACCATCTCAAGAACGCTGTTCTTCAGTTCCCTGTGGTCAAGGTTCAGAAAGAACTGTTCCGTTGCCCTGAAGATAAGAGGAGACTTGCATCTCCAGCAGTGAGGATAGCTGTGCTTTATTTTCTTTGAGGCAATGAGATGACCGGAAGCTTCCAGATCTCCGGTTATCACTTCATTTGCGTGGAACACATGCATTCCATGATACTTGCCGCCGGATTCAGTGAAGGTTCCGTCCGGCCCAACCGGACAGAAGATATCTATTCCATAGGCGCTGCATACCATAAAGTCCTCGGCTCCGTGGCCGGGAGCAGTGTGGACACAACCGGTTCCGTCATCCATTGTCACATGGTCAGCCAGAATAACCGTTGATGTTCTGGAAGGGTCCACAGGATGTTCAAGAAGAAGGTTCTCCAGGGCGCTTCCCCTGAAAACCGTATTCTGAATAATCTCCCCTTCTCCAAGCGCCTCATCTATGAAAAACTCAGCCCTGCGGCCTGCGACTATGAACTTTCGGCCTCTTGAACTTACAATGACATAGTCCTCACCGGGATTCAGCGCCACTGCCATATTTGCAGGAAGAGTCCAGGGTGTGGTGGTCCAGATAACCATCTCAGCATCTGAAGGCACACCTGCTTTTTTCCAGTCCTCTGAATTGACCTGTTTGAATGCGACGAACACAGAAGGAGATGAATGGTCCGCGTACTCAACCTCTGCATCAGCAAGGGCGGTTGAGCATGAAGTGCACCAGTGAATAGGCCTGAGACCCTGATAGATGTATCCTTTTTCCACAAGCCTGCCGAAGGCCCGTACTATTCCTGCCTCATATGTGTTCTTCATTGTGAGATAGGGTTTGCCCCACCTTCCAAAAACACCAAGCCGTCTGAATTCCTCTCTCTGGACATCAACGAAACCTGCGGCATAGTCCCGGCATCTTTTCCTTATTTCCATAAGTGAGAGGTTTGCCCTACCGTCACCTGCTTCAGTCATGACCTTGTGTTCAATAGGCATTCCATGACAGTCCCAGCCTGGAACGAACGGTGAGTAGTGCCCCATCATTGTGTGGCTCTTTACGATGAAGTCCTTCAGAATCTTGTTGAGAGCTGTTCCCAGATGAACATGACCGTTGGCGTAAGGTGGCCCGTCATGCAGAACAAAGCTGCTGCCTGATTTCCTCTCACTGAAAATCCTGTTTTCAATATCCATTTCGTTCCATCGCTCAAGAAGCTCCGGCTCCCTCCTGATCATGTTCCCCTTCATGGAGAAGCTGGTTCTGGGAAGCCTGATGGTATCTTTGTAATTCACTACTCCTCACCTCCTTCAATTTCCTGAATTACCTTTTTCAGGAAAGAAAAGTCGTTGTCAGCCCTCTCACCGGGCTTATGGCATCTCAGCGCAAAAACCACTTTCGCGCCTCCGTGGGCGGCTGTAACAGCCAGGTCCAGACCTTCAGAAATCAAAGCGCCGCAGGGAAAACCTGAAAGTTCAGCTCCGGTGGAAAAGGCAATGTCAGGTACCTGCATTACAGTTACTGATTCCTGAAAAAGATTCGGCACCAGATACATTCCTCTCAGGTTAGGGAATCTGGGACCGAACCGGTCATCATTGGGACCGGCAAGAACCCCTGTACCGAAAAGGGAGAGATGATCACATGCAGTCTTCCAGCCTGATGAATTGCTGAGAGCGTCAGCACCTATCAGAAATGTTCGCTTCCCCTGGGAAAGCGCTTTTCTGACACCTTCTACAGTGTAGTCACAGGAAACAGAAAACCTGCAATCGGAAAGAATTTCTTCTCCCCATCTGCAGGGAAGAAAAACAACCATTGAACACCTTTCGCCTTTCAGGGGGAAGGGTAATTATGCACAAGGGGAAGCGATGCTGCAAGAGCAGAGGGCAGTTCAGCTACAATTTCATGAAGCATATACAGATAGGAACAATGGTGAAGTCCGTTGGAAAGCCCTTTTGAAAGAAGCTGGGCGCAGGCGGTCATACTCTGCCTGCTTCCTGTGTGCTTCCAGTGCCAGTAGTAGAGTTCTCCCCGGTGGTTGTCATCCATACCCTTCTCATGCTTTACAGCAAGTAGTTCTGCAGCTTCACCGGTACCGGAAGCAGCTTTTGCAGCCGCCAGTTTCATAGCGGCAATGAAATGATTCAGTCTGGTTCCGGAAGCCTCTGATTCTGAGATTGCTTCCTGAAGTACCGGAACAGCTTCACTTACACGCCCCACACGGAGCAGCAGTGAACCTTTTTTCAGCAGATTGGTTGAAAGCCTCCGCCTGCTGCCGCCTTTTCTGCTTATCTCAGCAGCGCGGTCAAGCAGTTGCATTGACTCTGCAATCTGATTCTGCTGAAAGGCAAGAAGAGCAGAGATGTAACATATGGACTCTTCAAGATTATTCCCTGAAATCTGTGAAAACTCCACCATTGATTCCAAGCAGTCCGAGGCAGAATCAAACCTGGAAAGATCAATGAAAAGACGGGCCATATTACCGTACGCAATAGCTGCTGCTCCAGGCTCACCTCTGGAAACACATTCCCTTATCAGTTTCATCAGGGATTCAAGGGCTTCATCCATCTTTAACATTTTTCTCTGGGCTACGCTGAGATTGTTCAGAACAGCAGCAATTCCATGCAGTTTGTGCTGCTTAATTATTTTCAGAGCTCCGGTGTATACCATGGCAGCCTGCTCTTTCCTGCCTGTTAAAAGAAGGGTATTACCCATGCAGTTAAGCAGAATTACCAGCTTTGCGGTATCTCCGTTCTCAAGAAGGCGCTGCATAAGTAATTCTGTACCGATTCTAACATCATTGAACCTTCCAGCTCTGTTGCACGACCTTATAATGGTAAACCTGGCTCTTATTTCCAGCCAGGACATCTCCAGGTTACAGGCCTCTGACAGGGCTGCGCGCATAATACAGACAGCCCTGTGATAAAGCCCTCTGCTCCAATACTGCTCACCAAGCTCTGCCAGTGCCGCTGCACCTGTTTTCCCCCTGAACAATGCCAGCGAGAGCAGCAGTTCCTCAGCTCTGGAATGGTTTCCCCGGTCAAACATTTTCTTTGCCTTCAGAATTCGCGTATCAAGCTCTTCCAGGGTTGCTTCCTTTAAAACAGAATCATCATAAACTGAAGAACAAAACGCTTTCAGCACAGAGGCTCCTCTGACCCTTTCAAGTACCTGAGCTGTAAGGAGTCTGGAGGCTTCTTCCAACTGTCCGTTACGGTAAAGGCCCAGCGCAGCCTTAAATGTTCTCTCTTCTGAATCAGAACAATCAAGCATAGATGCTGCAAGGTAGAAGGATGATCGTCTTTCCTGAATCTTTTCTCCATCTGCAGCCTCAGCGAACAGATCAGCAGCCTGGCTGTCAAAACCTCCTTCTGCAAGGATGGCCGCGGCTTTTCCCAGAGCAGCAGGCTTACGGCCTCTGAAGCTGATAACAGACCCTGCAGCTGCACTGCAGAGAGCTTTCCTCTCAGAATCAGGAATAGTTTCCTCTACAGCTCTTCGAACAGTCCCGGAAGGGAATGAGCACACAAGAAATCCAGAAAGCATTCCTGTCCTTCGGGCTTTTTGCAGAAGAGAGCGCCACTCATCCAGCCTGCAGGAACCTGCTGCTTCCTCTGGATGAAAAGACGGGTTCAGAAGGGAAGCGGTCTGCACGAAAGAACGGAAACTGTCATTTTTTACAAAAACCTCTTTTAAAGCTTTCTTGAGATTTGATGCTGTTGTACCGAATTCTTCCTGCAAGGCAGAAACCAGTTTTCCGGAAGTGTCCATGCTGAGGCTGCTGACATCAATAAAAAGGTCACTGGAAGTTTCCAGATTCCCACTTGAAATTATTACAGATGGAGGCAGAGGGCATTCTGGAACTTCATCATCAGAGGAGGGATCTGAAAAAATAAAAACTGTTGGCAGAATAACTGCAAAGGAGGAAAGCACTGCCTCCACTACGGAACTCTTTCTTTCTTCCCCGCTGAGGTAAGCCCTGAACGAATCTCTCAGAGAACTGAGACCTGCTGCCTGTTCCATACCGTCAGGGCTTACAAGCGAGAGTTCAGTAAGGTGAGAACGCCACCCTGCTTCAAAACCGAAAAGAGGGTCTGAAGAATCGTGTCCGGTGAAATAGTCAAGCAGGGTTTCCCTTACAGGATCAGATGAACCGCCTGAGAAAACCAGCACTCTCTTATCAGCCAGAAGAAACTCCAGCTGTCTGGAAAGCCCTGCAGGATCAACTGCGTTTCTTACAAGTATTCTCGATGCACTGCCGGAACGGACACTCTCAGCTATACCTTCAGCCTGCAACCTCTCATCCATGAAACCAGCCAGGTTCTTTTTCAGGATTATCAATCCTTATGGACTTTGTTCTGCTTGAAAAACCTGATGTTATAACCACAGAAGACCTTCTTACACCGAACTCCCCGGCCAGCCATCTGACAGCCTCCGCATTGGCTTTACCCTGAACCGGCGCGGCTTTCACCGCTATTTTCAGAACTCCGTCTGCCATCTGTTCCACAAACCCTGTCCGGCTGCTTCCAGGCACAAGCCTGACTCTTAGTTTCAATCTTTCTCCTGTTTTGTTTCAGACATCCTTAACGCATCCTCTGAGAGCATTATCGGTATTCCGTCCCTGACAGGATATCCCAGGCTGCAGCTGTGACAGACGAGCATTTCTTCTCCGTCTGTCCGGTATTCCAGTTCACCTTTGCACTCAGGGCAGACAAGTATGTCAAGCAGTCTGCTGTCAAGCATCGTCCCTCCTTTATCAGATGACAAACTCGCCTCTGGTTATTACCGGCTCTTCACTGCCGTTTTCAGTAACACCATACACATCCACATCCTCTCCGCCTACCATGAAATCGGTGTGAACAAGGGATCGGTTGCAGTGAACTTTCTTCAATTCCTCATCATTCATTTCAGTTCCGCCCTCTATGCAGTCGGTGTATCCGTTGCCAAGAGCTATGTGGCATGCGGCGTTCTCATCGAAAAGAATGTTGTGAAAGACCAGTCCGGAACGGTAAATAGGTGAGTCGGTTCCTACAAAGGCTATCTCTCCAAGCCTTGATGACCCTTCATCGGTGGCTATGTATCTGTTGAGTATTTCACCGTTTTTCCGGGCTCCGCAATCGGTGACTTTTCCCTGTGAGAACTGGAACCATGCACCCTCCACCTGGGCACCCAGAACAGTTACAGGTCTGGTGCATGCTGCCCGGCCTTCTGCAGAGAACATATCCGGCGTGCTGAACACCTCTTCAGTTGGAATGTTTGGAAAAAACACCGTACCGTCAGATGATGAACAGCTTCCTCCTGCAAACTTCCTGTCCGGAAGCATTCCTATTGTAAGGTCAGTTCCAGGGCCCCTGAATCTGAAAGAAGAGTATTTTTTGCTGTTAAGGAAACCTGCCCGCCTCTTCAGTTCCCTGTCCTGCTCTCTCCAGGCAAGTGCCGGATCAGGTGTATCAAGCCTGAGAATAGGAGTAAGCACCTCCCATATTCTCTTCTCCCAGTCAACAGCGCTTCCAAGAACCTTTTCAGACCATGACTCTGTAGGGGCAAGACAGACATTCCATGGATTTTTGTTGGATGAGATCGCCTTCATGAATTCCTGTCTTACCGCTGATCCTGCTTTGGTCATTCTGCTGATTCTGCCTGGATCCACCCCCTGCATAACATCAGGATTGGAGGGCCCTCTGAGAGCAAGAGAGCGCCATCCCTCCTCAACGGTTGTTCTGTACATCTCTGCTGTAAAACCGGGGACAAAATCAAGATAGCTCTCTTTGACAGAGTGATCTGCTCTGATTCTGCTGAATTCCGGATCCTCGTAGGTAACCCTGACACACTGGGCACCCATTTTGTAAGCAGTGCGCATAAACTGTTTCACCAGAAGTGCATGAACAGGTTCAGACCTTATCCAGAGCCTCTGGCCTTCTGTTATTGCAAGAGCGCCGCCAAGTATTACATCTGCGTATTTTGCTGAAAGTTCTCTATTCATTTTATTCTCCCTGAATCAATGAAAACAAGGCATATAGCTAGATAAGGCCCAGAAAATCAATTACAAGTGATCTGTAAGGATCTCCTGCCGTTTCAAGTACATCGCAGAATCTCAGCCCTATTCTCACCTGCCCGAAGCTCTCCCAGTATGCTTCTATACTTACGAAACCTCCTGAGTTATCCGCTCTGTATCGGGAATCGCCGTCGGTTCCAAAGTCCCAGTCTGCAGATGCGCCGAATCCCCCGGGAAGGGATTTGTCCACCCCCAGCCACAAACCTGCGTGATGGCTGTTTTCGTGACTGATACTTACACCTGCATGAAATCCGGTATCTCCTCCCCAGCTGCTGAAGTTCTTGCTGAAAACCAGATAAAACCCCCTTGCCGGTCTGGTGTAAAAAGCTCCGGCCCTTGAATGCTCTTCTTCATTGTCGTAACCAAAAGCAACACCTGGAAAGGAAACAGTTTCATCAAGTACTCTGAACCTTGCCTTTATGTAGACCCTGTCAAACCACTCAGGGTCTCTGGTACCTGTAATGTTCCAGCCTCCGAACCCGAGCCCTGCCATGAATCGGGGAAAGATACCTGCAGTTACCGAGAACTTAAGCCCGTTGACAGGAAAAGTGCACATGGCAACATTGAATGTTCTCGGAGCTATGACACCTGCTGTGGGTTCACCGGCAACCCTCATCAGTTCACCGGCCAATCCGGTTGAAAAGGCAAGAAGGATAATGACCGGAACCGGTATACCTGTTCTCATGGCTATCTCCCGTCCCCTCTGCTGAGGGTAACTTCTGCGGTTTCAGGCAATACCTTTCTCAGTTCTTCCATGAATTCGTCAGATGGATCTACCGAGATTCCTCTGGACGACAGGTTAACTGTTCTTCCAGGGAATCGAACTGTCCACGAAAGATTCCCCTTTCCTCTGTTATTTCTGCACAATTCTTCCACATGTTTCAAAGTGTCAGTATCGCAGCTGAATCCGTCGGTGTTGATATTGACCCCTGCTCTCAGTCTGGCTCTTGACCGGGCAAGGGGGGTAACCCTGTTCACACTTACCTTCTGCCCTCTGTCTCCTCTAGCAGGCATGACCTCAGCTTCAAAGAGGAGAAGAGCACCTTTCTCAATTTCATGCCAATACTTGTTGACAGCGGCTTCAAACATCACCAGTTCCACTGTTGTTTCCCTGTCGGCAACTGTTATGAAGGCCATTGGGCCTCTGCGGGTTTCAATGCGCCTTGAATCCACAACTGCCCCTGCTGTTGTGACCAGAGAGGGTGACGCACTCTCCAGCATTGATAAGCTGTGGGAAGTGAAACCGGCAACTTCCTCTCTGTAGGCATCAAGGGGATGACCGGAGAAGTAGAAACCAAGAACGACTCCTTCCAGCTGAAGCCTCTCCTCAAGTGACATTTCATCTATATCAGGAAGCGGCGGAACTGCAGGCTCAGTCTGTTCACCGCCACCGCCAAAAAGCGACATCTGACCGGCATCATGGTTCTGTCTCAGCGCTGAAGCGTAACTTATTGCTTTTTCCATAACCTGAAGCTGCTGAGCTCTGCTGCCCTCCAGGCAGTCGGTGGCGCCTGCGTGAATAAGCGATTCAAGGGTTCTTCTGTTAAGGCCTGTTGAACCCTCCAGAAGGGCAACACCTGCACAAAGATCAAAGATTGTGGTGAAGCCGCCGCTGGAGTCCGCTGCCTTTTTTATCTCTTCAGCACTGCTGAACCCCACATTTTTTATGGCTGCCAGACCGTATCTGATTTCTCCAGGTTCAGGCGCGGTGAACCTTGCGCTGCTGTGGTTCACTGAAGGAGGTTTAACCTGAACTCCAAGCCTCACAGCCTCCTTTATAAGGCTTCTTAGCTTGGAAACAGTTCCAATTTCGCTGGTGAGAACAGCAGCCATGAACTCCGCAGGATAATGAGCCTTAAGGTATGCGGTGCGATACGCTATAATGGCATAACAGACAGCATGGGACTTGTTGAATCCGTACTCTGCGAACTTCTTTATCAGGTCCCAGATTTCCAGCGCTTTCCTTATTCCGTTCTTCTCTGAACCCTTGAGGAAAACATCTTTCATCACCGCCATTTTGCCGGCTATTTTCTTGGACATGGCCCGTCTTAGATTGTCTGCGTCTGCCATGCTCATACCTGCAAGAACACCTGCAATTCTCATTACCTGTTCCTGATAGATTATTACACCGTAGGTTGTGCCCAGAACATCTTCAAGCGCAGGATGAAGGTACTTGATTCTCTCACCTCTTCCAGCCTTGCGCTTGTTTTCGCCGTAGTGGTCTATCATGTGCATGGAACCAGGTCTGTAGATGGCTACTGCTGCAGTAACATCATCAAGGCTGCTCACACCTATCTTCTTCAGCGCCTCCCGCATTCCGGCGCTCTCAAGCTGGAAGACCGCGGTGGTTTCACCGCTTCCGATTATCTGCAGAGTCTTCTTATCGTCCATAGGCACGGTTTCTATGGAGAAATCAGGTATACGGTTTCTTATGGCCTGCTCTGCATGGTGAATGACAGTAACAGTTCGAAGCCCCAGAACATCAAGCTTAAGAAGACCTATCTTCTCTGCTGATTTCATTTCGTACTGGGTTGTTACACCTTTCTCACGGTTCCAGTAGAGGGGTACAGATGAATCAAGTCTGCCTGGGGTTATGACCACACCTGCAGCATGAACACCTGCGTGCCTTGCCAGACCCATAAGGGTATCACCCCATGCAATAAGTTTTTCACCACCTGGAGTGGAACTGACCATCTCTGCAAGGGGCTTATTGCTTTTGACCAGCTCTTTCAGAGAAAGGCCCTGATCGTCATCGGCCTCGCTTACCAGTTTCGTGAAGGTTTCTCCCTGGGAGTAGCTCATTCCCAGAACCCTTGCTATATCCTTCACCACAGCTTTCATCTTCATTCTGCTGAAGGTGATTATCTGGCAGACACTGTCCTCGCCGTACAGTTCCTTGAGGTGATCGATTATCTCTCCACGCCTTTCAACACAGACATCCAGGTCAATGTCAGGCATCTGAGCCCTTGCAGGATTAAGGAACCTCTCAAAACTCAGGTCGAATTCAAGGGGATTTACATCTGTTATATCAACTGCGTATGAGACAAGACTTCCAGCTGCAGACCCTCTGCCAGGGCCTACAGGTATCTTCATGTTCTTTGCCCATCTCATAAGTTCGGAAACAATAATGAAATATCCGGGAAATCCCATGTTAATTATGATATCAAGCTCGTGTTCAAGCCTCTCCACTTCAGCAGGTTCAGGCTTACGACCCAGCCTTGAAGCCAGTCCTTCAGATGCCATATCCCTCAGGTATGAGCCCTGATCTCTGTACCCCTCAGGCATCGGCGCACGGGGCAGCAGAAAGTCTCCGCCTGATACGGAAAAATCACACAGATCAGCTATCTTTCTGCTGTTTCCAACTGCTTCAGGAAGCCAGCTGAAGAGCTTCGCCATCTCTTCAGGCGTTTTCACATAAAACTCTTCACCTGTAAAACGCATTCTGGAGGGATCATTTAGAGTTTTTCCGGTCTGAAGGCAGAGAAGAGCCTCGTGGGCTGCGGCATCTTCCCTTCTGAGATAGTGGGCATCGTTGGTGGCAACAGGAAGGGCTGAGGTTGCTGCGGCTATGTCTGCCAGACCTTCCAGTATCCTTTTTTCATCTTCCAGCCCGTGATCCATCAATTCAATGAAGAATCGTTCACCACCTACCAGCTCCTGATAGTATTCCACTGCCCTCATGGCCTTGTCACGGTTACCTTTAAGGAGCGCTCTGGCCACTTCGCCCTGAAGACAGGCAGAACCGATAACAAGCCCTCCACAGTGTCTTTCAAGAAGCTCTCTGTCTATTCGGGGCTTGTAGTAGAAACCTTCAACAAACCCTGCCGATGAAAGCTTTACAAGGTTCCTGTAGCCTTCTTCATCTGCAGCAAGGACAATGAGATGGTAGTATGGAACTCTTCCTGGAACAATCTTTTTTTCAGTCCTGCTTCCAGGGGTAAGGTATATCTCACTTCCTATAATGGGTTTAACTCCAGCTTCCTTCATTCTGTCACAGAAGTGGACAGCTCCGAACATTGAACCGTGGTCTGTGACAGCAACTGTATCCATTCCATTTTCAGTAAGATATTCTCCCAGCTTCTCAAACCTTATTGCACCGTCCAGAAGGCTGTACTCTGAGTGCAGGTGAAGGTGAACAAAATCGGCAGAACTCATCGGGACTTCGACTTTCTGTCTCCTGCGTGATCGGTAGAGCCGTAAAGTTTCCTGAACTCTCTGTACTCATCTTCCTCTGCTCTGAGAAGCAGATCTTCACCGTCCCGTTCATGTCTTGCACCAAGGTAAATCAGCTGCCACATTGCCACTCCGCTTGAGAACCAGTATGAAAGAAAAAAAAGCATGACAGCTGTTCCGGAGGCTGAAAGCATTATTCCTGGAAAACCTGAAAAACCTGCGGAAGTTTCTGACAAAGAAGAAACAGGGCTGAATATGGATGAGTAAAGTGGTACCAGATCAGGAGCCAGAGAGGCAAATCCCGACTCTAATGCTCCTGCAATGTCCAATGTGTTTCCAGTGTATTCCATAACCATTCCAGTTACAGCAAGGCCTCCCCATGCGAACGCCACCAGCAGCAAAAGTACAGGTATCCTTACAAGCAGCCCGGCAAGAATCCCTTTGAAGATACGAAAAGGCTGCGCTGCAGTTATGCTGAATATCTCAAATACACACTCGAAACCGTCTCCGGAAGTTGAAGCTATTATGGCTGGAGTGAGAAAGAATGAAAGCACAAGCACAATTACACCGTAGAGCAGCAGAATCCCAAGCATCCATGCAGGAAGAGACACCAGAGCGATAATCCATTGTCCGACGCCTGGAATAATACCTGCCAGACCTGCAAGGGCAATAAAGCCGGCTGCAACTGCAACCCCTGCCAGAACAGTAAGAGGAGCAAGTACAAGGGATCTTCTGAATTTCTGAGCAAAGGTCCCTGCGTCCTTGCCCGTATAAAACTGATCGCCTCTTATTTGCTCAAAAGTCATTCTGGATACCTTCAGTGATGTGAACAGGAGGATGTAGAGAGAGAGGAGTATGCCTGCCACTCCGATAACAACAGCAGGGACAGAAGATATGAAAAGCCGGTCAGGGAGAGGACAGAGAATAGCTGATGAAAACCTGTCTCCGATGTTGTCCCCTGCTGCAAGAAATCCTGCGTAAGAAAAAAAGAGCCAGGTAATCCACGCAGAGAGCAGACCTTTCCAGCATATCCATATATTTCGTGCATTAAAGCCATAACTGGCTGAATGAAAGGCATCTGCTGCGCTGAAACCAAGCTTGTGAACAAAATTCGGTTCGGTTTTATTCGACCCCTTCATCGGCGACCTCCTTGTGGTCAATAATACTCTCATCCTGTGTATTACGGAAGCACACCACTGCAGGGTGAAAATGTTCTGCTCCTGCATCTGAAAGAACTGTGCAGGCTTCGCGCATTGTGGCCCCTGTGGTCATTACATCATCCAAAAGCCATATCCTTCCTGAAGGTATACTTTTCAGCCCTGGAAGAAAGGCTCCACTCACATTCCTCTTCCGTTCTCCTGCAGTACTTCCAACCTGTGAACTACCTGAAGCCCTTCTGAGAAAACGGACTACCCTGGCGCCTGTCAATTTTTCTATCTCCCTTGCTATGAGAAGTGTCTGATTAAAACCTCGGCTTCTCATCTTTGAATGTGAAACAGGTACAGGAACAATAGAGTCTCCCTGAGCAGGTTTCTTATGCCAACTGCAAAGAGCAAGCCCGGCCAGAGTACTGGACAGTCGCTTCTCTCCTGAGTACTTCAACCTGATAATCAGTTCCCTTGGCACACCGGTATGGAAGAAAGCTGTAAGCACACTGAAACTGCCTGCCTGCCGTTTGCCGTCGGTAAATACCCGAAGAGCGCACCATGAACAGAGCATCCGCTGATCTGAACCATCCATAGGCGCACCGCAACCGGGGCACCGTTTTCGGAACAGAATCAGCTGGAGCTTTTCAACTGTCGCCGATAGAGACAAAATCCCAGAATTACAGAAGCGGCAATCATTCCAAGACTGATAAGCTGATTATCTGTCATCCCTGCCCGTGAAGCAAAGACGCTGTACCCCAAAACCGCACTTGGTTCATGGTCGAAATATCTGAACTCTTCAAGACCGAACCTGCTTGCGCCATAGAGACCTGTAAACAGAGTGAAGATAAAGCCTGAAAAGTGCTTTCTTCTGTCTGCAAAGAGGATTACAGCCAGAATGACAAGGCCTGCAGCTGAACTGTAGAGCTGGGCAGGATGCACACTGGCTGAGCCGAAGATACTGTAAGGAAGTGAGCCTGAAGGAAAACTGACACCCAGTGGACAGTCCGTTTGAAAACCAAAACAGCATCCGTTAAGAAAGCAGCCTATTCTGGTAATGAATATGCCAAGAGCGAAAGAAGGAATCACTGCATCAGTAAAGGACCAGACAGGCCATTTTTTTCTGATGATCCAGATAAAACCTGTTATCACTCCGAGAATAACACCTCCCAGCATACTGAGCCCGTAAAGGCCGTTCCAGAAGGCGATAATGGCAACAGGATCATCGGTGTACTGATCCATATGAGTAAGAACATAAAAAACCCTTGAACCGACAATCGCAGCCACCATTACCCAGATACTGAGATTGGCCGTATCATCTGAAGGAATTCCAATCCTGAGTGCGCGTCTGGAAGCAAGACGAACTCCCAGTAAAAATGAGATGGCCAGCATGAGCCCGTAGCTGTTTATGGGCAGAGAGCCTATCTTGAAGAGAATAGGGTGCATTGTATCTCTTTTCTTCTTCGCATTGATGTGTAATTCAGGTTGGTAAGATAATAGACATTGCAGCTGCCGTCAGTAACTTCTCCAGTTTCTGATAACATTCAGTGCAAGCCCTGCAAGTATAAGTTCAATAAGAACATGGCTGCCTCCATAGGTAATGAAAGGCAAAGGAAGACCAGTCACAGGCATTATTCCAAGGGTCATTCCCACATTGACCACAATATGTATGAGAAGGTAAATGGCAAAACCGGATCCGATGATGGAATTGAACGGATTCATTGATCTTCTAGCCCCTTCAAGAACCCTCCATATAACCAGTGCATAAAGAATAAGAAGAATAAGACTGCCTATAAATCCCCATTCTTCTGCCCATACAGAAAAGACAAAATCGGTGTGTCGCGCAGGAAGAAAAGCCAGTTCGTTCTGACTTCCGTTAAGAAAACCCTGGCCTGTAATGCCCCCTGCACCCACTGCAACCCTGGACTGAAGAACATTCCACCCGGCACCAAACGGATCCTGCTCTGGATTAAGAAATGTGGTAAGTCTTGACTGCTGGTAAGGTCTTAGCAGATTCCATGCTACCGGTGTAAGTGAAGCAATGAAAGAAGTGAGAACAAGGAACAGTACCCATCTTCTCGGCCTGGCCCCTGACCTGTAGAGAACAAAACAGAGAACAGCTGTAAAAGCCAGCCATGATAAGAAATTCACAGAAGAGAGAGCAGCAAACAGAGGGCTTAAAAAGAGGAATATCCAGCTGAATCCGAATCCTGCCCAGTAAATCATTCCGAAGATCATCATAAACAGCGCAACTGCAGTACCAAGATCAGGCTGAAGAAAAGTAAGAAGAGTAAGCATTCCTGCAGCTGACAGATAAAGTACGACTCCTCCTTTTGCAGTACCTCTCTTTATTGCTGGAAGCCACCTTGCCGTAAGCATTATCACGCTGAGTTTTGCTATTTCCGAAGCCTGGATGTTTACAGGCCCCAGCTGCAGCCATCTTCCTGCAGGCCCGCCGCCGAAGAAAATGGTGAGAACAAGAAGCGCCAGTGTTACCAGATAAACAACAGGAACCGATTCCTCCAATATTCGCAGGGGAAAGAAAGACGCACCTGCAAAGAATATCCATCCTGTGATAATGTAAAGAACCTGGTGTGTAAAAAGCGAGCTTCCTGAAGAAGCTGAATAAACACACAGCAGACCTGCAACAGAGATAAGAGCAAGTGGTATCAGATAGAGCCAGTCAGCTTTTTCAGAGTGTTTCACTGTACTCCTCGGCAATCATCCGTATCAGTTCAGCAGCCACTGGCCCTGCAGTCTGCCCTCCATGACCTCCGTTCTCCACTATAACAGCAAATGCCACTGCAGCAGGTTCACAGATATAACCTGTTACCCAGGCATGATCCTCTCCTGAGCTGTTCTCTGCTGTTCCAGACTTGGCATAGACTGTAACAGGAAGATCCCCCATGCTGCTGCTGAGGGTTCCCCTGCGGGATTCTACCGCCTGCAGCATTCCTTCACTTACAATATCAAGAACTTCATCGCTGATAATCTTCTCCCGTTCAGGAGCTGTGTTGTTCTCACCGTAAAGTATGCTCAGTTTCGGCATCTGGAATCTGGAGGCTATCAGACCGGATGTTACAGCAACTTGAAGAGGAGTAGCAAGAACCTCACCCTGACCTATGGAGGCTATCATAAGATTTCCTGTGCCCCAGCCTCCCTGGCCGAAGAGACCATTCAGATACTCTCTGGTTGGAATAACACCTGGACTTTCAGCAGGGAGAAATTCGGTAACAGTACCGCCCATTCCGAAACCTTCAGCAACTTCTGCAAGTTTATCAATGTCACCTTCCATACTGGTCCTGTAGAAGTATGTGTCACAAGAAACTGCAAGGGCTTCAATGATGTTGAGCCTTCCGTGGGCAGACCAGCACCTGAAATCAGTTCCTGCATAGTTAAAAGTTCCGTAACATGGATCCGGCATGTAGGCGCTTGATGTCAATCCCGATTCGAGAAGCCAGCATGAGCTTACAGTCTTGTATGTTGAACCTGGAGGGTAAGAAGTGCCCCAGGAGCGGTTAATCAGAGGTCTGTCAGGATCTTCAAGTATCTCATTCCAGTCATCGCTGGAAATCCCTTCAACGAAAAGGTTCAGGTCAAAACCTGGAACAGATGCCAGACAGAGAATCTCACCGGTGCTCCAGTCAAGAACAACAGCAGCGCCTGGATGGCCGGAAGCCTCAATTAGAGAATCTGCCATGAGCTGCAGTCTGCTGTCCACAGTGAGAACTGTTTCTTCCCCTGGAACAGGGGCCACAGCCTGGTCATCAAATCTTTCCACTACCCTTCCGTAGGCATCAACCACCTCATTCACAACTCCATGCTTGCCTGCAAGATGTTCATTCAGAATTCTCTCCAGTCCTGTTCTGCCGGTAATCTCTCCATGGAAAACTCCAATGCTGTCCGATAAACCCACATAGCCCACCAAATGACAGAATTCTTCTCCAAAAGGATATCTTCTTCTGGGAGCCACCTCAACAGAAACCCCGCCGAGACGGTAGAGATTGTCGGCTACTCTTCCTGCTTCTCTGATGTCAAGATTGGTTGCGATGATAGTGTTCCTGTAAGGGTTGGATTCTGCTGCGACGAGCCTGTCTTCAAAATCAGAATGGTCCATATTCAGCAGTTCAGCCAGAAGAGCGGACTTGTCCCTTGAAAAATCCACAGAAACCAGGGAAACAGTAAAGGATGGATAATTATCTGCAAGTATAATCCCATTCCTGTCGGTAATCACACCTCTGGCAGCCTGACTGACAACCGAACGAATATGGTTCCTTGAAGACATTTCTCTGTAGTATTCACCATTGAGAATTTGAAGGCTGAAAAGCCTGAATGTGAGGACAAGAAAACAGATTGAAGAAAAAACCAGCAGAGAGATGAACGGAGGCGCGTTTCTTGTATTGCCAGTAGTCATCTTACTCCAATTTTCTGTTTGTTATTCCTTCCATGAAATATCACAGGAATAACAAGGAAAATAACCAGCGGAGCAATTGTTCTGGGGAGCAGAAGCAGGGTTCTGAAACCGAATCCTGAAACAGGATCAGTGATAAGGATAAACAGCACATCGGAAACTATTGAGGCAACCAGCGCTTTTGCAGCGAATGTCATCTGCACCGCTCCTGTCGTAACACTGAAAGCCCATCTGGAAAAAGAAATACCAAGCAGCATGGCCATGGAGCTTGTGCCAGGGGCATGCTGGGTTAGCAGATCAAGAACAAAACCGCTCCAGAAGGCGCCTTCGATACTCCAGGTGTCGTCCCTGTAGGTTCCCAGATAAACCAGCACCGGCACAAGAATTGCAGGGGCAACCAGAAGTCTTCCCAGAGTAACCTCAAAAAGGAACTGAACTGCAACTGCGGCAAATACCGCCAGCCAGAGCATCTCCGTCTACTCCTCTGTAACCAGAATGAGAACCTCATCAATGGTGTCGAAATCCACCGCCGACTCAACTGCAAGAGTGAGGTAGTAACCGGATTCATCCCTCTCCACCGAGGAGATGCTTCCTACAACAATCCCTTCAGGATAAACACCGCCGAACCGGCTTGTGAGAACAGTCTCCCCTGGTTCAGGCCTGGAAGAAGAATCCACATTGGTGAGCTTCAGCCGGCCGTCAGAATCCGAAGAAAGGAGCCCCAGAGCGCCGCTTTGAGCTGTTATACAACTCACATTGATTGCAGGATTGGTAATCGGTTTCACAGTCGCAGTCTTTTCGGGAGATTCGGATACCACCCCTACAAGACCACTGGCAGTAATGCAGACAGCACCGGGATACACTCCGTCCTCCCAACCGGCATTAATGATAAGATCACCTCTTATAAGTCCCTCTGAACGATAAACAACCCTGCCTGCAACTGCGCTGACTCCAGGAACCCTGGTATAGTTCAGCATAGATCTGTAGACACTGCTTTTGGCAGCCATCTCCCTGAGTTCAGCATTCTCAAGCATAAGTTTGATGGCCAGAGACCGGTAACTGTGGTCAGAATCCGGATCGGAAAAAAAGAGCGAGGCAAATTTCTGCCCGAGAATGCCTCCACCAATACCAATAACAGCAGGCCCCGCAATGAGCATCAGCAGAGATCCGGCAAGATGCCACGCAAGTCTTCTGCCCCGACCGGTCATATCAGTCCAGCAGGAGTTTACGATACCTGAAAAGGTCCGTAAGAATTATTCCTGCACCTAGAACTGTGCAGGAAAGGGGATTGTCTGCTATTCTTACAGGAAGCCCTGTTTCCCGTGTGAGAATCCTGTCCAGTCCTCTAAGAAGGGAGCCGCCGCCTGTAAGGACTATTCCCCTGTTCACTATATCCCTGACAAGTTCAGGAGGCGTCTTCTCGAGACCGTGGCCGACAGCCTTTCTTATGGCATCTACAGGTTCCCTTAGAGCCTCTCTGATCTGACCGGCTTTCACTGTGTATGTCTTGGGAATTCCACTGGCAGCATCCCTGCCGCTTATCTCTGTCTCTCTCTGGTCATCTTCCAGCAACGATCCCAGAGACATCTTTACAGCTTCAGCGCTTCTTTCCCCTATAAGCAGATAAGCCATGCGCTTCATATGATCTATTATAGCATCGTTCATCTCATCTCCGCCGACTCTGATGGAACTGTCAGCGGCAATGGAACTCATACTTATCACTGCCACTTCTGTGGTGCCTCCGCCTACATCAACAATCATGTTGCCTATGGCAGCTTCTACTGGAAGGCCTACACCTACAGCAGCAGCCAGAGGCTCAGGAACCAGCAGCACCTCCCTGGCGCCTGCACGCTCCAGTGATGTTCGAACTGCGTTTACTTCAACTTCAGTTATACCGCTGGGAACACAGACAAGAACCCTTGGCCTCATGGTGAATCTTTTTGTCTGGGCCTGTTCAAAGAAGCGTCTGAGCATTGCCATTGTTGCAGTGGCTTCCTTGATAACTCCGTCCTTCAGAGGCCTTATGACGGAGATATCTCTTCCTGTTCGACCGAGCATAGCCTTGGCCTCACTGCCTACAGCTATCACATTGTTGGAGCTTCTTTCAATTGCTATAACACTGGGCTCCTCAAGAACAATTCCCCTGTCGCTCTCGTATATCATGGTATTTGCAGTGCCGAGATCAATAGCCATTGCAGAAGCAAAAAGACCTGAAGATGTATTGTTTACACCAGACTTAACTCTGTGAATGAAACTTTTTATTCCCATAGACCCCTCCATTTAAGGAATCAGGATTTTCAAGCAGGGTAACGCAATCAATATACAACAATTAACGAAAAAGGAGAAGTGCCTTAATACTCGTTAACTTATAGCAGTTAACGGACGGGCGGAAGAACGGAATAACTCCATAAGGGCATCTGGACTGCAAAGGTGTCAACAGGCACAGGGATAATCAGCTGGAAAGAACCTTCAGTAAGGTTCTCAAACTCATCAATACTCCTTATTCGCATGATTACAGAAATGTTCTCTGAAACAAGCTCCCACTCAAGGGGCCACAGATGGAACCTGTCATGCCATGAGGCCGCAACAGGCGAGAGACTTATATCCTCTGATTCAATGCAAGGCAGAAGAGCGCCGCTTTCAAGAGAAACAGTCATGGAATCACCCTGGCCTGATTCGAAAAACCAAAGGCTTTTCTCCTGTTCGGAAATAGCATTCATCATTTCCCTCTGAACAGGCACGCATGGAAACCCTGTTCTCATAAGTGAAATTATCGCGTTAACGCTCAGAGCTGCATTACCGAAAGGGAATCCTCCTGGAACCCGGTATGCAGTACCTTCATCTGGCGCGTAAACTGTACTGCCAAGGCTGTCAACAAGAATAGAAAGAAGAGGGGAACCGTCAGGACCGCAGAAGTCAGCCCTTATCAGTTGCAGCTTCCTGGAAGCCCTGACAATGAATGGTCCTGAGAAAACACGGCTTTCTCCCTGAAGACGGGCTCTTCCCCGTAATACGAAATCGTTTGTGTTCTGCCATCTCCAGACAGCTGAAGCGCTGTAGGAGTCAGCAGTTTCTCCATCGCCTCCGGTGTTAACTGCACATCCTGTCAAGAGAGTTAGTAAACACAGGAGGATGAGAAGGATCAAGTAGCGTATTTCTGCTCCAGCGCAATGATCCGTTTCTCTGCGGCCAGCTCTTTTTTTAGTTTTTTTCGCTTTTTGACCAAGGGCAGAGATTTCTCCTCTGGTACTTTTTTCAGCAGATTCTCAAGCATCCTGACAGCCTTTTCCCTGTCTCCGGTTTTTGCTGTCTCATCAATTTTCTTCATCAGCTCGTTCAGTGTGGCCATTAAGTATCCTTTCACTATCTCTGCACACAGTAATGAATTCCCTTACCAGTTCCTCTTCCACCCCGAAGGAGCCATCATTCCATCCAGGGAGCTGGCGCTTAATACCATGAAAATCACTTCCTCCGGTAAGAAGAAGATTTCTTTTTTCGGCGGTTTTCTCAAGGAGTGACACGATCTCAGGCCCCTGCTCCGGATAGTAAGCCTCCAGACCGCTCAAGCCTGCGTCGGCCAGAGAGCATATCAATGCCTCAAGACCTTTAAGCCCTTCTGTCCTGATATACTTTGGATGGGCCAGCACAGGCAGTCCTCCTGCCTGTCTGATAATTTTCACAGCCTTGAAATCTCCCAGCCTTTCTCTGTTCACATATGCAGGCTTGCCTGACCCCAGATACCTGTCAAAAACCTCTCTCGATGAGGAGAAATAACCTTTCTTTACAAGCACTGCAGCAATATGCGGTCTGCCGGTTACAGCACCATCGGCTTCTTCAAGCACCTCGTCCATTGTGATTGAAAAACCAAGCTCTCTGAATTTACTGACTATCTCCGGATTCCTGCGGTCTCTGCCGCTGATTACAGTTTTCACGGCTTTCTGAAGCTCCGAATCACTGTCAAGGAACCTGGAATCAGGCACTCCTGGAAAATAACCGAGCAGATGTGCCGATCCTCCAGTATGGAGGTCTACACTTAATTCCACTGCAGGAATAAAGAGAAGGCCAAGCTGATTGGCTCTTGTACGGGCTTCTGCAACTCCTGCAAGAGTGTCGTGGTCGGTAAGCGCAAGAGCTGCAAGAGATGAGCGTGCTGCCTCTTCCACCAGACGAGACGGGCTCAATTTCCCGTCTGAAGCTGTGCTGTGAACATGAAAATCACATAAGGGCATAGAATACCCATCCTTTCCCGGAAGGTGAATATTATCACTGATGCAGCAGGAAACAACAGGAAGGAATCAGCTCTGACCAAAAGGCAGGCAGTGGCTCTTCAGGTGGCCCGGGAAGAAGTGTTGAAACTGGCTTCCTCTGCCTTTCATCGCCACTGTATCCCCTTCTTTCTCTGGAAGGGAATGGACTTTGCCTACAGTCTTTATGAAAACCCTGATGAAAGGCCTATGGGAGATATAGACCTTCTTGTTCCAATGAATGATGCAGAGCGGGCATGGACAGCTCTGGCGAATACCGGATTTTCAACCGCAGAGGAACAAAAGCAGCTTTTCACCTATGGAATTACAGGAGAGGCTAAGTTTGTTCTGGGAGGAGTTCTTCTTGAGCTGCACACCCATCCGCTTTACTATCCTTCTCTTCTTCCGGGAACTGTTCCCCTGCCGGGAATACTGAGAGAAACCAGAACAGTCTGCGGATACGCTGCTCCCTGCTGGACTGATACTCTTCTATACACTGCACTTCACCATGCAGATTCATCTTTCCTCAAAAACTACCAGAAAACCGACATAAGGCTTCTGGCAGAAAAAATGGATGAAAAGTCATGGAGGTGGTTCGGAACTCATGCAGCTGCTTCAGGATGGGGAAACAGCATACTTAAAGTGCTGGTCTGCTGCGGTGCTGAAATACCGCTGCATTTATCAGACACCCTTCAGACAGGGAACCGCAAAGGCCCCTGCGGTACCCTGGGCGCTATAATGAAATTAAGAGGAAAAAAGCGCAGAGTTCTTGCATGGAGTATGTTCCGAAAAGTAATTACCGGAATGAGATTTCAGGGAAGGAACTGAAAATGAGCGACAGAAAAGTTATGTATATAAGAGAACCTGTTCTGGGAACCATAAAGATCTCCAGTCTTCAGGAAGAGCTGCTGAAAACTGTGGAGGTCCAGAGACTGAGTTTCATACATCAGCTGGGCACCACATTTCAGAGTTATCCTGGAGCCCACGGTATGCGCCTTGCCCATGCTCTTGGTGTCTCTCACATAGCAGGAACGATAGCGCAGCATCTCACCGACAACTATTCAGATCAGTTTCAGGGAGAGAAGAATGTAAGAAATCTGGTGGAAGCCGCCGGTCTTCTTCACGACATAGGCCACACACCATGGTCTCATACTCTTGAACCGCTTTATCTGGAACTTACAGGCGAAGATCACATGGATCTGGTTGCAGACATGGTTACAGGCAGAACACTTATGCCTGTTAGGGGTTCAGGCAGAATTCCGGAAATACTCAAGAGACACAACATAGATCCTGAAGCGGTGTCCTCTCTCATAACCAGCTGTTACAATGGCTGTGATTTCGTTCAGCAGATGATATTCGGTGAAGTGGATGCAGATATGCTGGACTATCTTCAGAGAGACTTTCATTTCACAGGAGTTGCTTTCGGGCATATAGAGGTGGACAGAATAATCTCCACAATGGCTGTAAGGGAAGGCAGACTGGTCTTTCAGGAAAAAGGGCTTAACGCTGTAAGAGACTTCCTTCTGGCCAGACTGCAGATGTACTCTTCTGTCTACCTTCACAGAAAAACCAGAATAGTGGACAGAATGCTGCTCTCTGCCGCAAGAAGGAGTGTCATAGAACTGGGAGAGATGAAAAACTTCATGTTCATGACTGACGACCAGCTTCTCAGTTATCTGGAGCTGGAATCATCGGATCCCTGGGTCCGTGAGATGGCATGGAGAGTCAAGTACCGGCAGGGGCTCTTCTCCCAGGTTTTCAGAATAGATTCAGTAACGCCAACAGACAGCGACATACACTTTCTTAACAACCTGAGAAATCAGAACAGTTCTCCTGCAGGCGCCTCGGAAATTCTTACAAGCCAGATATCAGAACGGTCTGGAGTGGACAGGGGCTTCATAATAGTAGATTTACCTATAGAGGCGGTAAAGGTATCTGAAGAAAGATTTCAGAAACAGGACATACGCTTCGTTGACAGGAGAAACAGACTGATTCCCCTTGAAGAACTGGATCCTCCCTTCGCCGAGTACCTGATGAAGGCAAGGCCAAACAGAAGTCTTCTGACTGTTTCCTGTGCTCCGGAACACAGGGAAGCTGTGAAAAGTGCATGCAGGGAGTTGTTCGAAAAGGCTGCTGAACCGCTTTTCAGATAATCAGATTTCGCCGTCAAGGCATAGTGCGGTACTCACATTGCCGCAGTTGCCGCAGGTGAATCTTAGATGTTCCCACATTTCAAGATTCAGGTACCAGCTGATTTTCTCAGCAGGCGGTCTCTTTATTGGATTGCTGCACTTCGGGCACTTCCACTGTATATGTCTGGTTCTTCTCAGATTGCGCAGGCTCTCTGCAAGGAGTTCTACACACTTCTGGAATTGCCTGTCCATTGCCAGGTCTGCAGGACGCTTCTTATCTGAATTACGATGATAGGCTTTTGCGCCTGAGGAGAGCAAGAGCTTTGTTATCTCAGTTGTATCATTATGCATGGCAGCAATGTGCAGCGGAGAATTGCTCATGTTGTCTTCAGCGCCGGGATCTGCTCCTGCTGAAAGAAGTAGTCTCACATTATCTGGAGAGCCTGCGTATACGGCTCTGTGGAGCGGGGTTGCGCCGGAAGAAGTGGTTGCTGCAGGAGGTATGCCTGCGTCAAGAAGAGCTTTGAGAAGAACACTGCTCTGCTGCTCTGCCGCCACATGTATTGCTGTACCGCCTTTTTCGTTCAAAGGCCTGTTGAAATCACCGCCTTTGGAATGAATGTTTCTTATTATTTTTGTGAGCTCTGTGCCATCATCAAGGCCCTCCGAGGCTCTTTGAATAAGAGAAATGACAAGTTTCCTGCCGTCTTCGTAGTTCTTTCCGGAAAGGTCATACTTTCCGGATGAAAGGGAAGCCAGACGATTCCAGTCTATAAAGCTGTTATCCAGCTCATGCTGCATTTTCTTCAAATTACTGGAAAACAGTGCCATGAACCCTCCGCAGTCAATAGTGTCATACCTGAATACGGATTATGATAATTCCCCGAAAAAAATGAAAGTCTTTTCTCAGCTTCTCAGAGAACGGAGAATATCCGGCATCATAAGTTCCGCAGCTTCTTTTCCTTTTTCACTTATCTCTTCAACCATATGAAACTCATCTCCGGAGTACATGCTCAGATCAGGCCTTATGAGTACAGCCGGCGTTGCTGACTGCAGTATTGAATCTGTGAGTGCTTTCTGTGAAAGCAGAATCGAGGAAAAGGCAATAGAGGGAATGGCAGGCTTGAGAAGTTTTTTTAGAAATCGCATGTCTTCAGCAAGGTCAGATAGATCATCAGGCATTCGAAAGCTGCTGTTTGCACCAATACCGGTATTTCCAACCACCCCCAGAAGATCGACTGCTATAACAACATCAGCTCCCATTTCCCTGCACTGCTTTATAGGCAAAGGATTTACCACACCGCCATCCACATAGCTGCTATGCCCTATCTTCCAGGGAGAAAGAACCATCGGCAGAGAAACACTTGCTCTGACTGCATCAGACACAGAACCAGAGGTAAAGGTGACCTCCCTTCCGGTTTCCAGCTCAACTGCGTTGGCACAGAATTCCCTGGTAAGATGCTCTATTCTGTAACCCATGAACCAGCTTTGAAGAAGATGGTACAGCTTTTCGCCTCTGAAAAGCCCGTTAACCGTTGGAATCTCCAGGTCAAGATAGTTCCATACGCCGGAGCGGGTCAGCTTTCTCAGTTCTCTGAAACAGTCAACTGTCTGCATTGTGGCCCAGAGAGCCCCTATTGCTGCCCCTATACTGGTACCTGCCAGGCAATCTATCTGAATACCGTTCTTCTCAAGGGCATAAAGAACTCCGAAGTGGGCATACCCCCGGGCTCCTCCCCCTCCAAGTGCAACACCTACTTTCACAGTTCACCGGACCTGTGGGAAAGCTCTGCGGCTAGAATACCATCCAGTGAACTGATCTCTGCAACAGCATCTGTAAAATCCCTGCGAAACCTGCTTCTCAATGTAAGTGTATAGATCTTTCTTTCCTCTGAAATACTCACAGTAATGCTTTTAAGTGTAAGGCCCTGTTCTTTCAGAACACCACGCCATTGCTCCTCAACATCACTGGAAACATCCAGTCCCGTTCTTATCTTCAGGGTCCAATAAGCTGCTGCAGGAAGACGATCTTCTATCTGCTCAAGAAGAATGAGCACCACAAGAGCCGTAAAAGCTGCTGCCGCTGCAAAGAGAAACAGGCCGAAACCGCACACAACTCCTGTCATTGCCGCATACCACAGACAAGCTGCAGTTGTAAGGCCTCCTACACCTTCACGGTAGTGTACTATGGTGCCTGCTCCCAAAAAACCCACACCTGTAATTACCCCTGCCGCAATTCTGCCTGCATCAACAACAGTTGAAACACTTGCGCTCTCCGCCGCAAGCAGACCTGCTACAATTGCCATACAGGCGCCGGCAGAGACCAGAATGTGGGTCCTAAGGCCTGCAGGCCTGCCGTGGACCTGTCTCTCAAGCCCCATCAATCCACCTGCTGCTGCGGCTGCAGCAAGCCTGAGCAGCATATTCTCCCAGCTCACGCTTCGTTCACCTTTCTTATCCTTACTAGAATTGAATATATAGTTTCCAACATTATTTCAAGTTTATAGGGCTTGTTGATGTATGCAGTAGACGGGCAATCAAGCAGTTCCCTTATTGACGCAGTTATGCCATGCTCTGTGGTTATGATTACAGCCATCTTAGACAAGCTGGTCTGACAAAACCGTACAATACCGTCAACAGCTGTACCGAAGATATTCATATCCAGCACAACAGCATCAAAAACACCTGATTTGATCAGATTCACAGCTCTTGAGTCGTCAGAGACAGGTGTAACCACTATTCCCCTGTACTCAAGAAAATCGCAGGCGGATTTGAGTAAGCTCTTGTTTTCATCTGCAACAAGCACCTTCAGATCTGCTGTATCACAGACACTTGCATTCTGAGCTGAAACCTCCTGCTCGGTTCCCTGAAGAAGAAGACAGAGCTGAGTCTCACCGGAACTGCGTTCGAAAACGATACGGCCTTTCATCTCACGAATAACTCTGTACAATGTGCCAATAGCTGTGCCGAACTGTCTCTCCACATCACTGTCAGTGTATTTCCTGCTTGAAAGTACATCTCTGAGAGCCACCGGCATTATGAACCCGTCTGAATATCTGACAGCTACCATGCTGTCAGGTGAAAAAATACCCATACCGCCCAGCTCGGCAGGAATACGATCTGAAACATCTATTCTTATTCTGCCTTTACCGTTCATTGTGTCCGCAGAGTTAACTGCCAGGCTGTAAAGAAATTCCCTGAGAAGCACTCTGGAGGTGGAGATTAGCTTTCGACTGCCTCCTGATACCTGAAAATCCACCCCTTTCGGCAAAATTCGTTTCAGAATATTTGAAATCAGGCTGACTTCATTGAGAGGATCCCTTAACTTAGACTCACCCTCCCTGTTGAAAAGCAGCTCAATATCCTCGCAGATAGCAGTAAGTTTTCCCGCTGAATCCAGAATTGAGACCAGACTTTCATGGGATATTTCAGATATTCCACCTTCCAGTTCCAGCGAAGCCATACCTACTATTCCTGAAAGATGGTTCCTCATCCTGTGTATTATTGAACCAAGCATTTTTGTATCCGGCTTCAAAAGAACAGGATTCGCCCCTGCGGTAACAGATTCCTTTCGGTACTGGTTAGACCGGACTACTAAGCCTGCTGGAATCAGAGTTACTGTTTTCAATCTGTCAGCCTGCTTCTCTTCGGAAAACAGCACCTCCATTATCACAGGCTTCATTTCACCAGTCATGGATTTTAGAACAACCTGAAGTGATCCGCTATGAGCAGAATACTCATCATCAGACAATGCAAGGCTTTCCCTTATACCAGGCGGCAGAGCCATAACCGAAGAGATGCCTGAACGAGATTCAGCTTCGCTTATTTCAAGAATATCCAGACAGAAATCGTTAATCCATAATATTTTCCCGCCGGACTGAAGAACCATAACACCTGCCTGATTTGATTTTTTCAGACTGCCGAGAACTGATTCCTGAACTGCCCCTGATCCCTTGACTGTTTCCAGACCTGTCATGCGCCTTCTTCTTCGAAAGGATTCTATCATAAGCCCGCTGGGTACCATCAATATTATTATAATAATTAATTGAATAATAATCAAACCTAACTTGGCGTCATGCAAAAAATTTATGTGCCCGTCTGTCTCATTAACAAGATATACGCACAGAACACTATCGCTCTCTGTTTTAATTACTATATGCTCTATAACAAGGTTCTCCCAGGAGCCGTCAGCATTTCTCCGATCCATCACCGTGCCGTCTGCATTGTATAATGGTATTTCCTCAGTATTCGGCACTGCAGGGATGTCCCTGGAGATTGAAATACCACTGCTGTCGTAAGGAAGAAGAGGCTGCATCACTTTCAGAAGAGAATCAGCAGGGATATGTGGAAATCGTTCTATTATTGAAATAATACTGCTGGAAAAAGAATGATACTCTGCTGATCTTTTCTTATATGCATCCTCAATAGCCTGGCTTATTATGAAGTACTCCCCTGTGAGAACAGCTGAGAAAACCAGAAAAGCCAGAATGAACGGAACATAGAACCTTCTTTTAACAGAATCACCACTGACCGAAACCAAACATAACCTCCTTATTTCTTTGAAACCCCAGTCAGTCACATGGATATAAAGAATAACACTTTCTTTATTTATGCACAACATCCAATAGAGCTTGACATTTTTCTTTAAGCGATTTATTGTAGCTGTAAGAGATTCTCAATTGTCCATGATGTAACTGAGACGAAAGGGGTAAAACATGGATTTTGTTGAAGAAACCAGAAAAATGCTGGATGCTTCAGGGCGAAGCCCAAAAACAGCCAACAGCTACATTTCTCATCTTCGAAGGCTTCAGAATAATTTTGGTGAGCAGACAAGCTCACTGACAAAAAGCGATTTGAGAGACTATCTTGAGGGACTTGTCGCTGAAGGGAAATCCCTCTCATACATCAATCAGGCCCAGAGTGCTATCAGATACCTCTATTCGCAGGTACTCAAGAAGGAAAACCCTCTTCCAGGTCCCGGCGTAATTGCAAAAAAAGTTCCGCTGCATGGTGTATTTACCAGAGACGAGATCGCAGAAGTTTTCCAGCATGTTCACGATCTGAAATACAGACTTGCGCTGATGTTCATTTACTCCAGCGGTCTTCGGGTCAGTGAAACCGCCATTATGGAGCGGAGTCATGTTGATCTGGAAAAGAATATTGTTCATGTATACAGCCCTGAAGGCGAGTACCTCAGAGACACCATTCTGGCAAAAACCACAGGCAGAATTCTCGCGCAGTATCTTGACCTCAGAACCGATCCTTCACCATACCTGTTCCCAGGCAGAGGCAGAACTTCTTTTGTTTCCGCAAGAACAATTCAGAGAGCATTTACTGACGCCCTTGCAGAAGCAGGCATAGACAAGAAGGCAACTCTGGGCTGGCTCAGGCACAGCTTCGCAGTTCACCTGCTTGAAGACGGAACCGACAGAAAAATGGTTCAGAAGCTTCTGGGAATAGCCACACCTTCCATGATAACACCATACCTGAAGCTGGCAAAGAACCGCACTCCTCTCAGGGTACTCAGCCCGCTGGACAGGTTCTAAAATCACAGGAATACCATTGGGGGCCTTCAAGGCCCCCTTTTTTCGTTACCTGGGCATAACAAGAATCTTCATTCTGAAGTAAATCCATCTGATTAACAGATGAACCGCCTGCAGCTGCCCTGTTGAGAGGAGCCCGATGCAGATGCAGGTTGTTTTATTCAAGGTGCTGAGCTGCAAACCTGTCAATCCCACAGCAATGTACCAACTTGAAAAAGCTCCGGAAATCCTTGATTGCTCTTTACTCTTCAGGATGAAGACTTACCATAAAGGCAACCTGTCAGCTGACAGAAGAAAATAATACCTTTACCGTTCAGACATACCTGCCTCCGGTGTATATCCTGTAAGGGTTAAAAAACATGTTCCGGCAGGCGGCTGCCTTACCTCTCTGAAGTAATCAGACAGATCATCAGAACTGTATGTAGGGCTTGATGATCAACCCATCATCCCACTCAGCCCCGGCCATGCATACCTGACCAGTCCAGTTTGACCCAAAGGACATCCAGTAACAAGCAGG
>PDWJ01001739.1_pt1 | contig 31322 bp, 32 predicted proteins | sample 1430881 | NCBI WGS metagenome assembly PDWJ01 (sample SAMN01162460, study PRJNA174530) | Oral metagenome, whole genome shotgun sequencing project. | biome: Marine environment; feature: Marine mammal; material: Swab sample of the gingival sulcus; isolation source: swab sample of gingival sulcus...
CACCATTTAAAAACCATAAAAGAGGCTGATCAGATTCTGGTGTTTAAAGGCGGGAACCTGGTAGAAAAAGGCAGGCATGATGAGCTGCTGGCAAAAAATTCTTACTACAATAAACTTTGGCAATTAAGTGTTTAGATGTCAGGTGAAAAAACATATTTAGTTATTAACTTTGTTCGTTTTTTTGCGGGGATAATTTGTTGGGGCTGACGCTGAAAAGCCCCTCTCAAGAAGGTTCTCGGCAACAGGGCGGTTGTGATCGGAGTTCGTGGTACCCCCCCTGCGACTGCGGATACCGAACTGTTGCATGGCCTTGCGAACGGTACCTGCACAACACTGTTCAAGGCCCTGCTGAACCAGTCTTCTCTGGATTTTTCGGTAACCATATACCTTACAGCTGGCTGAATGGGTGTCCTTCACCGGCTTGTCTATCCGGTCTCGACATTTATCCATTTCCGAGGGCGGTCGGTTCAATGAGGAACTGCTTCTGCTCACCTTAAGTGCCCTGCACATTCTCGATATCAGCCATCGGTCCCTGCTCTCTGTGGATCATGCTGAGGTGCAGACCAGTCATTCTAAGATGCATCAAGATTCAAATTCAGAGTGTAAAGAATACCTGAATCGTCGGCAAAGATCACCTCAAGCTCTGAATATGAATCAAGATTGCCGGCTGCAGAAGTTGGCTCTGGCAAGCAGCCCAGGCTCAAAAAGAATCTTGCCTTCCTGAAGAAGTACATCCATTTTCAGTGTGCCCAGAAGCCTTGCTTCATCAGCTCCAAGGGGAACATTCACAAGCCCGGGTTTCAACTCTATGGTTTCAGCAGACTGGCTGGAGCATGAAGGACAGAGTACCTGTGAGCCTGGAGAACAGCTGCAGGAGCAGGAATGAACAACTACAGGAGGAAGTACAGCGGGAAAAGCCCTTACAAGGGTAGATTTTCCCGTGCCCTTCTGCCCTGTGAGAAGAGAACGCCACCCATAGCCGGATCCACTGCAGAGAGAATCAGCGCCAGTTTTGCCTTATCCTGCCCAACCACAGCAGCGAAAGGAAATGTCAGCTCCACATCTGCCACTTCAGTCAGGAATGTTCCATCAATGCTTCCTGATAGACGAACAATATCAAATTGTTTGAAGAACCTGTATGGCCTCTTCCGAATCTTTAACCTGTAAGGTGATGTTTTCTTTTCAGAATACAGCTGAATCAGAACAAATGCTTTCAGTTGTAAGATACCCAGTTTTCTCTGAAGAACTTACTCTGTATTCAGCCAATTGACCTGAGCTTATTTTTCACTTAGCATTTATCTGAAAACTCATACCGAGCTTTCATGAGAGGAGGAACTAATGAGAAAGTATGGAGCTGAATTTTTCGGAACTTTCTGGCTTGTTCTCGGCGGCTGCGGAAGCGCAGTTCTGGCAGCGGCATTTCCTGAAGTTGGAATAGGGCTTCTGGGAGTATCGCTTGCTTTCGGTCTTACTGTGCTTACAATGGCATTCGCTATCGGGCATATTTCCGGATGTCACCTGAACCCGGCTGTATCCTTCGGTCTATGGGCAGGGGGAAGATTTTCCGGCAGGGAACTGATTCCCTATATCATAGCACAGGTTCTCGGCGGTATCGCTGCAGGCGCTGTACTTCTGGTTATTGCAAGCGGTCAGCCAGGATTTGATGTTCACGCAGGTTTCGCTTCCAATGGTTTCGGTGAGCATTCTCCAGGCGGTTACTCCATGGCTGCAGCTCTTGTAACCGAAGTGGTTATGACCATGATGTTCCTGCTGGTAATAATGGGCGCCACAGATGAGAGGGCTCCCAAGGGCTTTGCCCCTGTTGCTATAGGTCTCTGCCTCACATTGATTCATCTTATCAGTATTCCTGTTACCAACACATCTGTTAACCCTGCAAGGTCCACAGGTGTTGCTTTGTTTGCAGGCGGATGGGCTCTTCAGCAGCTGTGGCTCTTCTGGGTTGCTCCGATAACAGGCGGTATTCTTGGCGCCGCTGTTTACAAGTTCATAGGCAGTTCAAAAAGCTGATTTATTCTGCTGCTTTCTGAATCCTGACCCGATTTTGAAGAATTATCGGGTCAGGTTAAAACCTGGTGTTGCTGATCAGCATTCCAGCTCGCTTTCACCGGTAATGCATCCATGAGTTACTTGTTTTGAGGATTACAGTGGTCTATTGAGCTGATCCTGCTGAAGATACACTATCTGCGCCAGAAGTATTTTTATATGGCTGAGTCACTTGGAAGTGAAACAGGGAAACCCTGCAGCAAAATACATTGCGAATACTGCAATTCCTCAAGTGCGTTGAAAGGGTAATGAAACAGCCGGCTGCTGCGTGAGGAAAAGCATAGCTTCCGCTGAAACTGAATGAGATATTTCTGAACCGATGGCAGAAGAACATCATCAGCAAAATTGCTGAAAACGGAAACAAGGGTTTCATCGGCGGCCTGACCAACAGCGAGTACAGAGGAATGACAAAGTACTCACCGGAAACAGCAAGACCTTGCAGACCTTCGCATAAAGGGGCAACACGAAATTCCGGTGGCTGTCGCAGAACCGGTTACAGGCTTGTCCGGCCTGATGAGACTACCTTATAACCATTACAGTTGAATTAAGCTCAATACCTGTATCACTCCTGGCTCTGAGCAGATAACAGCCGTACTGAAGACCCTGAACCGGAAGGGAAATTGAGTTGTGTCCTTCTGAAAGCATACCGGAGCGAGTGGTGTGGAGCTTTCTTCCTGACAGGGAGTAAATCTCAAATAAGAACTGAGACGGGCAGGGCAATGTCAGTTCCATGTTCACCGAACCGAAGGATGGATTGGTTACACAGAGTTCCGGCTGCAGTTCAAAAGAGTGAATGCCTGTTTCCGGAATACCTGTATAGATGTGAATCAGACCGCTGGTTTCCCCTACAAGAAGATCAGGGGTTCCATCGCTGTTCCAGTCACATACAGTGGGCCTCACATATGAGCCGAGATTCAGTTCCACTCCGTCAGCTTTGACATTTTCGAAGTAATTGAACAAAGGCGCCTCTTCTGTACCGCTGTTGACGAAACAGGCTACTCTGCCGTTGTTGGAGCCTGCGATCATGTCCTGAAGACCGTCACCTGTCATGTCATGGAAATCAGGATACGCAGTGGACAAGTCTATAGGCTCACCGTTACAGAAAACTGTATCTATCAGCGGAAAGTCCGGCTGAAAGGGAGAGCCCTCATTCACCAGAAGATATATACCGGCAGGAAAAGGGCTCAGGGCTCCAATTACCAGGTCCGGAAGTCCGTCACTGTTCCAGTCGGTAACTGAAGGCGCTGAGTTGTAGTCTATCTCAATCCTGTTGCCTGCTGCAGTAAGAAGACCCTGCTCCTCCATTTCCACTGTTCCGGAATCAAGCCGTTTGAAGAAATGAACATTTCCAGGTCTGTCTCCGACTATAATGTCAAGTCTGCCGTCACCGTCCCAGTCCACAGCCTGTGGATTAGTTGCTCCGGTGCATCAACCATATGGAACAGACAGATAACCGGTTCCATCCATCAGGTACTGGAACTCATTGAAAACTGGAGCTTCATTGGTACCGCTATTGGGGAAAAAGCGGATTCTGCCATCGTCGTACTGCCCTGCAAGAAGGTCCTGTATACCGTCACCGTCCCAGTCGACCATAAGAGGAGCCGCAAAGCTTCCAACATCAAGCCTCTCCCCCTGATACAACACAATGCCCTGATAAGTGAACTCCACCATCTGAAGCAGAACCAATGGAATCAAAGGAAGTGACTGTAAAAGCATCTATTGACCTTTCAGCAAGAAGGAAAACAACCTGAAATCAGCCCCAAATAAGAGAAGGGGGCGACAATAATGCCGCCCCTGTACATCTGCAAGAGAATTTACTGGATGATGTTTCCGGCACCTTCAACAAGGTCGGCACCCTCTTCAATCATTTCTGCGCCCTCTTCAACCATCTCTTCGGCCTCTTCGAGCATCTCTTCGCCTTCTTCGATCAGCTCCTCGCCTTCACCGATCAGCTCTTCGCCTTCAGCGGTTTCTTCAGCTTCAACGGCTTCTTCACCATTCACTGTCTCAGGGCATTCAGCTTCCTCTTGATCTGCAGGAGCAGTTTCATCAGCAGGAGCCTCTGCAGTAACTTCTTCTGTTGTCTCGTCAGTTGGAGCTTCCTCAGCAGGAGCGCCACAGGCCATACCGAAAAGCGCCATTCCAAGAACGAGCAGAGCGATTGAGAAAAGTCTCATGGGTAATCCCTTCAGATTATACTTTTTAGTAGCACAAAGAACTGTGTAATCACACGCTTAAGGGCTGAAGCAACTGAACCCCAAGCGGAGCTATTATCTTACATAAAACCGTTCCGGTCAAGTCCCTGAGGTTATTTTGCGTGTGTTGGCGAAATGAACTTTCGCCATATCGAAAAGAATTGCCTCTCCATTCTTCCGCACCAGTTCAACACCTGCTCTATCAACCTTAGCTCCTGCTCCAGGAAAAAGAGCGATACCAGACCTTGCTGAAAGGTTTTCAAGTTCTGAGAGGTAAACTCCACGGGCAATAACCGAAGCAGCGGCAACTGCAGGCTCGCTGTCTTCCGCCCTGACCTCAAGATGTATGGACGCATTTGTTTCAGGCAGCCAGGGTTTAAGTCTTTTCAAATCGCAGAATTTGTCTATCACGATATTGTCAGGTGAACAACCTGCCTCTGCAAGCTCACTGATAACAATGCCGTGGGCTCTGGCCTGCATATCAAGGCTGTTTCTTCCCAGCTTGCTGAAAGAGGCGAACATGCTGTTATACTGGGCAGGTGAAAAAGAACAAACTGCGTATTTCAGTGAATCCATTACAGTTATCTCTTCAAAGAGATTCCTTATGGTAATGTCAGTGAGTTTTTTCGAGTCGGCAACTCCCATTTTGACAAGACTTCTGCACAAAGCTTCATCGCAGCAGACACCTGCTGCAACAAGCGGACCGAAATAGTCGCCTTTACCGGCCTCATCAGTACCTATCCTTGTTCCAGTAAGTTTCAGCCCTTCATATACAGGTCTGCCTGTAAGGGCCATGACCTGCTCCAAAAGCTCAGAATCGCCGCCGGAACCCACAACGGAAACGCCTTTTTTCTTTGAGTGATAGAGGTTTATTGCGCATGTTCTGCCGGAAGCTTTAAGCCTCAGCTGAACACCGTACGGAAGTTCCTTTTCAGAAACAACTGATATCCCTGTTTTTTCAAGTTTATCAATGGTTTCTCTGCGATGTTCTGCCAGTGCTTCTGTCATCAGATAAAGGGATTCTCTACCTCAAGAGGAGTGCCAAGAGTGAATTCTTCAAGAATGCATGTTATCTCACCGATTACTATTGAGGCGCTCATCAGCACAGGGATGTGTCTTTCGTCATCGGTAACCCAGATGAATATCTCCCCCTGCTGCTTGAAAAGGCCCTCGCCTCTTAGAACAGGATGAAGCTGTATGCAGTCGAAAGTGCCTGCTCTCGTCCTGATGGAACCCCGTTCGAGAACCTGGACTTCAAGGGGATAGTTGTCATTGTCCACATGGACATCAATGCTGAAGTTGTTCCCTGGTTCCATTTCCATGGTTCTGGCGTAGTAGAAGGCGCTGAGAACATCCAGCGCGTGGGGCGGAATTGGAACAACAGCCTCTTCAGGATCATCCTCTTCCGGATAGTAGGCATACCCCTCTTCCTGATCGAAATACATTTCTTCGCTGTTAGAGTATTCTCCTTCATTGAGACTTTTCATGTATGTAAGAGAATGCAGCTGAACTATATCCAGCAAAGATTCATTTACATCACGAACCTCGAAAAAACTGCTGAAAGCCGGATTAGATGCTGCTTCCGCAGTGATTCTGTAACCCAGGAGCCCTTCATGCTCCACAGGACCAGTTACACTCAGTGTGGCTGTTCCTGCCTTGATTATTCCGTATTCAACACTGAAAACAAGCCTTTCTCCAGGACCCCAGGTGCTGTTTTCAACGAACCTTCTCTCGTACTCTCCCCAGTCCCAGACAGAGACATCAGCAAATGAGGCAAGTACAACAACCGCAGTTAACACCAGTGAAGATTTCATTTCAAGTCCTTTCAGAAAAGCAGCAATCGTAAAGTGTACATCAGCTGAAGCATACTTGTTCCAATTCTTCCGTCCACCGTCTACCTGCAGCCTCCAGCGAAAGCTCTTTTAAACAGTGTTTTAGACCGTTGCTGCTGAGATAGCCGGCAAGGCCTCTGTTCTCAGCAAGATGGTTTATCTGAGCAGCAAGCTGCCTCCAGTTCCCTGGAGAATGGAGAAGTCCGCTGACCCCGTCTTGAACCAGATCCAGAAGACCATTGGTGGCAGCTGCAAGAAGCGGAACACCTGAAGCCATCATCTCCATTCCTGCCCTGGAAACAGCTTCGCTTCCAAGACTTGTAACAACGCCAATGGATGACTGTTGCAGAAATGGTCTCACATCACTGACCCTTCCGGCAAACTCAATCCTGTCACCGACACCCAGTGAACAGGCATACTCCATAAGGCCTGAAGCTGTGTGCTGGGCATCAGCACCTGCTATTACAGCTCTGTAGTCGCCCTGTACCATAGTCATAGCTCTGATGAGGGTCTTGTGCCCCTTCACAGGGCTCAACCTTGCCAGAGACAAAATTATCTTCTTCTTTTCAGTATCTGAAGGTTTGAAGAAATTCGTATCCACAGGTTGCGGAATAACAGTTACAGGGCCGTTCCTCGGCCCCTGATGCTTTTTTCCCACCATGGATGCGCCGGGAAAAACCATGAGATCAGTCCTGTTGTCCACCAAACTCCAGAGCCTGCCTCCCCTTGCTTTTCTCTGATCAGACCGGTACCTGATGAGGGGTATGCAGGGAATTGTGAAGGCTGCGGCTGTCTGCCCTGGGCTCCTGAATGCTATCACCGCCTGGGCCTGTAATGAGGCTGCCAGCTTTCTCAGACCCGAAAAGGGAGCTCGCAGTTTCCGGCAGGGCAATCCCATCTCCCTGAGTTTATTCGGAACCTCTCCACTGCAACTCTGCACCAGAACTGTATGCCCCTCTTCTGCAAGTGCCCTTGCAGCAAGAGCTGCACCCTGTGCAGCGGCATTCCACCATTTGCAGTTCACGGTGACAAGTATCCGCATTCTTTTCCTTTCAGGGCTGCTGCCTTATAAATTCAGTAAGTAACATACATGCACCGGCGAAAGGCAGCAGAGTGGAGTTTAGAACATCTGAGAGAATGGCAGGCGTGCACATGCCGCCTATACACCCTATCATGAACAGGGTCAGAGAGATGAGAGCCAGAGGCGAGACAGTCTACTCCATGGCTCAGGCTGTTCCCTGGTACGGCCCTCCTGAAGAGGCAATGAAGGAATTCATGGCAGAGTTCGAAACAGCCGGATTCAACTTCTACAGTCCGGATCCCGGATTGCTCTCTGCAAGAACAGCTCTGACTGATGACTTTCGCAATAGACGGTCTATCGACCTGGATCCTGGAAGTGAACTGCATCTCACTTGCGGTGCAAGCCAGGCGTTTGTAAGTGCCCTGATGTCTGTTGCAGACCAGGGAGAGAGAGTTGTAGTTCTTGAACCCTATTATTTCGATCATGTTTTTGCGGTTCAGTTCTCAGGTCTTGAGCTGGATTCAATACCTATGACAGAAGGGGAAAGCTGGCAGGTTCCCTGGAACGAGGTGGAGAAAAGGATACCCGGGGCTGCGGCAATGGTTCTGGTGAACCCTGGAAACCCCACAGGCACAGCACTCTCCCGGGAAGAACTCAGGAAAATTGTAAAAATCACCGGGGAGCACAGGTGCGCCCTGATAGTTGATGAAACCTACCAGCAGTTCAACTTCACAGGAAGCACATGGCACCCCTGGGAAGAGAAGCAATACAGCCATGTTCTCACACTTGGAAGTTTCTCAAAGAGCTACAGTCTCTCCGGCTGGAGGCTTGGATACCTTTTTGGAAGCGAAAACATCCTTACAGAGGCTCTGAAGGTGCAGGATTCCGTGGTTATATGTCCTCCTACGCCTTCTCAGATTCTCCTTGAGAAGTGCCTTCAGTATCCGGAATGGGTAAATGAGCGTTCCAGAGAGGTTGAGAAACGGCTGAATCTCTGCAGAAAGGCAATGATGAAATCCCAGGGACTCCAATGGCGGGAGCCTGGAGGAGGCTTCTTCACCCTTGCAGGAATACCTGAGGGAATCAACAGCTACAAACTGGCTGAAAAACTCATTGATGAGTTCGCAATAGCAACTATTCCAGGGGACGCATTCGGAGAATCAGGCAGAGGGCATCTGAGATTCAGTTTCGGATGCCTGTCAGAGGAACAGCTGGAACCTGCCATGGAAGCACTGGCCTCGGTGGTCATTGCTCCCTGAGCAGTTTCCGGTAAAGTCTCTTCACTTCAATAAAGAAGCTGTTGAACCTGCCGTCAATGAAGTCTGCAAAGCTGTGATCAGGTCCGTAAAAACTCCCTGACCTGTACCGGAGACAGGTGTGAGCCCAGACTCCGTCTCTTAGATATATCTTGTCCGGCGCTTCCTTGCAGCTTGCCAGAACCAGTTTTCCGTGGTCAAGGTATCCAGGGTCAAGGTTGGCCCTTCTGCTGCCTTCACCGCCTGCTGTTTCTTCAATGGAAATGCATGCAAGCTTCCAGTCCGGCAGTTCAGAAGGGTCTCGAAGAGGAAAGCAGAACCATGTTCTCACAAGGTTTCTGCCCATTTCCGGTTCATAATAGTCTGTCATGTCAAAGGGAAAAGATTCGCTGACAAGAACCGGATTTCCCAGCATATTCTTCAGTTTTACCAAAGATTTATTCAGCTCGGAAGCATCACCGTAAAGCACACTTACAACAGGAACCACATGAAGAGGCTGAGCCGGTAAAGACATCAGCTCCTCTCCCTGCGCTGTCTTTGCAGTTCTCTCCAGGCAGCTTCAGCTATCTCATCTGAGAGACCGAACCTGTTTTTCACTGAAGCGGCATAGTCTTTTCCTATCTTGATATTTCTCCCTGAACCCTCTGCGATAATTCTCAGGTTCTCATTGTGAGCACTGATTCTGCCCCCTTCAGGACCAGCCAGATTCAGGTGAAGACTGTTAAGACCGGTTGCGGAAAAGGAGTTTCTCCAGTATTCAAGGAATTCACCTCTGGTCAGCACCCTTGACTCAAGACGATAACGGAGCTGATCCCTTCCGTTCTCCACTGTGTGCAGTTCCCAGCCCCCTGAAACAGGCTTCCAGATCATTTCCCTGCCTGAAAATGAGAGTTTACCCTCTCCTTTTTCAGAAAGAGGTACAGCTCCGGGAACCACATAACCAGGATCCATTATGAACCTTTTACCCTGGTTTTCAACAAGGAGGGCACAATGGATGTTTCTTCCGTGATTCATGTGGCCTGTAAGGGGTCTGGCATGAATGCTGCAAGCTGAAAGGACTGTTCCAAGCGCTTCTGTGAGAGAGTAACAGGTTCCGCCGGTACCTTCTGATGCGAAACCTTCAAGCACCTCTTCAGAAAGCCTTGGAGTTTCGTTTCCTGAAGCCTTGCGCAAAAACTTTGTAAGGTTCTCCCAGGGGATTTCCGCAAATGCTTCACCGATGGTGTGTACACCTTCATCGCTCCTGTCAGGAGTCAGCCCGAAATGCTGAAAGAATATCTCTGCTGCCTTTTTCATATGAATATTATAATCGGCAGATGAACAAAAACAGGTATCATTCTCTTAACACATTCTTCAGAAACACCTTTGGAGAAAAGGTGTTCAAGCTGAGCCTTGCAGGAGGATTCACCTGTCCGGTGAGAGACGGCAAGCTGGGAAGCTCCGGCTGCTCATTCTGCAACCCTGACGGCAACATTCCGTACCATTATGAATATGGAATGTCCATTGAAGAACAGCTTGAAAAGGCTTCAGGTTTTGTTCGCAAAAGACACGGTGCAACAGCGTTTCTCGCCTATTTTCAGGATTACACAACCACATATGGAGATCCGGTTAAGCTTGAAACGATGTATCGGAAGGCTCTGGATTTTCCCGGAGTCAGAGGTCTTGCTCTCTGCACCAGACCGGACTGTCTGCCTGAATCGGTGCTGAATATACTGGAAGCTATTTCAAAAGACCGGTTCGTCTGGGTGGAACTTGGAATTCAGAGCAGCTGTGACGCAACGCTTACAAGGATGCGCCGGGGACACACTGTATATGACTCTGAAAAAGCCTTTGACAGACTTCACTCAAGGGGTATACGAACCTCAGCCCATGTGATTCTCGGATTCCCTGGAGAAAGCAGGGAGGAAGCCCTTGCAACAACCGGCTTCATCAGGCGAACAGGTACTTCAGGTGTAAAAATACAAAACCTGCATATACTCAGGGAAACACCCCTTGCAGAGCAGTACAGAAACGGTGAGATCCAACTCTTGAGAAGAAGCGAGTATGCTTCTCTGGCAGCAGACTTTCTGGAAAGGCTTAATCCGGAGACAGTAATACAGCGTCTCACAGGTGAAGCTCCTCCCGGGCTGCTGGTGGCGCCTGAATGGTGCATCAACAAACTGGCAGCCCTGAACAGAGTAAAGAGAGAGCTTCTGTACAGGGATTCCTGGCAGGGCAAGGCACTGGGAGCTTCCATTGAAGATATCCCTTCACTTAACAGTTAAACTCTTTTCTCATAGCCTTACGACATTCAGGCAATTACCGTAAACCGGCTGTCAAAACTGAAATCCCTCTTCTTTCAGAATTGACGCCTGAACCACTCTGTATGCCGGATGATAGAGCTTTCTGTAGGTTTCAGAGTGGTGTACAGCAGGATAGCCTTTCTGAGACATTTTTCTTATGAAATCACCGCCTCCGGAGGCTTTCCAGAGATGCTCAATATCTTCTGTGTTTCCTGTGAACTCTCTGCAGGTTCTCGAAAAAGCTCTGAGGAGTACTGATTTGTTCAGACCTTCAGCCAGCCAGGGTCTCAGGTTGATTCTGACCATATCTGCTGTGGTGGGAATTTTCTCGATAAGATATTCTTCTCTGTGAGGCTTAAGCAGACTGAATTCTCCGGTCAGCCTCTTCTCTGCAGTTTCTTCAGAGAGAAAGAAGTGACCGCTTCCCATTGCTCCCTGATAAACAAGCTTGTACATATCGCACTGCTCCATGGATGGATACCTCCTGCAGTGCTGCTTAACGACATCTTCAATCAAAATCAAAACCTGTTAGCCTTTCTGGAACATTTCTGTACAATGCGAATATAAGTAAGCGTTCATGACAGGCTCCTTTCCCTGTAATGAATCTCCTTTCATGTGCGTTGAGAAACACGAAGCAGAACCCGCCGGAAATACCGGCGGGTTTCTGTGGTAAAGGTGTTATTGCGAAACCTCCATAACACCTCCGGTTCATTGTACTTCCTGCCCTTTCTTTGTAGATTACCGATTCTCCCGATTTATGGTCTGGAAAACCACGGAGGTTATGAAATGATTGGTCGAAACACCATCGAATCAATACTGGGCGGAGAGCACACAGGTGATGCTGTAGCAGTTTATGCCTGGGTCAAAACAGCCCGTACCGGCAAGAGCGTGGCTTTCGCCGCACTGAATGATGGAACCACCGTCAATAATCTCCAGGCAGTATTTAACAGAGAATCATTTACAGATACTGACCTTTCCGGCCTTCTCACAGGCGCCTGCGTGAAAATCACAGGAACTGTTGTGAAAAGCCGGGGAGCAGGCCAGTCTGTTGAAGTTGCAGCAGAGACCCTTGAAATCCTGGGCCAGGTAGATCAGGAGTACCCGCTGCAGAAGAAGCGGCATTCTCTGGAGTTCCTGAGAACAATACCTCATCTTCGCCCGCGAACAAACACTTTCTCAAGCGTTTTCAGAGTTAGCCATCACCTCTCCATGGCAGTCTACAGGTTCTTTGATGAGAACGGTTTCTTCCATGTCCACACACCTTTCATAACCGAGAGCGACTGCGAAGGTGCCGGTGAAACCTTTCAGTTAACCACCCTTCAACTGGACAAACTTCCAATGAAGGACGGTGCTGTTCTCTACGAGAAAGACTACTTCAAGCGCAAAGCTTTCATGACTGTAAGCGGTCAGCTTGAGGCGGAACCGTTTGCGCTTTCCATGGGAAAGGTGTTTACCTTCGGCCCTACATTCAGAGCTGACCCGTCTGACACAAGAATACACGGAGCTGAATTCTGGATGCTTGAACCTGAAATGGCATTCTTCGACCTTGAGGACAACCTTGAACTGATAGAAAAGTTTGTGAAGTTCACCGTTTCCTATATTGAGGAAAAATGCCCGAATGAAATCGAGTTTTTCGCGAAATTTTTCGAAAAGTCCCTTCCTGAAAGATTCAGAACTCTCAGGGAAAGCAGTTTTGCCAGGATTACCTATACTGAAGCTATAGAGATACTGAATAAATCAGGCGAGAAGTTTGACTCCATGCCTGAATGGGGTGACGATCTTGCCACTGAACACGAACGCTATCTGGCTGAGAAGCACTTCCGCAGGCCTGTTTTTGTCATTAACTACCCGGCTTCAATGAAGCCGTTCTACATGTATGTGAATGATGACGGTAAAACAGTCGGCGCCTGCGATCTGCTTGCCCCCGGTGTGGGTGAACTGGTGGGAGGCAGCCAGAGAGAGCACAGACTGCCCCTTCTTATGAAGAGGGCTGAAGAACAGGGTCTTGATACAGAGACCTACAGTTGGTACATGGAACTCCGCAGATGGGGCAGTGCTCCCCATTCCGGATTCGGCCTGGGGTTTGAAAGACTCCTCATGTACCTGACGGGAATGGAAAACATTCGTGATGTGATGCCCTTCCCGCGAACTTTCGGTAAAATGTATTAACAGAAACTAGTAGAAAGCCGGCAACTATGAGCAAACAGATGATTACTGTCGATGGTAATGAAGCTGCAGCCAGGGTAGCGCATAAGCTTAGTGAGGTTATAGCCATCTACCCTATCACACCCTCCAGTCCCATGGGCGAGCACAGTGATGCCTGGTCAGCAGCTGGTCAGAAGAATATCTGGGGAACAGTTCCCCTTGTTCAGGAAATGCAGAGCGAAGGCGGCGCTTCAGCTGCAGTTCACGGCGCTCTTCAGACAGGCGCTCTGACAACCACCTTCACTGCGAGTCAGGGGCTTCTTCTCATGATTCCCACCATGTACAAGGTGGCAGGAGAGCTTACCCCTGCAGTCTTTCATGTTTCAGCACGAAGCCTTGCGGCACAGGCACTCTCCATTTTCGGAGACCACAGTGATGTAATGGCTGTAAGAAACACCGGTTTTGCTCTTCTTGCGAGTTCCAGTGTACAGGAAGTAACCGACCTTGCAGCAATCGCCCACGCTGCTACACTGAAGAGCAGAATACCCTTTATCCACTTCTTTGACGGGTTCAGAACAAGCCACGAAATACAGAAGATAGAGCCTCTTGCAGACTCGGTTCTCAGGGAAATGATTGATGATGAACTGGTCATAGCCCACAGACACCGGGGGCTGAACCCCAACCACCCTGTGGTAAGAGGAACAAGCCAGAATCCGGATGTATACTTCCAGGGCCGTGAGTCGGTTAATCCGTACTACAAAGCCACACCTGCAATAGTTCAGGAATACATGAACCTGTTCGCAAAGCTTACAGGCAGACAGTACAACCTTTTCGACTATGTGGGAGCACCTGACGCAGAGCACATTGTGATGCTCATGGGCTCCGGATGCGAAGTCGCCCACGAGACCGTTGAGCACCTTACTGCAAAAGGTGAGAAAGTGGGCCTTATCAAGGTCAGACTCTTCAGACCTTTTGATGCTTCAGCTTTCGTCTCCGCCATTCCTGCTTCAGCAAAAACAGTAAGCGTTCTCGACAGAACCAAGGAGCCTGGCAACGACGGAGAACCTCTCTACAAGGATGTTGCAACTGCTCTTGCCCAGTGCGGAAGAACTGATGTAAAGGTGCTGGGTGGACGCTATGGCCTTTCCAGCAAGGAATTCTGCCCCTCAAGGGTTGCCGCTGTATTCAACAATGCCAAAGGTGAGCAGAAGAACAGCTTTACTGTGGGGATCAACGACGATGTTACTAACACCAGCCTGGAGATTCCGGAGCTGCACATCGGCTCAGAGGACCTTCATGAAGCTGTTTTCCTCGGTCTCGGTTCTGACGGTACCGTAGGAGCCAACAAGAACAGCATAAAGATTATCGGCGGAACAACAGACAACTATGCACAGGGCTACTTCGTATACGATTCCAAGAAAGCAGGGGCCCTCACTGTAAGCCACCTCAGGTTCGGCCCCAACCCTATCAGGCGAACATGTCTTATCAGCAAAGCCAACTTCGTGGCATGTCACCAGACTGTATTCATGGAAAAGTACGATGTTCTCAAGTATGCAGACAAGGGAGCAACATTCCTCCTGAATACACCTTACGGCGCCGATGAGATATGGAACAATCTTCCTGAAAAAGTTCAGAGGGACATGATAGAGAAGGAGCTGAACTTCTATGTCATAGACGCCTACGATGTTGCCAGAAAAACAGGTATGGGAGTCATGATTAACACTATCATGCAGACCTGTTTCTTCGCCATCAGCGGAGTGCTTCCTCCAGATGACGCAATAGCAAAGATCAAGGATGCCATTCAGAAGACCTACGGCAAAAAAGGTGAGCAGATCGTTCAGAAGAACTTCCTGGCTGTGGATCAGGCTGTTGCAAACCTCCACAAGGTAGAGTATCCGAAGGAAGTCACCAGCACCATACAGATTCCTCCTGTGGTATCCCCTGATGCTCCTGAGTTCGTTCAGAATGTTACTGCAACCATCATGGCCCAGCAGGGAGACAATATACCTGTAAGCGCAATGCCTGCAGACGGTACCTGGCCAACTGGAACCACCCAGTGGGAAAAGAGGAACATTGCTCTTGAGATTCCTGTATGGGACCCTGATGTGTGCATTCAGTGCGGGCTTTGCAACCTGGTATGTCCCCATGCGGCAATCAGAATGAAGTACTATGACAAGGCTCTTCTGGAAAATGCTCCTGAGACCTTCAAACATGCTGAAGGCAAAGCCCGATTCAAGGAGTTCGTCTTCACCAACCAGGTGGCTCCTGAGGACTGCACAGGTTGCGGCGCATGTGTTCATACATGCCCTGCCAAAAACAAGGCAGTTGAGGGCAGGAAAGCCATCAACATGGAGCCTCAGCCTCCTCTGAGAAACGCCGAGAAGGATAACTACAAGTACTTCCTGAGCATTCCTGACTTTGACAGAACCGAGCTTAACCCTGTAACAGTCAAGGAAAGCCAGCTTCTCAGACCTCTCTTCGAGTACTCCGGCGCCTGCGCAGGCTGCGGTGAAACCCCTTATGTGAAGCTTCTCTCCCAGCTCTTCGGTGACAGGGCTGTTATAGCAAACGCTACCGGATGCTCATCTATCTACGGCGGAAACCTTCCCACTACCCCCTACGCTACTGATCCTGCAGGAAGAGGACCAAGCTGGAACAACAGCCTCTTTGAAGATGCTGCCGAGTTCGGCTTCGGTTTCAGACTTACTGCCGACAAGCATACTGAAACAGCAACGGAACTACTCAGGTCCCTTGGCGGCAAACTGGATGACAACCTGATAGAGAGCCTTCTTGAATCCAGCTGCTCAAGTGAGATAGAGATAGCCCAGCAGAGGGAAAGAGTTGAATACCTGAGAAAGGCCCTTGCTGAAATAGACTCCCCTGAAGCCAGACAGCTCGAGTCCCTTGCAGACTACTTTGTACCAAGGTCTGTATGGATACTGGGCGGCGACGGATGGGCCTACGACATCGGATATGGCGGCCTGGACCATGTTCTTGCCCAGGGCAGGAATGTGAATGTGCTTGTTATGGATACCGGTGTGTACTCCAACACAGGCGGACAGTGCTCCAAGGCAACGCCGATGGGAGCAGTGGCAAAATTTGCAGCAGCAGGCAAGCCTATGCCCAGAAAAGACCTGGCAATGATAAGCATGACCTATGGTAACATCTATGTTGCCCAGATAGCCATGGGCGCAAACTGGAACCAGGCTGTAAAGGCCTTCAATGAGGCAGAGAGCTACGACGGCCCCTCCATAATTCTGGCATACAGCCACTGCATAGCCCACGGTATCAACATGACCAGAGGCATGAATGAACAGAAGAACGCTGTCAGCAGCGGCATGTGGCCACTCTTCCGCTTTGATCCGAGAAGGATTGAGAACGGAGACTGTCCCCTTCAGCTTGACAGCAGAAAACCTTCAATGCCGTTCAGGAACTTCGCCGAGACTGAGGTCAGGTGGAATACACTGATAAAGAGCAACCCCGACCATGCTGACAGGCTGATTGCGGAAGCTCAGAAGGATATTGACCGCAGATTCCATCTCTACCAGCAGATGGCTCAAATGAGCTGGGCAGGCGGCGAGTAGAGAAACCATACGCAAGAGAGGAGGGCTTCAGGGCCCTCCTCTTTAACGAAGAAATTGAGGATCATTCCAGTCGGCAATCTTCTCAGGCTCAATGTCAATATGCACAGGCTCAGTATTCCATAGAGCTGTTGAAGGGTTGTGAAGGCCCTGCTTAAGATTGATGAACCCTCCGGCAATACTTAGCAGAATGCCCGTTGCAAGAAATAATTTCCTCATACCCTTAAGTGAACTCCAGGTAATCAGTGCTGTCAGGAACCATACAGGCATGGTATCCACAAGGAGTCTTGGCCCATAGGAAACGCCGCCCCACCAGTGGGGAAAGCCGGACACAACACCCATCATAAGCAACAGATATGTGATGCAGAGAACAAGCTCAAGCCTGTATTCCCTTAAAGCTGCAGGAACCGCAGCGCAGATAAGAATTCCCTGGGGAAAGAAAACCAGAATGCCCCTGGAGGGGCTTATAAGTAACTGAAAAAAGACTTCCAGTTGAAAACTTCCAGCTCTGGCAGGTGAAAAGTATTCCGGAAGTATTCGTGAGTAATGGTTCATAGAGAAAATGATGAAGAGCATGGTGCCTGTCACCAAAGCTGAGACAGCCCTGTAAAACTGGTTCCTTTCCCTGAAAAACATATAGATTAGAAACAAGACTGTAAAAACAGACGACTGAGGCCGGCATACAACAGAGAAGAAAAGGATTGAACCTGTGAGGTAACCGTTCCACCTCTTTTGTACCCCAATTATTGCAAGGGTAAAGAGAAGAACAACAGGATTAACGCTCCAGTAAGCTGCTCCGACAGTTGAAGTCACCGGTGTGGAAAGAACTGCGGCCAGGGAAAAAGCCAGCGAAGGAAACATACCGTATGTGTTTTTAAGAGCCAGAAAAACAAGAAGGAACAGAATTCCAAGAGTGACCGAGGCAAGAACACAGTTCATCCATGTTTCATACTCAATAACAGACATATGCCTGCCCAGAATATTAGCCGCTGCAACTGCCGGAATCGCTGCAATGGAACTGCCCACAGGAAAATATGAATAAACATGACCATCTATTATCTGATATTTCAGATCTTCTTCTTCATTTATTCGCCAATTGGAGTAACGATCAAGCTGCACAGACCCTTCATCAATTATATTCTGCGTAACAAGAAGGCTTCCCAGAGGATCAGAAAGAATGTAGTATCCGCCTCTCTGAACCGGTGATGAATAGGTTACTGCCAGAACTAAAAGCAGACCGGCAGCAGCGGCGGTCAGAGTGCTTAAAGTGTTCCGTGAGATCATTGAAACGGCCTCCTTGTTTCCAATAACATACAGGAGTGATAAATGAAGATAAACTCTGCAGTACTCACAGTAACCGATGAGGAAATCAACAGTCTGCTTGAAAAGCTTGAACTGCCTGTAAACAGCATCAAAGTAAAGTCAGATAACGGCAGAATGGAAGTAAAGGTAAAGAAATTGATTTCATTTACCTTTTATGTCACCTTCACCACTGACGGACAACATCTTGCCGCCACTGTTGATGCAGGTATGATTTCCAGTCCTTTTGTTGGCAATCTTCTGGATATGGCCACCAGGAAAGGAGCCGAATGGGGATTGACCAGAGTAGACAGAACCATTGTGCTTGACCTGGCAGAAGCTGTCAGTAACACAGAATATCAGGGTGAAGCAGAGATAACCGGAATAGCAGCAGGGGCAGGCGCTCTGGTTATTGCTTTTGATGGCACACTGCCCCTGAATCAGTTTATGGCAACAGGTTAATCCCCTTTGATAACCACCACAGGAGGCACACTGCAGGCATTACCGTTTTCGCAGGAGATTCTGTCAGCAGTTACAACTCTTTTTTCACCTGAATCCCATGCCCATAGATACATGCTCCCTGAAATATCGGAAAAACTCAGATCCACCAGAAGATTGCCTCCAGTGTATTCGAAGGGCTCATTCAGCGTAAACATCACCTGTCCCTGACCATTATCTGCGGCTGTAACAGTACTTCCGGCGAAGAGAGGCGCAAGTACTGTTTCAGAAGCCGCATTTTCATGAAAGTTTCTGCCCAGCTCCACGCCGCCTGCATAACCCAGACTGAGTTTGAAATCGTAAAGAGTAACCGATGAAGAGCCAAAAGCAGCCCTCTTAAAACCAACTTCGGTAATTGTCATCGGACCGTCAAAGTATGATTCCGGCACCACCACCTGGAGGTGTTTGGAAGATGTGCCTCAACTGCCGCAGAACGGTTCGCTTGAAGGATGCTCCTGAACGCCTGCAACTATTTCAGCTGCAAATGCCGAAAGAGTTGCAATCATTGTAAGTAGAACTGCTGTTCGCATATGTGCCTTTCTTTACTTCAGTATAACAACAGAACAGGAATAACGAACTCCCTCTGATTCAAGACTGAGTACATATACACCTGAGGGGCAGTCACTGTTCCATGTCCAGCCTGCACCTGATTCAAGTGTTTCTGTACATACTGCCCTGCCGCTCACATCAAAGACAGTAAGGTTGCCCCCCTCCGGTGCCATGACAGTTACACTGCCTGCAGGAGACGCAGAAACAGAAAAGCCTGAGTCAAATAAACAGAATCGGGAACCTTCTGTACCGGATACATTGCTGAATCTTACAGCATCAGCAACGATTCTGTTGCCTTCTGTACCTGTACAGTCACCCATTCTGACCTGAAGACCTGAAGAGGAAGCATAAGGACCTCCCAGGGAAACCCACTGGCCTGAAAATGCCTGCTGGTCAACGGAAACACTGTCCTCTCCGCCTTCATGAAGAATGTGGTAAGTCACTTCAGCAGTACCGGTTGGAGGTATGAATGCCTCCAGTGTACAGGTTCCTGAGCTGTCAGGAAGATGGAAATTCCACTCAATCCAGTTCACATCAGGAGGGGAAGAGATTGAGCCTGTGAAGAAGAATGTGTGATACTGACCTCCTTCTGTATAAGGATGCCAGTAGTTGGCCGGGCCATGGAGAACGCAGCAGTCCTCAAGGTTATCTGTCATCATGTCATTTGAAACAGGTCCGGTAAAGCTCTCTGAAAGCTGGTTCCACAGTTCAGGCCTGTCACCGTCATAGCCAAGTGCCCAGATTCCGATACCCTGCATTCCCGCCATTCGTACCATGTTGTATTTCAACTCAAGCGATTCTGCGTCGTCGTACCATCCCTGATTCCATCCTCCAGAATTGAATGCATACCATGGAGTAAGAGACTCGTCATCCCAAAGCCTGCCGTAGGAAGCTGCTCTGTCTGAGAGGGTTGTATAGAAAAGGGTGGCACAGCTGCTGCAGGGAGAATGTGTTGACTGGGAAGAGGTTTTCCACTGGTGCCCGTAGTATGGCAGACCGACCACAAGCTTCTCATGCACCTGAGGAGCATAGCGCACATAATCGCATAGTGCCCATGCCATGTTGCTGGCAGACTCAGGAGATGCACCCCAGCCCACAAGTGGAGCGTTAGGCCCGGCCACAGAACTCCAACTGCCTGCAAAAGCATAGCACATCATCATGAGAGCATTGCAACTCTCTGCCAGTTCATTGTAATTGAAGGCTCCTCCCCAGTCCACCACAGGTGTGCATATGGAGATATGGGCATCTGGAAGTGCCGTTCTCAAGTCCTGCATGAATGTAACAAGGCTCTCTGCATCTGCAGATTGGACATTCTCGAAGTCGATGCATACACCATCCACCACCGTTCCGTTCACCAGATCAGTAATGGTTGCAATAGCAGTGGCTCTGTTAGTGGTAAGAATGGAATGAATTGCTGAGACGGAAAAGTTGGTTACTGTAATCACAACTTCACTGCCTGCAGCATGGGCCTGATCCATGGCGGAGGTAAAATGTGAAGGGAATCCGTGGTAGTTGCTGATGTTACCCGATGAAGACATATCCACACTGAACACCGCCAGCACACTTATGAGGTCGTACTGAAGCCATGCCTGGTTTACCCAGTAAGGAAGAAAGCCGTATACCGTTCCGTAAAGCTCCCTTCCCATATCTGATCCTGTAATCTCAACCGGCTGGTTCTCTCCTTCACCATAGTATTCAACAGCTGCCATATGTACCGAGGGATAAGCAGGCAATTCTTCAGATGAGTGTTCAAGAGGGCCTGCAATAAGGAAAACAAAAAATAGCGTAGTCAATCCTTCCTCCGTTCACAGAGAGTCAGCAATGGTGTTATTCTTCTTATCTCCCAGCAGATCAATATGCCTCCATACACCTTTTCTGAACCTGATGAAAAAGACCAGGGCAAAAACGGCAACATAGAAGCTGGAAAATATCCACAAGGGTACAATACCGGCATCCATTACATAATGCAGGTAGAGAACCCCCGGTATCCAGAAGAGCCATGCCAGAAGACCTGAAACAATCACCACAAATCTGGTATCTCCTGCTCCTCTCAGGGCTCCACTGTAAGCAAGGTTTACTGCATCAAACACACCCCAGACTGCAACTATGGCAAGAAGCTTCCCTGCTGTGTCTGTTAATTCCTCAAGAGTGCAGGCAGAATTCGGGCTGAAGAACAGCTTAGTGTAAAACCCTGGAAAAAGAACAAATGTTGCAGCAAGGGGAATAAAGTAGCAGAGAGAGAGAAGCAGTGTTCGCAATGTGGCCCTTACTGCCATGTCAGGCTTACCCATACCTATGCATCTTCCCACTATAACAGTTGTGGCAAAACTGAATCCAAGCAGCGGGTTGAACGCAAGGTTGTTCACACTGAATGCAAGATTGTTCCCTGTGAACTCTACAGGGCTGAGCCTTCCTGCAATGAAGATAAATACTGTAAAGCTGGAAACATCAAGAAATATCTGAAGACCTGAAGGAAGTCCGAATCGCAGTATTCTTCCTGTGAGCGACCTGGAAAATCTGAAGTTCTCGCAGGTTCTGTACCTTCTGGCTGTCTTGCCGGTATAAGCAGCAACAGTAAGAATCGTTCCCGGCACAAAGGATGAAATTGCAGTTGCAACAGCTGCTCCTCTGATTCCCATTTCAGGAAGCCCCAGCTTACCGAATATCATGATGTAATCAAGCACAATGTTCAGACCGGCCCCTGCAAGAACTGCCATCATTGCAGAAACAGTCTTACCCCTTCCGTTCCAGAATGATGAAGCAGCCTGGGTGAAAACGGGGCCTGCAGAAGAAAGCATAAGAATGGTAAAGTAGGTTTTTTCCAGTTCAAGCACTTCAGGAGCATGACCGCTGAGCCCGAGTATATAAAGCCCTGGAAAAATTAGCGCTGCAAGAACCGGAATGGAAAACAGTGTAAGAAACAGTGCCTGGGCCAGGGAGCGGGAACACCCGTTTCTGTCCCCTGCACCGAAATACTGGGCAACAAATGTTCCGGTATATCCCACAGTTCCAAAGATAATACACATCATAGTAAAACTCAGAATACCTGCAGGAAGTGCAGCCTGCAGTTCAAGCTGACTGTGCTGAGCAAGAAAGAGCCTGTCACAGAACATCATTACTGTTCTGCCTGCCATTCCTGCAATTATTGGAATCGATACTCTGAGTATTTCCCTGAAGGAATCAGGATATCTATTCATGCAGAGCGTATCTTCCTATAACTCCTGCACCGTCATGGGTTGCGTAAAGAGAGTCTCCGTACACTGCAATGTCCTCAGTAAGCCCCAGCTCTGAAAAGAGAAGTAAAACCTTCCCATTTTCATCCACTGTAAAGACACCTTCTTCCTCTGCAGCAAGGTACATGGGAAAACCGCCTTCAGTAAGACAGATACCTTCACATGCAGCAACACCTGATACAAAGGGCTCAACCAGGCTTGAAACAGGATCGTATCTGAGCACCGAAACCCTCCCTGACAAACCTGCCCCTTCGCTGCAGATGTATACTGTACCGCTTTGAGAAATGGTAATATCAGAGAGGGAAAACACAGAAAGCACAGAAAAAACCTGCTCAGGCCCCTGCTCTTTAATGGTCCACAAAGAACTTAACAGCTCACCGGCTTCAATCCCTCCTGTTGTGAACCAGATTGAACCGTCAGGTGCCTCACACACGCCCTCAGGACATGACAGACCAGATGCAAGCTCAGAAATACTGCCTTCATCTATTAGAAGCAGCCTGCCGTCAGGCACATCTTCTGTTACCAGCACTTCTCCCTCACGAGTAACACAAATTCCTTCAGGATTGTTCAAGCCGACAGCGATAACTGAATCCCTGCCTGACCAGTCTCTGAACATAACCGCTCCACTCCCTTCAAGACAGAAGAACAAACCTTCAGCTGTCACATCCAGACCGTCAGGTCCTGCCAGAGTGAACATCGAGATATTTATTAGATACATGTAAAATATCATACGACTCGAACTGCTTTCAGAAGTGTAAACAGAGCAAAAGAGAATAGTGCTGCCAATTATGTAATATGGTGTTTTCAGCACACCTTTTGCAAACAATCAGTCAGGTCTGTGCAAGGTGTTTACATCCAATAATAAAGTAGCATATTACTCACAGAATCCCAGGGGGGATACAACCGGGCTTCATAGGTGTCATGTGAACCATGGTTGATTTAGATATTGACATATATGAAAGGGATACGCAATGAACCTGTATGTGGGCAACCTGAGCTGGGGTGTTGATGACGATTCTCTCAGATCTTTCTTTGAGAACTACGGTGAAGTTACTGCTGCACGAGTGATAACAGACAGGGAAACCGGTCGCAGCCGTGGATTCGGATTTGTGGAAATGCCGGAAGAAGCTGCCAGAAACGCCATCGAACAGGCAGACGGGGTTGAACTCGACGGAAGGCCTCTCAGGATCAGCGAAGCAAGACCAAGACGATAACCGGCAAAGGCTTAATGGCGGCTCCCTGGAGCCGCCTTTTTCATAGCCCTGTTACACTCTCTGTTTATTGAACATATTACAGACAGATTCCCACAGGGGGATACGACCGAGGTTCATTGTGTCATCGTGATATCGGTTCGTTAATTTTGATGACATGTGTTTGAAAGGGTACCATATGAACCTCTATGTAGGAAACCTCTCATGGGGTGTAGACAACGATTCACTCAGATCTTTCTTCGAAAACTACGGCGAAGTCACAGATGCCAGAGTCATCACTGACAGAGAAACCGGTCGCAGTCGCGGTTTCGGCTTTGTAGAAATGCCTGAAGAAGCCGCAAGAAACGCTATCGCTCAGTGCGACGGTGTTGAACTTGACGGAAGACCTGTCAGAGTCAGTGAAGCCAGACCCAGACGCTAAATTCTGTACAGATATTACGGGAGGGCAGAACAAACTCTGCCCTCTTTTTCCTGTTATGGGGATCACTACCACTCCCGCGCCGGTCTGATTTCTCTCTGCAGAGCATTCTTCTGATGCTCCGTTGAACATCACAATCAGATTGCGGAAAATATCATTTTGAGTCTCTGAGCAACTGTCTCAGACGGACTTTTATGATTCTATGGAGAAGCTGCAAGGGGCGGCCCTGTGACCGCCCCGTTTGAGATCAGTGGTCGCAGGCGTTGGCACCTGTCTGAAGGGTACCTGCCAGATAATTCTTTACAATTTCCTCAGGGGTTGTGCCGTTGGCACCAGTAACCACCTTGATACCATTCTGCTGAAAAAGGGCAAGTGCTCTGGAGCCCATTCCTCCGGCAATTACCATTGTTGCACCCTGTTCCGCTATCCATTCAGGCAGAAGTCCAGGCTGGTGAGGCGGTGGAACAACTTCATTCACAGATGAAACAGCACCGTTCTCAACATCCACAAGGGCAAAAGTGCTGCAGTGTCCGAAGTGCATACAGAGTGCACCGTTTGCCATTGGTATAGCTACTCTCATTATTTCTCCTTCTTCTGGAGGGTCAGCAGAGGTTCGATAAGCTTCTCGAATCTCTTTCCTGTTTCCGTCTTGCCGTAATGGTAAACAAACGGAGTACCGTCATCACACGCAGTACCCACATTGGGATCAATAGGTATACTGCCCAGAAATGGAACTCCATAAGCTTCAGCCATTTCCCGTCCATTGTTTCCTGCGAAAATTCTGTGCTCGCTTCCACAGTCAGGGCAGATGAAGCTGCTCATGTTCTCAACAATACCCAGTACATGCAGATTGAGTTGTGCGCAGAAGTTAAACGACTTCCTCACATCGGCACCTGCAACCTTCTGGGGAGTGGTAACCATAACAGCTCCGTCCATGGTTCCTGTAAGCTGAACAACAGAGAGCGGTTCATCACCGGTTCCCGGAGGAGAATCGATGATAAGGTAATCCAGCTGCCCCCAGTTAACATCTCTCAGGAGTTGTTCAATAACGCTCATCTTCATGGGACCGCGCCAGATTACCGCACTGTCCCTGTTCTCAAGAAGAAGCCCCACAGACATTACCTTCAGTGAGCCTATCTCCACCGGATTGAGGTTTTCTCCATCAGATGTAACTCCTGCATCAGCAATGTTGAGCATTGTTGGAATGGATGGGCCGTGGATATCCACATCCAGAAGGCCAACCTTCTTCCCTGCAAGCGAGAGAGCCACTGCAATGTTTACAGCAACAGTGCTCTTCCCCACTCCGCCTTTTCCTGAAAGCACCACTATCTTGTGCTTAATGGAGTTCATTCTTATGGCCATCTTCTGTCGCTTCAGATAATCCTCATCACTCTCTCCAGGCTTCTTCTCGATGGCATCACAGCCTGATGTTCCGCAGGAATCGCAGCTTCCGGAACACTCCTGTGTTTCTTTCATCTCATTTTTCGGCATACATTCTCCCAGATTTTTCTGATGTTTTCTGCAGGCTCTCCCCTTCTGTGTTCGAGAAGGGTCCTGCCATGTATCTGAGCCTCGGTAAAAGCTCTGTCGTACGGAATTCTGCCCACCGGTGAAACACCGCGGCCTGCAGCAAGTTCCTCTATTTTAACGGTCATATCAGGGTTGATGTCCCACTTGTTCACTATTATCGCTGCAGGAATGGAAAAGTGATCAGCCAGATCCATTACCCTTGTCATGTCATGGAGCCCTGACATGGTTGGCTCTGTGATAATTACCACAAGTGATGTTCCGGTAATTGATGCTGTAACCGGACATCCTATTCCTGGAGGACCGTCCACTAATATAAGCTCTTTTTCCAGCTCAGCTGCCTTTGCGGCTTGTCTGCGAACTGTGCTCACCAGCTTGCCGGAATTCTCCTGAGCAATGCCAAGACGAGCATGAACCATAGGGCCAAATCTGGTATGGGAAAAATACCATACTCCGCAATGACGCTGAGGAAAATCTATTGCATTCACCGGACACACCTCTGTACAAACACCGCAGCCCTCACAGCCCCAGACTCCTACACGACATTTTGCATTGTCTGTAGAGGAGATAGCATTAAACCTGCACTTATTCAGGCACTCCATGCAGCCGATACAGTCTTCTTCCCGTATCACAGCGATGTTTCCACTTATAAAGTCATGTGTTTCCTGAATCTGAGGATCCAGCAGCATGTGAAGATCTGCAGCATCAACATCGCAGTCGGCAACCACAGCGTTTTCAGCAAGTGCTGCAAAACAACCGGTTATGCTGGTCTTGCCGGTGCCTCCCTTTCCGCTGATAACAGTTATCTCTTTCATGAGAGCCTTTCCTTCACCTTTGCAGGAATACTCCTGAACTCATTGAGCAACTCAGGCATGGTTTCAGTAAGGATGCCGCCTCTTGAGTATGCTTCTGCCATTCTCCTGCTGTGGGGAATACGGAGCATCACATGAAGGTTCTCTCTGCTGCAGTAATTCTCCACACCGGAATCCCCCTCATCACATCTGTTTATAACCACCGAGCAAGGAATTCCAATCTCGCGGACTGTCTCCACAGCCAGTTTAAGGTCGTGGAGTCCGAAAGGTGTAGGTTCAGTAACCAGAAGGACATAGTCAACACCCTCCAGGGACTCTATTACAGGGCAGGATGTTCCAGGAGGACAGTCAACAACGGTAAGAGCGCACTCACCTCCGGCATTTCGAGCAGCGCGAATTACAGGAGGAGCCATTACTGTTCCAACTTTCAGCTTTCCCTGAATTACACTGATACCCTTTTCAGTAAGACCGAAACTCAGATGGCCTGTTTCGTGTTCCTCCCAGGAAATTGCATTCTCAGGGCAGACAATGGCACAGCCTCCGCAACTGTGACAGAGTTCAGAAAAAACAAGAGGAGTCGTTCCCAGTGAAACCAGTGCATTGAATCTGCAGAAACGGACACATTTTCCGCAAGACGAACACAGGTTCTCATTGATAACAGGAATCTCCATATTGACAGGCTCCACAGAGGATACCGATGGTTTCAGAAAGATTGAACCGTTGGGTTCTTCCACATCACAGTCAATGTACTGAACAGTACATTCCGCTGCAGAGGCAAGCGCTGCTGCAACAGTTGTCTTTCCTGTTCCTCCTTTGCCGGATGCCACAGCAAGAATCATTACCAGTGGCCCTCTGTATTGGCTCCGTCTGCCTCTGTAAGTTTGCCTGATTTGTACTGTTCCAGAGCTTCCCTGACTGTTCCAGCCTGACAGAGATACATCTTCACCCCTGCTGTCTGCAGCACCTTTGCAGCCTTGGGGCCAATATTTGCTGCTATAATGGCTCCTGCGCCTGTGGCAGCCGCATTCTGCGCCGCCTGAATTCCTGCTCCCTGAGCTGCGTTAAGGTTCATCTGATTGTTCACAGCCTCAAAGGTTTCTGAATCGGTGTCGTAAACCACAAATGCTTCTGCCCTGCCGAATCTCGAATCAAGTGGGGCACTCATTTCCCTGCCTGATGATGCCACTGCTATTTTCATTTTTCTCCTTATACAGGACCGGCACCGAAAAAACAGCGCCGGTCACAGGTGATATCTGTTACCGGATCTTGTTCTCTGAAAGCTTACTTTTCACCGCTGCCAGCTCACGCTCAAGGAAAGCTGCACGGTTCTCAAGAGCTTCTCTAAAACCCTCCTCAGAATCAGCAGACAGACAGTAGCCTGACCAGGCAAAACCCCGTCTGTATCCCATTCTCGCACCTCTGCCCATTTTGCCGCATGGTCTGATTACGGCTCCGACACATTTTCCTGAACCAGGGCCTCTTCCCAAAGGTCCGGTTCTGTCTCCACCTGGCATTCTACACCTCTTTCCTGCCACAGCGGGAACCATGTCCCTTTCCGCGGCGGCCTGTTCCAGCTCTGCATCTGCATCCCCAGCAGCCTGGCATTGTGAAGGAAATGTCATCAAGTTCGCCGGAAAAAAACGCTTTTCTCACTTCATTGGTCTCTCCTGAAACAAAGGACCTTATGTCCAGTCCCGAAGAAGCCATCATCCTGTAAACAGGTCTTGAAACAGCACCGCATATGAGAACATCAACTGAAGAAGCGGAAAGAATATCAATTCTTCCCATAACTCCGGCTCCTTCAGGAAAACTCAGCTCCCTTACTTCTCCACTTTCAGAGTCGTATACCTGCATGTTGCACGCAACATCAAATAGAGGAGCTATTCTTCCATTCCATACAGACAGTGCTACTCGCATCCTTTCACCTCCGGTGATGCACTATGCAAGAATCATGCCACTCTGGAATAGTAAGCCTGAAATATTGCTATACAATGAAATATCTAAATCACATGAGTAGTAACTCAGCACACGATAGTAGCATATTTGCAACTATATCACTGCTGTTAAGTTGCTTTGCTGCTACGGCCATCCACTTCTGGCAAAGGGATTCCAAGTGTTTTCATTCTTCGGTAGAGGGTGGTCTTGTGAACCTCAAGCTCCCTGGCAGCTGCTTCTCTGTTGAAGTTGTTGGATGAAAGGGCTGCAAGTATACGGCTCTTCTCAGCTTCTTCCCTTGCGCTCCTGAGATCAGTTGAAGAAGAAGGGCAGGCAGACTGGGGGAGGATCTCCGGAGGCAGGGAATCCAGCCCTATCACATTTCCAGAAGTGAGAAGAATAGCTCTCTCCACAAGATTCTCAAGCTCCCTGACATTCCCCGGCCAGGAGTAACCTATGAGCAGAGGCAGAAGAGCCGGGTCATAGTCCATGGTATCCCGTCCCTGGGCAAGACAGTGTTTCTCAAGAAGAGACTTCAGAAGAAGAGGAATGTCCTCAGATCGTTCTCTCAAAGGTGGAATCACCATTCTCACAACATTTATTCTGTAATAGAGGTCGCTTCTGAACCGGCCTTCTTCAACCATCTGATAAAGATCTCTGTTGGTGGCACAGATTACCCTTGCAGAAACAGGCAGCGATGAACTTGTACCCAGGGGAGTTACAGCTCTTTCCTGAAGAACCCTGAGAAGCCTCACCTGCATTGCAGGACTTATCTCTCCTATCTCATCCAGAAAGAGAGTTCCCTTTCCAGCTGAGATGAACACACCGTCCCTGTTCCTCTCTGCACCGGTAAAGGCTCCCTTCCTGTATCCGAACAATTCCGACTCAAGAAGAGTATCAGGCAGAGCACCGCAATTCACTCCAATGAACGGTTCAGATGCCCTGGGACCTTCAGAATGAATGGCTCTTGCAAACACTTCTTTTCCTGTTCCGGTCTCCCCCTGAAGAAGAACTGTAGAAGGCGACGATGCTACAGCAGGCATAAGACGAAACAGGCTCTGCATTGCAGAACTCCTGCTCACCAGATCACCTGCGCCATATCTGGAGTTCAGCTGATCCTTGAGCCTTTCCACAACACTCATGTCGCGAAAGGTTTCCGCGCCTCCTGACACATTACCGTTTTCGTCAACAAGTACTGCAGTTGAGACACTGACAGGTATCCTATCCCCCAATGCATTAACAATATAGCCTGCTTGGGAGCGAACCGGTTTTCCTGTGCACATGGATTTTCGGAGTGCGCATGCAACCTCGCACATGGAAGACCGAAAAACTTCACTGCACTGCCTGCCCAGAGCTTCAGCCCGGGGAATGCCTGTAATTTCCTCGGCAGCCCGATTGAAAGAGGTAATCCGCCACTGCCTGTCAACTGCGAAAACACCTTCAGAGATGCTTTCAAGGATTGCTTCAGTAATAGTTTCCATAAAGGTATTATAGCAGAATTGCAACGGTACTGTATACCATACTCAGTCAATGTTGAAAATCATTGCTTTTGCACTTATTCAACGGTGTTGCATAACTTCAACGGTTCGCCGGTGAAGAATGCCTGCAGCAGCATTTCAGAATAGATATAAAATATGATACATAAAATTGCATAACCAATCAAGTATTGTTAGTTATGTACAGCAAAAATTTAATGAAATTGCATAATTATTATAGCCTATTATTTATAATATAGGTATAATTGAATGACTTGATTTGATTCAATGTATCAATATTGATATTGTATAATGATATAATGTATAATTGCTTAAGTCTATATTTTTTGTTATCATATCTCTTACTGATATATTTCATTCAAATAGAAGAACGAAATATGTCTACTTGGTTGACTCAATGAGTGAGATACCTTATCATACCAGCCTGCTTAAGCATACTGTTTTCTGGAGGTTTCAAATGACCATTAACCGCATGCCATCATTAGTTATAGGAGACTTGGAATTAAGTCTGCCAATAGTTCAGGGCGGTATGGGGGTGGGAATCTCACTGTCCGGCCTGGCTTCAGCTGTGGCTGAAGAAGGCGGTATAGGAGTCATCTCAGCAGCAGGAATAGGCAGGGAAGAAAAGGATTTTTACAAGGACCTCAGAGCGGCTGATGAAAGGGCTCTCAGAAAAGAAATCAGACGAGCAAGAGAATTGTCCAACGGCATTATAGGCGTAAACCTGATGATGGCTCTATCTGATTACGATACTCTGCTTAAAGCTTCAATTGAAGAAGGTATTGATGTAGCTTTCATAAGTGCCGGTCTTCCAATAAGACTTCCAGAGAACTTTACAGTTGAAGAGTTCAGAAACTGCAAAACAAAGCTGATACCCAAAATATCTTCTGCAAGGGCAGCTGCTGTTATACTTAAATCATGGAAAAGGCTTTTCAACCGAGTGCCGGATGGATTCGTAGTGGAAGGCCCCCTGGCAGGAGGTCATCTGGGCTTTACAAGACATGAACTTGAAACTGAGAGCCAGAATCTTGAGGATATACTGGAAGGTGTAATCAATTCTGTAAAGCCTTACGAAAATGATTACGGCAGTATTCCAGTAATAGCAGCTGGAGGCATCTACACCGGTGCAGACATACACCGAATGCTCTCCCTTGGCGCAGCAGGGGTCAAAATGGGAACAAGGTTCGTGGCTACTCATGAGTGTGACGCTCACCAGAGTTTTAAACAGGCCTATATTGACTGTGAAAAGGAAGACATCGTCATTATCGACAGCCCTGTAGGTCTTCCAGGCAGAGCTATCGGCGGCAGATTTCTGGATCAGGTCAGAGCGGGAATAAAGCAACCGCTGGGATGTATATGGCAGTGTCTGGTAACCTGTGATGTCAAGACTGCTCCCTACTGTATCGGCAAAGCTCTTAACAATGCAAAAATGGGTGACTTCTGCAATGGTTTCGCATTTGCCGGCGCAAACGCCTATCGGGTAAAAGAAATAGTTTCAGTGAAAGAACTCTGTTCAACGCTTGTGAAAGAGTATGAAAACTTTTCACAGAATACGGCTGTCAACTGAATGCCATATACTGCCAATTTAAATACTGGTAGTTAGATTCTCTATTGATAATGATAAATATTTTTGTGCTCAGAAAAGCACTCTTCAGAGAAAAACAGTCATTCCTGCTGAAGTTATGAATATTTTTTTGTCAACAGATTTGCTCTTTATAGAGCTGTCCCGATCTCCTTTAAGCGTCAGCGTGTCCCTTTTCTATACCCTACTTGCGACAGGTTTCTCTGATAAGCCTTTTGGCAAGCTGAGCACTCTCTCGTGGAGCAACCATTCAGCCCGCCACATACCTGCTGACAATGTCAAGAATAACATAGGGCTTGATGCTGAAGCTTTAAACCTTTACAGCGCAACGGAATGAGGGTATATTAGGTGCATAGAAATGCACGCAATATGAGCACATTTGCTCA
>PDWJ01002751.1_pt1 | contig 31269 bp, 30 predicted proteins | sample 1430881 | NCBI WGS metagenome assembly PDWJ01 (sample SAMN01162460, study PRJNA174530) | Oral metagenome, whole genome shotgun sequencing project. | biome: Marine environment; feature: Marine mammal; material: Swab sample of the gingival sulcus; isolation source: swab sample of gingival sulcus...
ACTTGTGTCTGTTTCATGGGACCTCCTTTCTGGTCCCTTTTAACAAACCGGACAGTTTATTTGTTCTTGCTTAGGACAGTTTATTTGTTTCTAACAGACAATAAATTTCAGTTGCGCCCTTTTTCGCTTTCACGTATAATAAGGGGTGGTTTTTTTCTCGACAAATCAAAACCCACACGACTTGAGTCTCCCATGCAGGCAAACCGCATTCAACTGATCGCAATCACCGCCATTTATGGCGTCTGGGCCCTTTTTTTCCCTTTTTTTAAAGCACCGTTTCTCGCTGACTATTATTACATGCCGTTTCTCGGTCTGATTGCGGCAACCGTTGCCAATACCACACCTGCCGCCGCCGGCATTGTCTATTTTCCCATCCTTACCCGCCTGCACACCCCGCCGGAAACCGCGGCCCAGTTCAGTCTGATGATCCAGGCTTTCGGCATGGGGATCGGTACGATCCGGTGGTTTTTTGTCAATAATCGACTCTTTCTCTTGAGTATCCTTCCGTTCTGCCTGTCCGGCGGCATCATTGGTATCAGTTTCAGTATCCTGGTGATGCCCATCCAGCATCCGGAGGTCCTCACCCTCACATTCAACGCCGTGGCCTTCATCTTCACCCAGTTCATCTTTGTTTCCATCCTAGCAAAGCGGCCGTATCCGAAAACCCATATCCAGATGAGTGCCGGGAACCGCGTGCTCTTTTTCATCGTCGGTCTAGTGGGCGGGGTTATTTCCGGATGGATCGGGTTTGGCATTGATACGATTTTCTATTTTCTGCTCACCCTGGTGTTCAGAATCAATCCGGCCATTGCCATCGTGACCAGCATCTCGATCATGGCAGTTATCTCGATTTTCGGGGCCGTGCTCCATGTCTGCGTGCATACGGTTCCCCTGACCCTCTGGTATGCGGCGATCCCCGGTGTCACCCTGGCCGGCCTGTTTCTTGCCGCCTGGTTTGCCATCCGTCTGGGCGTCCGAAACATCCTGCTGATGTTTACCTCCTTTCTCACCATCGATTTTTTCATGGCCTTCTGGACCCAGCAGGCCCTGCCCCTATCAACCACTGTCCGCACGGGCGTCACTTATCTGCTGGTCGCCTATCTGCTGGTGATTCATGTGCGGATTTTTAAAAACGGATATGTGGTCATTGACCCGGAACACCGGAATTTCAAGCCCGGTAAGCTTTCTGACAGACCCGGCCCGCAGCAGGACTGATCCGGATTACATCCGTTTATGAACGGGGACTGCTGTTCAGTGTATCCTGCCCCGGTGTGTAAAAGGTGTTGCCGGTTTATTGCGGAATGTGCTGAGTCGTTACGTACTGGCTAGGGCGCAGAGATACGGCTGGCCGCTTCCACCACCAGCTCCGGTTCTCCATCAAATACGCCCACCCGAACCCGGTCCAGCTGAATTTGCTTTCCAAGATACGGTACCAGACACCCTTTTTTCCGGGCATAGACGCGAATCTGTTCTCCGGCATCATCCACCAGATACTGGCCGATCAGCCGCCCCGTCACCCCCGTTGCCACCTCGCCGACGCGGTTTCCGTGTCGAAGCACAGGCACTGTAGCTGAAATATAGAGGGAAGACAGATCCTCCGCTGATGCAAGGAGCACCGCGTCACGGATTCCCGTCACCTGGGTCAGCCCGTGAAAAGTTCCCACACGGGTGACGACAAGCCGGTAAATCCCGCCACGCTTCAGTCGGCGGGCAGCCCGGAACACATGAATACCCCTGCCCCCTGGTGTTTTCAACACGGCATGGTCCCCTGACTGAAGCAGCACCACGCACCGGTCCACCCGCACCCGGCAGGGACCAGGCGGACGCCCGTAAAGAGAGGCGATTCCCAAAGGTGCATCAGTAGATGCGTTTTCCACGCCAGCCCCTTCTGCCGATTGAAAACAGCCAATCCGGAACCGGGCCGCCACTGGCAGATGATCTGAATACCCGCATCCGGTGATCTGGCCGTCCCTGCACGTCCACCGGTGGACATGTCCGCCGGCATCAAACAGGTAGGCGGGCGCAAAGACGTGATACGACGCATCCGCATAGGCAATGCCACGTGTGTCAAACAGACCGGGAGAAACCAGTACCGCATCTAGGCTGCTCCGGTGTCCAAAGTATTCATGGGACCAGCGCTGGTCGCCGGGTAGCTCCATCCAGAGATTGTACAGAAGCCGACAGTCGTCGGCCGCCCCCTTCATGTCAGACTGAAGGACCGGTCTGCCGTTTTTCCAGGTGCCCAGCACATGGCAGAGGCCGGATACCGCTTGTCCCGGCGTCCTTACCGCATCATCATTTGTATTGAAATCCCCCAATACCACCACATCAGCCCCCGGCGGCAGGGTATCCAGATGATTTCTGAGAACGCGGGCTGAAGCCCGGCGAAACGATTCCGGACTTCGGCGGGACCGCCAGTGATTGACATACACATACAGGGAATTTCCGCTGACAGACACGACAGCGGAAAGGATATCCCGCTGCCGGGGACCGACCCGGAGGTTTTCGCTGCGCAGAATCGGAAACCGGGAAAAAAGCGCGCAGGCAACCGGCCCGGATCCGGTTGATTGATCACGGCCAAACCGGTAGTACGGATACTGCCTGCCGTGCTCGGCCAGTAGTCGGTTCAGATCAGACAGGGCGGTTCGGGATTCCACCTCCTGAAGTCCGATCACATCCGCGTTCAAATCACCGATCACCCGCGAAAGGCGTCGCAGTTTTAGCGCATACATCGCTTCTGTCCAGTGATGGCCGCGGAAGTCCGGATATTCCGTGCCGCGTTTCGTTGTGTCAAACAGATTTTCCACATTGTAGGAGGCAACCGAAAAGACCCGGCCCGCATCAGCGCTGGCAACTTCTGCACACCATGCGGCTGTGGCTAAAATGAAAAAAAAGAGCGGACAAAGAGGGCTATTCTGTTTCACGTCCATCCCCGTATCCTGCCGGTCGGCCGCCGCTCCACATGAGCTTGGCTTTAAGCGCGTCAAAATACTGGTACTCCGGCAAAAAGATCATATGCACGGGATGTGCACCTTTTCGAATAAGGATCCGGTCCCCGTCCTGCACCGGGATCCCTTCCTGTCCGTCTAAGGTCACCATGATATCCGAGGAGCCTGCGGCCATGCGCAGTTCGATCCGCACCGCGTCCGGCAGCACCAGGGGCCGGTTGGAGAGCGTAAACGGACAGATGGGGGTTAAAACCATGGCAGACAAGCCCGGATGCACCATGGGGCCGCCGGCAGCCAGCGAATACGCGGTGGATCCGGTGGGGGTTGATACGATCAGCCCGTCTGCCCGAAATGTGGTCAAGTAGTCATCATTGATAAAGGCCTCGATATGGGCCAGCCGGGCCAGGTCCCGTTTGTTGATGACCACATCGTTCAGGGCTTCCCCGCGGACAATTTCGCCGTCCTGGTGCAGGATCTCAAGAGACAGCCGCATTCGTGTTTCCACCGCATAATGTCCGCACAGCACCGCTTCTGCCGTCTCCAGGAGCGCAGTTCCGGTGGACGCGGCCAGAAACCCCACATCACCGAATTTGACCCCGATGATGGGAATCGGCTGGTCACCGGCCCAGCGTGCTGCAATCAGAAAGGCGCCGTCTCCGCCCAGCACCATGATGCAGGCCAGATCAGGCGGTGCCTGATCTGGCCTGCTGCTCCCGGTCCCCTGAGTCCACGGTTTGTCGGTTTCCCGACGCACCACCTCGACATTCCGATCCTCAAACCACCTGACCAGCACGTCGGCAGATGCCAGTGCTTCCTGTGCCGGTTTAACCACGATACCAATTTTTTTCATTCGTTTGCGTCCTTATCACTAGCCACGATGAGGCTGCGGCAAAATTTTCACACGGTATTACCGAGGGTTTTACGATGCGCCTGCGCTGGATGCAAGGATTTAACGTCTTTCACCTTCGACCATGGGGTATGATCTGAATGCACAGCGTTTTACAGCGGGCTCTTTACGCAATTTAACTTGACGCTGCGGGCGTATCTAATTATAATTAAAATTTATATTTGTATTTATTTCAAATGCATCAATTATTTACAACGATCAAGGGGAGGGAATTGCTATCATGAAACGCATCATTCAATGGGTCACCGCCGCTGCGGCAGCCGTTGTTCTCGCAAGCGGTGTTGCCGGTGCGGCCGACACAATCAAAATCGGTGTAGCCGGGGCTCACAGCGGGGACCTGGCCTCTTACGGTCTGCCGAGCGTAAAGGCGGCTGAACTGGTTGTTGCTGACGCCAATGCTGCCGGTGGTGTCCTGGGCAAGCAAATTGAACTTATTATTGAAGATGACGTGTGCAAGCCTGAAATTGCCACCAGTACCGCGACCAAACTGCTCACCAACAAGGTGGAAGCGGTTATCGGCCATGTCTGCAGCGGCGCCACCAAGGCCGCCCTCGGCATCTACAATGGTGCGCGCCTGGTCTGTATTTCCCCGTCCGCAACCGCTCCGGATCTGACCCTTTCCGGTAACTACCCCAACTTTTTCCGTACCATCGCCCACGACAAGAAGCAGGCCCAGCTTCAGGTGGACTTTGTCATCAACACCCTTAAAGCTAAAAAAATCGCTGTCCTGCACGACAAAGGTGACTACGGCAAAGGCAACGCCACCTTGGCCAAAGAATTCATCGAAGCCAGCGGAAAAGCCAAAGTAGTGCTGTTTGAAGGGGTGACCACCGGTTCCGTCAACTACGGTCCCATTGTCCAGAAAGTCAAGCGTTCCAAGGCTGACGCCGTTATCTGGGGCGGCTATCACTCCGATGCATCCAAAATCGTCAAGCAGATGCGCAAGAAGCGGCTGAAATGCGCCTTTGTCGGCGCGGACGGCCTCAAGGACGAAACTTTTATCAAGGTTGCCGGAAAAGACGCGGAAGGCGTGTATGCTTCCGGTCCCATGGACTACTCCAAGAACCCACTGGCCATCAAGGCAAAAAAACAGCACATCGAAAAATACGGTGATGATCCCGGCGCTTTTTTCCTGGAAGCCTATGCGGCCTCCCTGGCCCTTTTAAATGCCATTGAAAAAGCCGGTTCCACTGACTACGATGCCATTGTCAAGGCACTGCGGAATGAATACGTGGACACCCCGCTGGGTAAAATCAGATTTGATGAAAAAGGCGATCCCATTGGCGTGGGGTTCACCCTGTATGTTGTAAAAGACGGCGATTTTGTCGAACTGAAGTAGACACGCCCGATTGAAAGAAGCTGAGTCGCGCGGGGGTCCGGGCAGAGGGTTGCCCGGCCCCCTGTTTTTTGGGCTTTGTCTTTCATGAGCACGCGCTTTCCGGTATACTTACCGCCGTGTTGTCAACCTAAGCCTGTTTTTTGTTGATATCCATGCTGCGGGTATACGTGTATCCCCGGAGATGGCGAAACACATCCTGTCTCCGGAGTCAAGAAGGTAAGGTTACGATGGACCTGGAATATTTTCTGGAGTTGTTCCTGGTGGGGCTGACCAAAGGGAGTATCTACGCCTTGATCGCCCTAGGCTACACCATGGTGTACGGGATTATCGAACTGATCAACTTTGCCCATGGTGAAATCTATATGATCGGCGCCTTCACGGCCCTGATCGTTGCCAGTGTGCTGACCATGCTGGGATTCCATTCCCTGGCCATTCTGGTCATGGCCGGCCTTACGGCGGTGATCTATGCCGCTGCCTACGGGTATACCATAGAGAAAGTGGCCTACAAGCCGCTGCGCGGGGCCCAGCGGCTCTCCCCCCTGATCAGCGCCATCGGGATGTCGATTTTTCTGCAAAACTATGTCCTGCTGGCCCAGACCGACAAGTTTCTCCCCTTTCCCGAGCTGATCCCCGAGTTTGATTTCTGGGAACCGTACAGCCATATCATCGGTTCTGCAGATCTGACCATCCTGATCTCAACTGTGATCATCATGATGCTCCTTACGTTTCTGATCAAGTTCACCAAGATCGGAAAAGCCATGCGGGCGACAGCCCAGGACCGGACCATGGCCATGCTGGTGGGGGTATCGGTGAACCGGATCATCTCTACCACTTTTATCATCGGCTCCCTGCTCGCGGCCGTCGGCGGGGTGCTGGTGGCCTCCCAGATGGGGCAGATCAACTTCTACATCGGCTTTATGGCCGGTATCAAAGCCTTTACAGCCGCGGTTCTTGGCGGTATCGGCAGCATTCCGGGCGCGGTGCTCGGCGGACTGGTGCTTGGGCTGACCGAAAGTTTTGCCACTGGATACGTGTCCAGTGATTACGAAGACGTGTTCGCCTTTGCCCTCCTGGTGCTGATTCTGATCTTCAGGCCAGAAGGTCTGATGGGACGGACCACGGCGCAGAAAGTCTGATCCGGCAGCCCCAAGGCGGCCTTTTCAGCGATGTGTGTTATTTTCAATGCAGCCGGCAGCCGGCTGCCCGACAGGACAACGATCAAATGAAGCTCACGGAAATAAGAAAATCCCTTCTCGTCTCCGTATGGTTCGTGTTTTTGACCTTCCCCATCCTGGTGATCAAGGTCAATACCATTGAGCACACCATCAACTGGCGCTGGAAAAACATGATCTGGGTCGCCGTCATCTCGTTTTTCGGCTCCTGGGTGTGGCGGTATTTCCAGACAAACAAGGAGGCCGGCGCCAGCATCGGAAACCGCCTCTTTGGCAACCGCCCCATGGCAGCGATCCGTTCGATTCTCGGCATGGAAACCACCACAAAAGACGGCGTGGTCCGTGAATCGAATCCCCGGATGCAGATCGCTCTGTATGGCTGTTTGCTGGCAGCCGGTTTAGCGCTCCCGTTTATTGATCAGTATCAGACCACCATCCTGACCACCGCCCTCATGTATGTGATCCTGGGCCTGGGCCTGAACATTGCCGTGGGCCTGGCCGGCCTGCTTCACCTGGGCTATGTGGCCTTTTACGCGGTGGGCGCCTATACCTATGCCCTTCTCAACATCCATTACGGCATCGGCTTCTGGACCGCCATTCCTATCGGCGGTTTTTTCGCTGCAATTTTTGGTATTGCCCTGGGTGTTCCGGTGCTCCGGCTCCGCGGGGACTATCTGGCCATTGTCACCCTCGGCTTCGGGGAGATCGTCCGCATTGTCCTGGAAAACTGGAACGCGTTCTCCTACGGCCCCAGCGGAATCGCCCAGATCCCCAAACCCGGGCTGTTTGGCATGGAACTGACCTCCCAGCAGGGGCTCACCTATATCTACTATTTGACCATTGGGCTGGCTGTTCTGGCCGTGTTTGCCACCTACCGGGTCCAGAACTCGCGGATCGGCCGGGCGCTCATGGCCATGCGGGAAGATGAGATCGCCTGCCAGGCCATGGGAATCGATATCACGCGCACCAAACTCACTGCCTTTTCCCTGAGTGCCACCTGGGCTGGCATTGCCGGTGTCTTTTTTGCCGCCAAAACCAGCTTTATCAACCCTCAGAGTTTCACCTTCATGGAGTCGGCCATCATCCTATCCATCGTGGTGCTCGGCGGGATGGGGTCGATTCTCGGCGTGATCATCGGTGCGCTGATCCTCATCCTCATGCCCGAGTATCTCCGGGAAGTGGGGAATTACCGGATGCTGATTTTCGGGGCATCCATGGTCATCATGATGGTGTTCCGGCCCAAGGGCATCATCGCCAATGTCCGTAAGATCTACCGCATTGACGCAGAAACAACAGGCAGATAAGACGATGGAACCCATACTTGACGTAAAAAAACTGACCATGGACTTCGGCGGCCTCCGGGCCCTCAACGGGGTGAACCTGCACATCGACCCAGGTGAAATCGTCGCGCTCATCGGTCCCAACGGGGCCGGAAAGACCACGTTTTTCAACTGTATCACCGGCATTTACACCCCCACAGACGGTGATGTCATCCTGCGTGCACCCGCCGATGCGGACGGCCATAAAATCAACGGTAAAAAGCCGAACAAGATCGCCGAAATGGGGATGACCCGCACCTTTCAGAACATCCGTCTTTTTCCCAATATGACGGTGCTCGAAAACGTCATGATCGGCCGCCACTGCCGCACCTCCGCCGGGATCGTCAGTGCGCTGCTCCGCCCGCCTGCATGCCGGGCTGAAGAAAAAGCGGTCGTAGACAGCGCCTACCGGCTGCTGAAAAAAGTGGAACTGGCGGATCTGGCCAATACCTTTGCGAGAAACCTTCCCTACGGGGCCCAGCGCCGGCTCGAGATTGCCCGGGCCATGGCCACGGATCCGTTTCTCCTTCTCCTGGACGAACCGGCAGCCGGCATGAACCCCCAGGAAACCCATGAACTCGATACCTTGATCCGAAAAATCCGCGATGAAGAAGCCATCACCATCCTGCTCATCGAGCATGACATGAAACTGGTCATGAACCTCTCGGAACGCATCTACGTAATGGATTACGGCAGTCGGATCGCCAGCGGCACACCGGAAGCGATCAAGAACAACCCGGCGGTCATCAAAGCCTATCTGGGAGAAGCGGTCGATGCTTAAACTGCAGCATGTCAACACCTACTACGGTAATATCCAGGCCCTGAAAGACGTTTCCATCGAGATCAAAGAAGGCGAGATCATTACCCTGATCGGCGCCAACGGAGCCGGTAAGACCACCACCCTCATGACCATCTCCGGGGTCATCCCCCCCCGTTCCGGGGAAGTGATCTTTGACGGCGAGCCCATTCACACCGTGGAAACGGAAAAAATCGTGGCCCGGGGGCTCTCCCATGTGCCTGAGGGGCGTCACATTTTCCCCCACCTCACGGTCATGGAAAACCTTGATATGGGTGCCTACCTGCGAAACGACAAGGCCGCCATCAAGCAGGATCTGGACTATGTGTTCCACCTGTTTCCCATCCTGGCAGAGCGAAAATCCCAGCCTGGCGGGACCCTTTCCGGCGGGGAACAGCAGATGTTGGCCATCTCCCGGGCCCTCATGGCACGGCCCCGGCTTTTGCTCCTGGACGAACCGTCCCTGGGGCTTGCCCCGCTGATTATCCGCCAGATTTTTGACATCATCACCCGGATCAACGCGGAAAACAACACCACCATCTTTCTTGTGGAACAAAACGCCAACCTGGCGCTCAAGGCCGCCCACCGGGGGTATGTGATGGAAAACGGACGAATCACACTGGCCGATACCGGGGAAAACCTGCTCAAAAACGATGCGGTAAGAAAAGCCTATCTGGGGATGTAGCACCGGATCCGGCATCACCTTGAATATGAAAAAGAATGGGGACCGCAGATGACCACGCGACCGCGCTGTCCCTGGCCGGGCAAAGACCCGGACTACATGGCCTATCATGACACCGAGTGGGGCGTTCCTGTGCGGGATGACCGCCATCTGTTTGAAATGCTCTGCTTAGAAGGTGCCCAGGCAGGGCTCAGCTGGATCACCATCCTGAAAAAGCGCCCGGCGTACCGAGCCCTTTTTTTCAATTTCGATCCCGAAGCCATGGCCCGCATGACACCGGCGCAGATTGCGGCGTGCCTTTCCAATCCCGGAATTGTCCGCAACCGCCTCAAGGTGAACGCCTTTGTCTCAAACGCCCGTGCCTGGCTGGATGTCATGGCATCCGGACGCCGGTTTTCCGATCTGATTTGGTCCTATGTGGACGGCCAGCCGGTCACCCACCATTTTCAGACTATAGCTGAGGTACCGGACCAGACCCCTGTGTCAAAACAGATGAGCAACGATCTTAAAAAACTGGGTTTTTGTTTTGTTGGTCCCACCATCTGCTATGCGTACATGCAGTCTGTGGGGCTGGTGAATGATCACTTGACCTGCTGTTTCCGGCATGCGGAACTCACCGCAGCCACAGCGTCCCCCGTTCCGGACAAAACATCACTTTATCAGGATTGATACCGCAGAGTTCAGGGGCGGCGGGATTTCAAACCCCAGACTTGGATTAAAAGACTGAATATCGGTTTATCTATAAACGTTGAAAAACCGCGAGCCTCCCGCCGTCCCTTGGAACGACTTAGAACTGTAGCCGACTAAAACACCATCACATGGTCACATTTATACTGTCCATCAACTTTAACTAATACCATTTCAGCAACAAACTCGCCTTTGGCTTTCTGATGATTAATCTCTGTAGATGCTTCCATGAGGTTATCCATGATTGGGTTTGCAATAGCCAAGATTTCCTCTTGTGACATTTCTTCGAAATTCATATTTCCCCTCTAAAGTTCTAACCGTTGGTTGTGCTTAAATTTGCTTTGTCGGTTAATCTGCTTCACGAATACGGCAGAGTACCGCCCCTTTGGCCACCGTTTCACCGGCGGGTGCGCAGATGGCGGTGATCGTGCCGCCAGCAGGGGCCCTCAGCAGGTTTTCCATTTTCATGGCCTCCAGGATGACCACACTTTCCCCTTTGCTCACCGTGTCACCCACGGCTTTCATATAACTGACCACCACACCCGGCAGTGGGGCAGACAAGACCCGGTCTGCGCCGGATGCCGGAAGACCCGGCGGCGGTGCGGGCCGCAGCGGAGACGGTTCAGACACCGTGGTTGTCCGGGGCGTTGAAACTGGCTCGGATAGCGGCGCATCCGCATCCACCGATTCCATACGGACAATCTCCGGGCCGGCCGGTCCTTCAGAGATCGTGACTTTGAACGTTTCACCGTCAATATTTACCCGAATCCGCCTTACGCCCGTCTCTTCAGCGCTGTTCTGGACGGCGGCCGCCTCAAACAACTCACCGGACTTGATCCGTGCGATCAAATCAAAATCCGCTTTTGCGGCTTCGAGGGTGCGCGGTTTGCGGGCCGGAGCCGGGTCTTCCTTTCCGGTTTTCCATTTGATAAACCGTTTTCCGGTCACCGGAAACAGGGCGCAGGTGAGAATGTCTTCCGGATCTGTGGACAGCTCCCGGATGTCTGTGGCAGCGGCCGGCAACCCCGGCGGGAGCGCCGATGCGGGACGGCCGGTCATGGGAGCTTCGCCCCGGGCATATCCTTTGAGCGCTTTTTCACGCACTGCCGGATCCACGGGCACCGGTGTCCGGCCGTACAGCCCATAGCAGAGATCCTTCATCTGGGCCGTCATCATCCGGTACCGCTCCTGTTCATCATCGAACAGCACATTGTTCACGGTCTGCACGGCCACGATCTGGCGCATGGGGGTGACCATGGGCACCTGGCCCAGATCCTTCCGGACCCGGGGGAGTTCCTTGTACACCGCATCCAGCCGGTCCAGCGCATTCATTTCCCGGAGCTGCTGGATCAGGTTGGGGAGCAGGCTGCCGGAGGTCTGGTGCAGCAGAACCTGGGTATCCAGGATAGAGATTCCGGTTTCATTGAGATCATGATGATATTTGGGGAGAATCTCCTTTTCCAGCAGCTCGTTGATCCGGCTGAGGGCGTGCAGATCCAGTCCCGTATCCCGGCTGGTTCCCAAAAGACTCATGATCAGCGGCTCGGCTGCGGGATGTGAGGTCCGGCAGGCAAAGGGCGACAAACAGGTATCGATCACATCCACGCCCGCCTCAACGGCTTTCAGATGTGTCATGGGCCCCATGCCCGAGGTAAAGTGGGTATGCAGGTGCACGGGCAGTTTCACCACCTGTTTGATTTCCCGGATGATCTCAAAAGCGTCATAAGGCGACAACAGACCGGCCATATCCTTGAGGCTAATACTCGATGCGCCCATCCCGGCCAGTTCCCGGGCCTTGTCCGTATAATACCGGAGGGTGTAGGGAGGCCCGCCCAGACGGGGTTCGGTCAGTGCAAATCCAATACATCCCTGAAAATGCCCGCCGCTGGCCTGGATGGCCGGTGCCACGGTCTCGAAATTACGAAAATCGTTCAGGGCGTCAAAGGTCCGAAACACGTCTACGCCTTCGCCGGCAGCGCGTTTCACGAACTCGACCGCCACATCATCGGCATACTGCCGGTTACCCACCAGATTCTGACCGCGGAGCAGCATGGCCAGCGGTGTATTCCGGGCCCGTTTTTTCAATTCCCGGAGCCGAGCCCAGGGATCTTCGCCCAGCTGGCGATGCATGACCTCAAAGGAGGCCCCGCCCCAGACTTCAAGGGCCCAGAAACCGATGGTGTCCATGGCTTCGACCAGCGGGATCAGATCTGCGGTCCGCATGCGTGACGAAAACAAGCATTGCTGACCATCCCGAAGGGACACATCGGTGAGCCTGAGCGGGTGTTTGGCTGCCGGGCGATCTGCCTTGTATTTCAACGGCGTTCGTTTGAGCTGGTGATGGGGGGGCATCCGCGTGTTCTTTCCTGAAAAGCGTATCATGGCATTACCGTATCTGCCGGGAACCGGCGTGAAAGGTCTTCCACTGCATGAGACGTCGATAGACCATCTGGCCTTGCCGCCCGGCTAAGGCCCAGGGCCGGGGCCCGGCCGTCAGGTTTTCTGGCGGCACAGCCGCAATCGGTCTCCTTACCGGCATGTCCGTTGTCACCGCCGGTGCCTCGGGGTATGCGTTCAGATACGCGGTCACGGCCGCCAGCACGGCCGCTGTTTTTTTTTCGTCAATGGGCTTATTCATGTGAAGGTATCCTGCAAGATGTCGTTTTCAGAAGCCGCTGAACGAGAGATTCTGTCACGCGAGGAACGAGCTTCGGATGAAACGTTTTGTTTGGAATTTATCCCGGGTATTTCGAATACTATTTTACCATCTTTCCAATATGGCACTTTGCAATTGTGTATTTGAGCGTCTTTAATGGCTAGTAATGCAGCTCTTTTCAATGCTTGAAGCCCCAATAATGAATAGCTATGATGTTTTTTCATAATTCATCCTTCCGCCCCATCCACGATTACAGGAATGTTTCCTGAATTATCAAAAACCGTCCACACATCTGCTAAGTGCTTATATATCTGCTGAAAATTATACCAACTTTTTTCATATCTCCGGCGAATGACATTCTCGGGAATATTGTGTCCTCCTTTAGAGGCCCTAAGCTTTACACGTTTAATGGCTAATTCAACTGACTGCAATTTTAAATAGTAGACAATAATGAAATAGCCCGATGATTTCCAATTATTCATTTTGTTCAAATAATCCAAACCACTGAATGTCGTTTCAACTGCAAAGGATTCACCTTTTGAAGTGACCTCATTCATTTGTTGGATCATTAACTTACCCGCTTTAAGTGCGACCTTTTCAGGCTGAAACGGTGAAAGACCTTTTGCAATTAAGTCAGCATTAATAAAATTCAGACACGCCCCTTCAATGGGAAGAAACTCATTTGCAAAAGTTGTTTTCCCTGCACCATTCGGGCCGGCTATTATGTAACATTTCTTATGCATGGATCATGCTTTATATGAAGCGATTCGTTTCTTTCCTGATCCTGAAAGTCGGATAATACGTACACCATAACGGCTAAAAATGTTTCTTACTCATTGAAAATTAATGTTTTTTTATATTTTTGGAATGTGTGCGTATTGATATTTCAACAAGAAACAAAAATTATAAGTCTTAAAGTGTACGCTTTATCCGATTTTCAGGTTCCTGATAGACAGTCTCGTAAAAAGCTAAAAATGGCAAAACCGCTATTTACATTTTCAGTATGTTAGCTCTGAGAAAACAGTAGAATCAGACTTTTTACGACTACATCATGATTTGTTGTGGGCAAACTGCTGTGAAAGACCAGGTCTGCCCGTTGTCGTTACTCGTTTTTTCCCCGAACAGAGCAGATATACCCTGGCGAAATCGTTACAACGGTATATTCCCATGCTTCTTGGGCGGTCTGTCTTCCCGCTTTCCCCGGAGTACGTCCAGGGCATCCAGAAGGCGGCGGCGCGTTTCGGCGGGCTGGATGATATCATCGATATACCCGCGCCGGGCCGCATAATCGGGATTGGAAAACAACGCCTCATATTCCCGGATCTTTTCTGCTCGCATCGCTTCCGGATCATCCGCGGCCTGAATCGCTTTCCGGTGAATGATGTTGGCAGCCCCGTCCGCGCCCATCACCGCAATCTGCGCACTGGGCCAGGCAAAGGCCATGTCCGCGCCCAGATGGCGGGAAGACATGGCAATATAGGCCCCTCCGTAGGCTTTCCGGGTAATCAGCAGCAGCTTGGGAACCGTGGCTTCGGCGTAACTCCAGAGCAGTTTTGCGCCATGCCGGATAATCCCGCCCCACTCCTGTTCTTTCCCCGGCAGATATCCGGGCACGTCTGTGATGGTGAGCAGCGGAAGATTGAACGCATCGCAGAACCGGATAAACCGGGCTGCCTTGTCCGAGGCGTCGATATCCAGGCATCCGGCCAGACAGACGGGCTGATTGGCAATAATCCCCACCGGTGCCCCCCCGATCCGGGCAAAGGCCGTGATCAGGTTTTTCGCAAAACCGGCATGGGGGGCAAACACGCTTCCCGGGTCCACAATCCCGTCGATCACCGCCTGCATGTCATAGGACTGGTTTGGATGCGCCGGGATCAGGGTATCGAGCAGGCCAGGGTCTGCCGGCGGCAGCACGGCTTCCGGCGGCAGACACGGCGGATCTTCCATGTTGTTTGACGGCAGATAGGACAGGAGGGTGCGAATGGCGGCCAGGGTTTCTGCGTCCGTATCATATGCGAAATGGGCGACCCCGCTTTTTTCGTTGTGTGTGTCTGCACCGCCCAGGGCTTCGAAACCAATTTCCTCGCCTGTGACCGAGCGGATCACATCCGGTCCGGTGATGAACATGTGGCTGGTTTTCCGCACCATGAAGACCCAGTCGGTCATGGCCGGCGAATAGACCGCCCCGCCGGCGGTCGGACCCATGATGGCGGAAATCTGCGGAATTACCCCGGAGGCCCCGGCGTTGCGGAAAAAAATCTCCCCGAAACCGGCCAGGGCATCCACCCCTTCCTGAATCCGAGCACCGCCCGAATCGTTAAGTCCCACAACCGGTGCACCGGCTTTCATGGCAAGGTCGAGCACCTTGCAGATTTTTTTTGCGTGCATCTCGCCCAGGCTGCCGCCCCGGCTGGTGAAATCCTGGGCATAGGCAAACACCGGACGGCCGTCCACACGGCCATGCCCGGTGATGACCCCGTCTCCGGGGATGTCAATGTCCGGCATGTCAAAGTTGCTGCACCGGTGGCGGACAAACAGGTCTGTTTCCTGGAAGGTTCCCGGATCAAACAGCACATCCAGTCGTTCCCGGGCGGTGAGCCGTCCCTTTTCCCGGTGCCGGGTCATGGCTGATTCACCGCCCATCCGCCGAATGGCCGCTTTCCGTTCAGCAAGCGCCTTGATCTCATCTGATGTCGTCATGCTGTTAGACGCTCCTTACGACCGTTTATTTGAATTTTTTCAGGGCCCGTTCAAAACCGGGCAGGGCGTTTTCAATGGTGGCGTCATCCACACAGTAAGACAGGCGGAAATGCCCCGGACCGCCGAAACCGCTGCCTGGAACCGCCAGCACCAGCTCTTCCTGAAGGGCCTGGACAAATTTCACGTCATCTGCAATGGGGGCCCTGGGAAACAGGTAAAACGCGCCCATGGGGGGAGTGAATTCATATCCGGCAGCGGCTAGGCCGTCGCAGAGCAGTTTGCGTTTGCGGGCATATTCGCTGATATCGACGGTTTCACCCTGGATATGGGCAATGACCCGCTGCATGAGGCCGGGTGCGTTCACAAATCCCAGAATCCGGTTGGCCAGTCCCATGCCGGCCAGAAGTCTGGCTTTATGCGGTGTTTCCGGATGAACGGCCAGGTAACCGATCCGCTCACCGGGGATGGAGATATCCTTTGAATAGGAAGTGGCGATGATGGCATTTTGATATGCCTTGAAAATACTCGGCACCACGGCACCGTCATAGACGATTTTCCGGTACGGTTCATCGGAGATCAGGTAGAGAGTGCGCCCGAATGCGGCCGATTTCTCATCCAGCAGGTTTCCCAGGGCAGCCAGGGCTGCTTCGGAATAGATCTGGCCGGTGGGGTTGTTGGGGGTATTGATGAGCACGGCCTTGGTCTTTTCCGTGATCGCGGCTGCTATGGCATCAAGATCCAGCTGGAAATCAGGATCGGTGGGAACTTTCTTCAGAACCCCGCCATGATTGTCTGCATAAAAATCGTATTCCGCAAAATAGGGCGCAGGCGACAATACTTCGTCACCTGGATCCAGGATCGCCTTCAGGGTCACGTTCATGGCCCCGGCCGCACCGCAGGTCATGATGATATCATCCCCGGAAACCGGCATGCCCTGCTCGTCCGAGACATAGGCGGCAACCGCTTCCCGCACGTGGGGATAGCCGGTGTTCGGCATATAGGAAAAGGTGCCGGGTCCTTTTTTTGCACATTCTTCGGCCATGGCGGCATCAAAGCTTGCCGGCGGTGTCATGGTGGGATTTCCCAGGCTGAAATCAAAAACCTTGTCTGCGCCATGTTGGGCTTTCAGGCGGGCCCCTTCTTCAAACATTTTCCGAATCCAGGATGATTTTTCGATAAACGCGTCGATCTTGGCAGCAATGGTCATGGGTCCTCCGAAACGTATGGCCCGCCGGCAGGCAGGCGGTTTGTCTGTATGAACGTTAATATCCGCTTCTTGTATGGATCATTTTCCACCTTAGTATGGTGCCGCAGGCTTTGCAAGGCCGGAATCAGAATCCGCCGTGCGATCACTATCGAATTTCCATGCCCCCACCCATATTGATCCTGATAAAACGGCCTGAACGGTCAGTGACGCCCGCTGTTCCAATCCGCATAAAACCGGTCCCGGTAGACCTCAAACGTATCGGTACAGATCGCTTCCCTGATCTCTGCCATCAGCCGGCAGTAGAAGGCGATATTATGGATGGACAGCAAGCGGTAGACCAGCAGTTCCCGGTTTTTGTAGAGATGCCGCAGATAGGCCCGGGAATAGTTTCTGCAAGCCAGGCAGTCGCAGGTCGGATCAATGGGATCCGGATCCATCCGGTGCACGGCGTTACTGATATTGATCGTTCCCTGGCGGGTAAAGAGCTGGCCGTTTCGCGCATTCCGCGTGGGCATGACACAATCGAACATATCCGCGCCCATGGAAACCAGTTCCATCAGATCCTCCGGCGTTCCCACCCCCATGATATACTTGGGTTTTTCTTTGGGCAGCAAGGGCAGGGTATGGTCGGCCATCGCCAGCATCATGTCTTTGGGTTCGCCCACACTGAGGCCGCCGATGGCAAACCCGGGGAAATCGATTTCAGACAGTTCTGCGGCCGATGCCGTGCGGTAGTCTTTGAACATGCCGCCCTGCACGATCCCGAACAGATTGTTGTCTGTTTTTCCGGTTGCCTGCCATGCGTCATAGCACCGTTTTGCCCACCGTGTGGTCAACTGATACGCTGCCTTTACCGCCGGTGCTTCCGACGGATACTGGATGCAGTGATCCAGACACATCATGATGTCCGACCCGATCACCGTCTGCACTGTCACGGCCTTTTCCGGGGAAAAAAAATGTCTGGATCCGTCAATATGAGACTGAAAAGAAACGCCTTCCTCGGTCATTTTCGCCAGCCGGGCCAGGGAAAAGAACTGAAAACCGCCGCTGTCCGTGAGCAGGGGGCGGTCCCAGTTCATGAAAGGGTGGAGCCCGCCCAGGGCTTCCAGTACCTCGGTACCGGGACGTAAGTATAAATGATAGGTATTCCCTAGGATGATCTGGGCACCGGCGATTTTCAGGTCTTCGACAGATAGGGCTTTTACCGTTCCCAGGGTGCCCACCGGCATAAAAACGGGGGTCTTGATCACCCCCCGGGAGGTATGCATACGGCCGGCCCGGGCCCGGGTCCGGCTTGAAACAGCGACGGGTTCGTATCTGAGCATCTCTTTTCCCTCAACACTGACAAGGCAACACGGAGAACCGCAACACGCTAACCGCTCCCCTGACGCACCACTGATCGTTGAAAACAAACAACGGGTTTCTCGATCACGCGAGCAGCATGGCATCCCCGTAACTGTAAAACCGGTACCCGGTATCGATGGCTTCCTGATACGCCGACAAAACGCGCTCCCTGCCCGCAAAAGCGGCGATGAGCATGATCAGGGTGGATCCGGGCAGGTGAAAATTGGTGATAATGGCATCCACCACGGAAAAGTCGTATCCGGGATAGATAAACAGATCACACACCCCGGTGCCGGCGGCAACGCGGCCCGTCTCCCGCGCCACATATTCCAGGGTCCGGACACTGGTGGTGCCCACGGCCACAATGCGGCGGCCCTGGGCGCGGGCGGTTTCGATGGTGTGGGCGGAGGCTTCCGGAACCGTATAGGTCTCGCCATGCATTTCATGGTCCCGGATATCTGCCACCTGTACGGGCACAAAGGTGCCGTATCCCACATGCAGGGTGATCGGCGCCACCGCGATGCCCTTGTCTGCCAGCCGGGAAAAGAGTTCTGGCGTAAAATGGAGTCCTGCCGTGGGTGCTGCCACCGCACCCGGATGGGCTGCGTAAACGGTCTGATACCGCGCCCGGTCCGACGCACTGTCCTGCCGCCGGATATACGGGGGCAGGGGCATATGTCCGGATCGGTCCAGCCAGTCATCAAAATCCGTTTCCGGAAAAAAACGGACCCGGGCTTGTTTCTCCTTGTGCGCGATCACCTCTGCCGTACACCCGCCGTCAAGAGCGATCCGGGTTCCCGGCCTGGGGCGTTTGGAGGCCCGCATCATGCAGTCGCACTCAAAGGGCTGGCCCGCATCCAGATACCGTTTCCCTTCGGCATAGTCGATAATCAGCATCTCAACAGCCCCGCCAGTGGGCTTTCTCCCAAACAATCGGGCCGGGATCACGCGGGTCGTGTTCACCACCAGCACATCCGACGGATCCAGCAAATCCGGCAGATCGGCAAACCGGTGATGGGTCACGCCGCCGCCAGTCCGACTCAGGCGCATCAGTCTCGACTGCTGGCGATCTGCTGAAGGTGACTGGGCAATGCGGTCCTCAGGCAGGGTAAACGCATAATCCGCAAGTTGGTACATGGTCAGCTGCGTCCCCAGTAGACAAGACCCAGACCGAGGAACATCAGGATAAACCCCAGGCGGCGAAGACGCGCATCTGGCACGTCAAGAATCTGCTGGAGCCAGACCTTCATTTTTTCAGGAAAGACAAAATAGGGAACCCCCTCCACGATCATCACCATGCCCATCACACACAAAAAAAATTCCATGAGCTATCCTTTTCCCCACCCCGGGTGTTCATTGCGTAAAAAAGCGTTCCATCATAAATGCGGCGGCGATTCTTGTCAAAAAGAATCCGCGTGGTTAGCGGCATCCAGCGGTCGGGGAAACGATCCGGTCTGACGTATTTATCTTGACTTACGGGGCAATCTGGTCCAGATAATACGCCCAGACAATACGCGTTGACCGGTTAAACCCAACCTGTTGAAAGAACCGTACCCGCCTGATGCTGCCGGGGGAAAGACGATCATGGATTTTGAAGCTGTCATCGGCCTGGAAGTTCACGTTCAGCTGAACACCCAGACAAAAATATTCTGCGGATGTTCCACTGCATTCGGTGCCCCGCCCAACACCCATACCTGCCCTGTCTGCCTGGGCATGCCCGGTGTCTTGCCCGTTCTCAACCGGGCGGTTGTGGAAAAAGCCATCCGCACCGGCCTGGCCACCAACTGCACCATCAACACCGAAAGCCGGTGGGACCGGAAAAATTATTTTTATCCGGACCTTCCCAAGGGATACCAGATCAGCCAGTATGAAAAACCCATCTGTGAACACGGACATCTGGATATCACCCTGGGCGACGGCAGCGAAAAACGAATCGGCATCACCCGGATTCACATGGAAGAGGATGCCGGCAAATCCGCCCATGATCCGGTGCGTCCGGTGAGCCGGGTCGACCTGAACCGGACCGGCGTGCCGCTGGTCGAGATTGTCAGTGAACCGGACATGCGGACCCCGGAAGAAGCCGGTGCGTACTTGAGAAAACTCCATGCTATCGTAAAAGCCATCGGCGTCTGCGACGGCAACATGGAAGAGGGTAGTTTCCGGTGCGACGCCAACGTGTCTATCCGCCCCAGGGGCCAGGACGCCTTTGGCACCCGTGCGGAACTGAAAAATTTAAACTCCTTTAAGTTCATCGAAAAAGCCATCCAGTATGAAATCAACCGCCAGGTCGCTCTGGTGGAAAACGGAGAAACCGTGGTTCAGGAGACCCGCTTGTGGGATACGGCAAAAAACAAGACCTTTTCCATGCGCGGTAAAGAAGAAGCCCATGATTACCGGTATTTCCCGGACCCGGATCTGCTTCCCCTAGTCATTGAGGATGCCTGGATCGCGCACGTGAAAAACGAGATGCCCGAACTCCCCGAAGACCGGAAAAAAAGGTTCATGGCCGATTTTGAGCTGTCCGGCGCAGACGCCGACGTCCTTACCGGTTCCATGGAACTGGCCGCTTATTATGAAGCCTGCCTCGCGGTTCACAACAGCCCCAAGCCAATGGCCAACTGGGTGATGGGGAACCTTCTGGGCTATCTGAACGCGCACAACCTGACCATCGAAACCTCACCTGTATCACCGGCGCATATGGCCGAACTGGTCGCGCTCCTGGATACAGACGTGATCAGCGGCAATATTGCCAAAACCGTGTTTGAAGCCATGACCGAAACCGGAGACACCCCCAAAGCCATCGTTGAAAAACGGGGACTGACCCAGGTGACCGATACATCCGAGCTGGCGTCGGTGCTGGATGCCATCCTCGCGCGCTGCCCGGACGAAGTGGCCGCGTACAAAGGCGGGAAGACCAAGCTGATGAGTTTTTTCATGGGCCAGGTCATGAAAGAAACCAACGGTAAAGCAAACCCGAAAGTGGTCACCGATTTGCTCAAGAAGAAGTTGAGTTGAGAAAAACGCATTACGCCATCGTATTGATTTTTTCTCTGCCGGATTTGCGCATCTGCTGTGATCCGGCAGCGTTGCATACATATCATCATCCTGGTATTCAGCCTGTTCAACCGGCTTCATTTATCTGTTTTTTTATTGATCGTATTTATTGACAACATCACATTTTAAATGCTATATGGAGACTAATTTTATTTCTATTTACAGGAATAATCTTGCGAAATTATTAGGCACACGTAAATCATTATCACCGTCGCAGCGGGCTTAGGCTACCCGCACTGCGGCAACACGAGGAGAGAAAAATGAAAAAGTTATGGGTAATTGCCGTCGTCCTTCTGATGGCCGGTTCCGCGTATGCGGAAGAACGTCTGAATCTGAGCGGATCTTATCGCGTACGTGCATGGTCCTGGGATAATTTCAGTGACCTTGACAGCGACAACGATGGTGACGAAAATCAGTACTGGGATCAGCGGTTCCGTCTGGGCGCAAAACTGACCGTGGCTGAAGGCATCACCGCTAACCTGCGGTTCGACTTTGCAGAAGCAAAATGGGGCGCTGAATTCTCTGAAGGCTGGGCAAATCCGACAGAAGCTAAAGAAATCCAGGTAGACCGTACTTACATCAAGCTGGACAAGGAAATGTACGCGCTGTCCATTGGTCAGCAGTGGATGGGCTGGGGTGAAATGATCGCAATTGACGACCAGGTAACCGGTATCATCGCTACCATCAAGACTCCGGTTAACATCACCCTGGCATATGCCAAACTGGACGAAGGCGCCGGCCTTGCAGACGGCGCTGCCGATGTAAACGAAGATCGTGATTTCTACGGTGTTAACGCTGAAATGATGATGGACGAAATGTCTGCCGGCGGTTTTGTGGGTATGATCACCGACGGTACGCCCGCTGAAGCAGAGCCGATGGTTGTCGGTCTGTATGCCAAGGCAGCGCTGGCCGGTCTGAATGTCACCGGCGAACTGGACTATTTCATGGGCGAAAATGCCGCGACCGATTACGTCGGGACTCAGCTCTACCTGGATGCTAAGATGGATATGGAGCCTGCAATGGTTGGCGCTTCCCTGTTCTATGCAATGGGCACCGACGATTCTGACGAAACCCAGATTACGGCTGTAATGGATGCCTCCGGCGATTTTGTTCCTATGGACATTGGTGCCGGTGCATTCTGGACATTGATTGATCCCTTGGGCGCCGCTCTGGGTGGAGACGTTTTCGAGCTGACGGACAACTCTGGTTCTATGGGCCTGAACGTTTACAGCAGCTGTGCGTTTGCTGAGCGGTTCAAAGTATCCGGTAACCTGGGTTACCTGACCCCGGCCGAAGATGACGTAACAGATCTTGACAATGTCATGATCGTAAACGTTGGCGTTGAATATGCAATGGCCACCAACACGAAACTGGCAGCTGCCTACAACTACACCATGGTGGATGGCGACGGCGCCTATGATGATGCAGATGCCGCATCTGTTCTGGGAGCTATGCTGCAGCTGAGCTTCTAAATCTGAAATACAGTACGCTGCCGTTGTCTGCGCTGACACAACAGACAACGGTACTTCGCAAGCCCTGGCAATGGAAATAGAACCTGAGTCCCGCAGGGTCGTGTTATGAGAATAACGGCCTTGCGGGATTTTTTTTCGTACCCCTGTTTTTATAAGGAGGCCTGAACCCCATGAACCATTTTCCAGCATTCCAGGCAGCCCCCCGGATCAAACGAGCGGTTTTTCGGCTGGTCCTGATCACGGCCGCACTGATAATTCCCGTGCGGATGTGCATCCCCGCAACTGCGGACACCCGGCCAACCCTGCTGTTGGTCCCGTTTACCATCCTGTCTGAAGGGGATTCCGGCTTTCTTGAAACCGCAGTCAACCGCATGTTAACCTCCCGGCTCGCCACAGCCTATCAGCTGCTGGCAGCAGATGCAGCCCCCCTCACAACCAAAGCTGCTGCCCGGAGGGCAGGCACAAGCCATCAGGCAGACTGGGTGCTGTTTGGAACCGTTACTGTCATCGACGCGCAGGTCAGCACAGACGCCACACTGCTCCCCCTTCCGGATGGAGATCCTGTGCATTTCAGCAGAACCGGGGAAAAGAAATCAAGTGTCATCCCTCATATCGACGCGCTTGCAACGGTTGTCATTGAGGCCAAAAACAGCCGGCTGGCTGCCGTTCCGGAACAGGGGACACAGGCACCTGTCAAGCCGCTATCCACTCCAGGGCCTGCTGCTGACCACAGGCCTGCATCCGTTTCCGGCGCGGTGCCCGCACCGGCAGCTGTCACACGCGAATGGAAAAGCCGCCCTCTGAAAGAAGCGGTTCACGCCCTGGGCACTGGAGACTTCACAGGAGACGCGAAGACCGACCTCATCACCGGCAGCAATCACACGCTAACCGGATACACCGTTGATCAGGAACAGCTGGTCAAGCTGTTTTCGTACACGGAAAAAAATGCCCGCGCCCTGATCAGCTGCGGCATACTGGATGCGGATGCCGACGGTACCCCGGAGATTTATGCCGCCTGGATTACCCGGCGTAACCGTATCCGCAGTGCGGTATTCCACTTTTCCAGGGATAACAAGTCGCTCACCCCGGTCAAAGAGAAGCTGCCCTGGCTCTTCCGGATCACCACCGGTCCGGATGGCAGCCCCCTGCTTGCCGGACAAAAACAGGACAAACTGTCCGGCGCACTCAGCCCTGACATTTACCGTCTATTCTGGGAAAACGGAAACCTGAACGCCGCCCCCATGGATCTGCCGGACACCCTCCAGGTCACCTCGTTTACCTTCGGACCGGTAAACCGCACACAGGAAACGGGTATTCTTGGCCTGGTTGCCGGTCAGCGTCTTACCGCATACGCAGCAGACGGTACAAAAATCTGGGCAAACGGAGACCGATTCGGCGGCACCCCCCTGTATCTCACCCATCCGGATCCCACAGAACCGAATGAAGAAAGGCATGTCTACCTCCGGCAACGTGTTGTTGCGGGGGATCTTAACGCAGACCATATTCCGGACATTCTCGTGGCGCAAAATACAGATATGGCCGGCGGCTTTCTTGCCAGACTGAAACATTTCAAAGACGGCCGCGCCACCGTTCTTTCCTGGACGCCTGCCGGACTCACCCCCATCTGGTCTTCGGTTACGTTTTCCGGTTATGTCAGCGACGTCGCCATCGGCGATCTGGATAATGACCGGAAACCGGAGATCATCATGGCGGTGGTTTCCGGCACCGGTATCCTCGGAAAAGACAAAGAGACAAGCCTCTATCGTTACACACTCAATTAGAGACCCCTGCAGGAGCCCTTTCCGGCTCCTGCCGAAACCCATCATTTCCAGCCAGTTACCCAGGCATTCCACCCGCGTCGATCCGAATTCATTTTTCTCTTTTTTTGTATTTGACATCTATAGACTATTCCTATATGGTCTGTTCTTTTTGATTTCATATAACGCCACTTCAGGGGGGGAGTGAGAGTGATCGCCCTGAGCGATATTTTGCATAAGGTGTACCCTATTTTTTAAGCTCATATCGATTCGCTTTACGCTGTGCCAACGGGAAAAAGGAGACAAGGGATGAACGATTTTCTGCAAAGCCTTCGCAACAACAAGGAAAAGCAGCAGCATTACAATCAACGCGGCAACAACCGACGCGATATTAACGCCCAGTACAACGGCAACCCAAACAACCACCACTATGATCGCCGAAACGGCAATGACAAGCGCCCCCACCATAACCATAAGCCGTACAACAACAACCACAATGCACATCAACATAACATGGGAGACGTGAATGCCGACCTGATGAACGATATCAAGGCATTGCTTGAAGAAGTCACCCTGAACCAGAAACGCCTGATCACTGTAGCGGAAATGCGTGCCTTGTCCGAAGAGCGCAAGGCAGAGGCCATTGAAGGCCTTGCGGAATGGGCCAAGCAGATGATGCGGATGCTGACGGAAAAAGCCAACGCTCCGGCAGCCCCGGTGGAAGCTGCAGACAGCCGCACCCATTTTGTCAATCATCCCTCGTTCCAGGGAGCCAGCGCCATTACCGACGGCGATTCCGAACGCGAAAAGATCATGCGGATCATCCATGAGATGCGGAGCGAAGGCGCCACCTATGATCAGATTGCCGAAACCCTGACCGAAAAGGGGTTTGCCACTTTTTCCGGTCGGGGTCAATGGCATGCCCAGACAATCCACCGGCTGTGCCAGAAGTTGAAATAAAGAAAAGGCCGCCGGCAATTTCTGCTGACGGCCTTTTCTTTATTTTTTAACTTGAGGGTGCAGGGGGATCCTCCCCCTGCCCGCCGGAGGCAAGGGGGGTCAGGTCTTTGAAAGGTTCTGAAGATACGCGTCCCACTCCATGGGAAGGCGTTCGCGTTTTTTCGTATTGCAGGTTTTGCAGCAGGGCATGAGGTTTCCTTTGGTCGAACGGCCGCCGCGAGCGATGGGAACGATATGATCCATGGTCAGTTCCGCCGGCGGGACAGTTGCCCCGCAATATCCGCACAATCCTTTATCGCACTTCCGTTTCCACCATTGTGATTTGCGGAGTTCACGGGCTTTTGCCCGTTCGCGCTTCAGATCCGCCGCATCAGGGAAATCGTCCCATCCGTTCATCAGTAGCCAAACTCCTGAAGCACGCGCAGGTCGCTGCTCCATTTTTTCTGAACACGAACAAAAAGTTTCAGATAAACCCGATCCTCGAGCAGGGATTCGATTTCCGCTCTGGCTTTTTCACCGATCTCCTTGAGTTTCTGGCCGCCCTTACCAATAATGATCCCTTTTTGGGATTTCCGTTCGACATGAATGGTGGCTTCAATATAGGTGCGCCGCTTTTCTTTTTCAAAGCTATCCACGACAACGGCAACCGCGTAGGGGATTTCATCTCCGGTGGCGCGAAAAATTTTTTCGCGCACGAGTTCGGCGACCAGAAACCGCATGGGCAGATCGGTCAGCATGTCTTCGGGATAAAAAGGCGGCCCCAGGGGCAGCTGCCGTTCCATGGCATCCAGCAGCAGATCAATCTGGGTACCCTTCTTTGCTGAAATCGGTACGATATCTTCAAATGCGTATCGATCTTTCCACCCCTGAATCAGGGGAAGCAGGGCGGCCTTATCCAGCAGATCAATTTTATTGAGTGCCAGGACCGCCGGTTTTCCCAGCCCAGAAAGTTTCTCGATCATCAGGTTTTCAGCGCGTTTGTCAGGAGAGGCCGCATCGATCATCACCAGGACAAGATCTGTATCGCCCATGGCCGAGACCGCGCCATCCACCATACGAAAATTGAGCGGTTTATCGGATCGGTGGATACCCGGTGTATCAAAAAAAACCATCTGTGAGCCGGCACGGTGTACCACGCCGAGAATCCGATTCCGTGTGGTCTGGGGTTTGCTGGAGGTGATGGCGATTTTTTGCCCAAGCATCCGGTTTAACAATGTGGACTTTCCGGCGTTAGGCGCACCGACAATGGCAATGTATCCAGACCTGAAATCATCGGAAACCGTTTCGTCATGCATCATCATCACAGACACCTTCCGCTTCGGGTAAGGAATTCACCAGGGGGGCAATCGCCTGCCACAGCGCCTCTTTTCCCTGTCGGGATTTGGCTGAAAAGCGTATCAGCGACTGGGGCTCACAGCCGAGTATACCGGCGATTTTCTTTTGGCGGTCCTGCTGCCGCGCCTTTGAAAACTTATCTGCCTTGGTCAATACTTTCAGGGTGGGCAGCTGCCGTGCCGCAAACCAGTTTAACAGATCAAATTCTGCTTCCCGCGGCTCCCGCCGGATATCCATGAGAAAGACGATCCCTGTCAGGGTTTCCCGGCCGTCCAGGTATGCCTGGACCATGGGCTGCCAGGCTCGCTTCACGGACCTGGGCACCTTTGCATACCCGTAACCGGGCAGGTCAACCAGATAAAACGCCGCATTGATATCAAAAAAATTGATCAGCTGGGTGCGGCCCGGGGTGTTGCTGGTCTTGACCAGGCTGCGCCGGTTGACCAGGGTGTTGATCAGCGAGGATTTCCCCACATTCGAGCGCCCCACAAACCCGATTTCCGGATAGATTGAAGGCGGATACTGGCTGGGTTTTACCGCGCTTTTCACAAAGCTTGCCGACCGGATGATCATGTCATTGGATCCTTCTCACAATCGCTGGCAGAAAGACAGAAACCATAGACGGGTTTTGTCAAGGTTCCTGACGCTTGCAAACCCCGGGTATCAAATCACCTTGTTCAGCGGATACTCGATAATCCCTTCCGCGCCGACTTTGAGCAGCTGCGGAATCAGATCCCGAACCGTCCCTTCATCCACAACCGATTCAATGGACAGCCAGTCTGACTGGTACAGATTGGCAACGGTGGGCGCCTGGAGACTGGGCAGCATATTGACGATGGTGTCAACCTTTTCTTTGGGCACGTTCATTTTCAGCCCCACCATTTTTTCCGCCACCAGGGCGCCTTTGAGCAGCAGGGCAATCTGCTCGATTTTTTCACGTTTTTCCGGATCTTCCCAGGCTGTTTTATTGGCGATGAGCTGGGTATTGGTCTGCATCAGCTCGTGAATGATGCGAAGACCGTGGGCGTGGATGGTGGTTTCGGTTTCCGTGATCTCCACAATGGCGTCCGCGAGACCGGATACCACCTTGGCCTCGGTGGCGCCCCAGGAGAAGGCCACATTCACATCAATGCCGCGCTCGGCAAAATACCGCTGGGTAAACCCGACCAGCTCGGTGGAAATGGTTTTTCCCTGCAGGTCTTCCAGGGTTTTGACCGGCGAATCATAGGCCACGGCAAGCACCCAGCGGGCCGGGTTGGTCGACACCTTGGAGTAGACAAGATCACAGACCACATGAATGTCCGACTGGTTTTCGGCAATCCAGTCCAGACCGGTCAAGCCTGCGTCCAGGGTGCCGTTTTCCACGTTGATGGACATTTCCTGGGCCCGAATCAACGCCGTATCGATGCTGCTGTCGTTTACGGACGGGAAATAGCTTCGACCGTTTACGTTGATTTTCCAGCCAGATTTACGGAACAGGGCAATGGTCGAGTCCTGCAGGCTTCCTTTGGGGATACCGAGTTTCAATACATGCGTCATTTTTTATACACCTCATCAGGATCAAACAGGGGTTCACCGATAATCTCTGCGCTGCCGTTTGAATCAATTTTCTTGAAAAAGCAGCTCCTGTATCCCAGGTGGCATGCAGCGCCGCCGATCTGCTCCACCTTGAGGAGGACCGTATCGTTATCACAATCTGTCCGGATTTCCTTTACCATCTGCACATGACCGGAAGACTCGCCTTTGACCCAGAGTTTGTTCCGGCTCCGACTCCAGAAAGTGGCTTTACCGGTTTCAAGGGTGTGCTGGTAGGCGGCCGCGTTCATGAACGCCAGCATCAACACGTCGCCGGTGGCATGATCCTGCACAATCGCCGGCAGCAATCCGCCGGTCTTTTCAAAATCAAGTTTTTCCATGACCCATCCTTATTGCCGGCCCCATGCGGGACGCCGGATCCGTTTGGATTCATATCCAGTATTTCAAATGGATTAACGTATCAGAACAGTGAGAATTGTCAATGGTTCAGATTTTATTAATTCCCCAACCGCGGGCTCCGAGCCTTGACGAAAGGGTCAATCTCTGTTAGCCATCCGGATTAAAGGAGATCCCGCCATGAACAAGACCGATGAACACATCCTGCGGGCAGCCAAGGAAGTGGCTGTAAAATTTATCGAAACAGGACGCATATCGCCCACCAATTTTGAAAAGGCATTTCTTGATATTTACGGGGCGGTCAAGACGGCAGTCTGCGGTAATATCTCCCCGGACGCGTCTGCTGACGATCCCGACTGATCACCGGACACACCCAAAGACAGCCGGTTTCGGTATCAACCCCCCGCGTTTGCGGTGCATTGTAAAATGATCGGGGTGTTACGGGATCTGACGTTTGAACCCCAAAAGACGAAAGGTGACGCAATAAGCCGGGTACCCCTCAAGCGATTTGCTTAAATTTTATACGCAATTTCAAGCTCAACAGCCTGTTTCTTAAGCCTTTTATCGAGAGTCCAAAACTTTGTTTGTGATAATTTTGCTGAAGCCAATAAATGAATATCGATGAAACCGATACCTTTTCCGAAAAGAGTCCTTTTCTCGACAAAATATAAATACTGGTTGAAGAGACAATGATTAAAAAACCATTTCTGACCAGAACTATTGTTTTAGTAGTGGAGATGGTGCTTTTTTCGTTTCTTTGCATAAGCATGGGATTCTCTTCAATGGGAAAATGGAAAACTTATTCTACGCCTCATCTTCATTCGCTAAATGATCTTTGGTTTAAGGGTGAAAGAGGAGTTGTTGCAGGTTATTATCAATCTTTAGATGATCTTGTAAAATTAGATCTCTATGAAAGCCTTTCCAAGCAAGAAGCCATAATTCTTTACAAGCAGAATGCTAAAAGTGACTGGAGAAAAGTTTATTCCGGTATAGGTGACATCCTTCAGCTTTATTATAATGCAAAAGAAGAATACCTGTATGCCTTGGGAAGAAAATATTTTCCGGATGGACAATGGAAAGCCTTTCTTCTGCTTTCCAAGGATTTTGGTAACAGCTGGAAAGAATTGTCAAAACCGCCTGAAAAAACGGAGGGGATCAGTTTTGCGGGAAATAGGGTCGCATATGCATGGAGCGTTGATCAGGTTTATCGATCAGTGAATGGGGCACAGACATGGGAATCCTGTAAGAATATAGAGTTTAAATTACAAAGAAAAACACCAATACTTACAGGTGGAAATGACAGCATATTTTGGTATGCCAGCCAATCGAGCCTGTTTGTAATATTACCTGATGGGCAAGTTCAAAAAGAAGCATTGCCTTCAGGTTTTAAGCCCAAAGTGCTGACCACTGATTCTCATCATGATTTATGGTTGCTTGGCAAGTCAGAGATTGATCAAAAATTGCTCCTGTTGAAGCGGACAGATGCTGGCAAGTTCGATTCGGTTTCTTCAATACCGTACTTTTTACCGGGACAGCTTTATGTGGGAATCACAATTAGCATAATTACTGGAACAGACCTTAAAAACCTCCCTCCACCAGAAGGCGTAATGCTGCGGAGCAGGGATGGCGGTAAAAGATGGAAGCCTGTGCCTAAACTCCCTGATGGAACAAAGGTTTTCTTTGAGGGTGATAAGGCAATATGGCAGTTGGGGACGATGGACAGGCTTCAACGCCTTGTCAACTGATAGCCAGATAGGCGCACGGCACCCGGTCAGCAAGAAATGAGATTTAATGACGGCGGTTAAGAAAAGGAAAACTCAACTCGAGTTGCTTCAAATTGTGTTTGTACATAATTTTAGTGTCGGAAGGTGCAAGGTTTTTGTGAAGAATCGATGAATTTCTATACACTTACAGCACACCCAAAATAGCAAATTTAATTAAATTTTTCAAGTGATTATTGATTGTTCAACAGACCCCACTTAATCATTGAGTCAAATTAAATCTGAAAGTTGAGTAAAAAATCAAGGCCTGCGCCTATCTCTTTCTGATGATTGTCGGGAAACAATTATCAGCTTATACACAATAAACCATAACAATATAAATATTTGTAAAAGCAACAATATTATAATTGTCTCTTGAGTTCCATAAGCCCTCTCAAAACCATTTAACATCCATGTGATTAGTGAGGTAAATAGTGAAAAGATAGAGTATAGAGGTAAAATTATTGGGCTAAATAAAAGGACTATTAAAAACCATATATCAAAATAATCCTTATAATTTTGATGCATATAAATCACATTGTACCAACGACAGGCCAGTGTAAATACAAAAGAAGTAATAAAATATGATACTATCATATTATATTTTAGTTTTTTTCCCAACATGCGAGATTCACCGCCCTTAAAACCTTTTTGACACTATTTATATCAATATTTTTCTTTTGCAACAACACCATCGCAAAATCTGCAAAAAAACTAAGCAAATTCAACTGATTGACAATTTCTCTGTCCCTGCTTTGTGTACCTTCTTTCTCCGGGATACACGGCCTCGATGCCCATCAACCGCATTAAACGCTGGATACGCTTGCAGTTGATTTTCAGGTCTTTACGCCGCAATCGGTGACAGATTGTCCGCGGGTGATGGTTTCCTTCCGGACCCACGACCATCTTTACCACGGCCTCTCCCCAGTCAACGGTCTGTTTTGTGGTCTCCTTGATCAGTGTATTATTTGACTGTCTCCCCTCCTTTTTTTCAACCGGTGAAAATACAATATCTCTCGACAATCCATTCCTACCAATATGCTTAAATGTCAAAGTATTATCTTTGTTAATGGTGCAAGAATAGAACCAATGGATACGCCCCCAAATAGATTTATCGAATCTTTCTTTATCAACCGTCACTCAATGTCATTAACTTAAGAGCCTATGAATTTTAACAATTCGAATTTATTGAATAATGTTGAAAGTTTGAAGTCGACATGATATACTCAATTCTAATAA
>PDWJ01001304.1_pt1 | contig 31252 bp, 33 predicted proteins | sample 1430881 | NCBI WGS metagenome assembly PDWJ01 (sample SAMN01162460, study PRJNA174530) | Oral metagenome, whole genome shotgun sequencing project. | biome: Marine environment; feature: Marine mammal; material: Swab sample of the gingival sulcus; isolation source: swab sample of gingival sulcus...
GCAATTCAGGGCAATTTGGGAAAGCAGATTTAATCAATTAGACAACTTATTAACCGAATTAAAGGGAAAGAAAAAATAGTAAAACCCAATTTACAATTTAACTTTATAGTTAATAAAGAAAAGACTTGCCAAGGGCAAAAAAGTTATATTAACCGCTAAGTAGATAATGGAGATGATAATAATATGGTTAGAATTAAGCAATTCGAAAATAATGATTTAGAGCTTGCTATGGAAGTAGTCAAACTGGCTTTTTATAGAGAAGGTAAGGATGATGAATTTAATGAGTGGAACTTTATTGATCGAGTTAGAAGTGATAAGTCATTTATAAATGAATTATGCTTATTAGCAATAATTGAGGATGAGCATGTTGGTTATAACTTATTGACAAAAGCATGCATCAATAACCAAGATGGATTGGTATTAGGTCCACTTGCAGTTAAACCAACTTACCAAAAGTTAGGTGTTGGTAAAAAATTGGTTAAATACGCAATTGAAAAAGCCAAAGAACTTGGATATAAGTGGATAGTTTTGACTGGTGGAGATTATTATTATCAATTTGGATTTGAAGATGCGTCTTCATATGGAGTTACTATTAGTGATGATCATCCTGAAAATAAATACCTTAAGATACTAGTATTAGCAGAAGATAAAGTTGTAACTGAAGGCAGTATAAAATTTGCAGACTCATTTTATAATGAAGATGGCGAATTGCTTTAGTTAAATTGACCGGTGGCAAGTTAATAAAATCTTCATCTAACACGATGATTAGCGACATTCCATTCTTAAAATAGATGTTGCGCGTTGATGGAGATAGGTGTTTAACTTATTGAGATTAGATGATGAACAAGGAACGATCGCAATCACGGGAACGTTAAAAAAGTAAAATAATTAAAAAATAATTTTTGAGATAAGAATTAAACACTTATCTCTTTTTTTGTCTAAAATAAAAAGAGTTTTTGAAAAAACTTAGAAAAAAAGAGCAAAAAAGTGTCTATTTTGATTAAAAAGTTCTTGACAAGTCCTTACAAGTTAAACAACTATAGGTTTTTTGTACCTATGGTTACATACTTATAAAACAACATAGTTTAAAATAGTTGTAAGAAGGAGGGTTTTATGTTTTGTTTTCAATGCCAAGAAACAATGAAAAACACGGGATGTACTAAAATAGGAGTATGTGGTAAAAATGAGGAAGTGGCTAACTTACAAGACTTACTTATATACGCAACAAAGGAACTTGCTTTGGCAACACAGGAAAAGAAAGTTGATAACGCTCATATTATATATGACAATCTTTTTAGGACGATAACGAATGCAAACTTTGATAGTAATAATTTAAGAGACCAAATACTTGTTACAATAAATAAAATTAAAGAATTAGGAAGCGATAAGGTAGATACAAAGTTATATGATTTAGATTCTATGGAAGATATGCTTAAGAAAGCCTCTGTTGTTGGTGTATTAGCTGAAGCGGATGAAGATGTTAGAAGTCTTAAAGAAATGACAATGTATGGTTTGAAAGGTTTAGCAGCCTATGGTATGCACGCATATGTGTTAGATTATAGAAGTCTAGATATCGAAAATTTTGTGCTTGAAGCACTAATAAAGGTTAGAAGTAAAGATAATACTTTAGAGGAACTACTTGCTTTAGTAATCAAGACAGGAGAGTACGGTGTAAAAGTAATGGCTCTACTTGATGAGGCAAATACTTCTGTATACGGGGTTCCTGAAATGACAAAAGTAAACATAGGGGTTAGAAATAAGCCTGCAATACTTGTTTCAGGTCATGATCTTAAAGACTTAGAACAATTACTTGAACAGACTAAAGGCACAGGTGTAGATATATACACTCATGGTGAAATGTTACCAGCACATTCATATCCATTTTTTAAAAAGTATGATAACTTGGTCGGAAATTATGGGAATGCATGGTGGAAACAGATTAGTGAGTTTAAAAGCTTCAATGGACCAATACTATTTACTACAAACTGTATTGTACCTAGAAAAGATGGAATAGAGAAGAAGATATTTACTACTGGTTCTGCAGCTTACCCAGGCTCAACTCATATACTTGAAGATGAGAATGGTAACAAAGATTTTAGCGAAATAATTGAAGTTGCTAAGAAATCTGCTGCGCCAGAAGAAATAGAGAGTGGAACTATCATAGGTGGCTTTGCTCACAGTCAAATACTTGAGTACGCTGGAGTTATTAAAGAAGCTATCGAAAATGGTTCAATAAGAAAGTTTGTTGTAATGGGTGGATGTGATGGTAGACATAAGGGTAGAAATTACTACACTGAGTTTGCTGAGAAACTTCCAAAAGATACTATTATATTGACATCAGGTTGTGCAAAATATAGATATAATAAGCTTGACCTTGGCGATATAGGTGGAATTCCTAGAGTACTTGATGCAGGCCAGTGTAATGATTCTTACTCACTTGCTTATGTAGCACTTAAGCTTAAAGATCTATTCGGTCTTGATGATATAAATGATTTGCCAATCGTATATAACATCGCATGGTACGAGCAAAAAGCTGTTATTGTATTTCTTGCATTATTATCACTTGGAGTTAAAAATATTCACTTAGGACCATCTTTACCAGGATTTGTTTCACCAAATGTAGCAGATATACTAATTAAAAACTATGGATTATCACCAATTGGCGATGTAGATTCAGATATAGCAAAGTTAATTTAAACAATACAAATAAGAGTCATATTTAATAATATTAGATATGACTTTTTTTAATTAATAAAAATAATAAGTTTTTTTAAAAAAAGTATAGTAAATATTAATCATTATGTTATAATTTTGGTGAAAATATCATTAGGAGGTAAGATATGAAGAACAAGAAGAAAAGAGGATTTCCATCGGCTTTTACTGTACTATTTATAGTACTAATTCTGGCAGCGGTATTAACATATGTTATACCAGCTGGAAGTTATTCACGTTTGGCTTACAATTCTGACGATGATACTTTTACAATTATTACAACTGAAGGTGAAGAAATTAAAGAGCCAGGAACGCAGGAAACTCTAAAAAAGTATAATATAACTATACCTTTAGAGTCTTTCAAAAATGGTGACATTTTTAAACCTATAGCTATTCCAAATTCTTATAAAGAAATGGAATCAAAACCTCAAGGATTACTTGAAGTATTGAAAGCACCAATTAAAGGAATAGCTGATAGTATTGGAATAATAGTATTTGTTCTAGTACTAGGAGGAAACATTGGAATATTAAATGAAACTGGAGTGTTTGATGCTGGTATGGCGGCTTTATCTAGAAAAACAAAAGGTAAAGAATTCTTACTTGTTGTTATTATTTCAACAATAATAGCTGTTGGTGGTACAACTTTTGGTTTGGCTGAAGAGACAATAGCATTTTATCCGATACTGATGCCAATATTCTTGGCAGCGGGGTATGATGCGATGGTAACAATAGCAGCAATTTACATGGGATCTACTATAGGTACAATGTTCTCTACAACTAATGCTTTTTCTGTTGTAATTGCATCATATGCAGCAGGGATAAGCTTTAAAAGTGGTATAGAATTAAGAATTATAGCATTAGTAGCAGCTCAAGTTATTACACTTATATATATTTATAGATATGCTAAGAAGGTAAAGAAAGATCCTTCAAAATCAGTTGTTGCTGAAGATATGCCTAGAATAGAAAAGAGATTTTTGAAAAATTATGATCCTAATAATGTCGTACCTTTTGATTTAAGAAAAATATTAATGCTTGTATTGTTTATTGGTGCTTTTCCAATTATGATATGGGGTGTATCATCACAAGGTTGGTGGTTTGAGGAGATGTCTACACTTTTCTTAGGAGTAGCTATAATACTGATATTCTTATCAAAGTTGGGAGAGAAGAAAGCTGTTAATACCTTCCTAAGTGGAGCCGCAGATTTAGTTAGTGTAGCTCTAATTATTGGTGTTGCACGTGGCATAAACTTGATTATGGATGATGGAATGATTTCAGACACATTATTATTTAATGCATCTAACTTAATAAGTAATATGAATGGAGTTTTATTCTCTTCAGTTCAGATGGTACTATTCTCATTCCTAGGTATATTTATACCTTCTTCTTCTGGACTTGCTACGTTATCTATGCCTATCGTTGCCCCTCTAGCAGATACTGTTGGAATTGGAAGAGATGTTGTTGTTTCTGCTTATAACTTTGGTCAAGGTTGGATGTCATTTATTACACCAACTGGTCTAATACTTGCTACACTTGAAATGGTTGATGTTTCATACGACAAATGGTTAAAATTCATATTACCTTTAATGGGAATAATCGGTGTGTTTGCCATTGTAATGTTGGGAGTACAAACTGTTTTAGGCTAAAAATAATTAGAGGTAATGATTATGATAAATATAGAACCAAATAGAGTTTTTTATTATTTCGAAGAAATAAATAAAATCCCTAGATGTAGTGGAAACGAGAAAAAGATATCTGACTATTTAGTTAATTTTGCAAAAAATCATAATTTAGAAGTTGTTCAAGATGATTCAATGAATGTTATTATTAAAAAAGAAGCATCTCTGAATTATGAAAATGTAGACGGAGTAATATTGCAAGGTCATATGGATATGGTTTGTGAGAAAAGCACAAATTCAAAACACGATTTCACCAAAGACCCCATTTCATCAATAATAAATGGAAATATAATCTCAGCTAATGGAACTACTCTTGGAGCTGATAACGGGATTGCTATAGCTATGGGACTTGCTATATTAGAAGACGATAACCTAACTCATCCAAAACTAGAGCTTCTTGTTACTACTTCAGAAGAGACGGATATGAGTGGAGCATTAAATTTGTCAAAAAATGTACTTAATGGCAAATTTATGATAAATATAGACTCGGAGGAAGAAGGGATTCTTACCGTAGGTTCTGCTGGTGGTATTGACTTATTTATAAGTAAAAAAGTCAAGACAGAGGAATGTAAATGGAATAGTTATAAAATAACATTTGACGGACTTCTTGGTGGGCATTCGGGAATGCAAATTCATGAAAATCGAGGTAATATGATTAAAGTAATGGTGTATTTCCTTGAAAAGATTAATACGGTAACAAATTACAGAGTAAATCAGTTTGAAGCTGGTACATACGATAATGCAATCCCAAGATCTGGAAATTTGATTATTCAAGCTGAAGAACTAAAGGATGAACTTATTACAAAAATTGTTGACGAAACAAAAGACCATTTTAAAAGTTTAATGGGAAATTTAACTATTAGTGTAAATAGTGTAGATACGATTTGTAATCAGGCATGGATAAAAGAAATAAGTGACTCAGTTATACATTTGATAAGAGAAATGCCAACAGGCGTAAACAGTTTTGTCAGTGATACTAAATTAGTTGAATCATCAGATAATCTAGCTTTAATTAAAGAAAGAAATGGTGAAATCTATATTGAAGTTTCAGTTCGCTCATCAAATATAAGAGTTCAAGATGTACTAGTTGAAAAATGTGCAAAAATTGTAGAAAAATATGAATTCGATTATAATTTAGGCGCCGAATATCCTGGTTGGGAATATAGAGAAAAATCGCATCTAAGAGATACTGCTAAAAAGGTTTATAACGAACTGTATAACAATGATTTTGAGACACTTGTAATTCACGCTGGGTTGGAGTGTGGGGCAATTGCTTCTAAATATCCAGATATAGATATGATTTCGATTGGACCTAATATTAGTGGTGCTCATACACCAAGCGAAAGTTTAGAAATTGATTCAGTAAAAAGAGTATATGAGTTTTTACTCGAACTATTAAAAAAAATCAAGTGAGTTTAAGAAGGCTTAAAAATAGGCCTTCTTATTTTTTTATGCAATTATAATAATATATTGCAAGTTCAGTTCTATTTCTAAGATTTAACTTAGTAAGTAGGTTAGATATATAATTTCTTACAGTGCCTTCACCTAAGAATAGTTTTTCTGCTATTTCTTTATTATTAAGCCCTTCAGCTACTTTTTCAAGAATACTCATCTGTACTTCTGTAAAATCATGTTCTATTCTATTACTGCTCTTTTCATTCTTAAGCAGAGTAGGGAGCTTCTCATAAACCTCTTTCGCAAAAACAACTTGACCGTTGTTTACACTCTTAAGCGAACTAATTATTGTATCTATATCATGCTTTATTATTTATCCTTTAGCACCAATTGTAACCGCCTTCAAAATATACTCATCTTCACTAAAAGTACTTAGGAATATTATCTTTGCATCATTGTAATCTGATAGAATTTTTTCCGCAGCATTTATTCCATTTTTATCACCAAGTCTAATGTCAAAAAGCGCAATATCTGGTTTGTGTTTATAATAGAGCCTAATCGCAGCATCATATGAGTAACCTACATCTAGCACATTGTAATCTTCATGAGCTCCCACAATTTGGCTAAGCGCATCACAGATTATCCTATCATCATCAATTATTATAATATTAATCATTTTTCCACCCTTTTACTTTTATAAATACTCTAAATCCGTTATCTGTAGAGAAGGTAACCTTTCCTCCTAACTCTGTTATACGGTTTTCTATATTAATCAGTCCTACACCAGGTTTTATAGGTTTATAAGTATTTCCATTGTCTTTTAGAAGAACATTTAATTCATCGTTTATCTGAAATATTTGTATATTAAACTTTTTGGCATTAGAATGCTTTGTGCTATTAACTAGGCATTCTTTTATTGTATATATAATAGCTAGTTTAAGCTTAGGTTTAATTTCATTATCAACATTGTAACTATATGAAACAGTGAGATTATTTTCACTAGCTGCTATTTTTTCAATTTCTTCTTTTAGATCAATTGTTGTGTTTTGTAGGTTATGTATACTGTTTCTAATATCTATCATGGAATTATTGATGTTTTCTTTTAGATCACTTAAGTCTATTCCAGATTTCATTTCATGCATTTTTATCTGATATAAGCTCCTAGTCAGCGAATGTCCAAGATTATCATGGATATCCCTTGCAATTCTAGCTCTTTCTTTTATTACTGCGAGTTCAGCATTTTCATCAATTAATTCATTTGTATTTTGGAGCTTTTTAATAAGTGTATCTCGTTCATATTCAATATTATCTTGAAAATCAAAATAGTCCCTTTCCAACATTTCATACTTTATATTTCTATCTTTTAAGATAATTGAAATTGTTATAAATAGCAATATATAGATAATTGTTCCCTTATCATAGTTGAATGCTATTGGAATCAATGTTAAAAACAATAAATAATTATTGTCCTCGCTTATATACACATCATAAGCGATAAGAGGTAGAAAAGGTATTAACTCTTTAACAAATAGGGATACTGTTACAAATGCTAAATAAATGAATATCTTTGTTTTTCTCTTAAAATCAATCAAAAATAATGAAGAAAAAAATAAGGAAAAGTAAAATGAAAATGTAACTAGAACATCATCTGAATATCCTATATATGAACTTATAAGTCCAACAATTAATAAAAACAATCTATATACCATAATTTCTCCTAGCTTTATTCTAACACAAAAATTACAATTGTTTTCAAATTAGTGACATTTGTCACTAATATTGTATTTTTAAGTGTGCTAACCTATTAATAGGAGGGAGTCATGAACAATATAATTGAAGTTAAAGACTTAGTAAAAAGGTATAAAAAAGTGATTGCTTTAAATCATTTTGATATGAGTGTTAGAGAAGGAGAGATATTTGGATTGTTGGGACCTAACGGTTCCGGAAAGAGTACTGCGATAAACTGCATCCTTGGATTGTTAAATTATTCAAATGGTGATATACAGATATTAGGTAAAGAAATGTCTCCAGTGGCTTATGACCTTAAATCTATGATAGGGCTAGTACCTCAAGATGTAGCCGTGATAGAAAATCTAACTGTTAAAGAAAACATAGACTTTTTCTGTGGATTATATATTTCAGATAAGAACAAGAGGAAAGAACTCGTAGAAGATGCAATAGATTTTCTTGAGCTTAAGGATTATGAGAAATTCTATCCCAAGAAATTAAGTGGAGGTCTTAAAAGAAGACTTAACATTGCTTGTGGTATAGCGCATAAGCCTAAAATAATACTCCTTGATGAACCGACGGTTGCTGTTGATGTACAGACTAGGAACAAAATACTGAATGGAATAAAAGAACTAAATAGGAATGGTAGTACTATAATTTATACGACTCATTACATAGAAGAAGTTGAAAAGATATGTGATAGAGTTATGATAATGGATAAAGGACAGAGTCTGTTAGTTGGAACTAAAGAGGAATTATCAAACAGTGTTAATTTATATAATACAGTCTATATAAAGACATTAAACGATGTTGGAGCAAATATACTAACAAAAATAGGAAAAATGAAAAAAGTCCATGATGTTATATTTAACGATTCATTATTAGAATTAAAGACAGAAAGTGATTTTCTAATAGGTGAAGTATTAAACTTACTAGAAGATAAAGAAATTATATATACCACCGTTAATAATGAAACTCCAAGCTTAAGTGATGTCTTTATAGAACTTACCGGAAGGGAGCTCAGAGAAAATGTTTAAAATGTTAATAAGGGATTCGCTAAGAGACAAGGGGTATATGTTCTGGGCATTTCTATGGCCAATATTACTATACTTCATATACTCTGTCACAATAGGCAATATTGATAGAGTAGATAAAATAGATTTTTCAGATATTAAAGTAGTTGTTGTAGAAGATTCGCTAAAGAAAAATATTTTTTCTCAAATTGGGTTTACAGTCACTGAGGATAGTCTAGAAAATGCTCAAAAGCTACTTGAAGATAAAAAAATTAGCGGATATATAACTAAAGATAATAAACTACATATAAACGCTAAAAACGAGAATACAACGGTAATTAAAGAAATTTTACGTGAATATATAAATGTTCGCTCTGTGTTTTCTGAAACAAATAGCTTTCCTGTAAAAAAAGAGAATATAGTAATTAAAAGCATTGTTGACAGACCAGGAGCTTCACCAGTTGTCCTATTTTACTTTGCATTAGTGTCACTATTTATCCTTACTTCTACAACAGTAGGAGTAGACCTGTTTTGTAAAATCAGTGCAGATAAAGACGAGCAAGGGGTACGTTTAAATATAGTTCCAAGGAGCAAAATCAGAATGTTTTTTGAAGGATATTTAACAAGCTCTTTAGTCCATATCTTTATTTCGATAACAATTACGGTATTTGTAACATATGTTATGAATATACCATTTAAAGATCTTCTCTTTGAAATAATAGGACTAATAATTATTGGTACATTTTTTAGTATATCATTAGGGATTATTATATCATCTATTATAAAGTTAAAAAGGGAAGCGCTTACAGGTATTACTGTATTACTAAATTTAATACTCTGCTTCTTTGGTGGAATGATGAATGTAAGTATATTACATTTTGTACAAACTAAGTTAAATTTTCTAACGTATATTAATCCTGCGAACTTAATCAGTCAAGCGCTTCAAGGCTCGTACTACTATGGAGATCTTAATATATACTTTAGAAACTTAGGAATACTATCTATTATGGCAATCGTATGTTTTACTCTAAGTGTATTAATAGTTAGGAGGAGAAGATATGAGAGTTTATAAAGCACTTATGAAATTATATAGAAGAAGTTACGCAATAATAATTCCGATAGTAATATATTTAGTAATATCAGTTGTGTTGTCTTATGTTAATAGTGGAGAACAACCAAAGAATCTTAATGGTAAAAACTATAGGGTTGCAATAGTAAATGAAGATGGCTCAAAGCTTTCTAAAGCAGTTGAAGAGTATATTAAATCAGAGTATAAAATTGATAAAGAGATAACGACTATTAAAAGCATTAAGAACGCACTATTTTTTGCTAGGATAGATAATGGAATTGTTATTCCTAAAGACTTTAGCAACGATTATAAAATAGAGGAATATAATTATACAAGTTTTGCATCATCATTTTTAATTGGCAAGAGTATAAATTCATACATTAATATTTATCTTTCATTTAGAAAGACCATGGATGAGGATGAAGCAATCAGTAAAACAAATGAAACTCTAAATAAAAACGTTGAAACCATATCAAATATATCAAATAAAAAAGCAAATATATTAAATAGTTTCAGATGGTTTATTGTTATGTTCTCATATGTATCTATAATATCATTATTTAATAGTCTAAATGCAGTCAACGATTTCAATGATAGTCAAATAAAATCGAGAATTTTGTCATCAAACATTACGAGTAAAGATTTTCAGAAACAAGTACTTGCTTCTATGGTAACGGTCGGATTTGTGCTATATTTGATACTAGTTGTTCTATCTATTTTATTGTATGGAACAGAAATTTCTTTCAGTAAAAATGGAATTATGATGCTTTCTAGATTACTACTACACCTAATGACAATTACAAGTATGACATATTTGCTTAATTCAATAGCTTTAAATCAAAGAATTTTATCAATGATTGCAAACTTTTTAGCGATATCATTTGCATTTTTAGGTGGTGTATTCATTCCAGTTAGATATGTAGCTAAGAACATGTTGATGTTCTCAAAGCTTACTCCAACATATTGGTTTTCAACCGGAATAGATAGTATTTTAGCTACAGGTGCTTTTAGCGAACAAGTTATGAAAGGAATCTATATTGAAGTACTAATGATTATTGCATTTAGCACATTAGCGTTTGCAATAAGATATCAAAAGAGAAAAAATTCAATATCATGGTAATGTACACAAAAAATACACATTTACTTTTTATAATATTATCATAAAGAGGTAATATGAAAAAAGTAATAGTATTATTATTAATTATAATAATTGTGTTATCAATATCTGCTTGCTCTACAGAAACAGAACTGAAAATTGGAGCATATGAATATAACGAGCCATTTGTTGGTGATGATAGTAAAGTATTCGTTACATCACATGTAATAATAAAAGATAATAACGAAATGATATTTAGAGTTCCAAGCCCATTAATATCATATTCTCCTGGTGGAAAATATACATTTAAAAATAATGTCATTACTCTAGTTGCTAACTACACGTATAAATGGAAAGTAGATGGGGATAAGCTTGAGTATATAGGTGATGAAGTTGATGCTTACCGTTTAAAAAGAGGTTTAAAATTTAGATATATAGGTGATGAATCTAACGCTTACGATATAAAAAGAATTTTGAAATATAGATATATCGATAATAACAATTAACGATAAAACTCCTTTCATGCTAGTTTAAAGAACTAGCTCCTTAAGAATTAAGTCCTCAAGTGAGGACTTATACATATCATAATGATTGAATACTTCTTAAATGAAGTATTTTTTCATGTTATATTTATGATAAAATGGATGATAGAGGTAATAAGATGAAAGATTTCTATAAAATATACAGTAAAGATATTCCAGAATTTCTATTAGAATTTGCTAGTACAAAAGAGATGCAAAGACTAAAAGGTGTTGGTATGAACTGTGGCTGTGAATACACTTCTTTTAGTATATTTAAGTCTGGCACACAATACTCTAGATATATTCATAGTCTTGGTGTTGCGCTTATCGTATGGAATTTTACAAAGGATAAGGCAAAAAGCGTAGCTGGTTTACTTCATGATATATCAACTCCTGTGTTTGCGCATACGATAGATTTTCTAAATAATGACCATGAAAAGCAAGAGTCTACCGAAGCAGAGACTAAAAGAACAATCGAAGAATCAAATGAGATTATGTATTTATTAAATAAATACTCTCTTAACTTAAATGAAGTGGCTGACTATCATATATATCCAGTAGCTGATAACGATTCACCAAAGCTATCTGCTGACCGTTTAGAGTATTCTCTCGGTAATATGTACAACTATGGATTCTGTAGTATGAAAGAGATAATTAAATACTATAATAATCTTGTAGTAGGTAAGAATGAATATGATGAAACAGAATTAATGTTTAAGGATGTAAGTGTTGCAGTAGAGTTTACTAAAAATGTACTTAAAAATTCAAGAGTATATTTTGGTGATGAAGATAGATTTGCTATGCAAAAGTTGGCTGATCTTCTTAAAGTAGCGATTGGTACTAAAGTGCTTAATAAAGAAGATTTATATAAAACAGAAGATACAGTGATATCAAAACTTATTTCTATCGAAAATACTAAAGCTTTGTGGAATGAGTTTAATGAGTATTCAACAGTAAAAACTAGCGTTGAAAAACCAACTGATACTTCTTGGATAAAGGTAAGTAGTAAAAAAAGATTTATTGATCCTTTTGTAAAAGATAGGGGACGAGTTTCTAAATTATCAAAAGGAGTACTTAAAGAAATAGAAGAAATTAAATCATTAACATTTGATTATTGGATTGGCTCTGAGTAGTTATTTTTGTTTAAAAGCCTTCATTTTTAAGCATTGCAACTAATGGTTGACAGATTGAATATTGCTAGTTGGTAGACTGAAGAGCGCATAAATGATAGATTTGAGTTAATAAAACTGTTGGGAGGAAAAAATGAATTTTGAATATAAATTAGCTGAGCTAAGAAGAGAAAAAGGTTTAACTCAAGAAGAGCTAGCGTATAAAATGGATGTTACAAGACAATCCGTTTCTAAGTGGGAGAGTGGTCAGTCCCTACCAGACCTAGAAAAGATTATAAAACTATCTGAACTATTTGGGGTTACAACTGACTATTTAATTAAAGATGAGGAAAATAGTTTTAATACTACTTTTGATGATAAACCTTCACTCAGACATATTTCAATTGAAGAAGCAAAGACCTATTTAAAAGTTAAGAAAACTACATCAAGATATAATGCTTTCGCAACTTTTATTTGTATAATATCACCAATTGCGCTTATTTTATTAGCTGCTTTTAGCGAAGCAAAAAAAATATCATTAACAGAAAATGCTGCTGCAGGTATAGGATTGATAACTACTTTGTTTTTAGTAGGAATAGCAGTTTCTATGTTTGTAAAGAGTGGTTCTAAACTTGAAGACTTTAACTATATTGAAAAAGATACTTTCAAACTTGGTTTTGCGGTAAAAGATATGGTAAAAGAACGTAAAAAAAGATATAAGCCAAGATTTGATCAGATAAGAATTTTTGGAGTATTCCTATGTATAGTCTCAGCAATCCCACTTTTTATTGGATTGACAATCAATGGTGATAATGATTTGCTTATGGTTAGTATGGTAGCAGTAGTAATATTTATAGTAGCTATCGGAGTTTTTTTGCTAGTTCTTTGTCATTCAATTTGGGAAGGATATGAAAAGCTAACTTCTGAAGGAAAAATGAATAAAAAAATTGAAAAAGAAAACTCTATAATAGGTTATTATTGGTCTCTAGTTGTACTTGTTTACTTGTTATATAGCTTTATCACTAAAAATTGGAGATTTAGCTGGCTTATATTTTTAGCTGGGGCTTTACTTCAACCATTAGTATATAACATAGCAAAAGGCTATAGTAAATCAGAGAAGTAATAATATCCTTTTAAATATAATCTTTGAAATAAAAAATGAGGACTAATAGTCCTCATTTGCTATTTAGATAGGATATTAAATATATAATCTATAGACTTTTTATCTATGTTCAACATAGTTTTTTTACCTCTGAATAGAATTGCTATATTTCCTTTTTTATCAATTGTTACAGAAAATGATTCCGTACTATTATTCAAAACTAAACGATAAACTGTGTCTTTTGGATCAAATTGTGGTGTAGAAAACCTTCTCTTATATAGTTTTGCTTCAAATAATTTCTTCTTGACTCTTTGAAGTTCTTCACTTGTTAATAAAATGGATTTACCTGACATGGAGTTGTTAATAGCAACTATATTCCAGTCTTGATCCTTAGTATTTAAAATACTATGCATTTTGGTAACAACTTCTGGCGAATACATATAATATATCAGACCTGATATCAAAATAAGCATAATAACTATTGCTATTAATGTTTTTGTAGCTCTCATGTATACTCCTAACTATCATTCATTTAGCTTTATCTAGTACATATTTACAAATTTATTATATTATATCTTTTCCTAAAGTCAATTTTTGTAGATTATATAAGATTATTATTGTAAAAAATCTCAAGACTCTTTTCTAATATTCCAGAAGCATACGAGAATATAAGCCCGTAATTAGTAATAGGTATTTTGTTTTTAGTACTCAAGTTAACTCTGCTCTGAATTGTTTTAGAGTTGACCATGCATCCTCCACAACTTACAATCATCTTATATTCATTCAAATTTGAGGGGAAATCAGTACCCATAGCAAAGGTATAATTAATACTTTTTCCACTTAATTTGTTTATTATATTAGGAATTTTGACCATGCCTATATCCTCATGAGAGTGATTATGTGAACATGTTTCGCTTATTAAGACATTATCTCCATCTTTTAATTCTTTTATTTGATTTACTCCTTCTATCATTTCCTTTAGTCCAGATTTATTATAAGCAAATATAATAGAAAAAGAGGTTAGTGGTATATCTTTAACCACTTTAGAAACGTAATCAAATGCTTGTGAATCTGTTATTACTAAATCGGGTTTTTCTTTTAGTTTTGATAATGTATCTTTAAGTTCAGTATCTCTACATACGAAACAACTTATTGAATTATCCAGAGCATCTCTTATAATTTGTACCTGTGGTAGTATTATTCTTCCAACAGGCGCCTCAGAATCAATAGGGACTACCAACACAACCGTTGAACCAGGGTTTAGTAGGGGAGCTAATAAGCTATTATTTGTATTCTTATTTAACCTAGCTATAATTTCCTTTTTAAGTCTTTCAACATCATTATTATTTTTTACGTTAAAAGTTCCATCTTTAGTTTCTCCATAGTTATTTATGACTAACATATGTGGTGTTTTAAACTCTTTAAACTTTGTTTTAAAGAAAGAGTAGTCTTCTTCATAATTATCGTTTATATCAGCAATGTAAAGCGCAAAATCTGTGGATTGTAGCTCATGTAAAGTCTTCTTAATTCTATCACTAGATAATTTGGTATCATCCATTGTTCCCGCTGTATCAGTTAAAAGGATTGGTCCGAATGGAAGCAATTCCATAGATTTTCTTACAGGGTCTGTAGTTGTTCCCTTAGTAGGCGATACTATAGCCATATCCTGGTTTAAAAAAGTATTGAATAAAGTGCTTTTCCCTGAATTGGTTTTACCAAAAATTGTAATATGTGTCCTATGAGATTTTGTTTCTTTCATCATACAAATAAATCCCTTTCTCCGTTTTTGATTCTGTTGAGTTTATCGATAGTATTTTTTCTAACCTTTTCATTATCAATTTGATTAACTTCATACCAGATAAGTTCTTCGCCTTTTTCTTTTAATTCTGCATCTCCATAGTCTTTTAAATACTCCATAAATGTCATAAGTGCATTTGGTGTACAAATATATCCAATTTGACCTGATTTTGCGAGACTCATAAATCTATCACCAGTTCTGCCTGATCTATAGCAAGCTGTGCAATAACTAGGGATGAAGCCTTGGTTAACAAGCCCCTTTAATACTTCAAGTGGGCTTCTATTGTCTTCTGTCTCAAATTGGTTTGAGCTGACATTCATTTCGCTTTCTTTGTAGCCACCAACTCCAGTACAGCTTCCTGCACTAATCTGACTCACACCAGAGTTAATTAGTTCTTTTCTAAGCTCTTCAGATTCTCTAGTAGAAAGAATGATTCCTACATATGGCATAGCTACTCTCAGTAACATTACTATTTTTCTAAACTCATCATCACTGACTAAGTATTTAAAATCATTTAGATCCATGCCCTTAGCTTTTTTTATTCTTGGTACACTTACAGTATGGAAGCCAACACCATATTTGTCTTCTAAAACTTTATTGTGCATGAGTAGACCTAGGACTTCATATTTATAATCATATAGACCAAATAACGCACCAGCTCCGACATCATCTATTCCAGCTTCCTGTGCTCTATGAAAAGAATTGAGATGGTAAATATAGTCCCCTTTAAGAGAGTTTGGATGAACTCTATCATATGTAGGCTTGTGGTATGTCTCTTGGAATAGTATATACGTACCAATACCAACTTCATGTAATTTCTTATAGTCTTCTCTAGTTGTAGCAGCTATATTTACATTAATTCTTCTTATTTCTCCGTTATCTCTTTGAGTATTGTATATAGTATTAATAGAATCAATTACATAATCTATTGGAGCATTTTTAGGATCTTCACCGACTTCTAGTGCTAGTCTTTTATGTCCTAAATTCTCAAGTATTTCAACTTCCTGTATAAGTTCTTCTTTGTTAAGTTTCCTCCTTTTAAAGTCATTACTTCTTGCATAACCACAGTAAGTACAATTGTTTACACAGTGATTTGATATATAAAGTGGTGCAAATAAAACGACTCTATTACCATAAATTTTATTTTTTATTTTACCCGCTACTTCAGATAGAGTAGGGATAACCATTTCTTCTGGAGCGTTTAGTAACACTCCAACCTCTTCAAAAGTAAGGCCTTTACATTCCTTTGATTTTTCAAGCACCTCATTTATTTCCTCTACACTTGGCGTCTTAGATAGTATTTCAACAATTCTCTTATCATCAATAAAGTTTTTTTCTAAAGTCATAGTGATCTCCTTTCACCTTAGATATTTGAATCCCATTACTTATTAGTTCCTCTACTGTCTTGCTTTTTTTATTATCGTAAAGCTGGTAATCTTTCTTATAATCAATTGGAGTAATATTTGGCATTACTACATTTGCACTGTTATTAAGTGCTATTAATTGCTTTTCGTTTGATGCGGTGCCAAGTGCTGTAGTAGCAGGTATCAGTGCTTTTGGTAGTATATTTCTAAGTAGCACTAATATCCTTAGAATTTCATCTACATTGCCTTTTTGAGCATCTCTTAGCTTTGTATCCTTATGTGGTATAAATGGTCCTATACCTACCATTTCTGGCTGTAATTCATCAATAAAAACCAAGTCATTATATAAGTCATTATAGGTCTGAGATGGGAGACCCACCATAAAACCTGTTCCAACTTGATATCCTAATTCTTTTAAGTTGTATAGGCACTTAATTCTGTTATCAAAATCTTGCCTAGGGTGTAGTAGGGAATATAGTTTTTTATTAACCGTCTCATGCCTTAAAAGATATCTATCGACTCCTGCTGATTTTAACATTCTATAGCTATCATAACTTCGTTCTCCAAGAGATAGTGTAATTGCTATATCATTAAACTCGCTTTTTAAAGAGTAAATGAGCTTAAGCAGTAAATCATCACTGTAGTAGGGGTCATCACCACCTTGTAATACAAAAGACCTATAATCATTCATATAAGCTAGTTTTACAGCTCTAAATATTTCATCTGGATTCATCCTATAGCGTTTAACTCTATTGTTTTTAGAATTAATACCACAGTATAGACATTCATTTATACAGTAATTACTAATTTCAAGCAATCCTCTAATAATTATTTTTTCACCATAATATTTTAGTTTTAAATCTCTTGATGATTTTATTAAAGAAGCAGTATTTATACTATTTCCTGAAATAAAATCAACCACATAATCTCTAGTATATTTCAATAAAAAAATCCTCCACACAGGGAGGATAAATACATACATATAATCTCTCCCTACAGAATCAGTAAACTTCTCCCTAAGGGTACTGTTGTTATAAATATAACACTAATTATTTTATTGTCAATTATGTTACCTATTTTTTAAAACTATTATATATAATAGCATTGAGAATGAATATAAATAAAAAACGAGGATTAACCTCGTTTACTATTTATTAATTCAATTCCTTTTTACTAAATGATATTTTCACATTAACGGTTGGTATTTTACCTAATAAACCAGATAGGTGATTGATCCTGTCCATTTTACCTTTAACAATAAGTGATAAAACTGAGATATTTTCTTCTGGCATTGGTACACCCATACGTGCTACGACTATGTCCTTATGTTCTTCAATAATTGAATTAAATTCACAATTGATATCCTTCGGATTATCAAGTACACATCCTATAACTGCTATCTTTAACATAATACCTCCTATCATTAATTTATCACTATTATTATATTTGTCAATATGACATTTCAGTTAAAAAATATCATTTTACTATCATAGCTTTCTTTAAATCATTAGCTTTGTTTTCTCCAATTAGCTCTTCAACTATTTTTAGAGCAAATTCAAGCGCAACACCAGGTCCTTTAGCAGTAATTATATTCTTATCTGACACAACTCTGCTGTCTACAAACTTGCCATTTTTTATTTCATTTTCGAAACCAGGATAGCAAGTATATCTAATTGATTTAAGTATATCAGCTTCTTCTAGCACAATAGGAGAGGCGCATATAGAAGCAATTAATTTTTTCTCTGATGCTTGTTTCTTTATCATTTCTATCGCCATTTTATTCTCTTTCAAATTGCTTGAACCAGGCATACCTCCAGGTGTGATAATAATATCTGGCAATTCATTAAAGTGTTCTGATAAGAGCGCATCTGCTTCAATGATTATATTATGTGCACCTTTTAATTCCTTTGTATCATGAATAGATAGGGTAATAACTTCAATTCCAGCTCTTCTTAATACATCAATAGGTGTTATTGCTTCAATCTCTTCAAACCCATTTGCAAGAAGTATAAACGCTTTCATACCAACCTCCTTATAATTCGTATATATATTCATTATTATTATATTTAAAGCCCATATTGTCTAAATATTTTTTGTGCAAATCGTTTTCCGTTACACATTTTATTAATTCAAACCCTTCTTTTTTAAACATATCTTTATTATCTGTATATAAATATTTTCCTATCTTGAAATCCCTATACTGTACAGTTACAAAGTCAAGTTCTACATGCAACGTATTACCATCTCTTTTACCAATAAAAACACCAATAGGTGACATGTCTTTTAAAATATAAAAGGCGAATTTGCTACTATCAATAGTAAATTTGTCTGTTCCAAAGAACTTAATTAAATCGTCCTTGTGATATTTTAATAAACTTTTAAAATAGTGAGTTTCTTCCTTCAATTCCAAAATACTAAAGTAACTCTTTGATGTATATATTTTTACAAGAAAATATATATCGATAAGAGCTATAGCAAAGTTCATAAAAGCTGTAGGTATGCTATTAATAAGTATTGCATATATTGTAAATAGTATTGCACCAAATAGATTTATCCATCTAAGTTTTTTGATGGAACTAGATAGTAGCGAAATAAGTATTACAAGTGATGCAAAGTAACCAAAATAATCTAAATAATTCATATTAACTCCTTTTAAAAAAAGATAGAGAAACCTCTATCTGAAAAATCTAAATACCGCGTGAACCACGCCAACAATATGTAAATCCTTAGTTAGGATAGGGTTAAAATCAGGATTTTGTGGTTGTAGTCTAAAATGATCCTTTTCTTTGTATAAGTTTTTAACTGTTGCCTCACCATCAATTAATGCTACTATCATATCTCCATTGTTTGCTGTGTTCTGTTCATTAACGAGAACATAATCACCATCATGAATACCAGCATCTATCATACTATCACCAACAACCTTAAGCAAAAAGTTTGTACCACTTTTAAGCTTATGTGCAGGCATAGGTAAATAGTCTTCAATATTTTGTTCAGCTAGTATAGGTATTCCAGCTGCAACCTGACCAATAACAGGAATATCTACTGCTTCAACCTTTGATTGCAATTGGTCTTCTTCTACAATTTTAATCGCGCGATTCATATTACCTTGTCTAACAATTACACCTTTATTTTCTAGCTTTTTAAGATAATAATGAACTGTTGCTGTACTACTAATTTTTAAATCCTTACACATATCACGTATAGTAGGGGGGAAGCCATCCGATTCAATTCTGTCTTTTATATAATTTAATATTATCTCTTCTTTAACAGTTAAAAAATTCTTATTCATATTACACCTCAAATATATTCTAACAAAAAAATATTCAAAAATCAAACAAAAGTTCTAAAAAAAGTATTGACATCGAACAAATGTTTGATATAATTATACTAGAACAAATGTTTGGAGGTAAAAATGAACTTAAGAATAGTGAATAAGAAAAGATTTATAATTAGTACAACAATTACTCTTTTAATAATTTGTTTATTATTATATCTTGTATTTAGCTTTATTATTAGTACGATAGATTCGGGTTTAGATGATTATGAAAAAATAAATATAAGGGTAAAACATGGAGATACACTTTGGAAGATAGCTAAAAAACATAATGATGGTAGTCTTGATATTAGAACCCATGTAGAATATATAAAATATTTAAATGACTTAAATAGTTCAGAACACATTGTGATTGGACAAGTATTATTAGTTCCTACGCTAAGAAATACACAGGTAGCAGATATAAATTAAGAGAGCTCTAAGCTCTCTTTATTCATCTAGTTCAAAGTTTTCGATTATATTCTTTTTAACATTTTTCTTGTGAGCAGCATATAGTTGAGTAGTGGTTACATTATCATGATCTAGTAAATTTTGCACATCATAAATGCTAAAACCGCGTTCTATTAATGTACTAGCTGCTGTAGCCCTTAATTTATGTGGGCTATAGGCGTTTTTTCTAGATGTCTGCATAGAAAGTGAAGTGTATTTTTTAACCAGCTTACGCACAGCTCTCTCAGTAATTCTTTTGCCTTGAAGTGAAATAAATAGGGCATCATCAGCAAACATTTTATTGCGTTCTAATTTTAAATATTCATTTATTGCTTTCTCAATTGTTGTATTAAGCGGCATCACAGATTCTTTTTCTCTTTTTCTAAAGATAGTAAATTCTTTACGATTAAAATTAAAAGATGATATATCTAAATTAACCAATTCTTTAAGTCTGAGACCATAGGTTACAAAGAGAAGTATAATTGCCTTATCACGGTATTTAGTCTTTTCCCAGTATATTTTTTCTCTATCAGTTAAACCTTCACCTGTACTAACAATATTTATTAAACTATATAATTCATTTTCCCTGAGTCTTTTAATGCTTTCAGGAGAAGGTTTAGGAAGTCTTATAGGATTTAATCCTGGTGTAATATCTTTACTTATTTGCTCATTTCTATACATAAATTTGATCATTGATGCTAGTGCGCTTTTTTTTCTAGAAAGGCTTCTATTGTGATTTTCAAACACCTGAAGTTTTCCGTCATCTTCTTTAAAGTAGCGTTTACAGTAGTCTCCAAGAAAATAGTTAATATCACGGGCGTGAAGATTATCTAAGGTTTCTATATTATTAACATCTAATTTTTTAATATCTTTTAAGTAATTAAAAAAGAAACGTATGTCTGTGAGGTATGCATATCTAGAACTTATCGATACAGCTGTCTTAAGATAAATGAAGTAATCTGCTAAATAATCAGGGAGATTGTTTTCTATATCTCTGATTTTAAGCTCAAGTTCATATTCCTTTTCAATCATATGGTTTGGCTTGTTTGTCTTATTATTAATATTGATCATATTTACTCCTATAAAAGAATTCCGAAAATATACATTTAAGGAATAGTTGATAATATAATTATAACATAGTCTAAAAAAGTGTCAATAATAAAAAAGGGATATCTTCCCTTCTATATTTCATATTTTAAGTATTCTCTAAGTGCGCCTATATGTTCTTCCTTAAAAAGATCAGCATTATTTTTCATAAGTTTTCTTAATTCATCTATTTTTATCCATTCTGCATCTAAATCGTTATTATAGCTACCCATAGATTCACAAACAAATGTATTTACTAATATATTATAATTTCCTGAATAAGTGGTTTCAATATGAAACGGTTTATAAAAATAACTATCGTTGCTAGCATATACCATATCAGTACCAGATACTTTAGTAAGTGTAAGTCCTGTTTCTTCCCTTACCTTTTGAACCAATGCTAGAACCATATTCTCATCACTTGAAATTGAACCTCCAGGAATTTCTATCAACGCTTTTCGTCCACTACCTTTTAAAATTAGTATGTATTTATCATTACCCATAATTCTTTCAATAATCGCTGCAACGCCAACTATAACTATATTCTTTTTATCCGAATATATTACACTAAAATAATAATAAACTATTATTAATAAAACTAAGGCTGTAGTAAGTAAAAAAGTCTCAAAACCACTATCTAGATCAAAAGTAAATGATATATATAACATTGTAACAGCTACACCTGCCATCCCTAGTAAAAAAATAGGACTTATATAATCTTTATTCAAAGTAATATATATAGCTATTATATTGCTGCATATTATCATAAATATTGACGGCATATCAAATTTCACATTATGCGCCAATGCATACATTATCGATAAAAAAGTAATTCCAAATACAGTAATAGCTGCATATGTTTTTTCATTTCGTCTTTTCATTTAATTTACCCTACCACACTCTTATAAGACTCAAGATAATCTAACCATATATTTGAATTCTCCTCTTCAAATAGTCTTTTTAGAAAATCTATCATTATTTTTTCACGTTTTTTAGCTTCTATTCTACCTGGCTCTGTAAGCATAATACTCGGTATAAGCAGTAACTTATCAAAAAAATGTTGAACCCCGTGTTCACTTTTTATTTGCTTGTAATCATAAGATATATTAGTTGTTTTGGGATGTATATTTTTATCAAAAAAAACTCTATTCATCCCTTCGCCAAATATAATAGCTCTGATAATTCCAATAGACCCTATTGCATCGCACATATCTGCATCACTTACTATAATTCCTTCAATACTTGATGGTCTAATTCCTTCTAAGTATCTATTATAGCCCATACTTCTGATTATTTCTAATACTTTATTTTGCTTAATTTTGCTTATTTCCAGCTTATCTAATATATATTTAGCATTAGTTAGACTTTCTGCATTTTCATGACCAAAAAGCTTATAGTCGTCTACATCATGTAAGTAAGAAGCTAGTTCTACTATTTCTTTATCTGCATTTTAATTCATCAGCAAATGATAAAGCAAGATGATTTACCCTGTCAATATGATCTATTTCATGTCCTTTTTTATCACTTAAAAGCGACTTTAGATATTCTCTTACTTCTTTATTCATATAAGTCTGCCTTTTACATTTACATTTCTCATAGTCAGATTAACATTCATCTTATATTCAAAGTTTATTTCTTTACCTATGAACTTAATTCTATAACTTACTATGTATGGTGTTTCTAAATAATAAACTATTATTTCAAGTTCATGCTCATTTACCCAATTTGTAAAGGCTAAGTATTTTTGAGTCGAGTATATAGTATCCTTTCTAAACATCCCCACTCCATTTGTAGCTTTATTTGGGTTTAAGTCTAAGTTACATATCACTCCTTCTTCATTTATTAACTTAAACTCTATATCTTCGCCTTTTTGATCAAGACATAACCTATCAAATTTATTATAATTCTCATCTAATGTATATATATTATTCTTAAATATTATCTCTGATTTATTCTTTGTTATATTAGGTAACCTATAGCTTAGGTTCGGGTCATCTATTACTTCATCTTCTATATCAACATCTATAATATGTTCATAGATTGTCTTTAAAATATTTTCAGTTGGTTTTGAATTAGTAGATATAACTGTTATTACCATATTTTTATCAGGAACAATAATGCAAAGCTGTCCAAAGGCGCCTTGAATGGAAATATAACCGTCTTTTATTATATGGAATTGATAACCATAACCATTCCCTGAATAGTCTTTTTCTACTCCTTTTGAAACTTTAATAGAGGTAGCTTCTTTTATATAGTTTTCTGAGAGTATGAGTTTTCCATTATAAACGCCCTTATTTAGAATCATTAAGCCTATTTTAGATAAAGACTCTATAGAAAGACTTACTCCCATACCTCCTAATGTAGCGCCATTAGGGCTCTCTCCCCATTCAAACTTACTTATTTTTAAAGGTTTAAATAGATTCACATCTAAAAAGTTAGAGAGTGTTTCTCCTGTTAATTTAGTAAACATTTCTGATATAATGTGAGAACCTAGAGTGCTATAGTAATAATGAGTACCAGGTTTTTTATCAAAATCGAGTTTTAAAAATTCACTCACCCAGTCATTATTACTTGATGTTATTTCAAGGACCTTATCATCTGTAATACCTGATGTCATGGTTAACATATGCTCTAGTGTAACACTCTTAAGGTTATCACTTATAACAAGAGGAAGTTTGTCATTAAAGCAATCAACAAGTTTTGTGTTAAGATCAATAAGTCCTTTATCTAGCGCAATACCTATTCCTATAGATGTCAAAGACTTTGCTACAGAAAAAACAAGATGCAGATCATCAAAGTCATACGGGGATTTCGTAAACTTTCCAATAATCCTATCATCTTTTATAAGCATAAATGATTTTATATTAATTTTTTCATCTAATTCTGTAGCTTTTATAAAACTGTTAAGACTCATTTAAAACCTCTATAATAAACTCTTTGGCTACCTTTTTTATTCGATAATCTAAGTTATACTCTTCAAGTGCAAGAGTTAAATGCCTCAGTGCAATTCCCATATCTATAATATTTAAGTCTTTTAAAATTAGGTCGTTCTTATTGCGATTATATAATACTATTTTATTATCGCTAAACTTAAGACGCGCAGGTTGAGAGTTTTTAGCCGATGGAGCTTCTCTTACTGCTTTTACTACATCAATATAATCAGTATTTCCTTTGTAGTAATCCTCTATGTCAGCTCTTTTTCTTATTATTTTTGAATCAATATCACTATAACCGAAAGCTATACCCACAATGAACTCTTGGCCTCTATCATATACTTTCGATGCTCCTACCCAGCATGTATCAAGACCTATTTCTTTTAATTTAAGAACAAGCTCTTCACCACAGTAACCAGCATTAATATAAGCGTCATCTGTATTATTTCTAAATATTGAAATATAGTATGGAGATTTAATTACCATCTTCCTTGTTATAAAGTTGAGTCTCTTGGTGTTAACGAAATCCTCATAACTTGAAACTTTTAAATCAAGCGTGCAGTTTTCGCCATTATATAGTTTTAAGCTTTTAATAGCTTCGTAGATTTTTTCTTTTGTAGCATCGTCAAGCAATTTTTTATTGTAATTTCTTACCGATTTTCTTTTATAAATCTGCTCATATAATTTACTCATCGTTATCTCTCTTTATATAAAACTTTTCATTTATTCCTTCCGGTAAATAATCCTGTTCTACCTTTGAGTTTTCATAGTCATGAGGGTATAGATACGTGGTCTTATCACCTTTTAACTTTTTCTTTGTAAAATCCTGAAGATGAGGAGGAACGCTTGAATTTGGATTATTTTTTACATAATCTATAGCCTTATCTATTGCTAAATAGGCACTGTTGCTTTTTTTTGATTTAGCTAAATATATCGTAGCTTCTGAAAGTATTATTCTAGCTTCTGGCATTCCAAGTTTGTTAGCAGCTTCAAACGCAGAATTAGCTACTACTAGTGCATTTGGATTTGCCAGTCCAATATCTTCTGCAGCGAGTATTACTAGTCTTCTAGCTATGAATTTTATGTCTTCTCCAGCAACAAGCATTTTTGCTAAATAAAATAAACTCGCATCAATATCTGAGCCTCGAACAGACTTTATAAAAGCCGATATTGTATCGTAGTGACTATCACCTGTTTTATCATAGGTAATATGTCTTAGTTGCATAGAATTTTTTATATCATCAAGACTTACTACACTTCTACTTTGACTTAATACAGCTATCTCAAGGACATTTAAAGCATATCTAGCATCTCCATCTACTTTTGACGATAAAAAATCAAGTGCGTCTTTTTCTATACTGATGTTTTTATTTTTAAGCAGCTCATCTGTAGCTATAGCTTTGTTAATTATATCCTTAATATTTTTGTCGTTTAGTTTTTTTAATTCAAAAACATTTGATCTAGATATCAGTGCAGAGTTAACTTCATAAAAAGGATTTTCTGTAGTAGCACCTATAAGAGTAATAACCCCCTCTTCCACATGTTTTAGTAATGCGTCCTGTTGCGATTTATTAAATCTGTGGATTTCATCTATAAATAGTATAGTTTTTAAACTAAACTGTGATAGATTGTCTTTTGCTCTTGCTATCACTTTTCTTATATCTGCAACTCCTGATGTGACAGCATTTACAGTCGTAAAGTCCCCTTTTGTTTTATTTGATATAATCCTTGCCAGAGAACTTTTTCCAACTCCAGATGGACCAAAAAGTATTATAGATGACAATCTATCGCTTTCAATAAGCCTCCTAAGAAGCTTACCTTCCCCAAGAATTTCTTCTTGCCCAAAGAAACTGTCAAAATCCTTTGGCTTCATTCTTTCAGCTAAAGGCTTTATGCTATTAAGATTTTCCTCTTCAATCATGTTAAGTAAGTTCATTATAATCCTTGTATTACTCTATAAATGGCTAATGCTACACCAACAATACCTTCACCACCTAAGAATCCAGAAGAAATGATTACACCAGCATTATTTCTATTTGGTGCAAACTTATCAACCAATAGTTTTATCATTCCACCTACAAAAGCAGTTGTTGATATAAACATTGGTAAATAAAGGCCTATACCAAGTGTCATTGCTGGTATATTTGCAAGGAAAAGTATTAATCCTATACTAAAGCCTGCTATAAATGCACCTAAATTCGGTATTCCTGCTACCATTGTAGAAACAGCGTAAGCCTGTGGAGCTGGAAGTTGTGTTTCAGGTCCAAATGCACCATATGCTTTATGCATTATAATAAGGACAAATACACTTACTAACGCACCGACAATACCACCTATTAACTCTGCAATGATTTGTTTTTTAGGATCTGTTTTAAGTATATATCCAGATTTAAAATCATTTAGCACGTCACCTGCAAGTCCAGTAGATACTGCAACAAGCGCTACAATAAAGAATGCTTCAGTTGTTCCCACTTTGATAAACAGTCTTGTAATTAAAAGTATAATAATACCGAATATTTCCATAGGATTTATACCTGTTTGTCCAGTAATCTGTGCTGACATAGCAGTTGCTAAGAAAACACCTATAATTGCTATAATACTGCTAAAAACTCCCATATCAGTGTATATCGTAATAAAAAATGTAACTAAAGCTAGTGCTATTGGTATATACGCATATTTTCTTTCAAAGCTAAGCTTCTTTTTAGTAAATTCTTTTAGCTTTGGTAATATATACTTTATTGGTATTGCAACACCCGTTCCTACCATCATTCCAATTCCAAGACTATTTTTAAACGCAGTTGCAGTGGCAACATCAGCGAAAAATGATAGTTTGATTCCAAGCGGAATTATTAGAAAATATGAAATAATCGCTCCTAAAAACCATACGCTTGTAAAAAGTGGACCTATTAGATATCCAATAGCTAGCGCCATTGGAGATACCCAGTAGCCAAAAAAAATATTTTTTGCTGATAAATATTTACTCATAACTACAGGTGGAATTATATTTGTAAAATAGTCTCTAACAAAAGTAAATATACCACTTATTGCCATAGCACCAAATAGTACTCTACCCTCTTTACCACCTTTATCGCTAGTAATAAGCGTTTCAGAAGCTGCAATTCCCATAGGGAAAGGCAACTGAATCTTTTCAATATAATGATATCTTATTATTGCAGTCGCTATAGTTCCAAGTATTGTTCCGGCTAAAGTTAATACTATAAGCGAAATAGTAGATATTTCTGCATTTGCATTGACCATCCATATTCCAGGTATTGTAAAAGCAAGACCACCTGAAACCATTGCTCCAGCGCTCATCGCTGTGTGTGTTATATTAATTTCGTTTAAGTTGGTGTTTCCAAGTATCTTTAAAATACTCATTGAAAGTATTGCCACAAATATAGTTGGCCAAGGTAATGCACCCATTCTAAGCGCAACATACATTGAGCTTGTTGTAATAATTATTGACCCAATAATCCCTATAATTATTGATCTAAAAGTTAATTGCTTCATTTTAATCTCCTAAAAAAGATAAAGTCAAAAAATGACTTTTATCTATATTTTAAATCTATCGTAATAGTACCAGTTGAATTCATTTTTCTTTTCAAACGCTTTGAACACAAAACCAAGTTTTAGTATTAGTTCCTGCATTTCTATATCATCTTCCCTCGCTAACATATAAAGCTCACCATGATTGTGTTTATCGTGCCACTCTATAAACTTTGACACAAGTTTTACATCATCATCAGCTTCACTCTCACTAGGATGTAGCTTTATGCTTTTCACTATAGAAGCTTCTTCCTTTTCTATATCTTCAAAAACTAGCCAGTTTAATACATAATCTCCATATTTGTTAACAAATGCAATATCGTTTCTTGCAAACTTAAGCCCTACTCTTTTTTGAATCTGTTCATAGTCAGCTTTTTCAGCTAGTGCATATGTAACTTTCTTTTTATACTTTTTAATTCTTGACCAGTTAAGATCTAGCTCTTGAATATACATGTCTACAAAATTCTTAAACATATCAGTTTTTTCTTTAGTAAACTGTCTATCAAGTTTTTCTTCTATATCGTCATAAACACTTTTTACAGTTTCATAAGCTTGTTTACCTTTCGAAGTTAAATATACTTTAACCTTTCTCTTATCTCTCTGGTCTGTTTTTCTCATAATAATCTTATTTGATTCAAGTTTTTTTAGTGCTTTTGCTACAGTAGTTTTATCTATCAATAGATTTTGAGAAATGTCATATTGGTTTGCACCTTCATTTTCATAGAGATATAAAATATAAAAATATTGACCTCTGCTAATTTCGTTATCTTCAATTCTGTGTTCAAATATTGTATCAACCATTCGAGCTAATTGTTGTATTGACAATGATATTGATTTCATAATAACTCCTTATATTTCTACTTCTTTGAACTTATCAAATGAGTCAGGTAATACTTTTTTAACTTCACTTGTAAGCTCTTTTACTTGTTCTACCGACCTACCTATATATAGTTTTGCGTTCATAACAGCATTTATTTCATCTTCATTTAGTAAAAGTCTATTATCAGAAACTAAGTATGATAATAATTTATTTTCTTCTCCTTCAGCCATTTGGTTTTGAGCCTTAATTGAGTGTTGCCTTATTATTTCATGTATTTCTTGTCTATCAGCACCTTTTTTAACAGATTCCATAATAATATTCTCAGTTATCATAAAAGGTAAATACTTATTTAAATTCTGAGCTATTACCTTATTATTAACTTTTAAAGTGCTAGTTATAGTAATAAGTAAATTTAATATGCTGTCAGCACATAAAAAACTTTCTGATAAGGTAAGCCTTCTATTAGCACTATCATCTAAAGTTCTCTCAAACCACTGAGTCATTGATACTAATGATGTGTTAAGAGATAGAGATATTAGGAATTTAGATAACGAAGCCACTCTTTCACTTTTCATTGGATTTTTCTTATAAGCCATAGCCGATGAACCAATCTGATCCTTAGAGAAAGACTCTTCTATCTCTTTTAAATTTTGTAGAAGCCTTATATCGTTAGTCATTTTATGAGCGCTCTCAGCAATTAGTTTTAGTGCTGATATAACAAGTGAATCCTGTTTTCTTGTATATGTCTGACCACAAACACTAACACTTTGCATACCAAATCTATTAGAAAAGTTAATATCAAGTTGTTTAACCTTATCCATATCTTCATTAAACAGTTTTACATAAGATGCTTGAGTTCCAGTAGTTCCTTTAACTCCTCTCATTTTAAGGTTAGTCTTAACATGTTCTAATTCTCTATAATCAAGGTAAAAGTCATATAACCAAAGACTTGCTCTTTTACCAACAGTAGTTATCTGCGCAGGTTGATAATGTGTATAGCCAAGCGTAGGTATATCAGCATACTCAAGGGCAAACTCTGATAAATTATACATAACTTTTTGCAATTTATTTATAATAATATCAATAGCGTCTGAAATTATTAGGATATCAGCATTACCACCTACAAAAGCGCTTGTAGCTCCTAAATGAATAATTGGAGACGCTTTCTTTGCTATATCACCAAATGTGTGAATATGAGCCATAACGTCATGTTTAAACTTCTTTTCGTATTGACTTGCTTTTTCAAAGTCTATATTTTCAATATTTGCTCTCATATCTTCAATTTGTTCATCTGTGATGCCCAAGCCAAGCTTCTTTTGTTCCTCTGCAAGCGTAAGCCATAGCTTTCTCCAGAGCTTAAATTTATTTTCATCAGAAAAAATGTATAACATTTTGTCAGAAGCATACCTTCTTTTGAATGGTGATGAGTAAATTTCTGTTTCCATTTATCCTCCTATGTGTATTTTAAACCAAATTTGAAGAACATTCAAGTATTATTCGAAATTCTGTTCTTTTTTAAGCAAAAAATATACCTCTCACTACGAGGTATATCACCTATTTGCTACTCTTTTCTCAAATTCCCTTTTTGAGAATATACAACCACAATATTCCTGTCTATATAAGTCTAATTGCTTTGAAATTTCAATGCTTCTCTGGTAACCACCTTTTTTCTTAAAATCGCTAAATAAGTATGTAACACCAAGTTTATCAGCAATTTCTTCTCCAAGCTTGTTTAACAACTGAGCATCTTTGTGTGGGGAAATAGACAGAGATGTCGTAAATAATTTGTATCCGTTTAGTTTTGCGTACTCTGCTGAATTCATTAATCTAAGTTCAAAACATGATTTACATCTATCACTTCTCTCACCTAACTCTTCTAATCCTCTAACAGCTTGAAAATAAGAGTCAGGATTATAATCGCTAACAATAAAATCTATCGGATACTTTGTATTCGTCGCTTTTATGACTTTTTCAGCTTCTACCACCCTATCCATATATTCTTTTTCAGGATAAATATTTGGATTATTATAAAAAACAGTTATTGGAAAGTATTCACCTAAGTATTCAAGCACATAAGTTGAACATGGACCACAGCAAACATGTAAAAGTAGCTTTTCTCCTTCATGCTCTTTTATTAATTTGTCACATAATTTCTGATAGTTTATCTTCATACCTTCCTCCAAATATATAATGTATTATAACAATTATAATGATATAAAACAAATTATTTAGCAATTAAAAACTGACCCCTGTTTAAGAGGTCAGTCTTAAATTATTAATAATCGCCTTGTGCAATCATAGCATCAGCAACTTTTTTAAATCCTGCAATGTTAGCTCCTAATACTAAATTGTTAGTGAAACCAAATTCATTTGCAGCATCTAATGCTGATTTGTGAATGTTAATCATAATTTGTTGTAGTTTTTGATCAACTTCTTCGCTTGTCCAAGAGTATCTCATTGAGTTTTGACTCATTTCAAGTGCAGAAACACTAACTCCACCAGCGTTAGCAGCTTTAGC
>PDWJ01001328.1_pt1 | contig 31245 bp, 30 predicted proteins | sample 1430881 | NCBI WGS metagenome assembly PDWJ01 (sample SAMN01162460, study PRJNA174530) | Oral metagenome, whole genome shotgun sequencing project. | biome: Marine environment; feature: Marine mammal; material: Swab sample of the gingival sulcus; isolation source: swab sample of gingival sulcus...
GATCTCGTGAAATTAAAAGATTTGCTGAAAAAAGTGGTGACGGTCAACAACTTAGATGAATTTCAGAAATTTTTGGAATCGGAAGGCTGATTTTCCCCTGATCCGCTATATCGCAATAAAAAATTGTTCTTGACAAAAACGACAATTGTTCTTAAATGATAGATCTCCTTTTAAGGACGAATGTCGTTTAAATAGTACACACAATATTTTTGTTTCCATAAAATTTTAATCGTTCTTGGTATGCAGTTTAAAAAAACGGAAATCGAAGACGCTATTCTGAAGGCAGCGCGAGAAGAATTTTTGGCAAAAGGCTATAAAGATGCCAGTATTCGGGCGATCACGACCAATGCGGGGGTTGCCAGGAGTAATCTGTATAACTATTTTGCCAATAAAGACGCACTGTTTGCGGCTGTTGTTCAACCGACAATTGCTGAAATCAGACAGGCGATCCGGTTCGTCTGGGATATGATGTCCAGTAATAAAACGTGCGTGAGCAGCCTTGACAAGGAGATGGAAGAGGGGCGGCAAATGGTGGAATTTATCGACACCCATCGTGAGGAGCTGGCGCTGATTTTTATACAATCCGCAGGTTCCAGCGTCGAAGATTTCCGGGAAGAAGTGCAGGAAGAGTATCAGAAGATGCATAGCTTCTACTTCGGCTCTTTGAAAGAACAATTCCCGAACAGGACGAAGAATGCGGTGTCGCCGTTTTTCATCCATGCCTTAAGCGCCTGGATGCTGCATTTCGTGACCGAAGTCATCGCTCATGAAATCCCGAAGCAGGAGATGATGGGCTATATGGAAGAATGTGTCCGCTTTTACTACTATGGGCAGCTTGGCCTTCTGGAACATTGATCGCCTGGGGGATTACACGGGCGCATTTTTTTGTTCTGAATTTTAGTTGCAGCTAATAGTATTAATTTTTTTTAATTTTTATTGTCATGCCTTATGGGGCTGGCTGTTTGCCGGAAGCTGCTTCGGCAAACAGCATATCACCCCGGCGATTCTGGTGGGCGGATTCGTGGGGCTCAATCACGTGACCCTCGATGTGATAACCATGATTATTATGCCGATGCTGCCTGGGCTGGCGGTGGATGATACCATCCACTTCATTACCCATGGGAAGCTGGAATTTCAGCGCAGCGGCAGCTATCGCGTGGCAGTGCGGGAAACCTTTGTGACCGCCGGCAAAGCTCTGTTCCTGACGTCTTTTATCCCGGTCGCATCATTTTCCGCCTGTTTGATTTCAGATGCCAGAGTCTTCTTTTAGATCGGCGTCCTCTCGATTCTGGGCATTACGTCCGCGCTGCTGGCCGATTTTTTCATCATGCCGATTCTGGTGAAGTGGACGCAGCCCTCCGGCGGGGAAACGTCTCAGGCAAGCTACCCTCAAACCGGCCAGTCTGAAGGCGCCTGCGAATATTAAACACTGGGCAGAGTCTATCGGGAGAAATTCCTTTTATTCTTCACTCGGTGACCTGTGCTGAGCTTGAGCTTTCGTGTGTTTCCCCCTGTCCCATAGGACATTTCCCTGAAAGATGTTCTATGGGACAGGCTCAACCTGTGCTAGAGGATACTTTTTGCTCTGCTTCCCTGGATCTCCGGGAGGTTGTATAAAAAATAACCCCTGAGACATCAACAGCTTAGAATTGACAGTATGAAGAATGATACGTGAAATGTCTCCTCGCGGCATCGTTTGTGATATGAGGAGTTTGTGTATCACGGGCATTGATGCCTGACAAGAGATGGGCGGACATACATACCAGTTGTCAATTCACAATTGCAGGGGAGGGCCAGACATGAACTCAATAAGGAATCAAGTTAAAGACAAATTTGAATATTTCGCCAGAAGTATTTACCGTCACCGAATGAAAACCCTCGCAGTGATGGGAGGACTGATTGCGGCTATGTTGTCGCAGCTTCCGAATCTCACGATGGATATGTCAACCGAGGGCTTTTTACATAAAGAGGATCCCGCACTGCAAGCCTACGATCGTTTTCGGGAGCAATTCGGACGGGATGAGAGGATTGTTGTTGCACTTCAGCCTCGAAAAATGTTCGATCCGGACTTTCTGGAAACTTTGCAGCAACTGCACGAAGAACTCGAAGATCAGGTGCCCTATCTCGAAGATATCACAAGTCTGGTGAATGCCCGCAACACACGCGGCGAAGAGGATGAACTGATCGTCGAAGATCTGCTGGAGAATTGGCCGGAAAGCGAAGCCGAACTGGCTGCGTTAAAGGAACGGACATTGAGCAATGTCTTGTATAAAAATCTGTTGATTTCTGAGGATGGCGCGTGTACCGTCATAAGTCTTCAGCCCTTATATTATGCCCCGGAAGCTGACGAAAACGGAGAGCAGAGGCCCTTGAACGACGCGGAAAATTCTGCAATGGTACTCGCGGTACAGGAAATCGTGCAAAAATATGAGACAGAGGATGTACGCATCTCACTTGCAGGTTCACCGGTGGTGGTCCATTTTCTCACACGCTCGATGGTCAGAGATATGCAAGGTTTCATGGGATTGATGCTCCTGACCATCGTAGTCGTATTGTTTCTGATGTTTCGCCGCCTCAGCGGCGTGCTGCTGCCGCTGGTCATCGTGGTTCTGTCGCTGCTTTCGACGCTGGGACTGATGGGAGCTTTCGGGGCCGTGATCAAGAGTCCGACACAGATTTTACCGTCGCTCTTGCTGGCCGTTGGCGTCGGTACATCGGTTCATATTTTGGCGCTGTTCTTTCAACGGCTCGATCGGAACGATAGCAAAGAAGAGGCGATTGTGTATGCCATGGGACATTCAGGGCTGGCCATTGTCATGACGAATGTGACGACGGCTAGCGGGCTTTTCTCCTTTGCCAAGGCGGACGTTGCGCCGATTGCCGATTTAGGAATCTATGCCGCCGTCGGCGTGTTACTTGCTTTCCTGTACACCCTGGTACTGCTGCCTGCGCTGCTTGCAGTGATGCCGGTTCGGGTGAAGACAGGGGCAAGACAACACCAACGGCAGACAACAATCGACCGCTTGTTGACCAGAATCGGTAATATTGCGACCGGCCGCCCTTACACCATTCTGGTCGTTACGGCCCTTGTTATGGCGTTGTCGATTATTTCGATCTGCTCACTGCGTTTTTCGCACCATCCCCTGGAATGGTTCCCGGAGAAGAATGAGATTCGAACCGCCACCGAACGCATCGATGCGATAATGCGGGGAACGCTGACGCTGGAAGTTGTCATTGATACTGGTGAAGAAAACGGGCTCTACGACCCGGATCTGTTGAATCGGCTGGAACAGGCTGCCACAGATATCGAACAGATGGAACATAAGAATCTCTACATCGGGAAAGCCTGGTCAATTACCTCGATTTTGAAGGAAACCAATCGGGCCTTACATGAAAATCGTCAGGAGTTCTATGGCATTCCTCAGGATCGCCAACTGATCGCTCAGGAACTGCTGCTCTTCGAAATGAGCGGCTCGGAGGATCTGGAAGATGTCGTGAATAACCAATTCTCTATGGCCCGTTTTACCATCAAAGTGCCTTTCAAAGATGCCTATCAATACAGCCTTTTTATTCCGAAGCTGCAAGCATACTTCAGCGCTCATTTTCAGGATGAGACAGTGGTATTTACCGGTATGATGATGTTGCTGACACAAGTGTTTTCCAACAGTATCCGCACCATGGCAAACAGTTACGTCACGGCCCTCATCGTCATTACCATTTTAATGATGCTGCTGATTGGGAAAATTCGGATCGGTCTGGTCAGCATGATTCCGAACCTCTCTCCGATTCTGCTGATGTTGGGAACGATCGGCGCGCTGGCATTCCCGCTGGATCTGTTCACGATGTTGATTGCCAGCATCGCAATCGGGCTGGCCGTGGACGATACGATTCACTTCATGCACAATTTCCGGCGCTATTACGAACAATGCGGCGATCCGCTAACTGCCGTGCATCAGACCTTGCAAACTACCGGGCGCGCCATGCTGGTGACATCGGTGGTGCTGTCGCTCGGGTTTTTCATCTACAGCTTTGCCACTATGAATAATGTAAGCCGCTTCGGACTCTTAACCAGTTTTACGATTTTGATGGCGCTGATGGCGGACTATTTCATCACACCAGCCTTAATGGTGGTGCTGAATCCGAAACAGGTTCGCGAATCAGAGCCGGAAGTGTCATATCTGACATCATCAAAGGAGTGTCAAAGCGCAGCTTTGACGGCTGAAGCTGCGCTTCAACACTCCTCAAAGGAAAACATATCATGAAAAAGACAACACGAATATTTTGGAAAAGTGGATTGAGCGTGATCATCTTGCTATTTGGAGCCACCTTCGCCCAAGCTCAGGACGACAGCAAGGTCTTTAATCTGTTCAGCCGCTTCAGCGAGGCTTTTGACGGCTACATTACGAATGAAACCGCCATGCGGATCGATGATGAAGAGGGTGGTTCCTTCACAAAAATTTACAATCGTTTACAACTGGAGTATACGAACTGGCTTACGGAACGTATGAAACTCAGTGCCGTACTGCGGGCGGTCTATGATGCGGTCTATGATGTGGAAGACGATTTCCTGCCGGAGAATAAAGACGACTATCACGCGTATGTCGAGCTGCGAGAAGCGGTCGTGAATTTGGCCTTTGAGACGATTGATATCAATCTGGGGAAACAGCAGGTGGTCTGGGGCAAAACCGATGGGTTGCGGGTGTTGGATATCGTCAATCCATTGGATTTGAAGGATGTCGCCTCGACGGAATTTTTGGACCAGCGCATCCCTCTCTGGATGGGGAACATCGAATACTATTTCAACACCGACTTTTCGCTGCAAGCACTGATTATCCCGGACATGGAGTTCTCGAAGATTCCCGAACCGTCATTCCCGGCTGATGCTGTTGTCCGGGCGACCGAAGAACCTGCGACCAGTTTTGAAAACACACGCTACGGAGTACGGTTCAGCGGATTTGTCGGGGGATGGGATTTTACGCTGAACTATCTGTATAGCTGGGATTCGATTCCGGTATTCAGGAAAACCTTGGATACGGCAACCGGCAAGTTTACAATTTCACCGGAATATGAACGTCTGCACATTGTCGGCGGCTCTTGTGCCAATGTCTTCTGGAATACCGTGTTTAGGGGCGAAATCGCCGCCAGCTTCGATAAATATCTTGCTGTCAGCGATTTGGCTGTCCCGGAGATGATGCTGCAAAAGGATGTGTTGGATTACGCGCTGGCTTTTGAGCGGGACAGTTTCGATATACATTGGATCGGGCAGGTGTTGCAATCGGCGGTTCTCAATTATGACGACAGCGTGACCACCGATGAGTTTCAAACGTACCTGACGCTGCAAGGTGCGAAAGATTTCAGAAATGACACCGTCGAACTCACGGTGTTTCTGATCTATCATACAAATGAGGGGCGTTGCATTGTTCGCCCGGATATTGAATGGGATGTTACGGATGCCTTCGCCGTGACACTCGGGGCGAATTTGAATGAAGAAGGTACCGGTCGCGAAGATCGGGTGTATGTCGAGGTGAAATATAGTTTTTAATTACGAAGACACACGAAGAACAACAAAAGAGTTGTCATGAGCGGGCGGTCTCACCCGGCATGATGAAATGGGTCAACTCTGCCAGAGGGTGAAACCCTGGCAGGGTTATTTTCAAAGGAGAGGACTCTCATGAAAGCCTTGACACACTTTGTTGTAACCGCCGTCTTCACCGCAGCGTGTTTTGCCACATCGTTTCAGGCCGGTTCTGTGTTGGCGTTGGATGACATTGATGCCCGAGAGGTGGCGCTGAATGTCGATGAACGAGATGACGGAAACGATGGGACTTCACAACTGGAGATGAAGGTCTTGAGAATTCCTGGCGTCCATCTTTTTTAACATGAATCCATGTTTGTCGGATTTACCCTTCATCATGATGAAGCCGGGGGCGCTCGACAGGTTTGCCGGAGGGACGATGAAAAAAGTGCGATGACAAAATTTTGTCGTCTGGCAATCGTTCTTCCAAAATTCCTTGACAAGAAACATTCTATATAGAATCAAGAGAAATCTCTTATCGGCATATCACCGTTCGGTATGTCGAGTATATACAGGTTGCCAAAGGCAATACACAATCGGGACGATGGGGCAAAACCATCACGAACCTGCCACTGTAACCGGGGACAACCCTCAGGAAAATCACTGTTTGAGAGGTGAGATGTTACATTTGCAATCTCACATCTTACATTCGTCTTACTCACGCTTATTACCTATATTTCCAGTGGGCGTATACAAAGGATATGTCGGGAATTATGATTCAGGGCACAGCATCATCGGCCGGGAAAAGTCTCCTTGCCACCGCATTGTGCCGGATATTTTCAAATGATGGTCTGACGGTCTATCCGTTTAAATCGCAGAATATGTCGCTCAACTCCTATGTGACACTAGAGGGGTTGGAAATGGGCCGGGCCCAGGTGCTTCAGGCTCAGGCCGCTCGGAAAGAGCCTTCTGTGTTGATGAATCCGATTCTCCTTAAACCCACGACAAATCGCAAGTGCCAGGTCATCTTCAAAGGCCGGCCCTACAAAAATATGGATGCGGTGGAGTATTTTCAATTTAAACCTCAGCTCAAGCAGCAGATTAAAGAGGTGTATGACACTGTCGCCGCTCAAAGCGATGTCGTTGTGATCGAAGGGGCCGGCAGTCCGGCTGAGATCAATTTAAAGGACAATGATATTGTTAATATGGGTATGGCGGAACTCGCCGATGCGCCGGTGCTGTTAGTGGCCGATATCGATAAAGGCGGTGTGTTTGCCGCCATTTATGGCACCGTGATGCTGTTGGAAGAGCATGAGCGCCAACGTATCAAAGGCGTGATTATTAATAAATTTCGCGGAGATAAATCCATTTTGCAGCCAGGACTCGATCAGATCGAAGCCTTAACCGGCGTGCCCGTCATCGGTGTAGTGCCTTATCTGGATACTCAGTTAGATGAAGAGGACAGCGCCTCTGGATTTAATCTGAAGCAGCAGAGTGTTCCGAAGCAGCGCAACGTTATCGATATTTGCGTCATTAAACTCCCCCGGATCTCGAATTTTACCGATTTTGACGCTTTTGGGTTTGATGATGATGTGCAGGTCCGCTATGTGCTGTCGCCGAAGGACATTGACGATGCCGATATGCTTGTGCTGCCCGGCAGTAAAAATACTATCGGCGATTTACGCTGGCTCAAGGAGGCCGGATTTGTTCCGGTGATTCAAAATTTTCCAGGGATCGTATTCGGGATTTGCGGCGGTTATCAAATGCTGGGCACGCGCATTATCGACAAAGAGGGGTGGGAAGTGAAGGCAGGCGATATGGAAGAAGGGATTGGCGTATTTGGCATGACAACCGTGTTTGAAGGACGGAAGATTATGACGAACGTCGAGGGGAAAGCTTTTGATTGCTGCGTGTATGGGTATGAAATTCATTCGGGAAGATCTTCCGGGAATGCCGCGCCCTTTGTTCATATTACGACAAAGCAGGGACTCCCGGTGAATGATACGGACGGCGATGTGGTCGATGACCACATATTCGGAACGTATATTCATGGCATCTTTGATTCCGGTGATTTCAGAGCGTTCGTGTTAAATCGTATCCGCAAAGCCAAATCACTGGCAGAAAAGCAGGCTCTCGACCTGAACACTCAGCGCGAAGCGGAATTGGAAAAATTAGCTCAGGGAGTCTATGAGAACATCGATATCGAATTCGTTTACTCTCTGCTTCGCTGTAGACCTTCCTCTGGCTTTTCTGCATGAAAGCCATTGTCACGATGATTAATCTGAGTTATGCCGTTGTGTCGGATTTCTCGGTTGGTGATCCCGCCTGAAGGTTGTGCCCGATCCGGTGGATGGGACACTCTATTGCTGCTAACGAGCCTTTTGTGCGCAAATATACACATGACACTCATGGTGATGTGTTACCTGGATCCGGGGGACTGCACATTGTTCAATGTGGCTGCCGCCTGCCTGAAGATTCACATAGAATTTTCTTGACAGGGCTTTCTGTATCGTGAGTGATTTTGCGCTCAAACTGCCAAGGTTCGTACATCTGTTTCAGGAGGAAAAGTGTTATGACAGAATTATTGCTGCTCAGCTTTTGCACCATATCTATCATCACCGGTGTCTTTGTTCTCGCCAATCTCGCTTTTGCCGATGCGGGCAAACGGGCCATTCTGGTGGTCAGCTTTGGCACCAGCTATGCCGATACCCGCAAAGTGACGATTGAAGCCTGCGAAAACGCTATCAAGGCTGCATTCCCTGAATATGAAATCAGACGGGCTTTTACATCGAAGACTATCATCAAGATTTTGAAAGAACGCGATAATATTCTGGTGGATACGCCTGAGGAAGCATTACAAAAATTACAGGCTGATGGATTTAGTGAGGTAATCGTGCAGCCATTGCATGTGATTCCCGGCACGGAATTTCACGATGTGGTCGCGATGGTGAAACAGCATGAATCCGCTTTCAAGACCATTCGTCTTGGAGTTCCGCTGTTGGCAAGCACGCATGATTACATGGCTGTCGCAGATGCTCTTGCCATGCAGCTTCCGGAAATGGGCGCAAACGAAGCGGTTGTGTTTATGGGACATGGCACGCACCATCCGGCCAATGCAGCCTATCCAGCCTTCGAGCGTGTCTGTGAAGATAAGGGATTACCCCATGTGTTCATGGGAACTGTTGAAGGTTACCCGGAATTAGAGCAAGTTGTAAGGCGGCTACAGAAACACAACATCGAGAAAGTGACCTTAATGCCCTTCATGCTGGTTGCCGGCGACCACGCCCAAAATGATATGGCCGGCGATGAGGAAGATTCCTGGAAAATGCGGTTGAAAAAAGAAGGAGTTGTGGTTGACATCTATCTGCATGGCCTGGGGGAAAATGCGGGGATTCAGGACATTTACGTTCAGCATGTCCATGATGCTATCGCTGGTGAGGAACACGCCGGTCATTGATTTGAAGAAATATAGCGAGGGAAAGATGAAAAAAGGACTTTTAATTGTCAATACCGGAGATGGAAAAGGAAAAACCACTGCTGCCTTAGGGCTGGCGATGCGGGCTTTAGGCCATGGACTCAGGGTTTGCATCATCCAATTTATCAAAGGCACCTGGAAATACGGCGAGAGGTTTTCAGCCGAGCAGTTTCATGAACTGCTCGATTTTCACGTGATGGGTAAAGGTTTCACCTGGAAATCCGAAAACCTCGAAGTGGATAAACAGATTGCGCAGAAAGCCTGGCAATTTGCCCGGCAAACGATCGATTCAGGTGATTATGCGTTGGTAATACTGGACGAACTGACGTATGTCATGAAATATGGTTTTGTCGAGGAAGACGACATTATTGAATATCTGACCGCAAGAAGAGATGATGTGCATGTGGTGGTCACAGGCCGTGATGCCCCACAACCATTAATAGAAGCGGCTAATCTCGTGACGGAGATGGTCGCTGTGAAACATCCCTTTGAAAACGGCGTGAAGGCTCAGAAAGGCATAGAGTTTTAGGTCGATATGAAAGTATGTATGATCGCTGCGCCGGAAAGCGGAAGCGGCAAAACGACTATTACGATGGGCTTGTTGCGGGCCTTAAAACATCGCGGCCTGGATGTCTGCGGCTACAAAACCGGTCCCGATTACATCGATCGGGCCTTTCTCGAAGCTGCATCCGGCAAACCAGGGGGCAACCTTGATCTGCATTTACAAGGCGAGCAGGGGATGCGCTATGCACTTGCCCGCGCCAGGAGCGAGTATTGCTTAGTTGAAGGCGTGATGGGCTATTTCGACGGCATTTACAATACCTGTCAGGGCTCCAGTTACGATATTGCCCGGCAGTTGAAGATTCCGACAGTGCTCATCTATACGCCTGGCGCAGAGATGTTCAGCATTGTTCCTAAGCTCAAAGGCATGGCCGAATTTGAGGGATCGACGATTCAGGCCGTTATCTTCAACAATACCACTCCCCGCTATTACGAGTTAATCAAGGAGGCCGTGGAAGCATACACCGATCTCGATGTTCTGGGGTTTGTGCCGAAAATGAAAGATGTTGCCTTACCGAGCCGTCATCTCGGTCTTGTACAGCAGAGCGAAATCGACGATCTCGATTGTAAAATGACGGACATCGCTCACGCACTCGATGAGCATGTCGATATGCCGGCGTTGCTCGATCTCATGAAACCTGTCCGCACCGGAGAGCAGACGACTCTTTTCGATGAGGTCCAGACGCGAAAGATTACCGTGGCGATCGCTAAAGATCAGGCGTTTTCCTTTTATTACCGCGAGAATCTGGAATTGTTGGAATATGCCTGTCAGAAAGTGGTGTATTTTTCACCGATGCGCGATCACGAACTCCCCCGATGCGATCTCCTGTATCTCGGCGGAGGCTATCCTGAAGTGTTTCATGAGGAGCTTTCCCGTAATACGTCAATGTTGCAAGCAATCAAAACCTATGCCGAAAACGGCGGCTATCTGTACGCCGAGTGCGGCGGATTTATGTATTTGACGGAATCAATCGATGACGTGCCCATGCTTGGCTTGTTCAAAGGGAAAACCCATTTAACGTCGCGATTGCAGCGCTTCGGGTATATCGACATCGAATTACAAGAAGAGTGTTTACTCGGTCAGGCCGGAGATCGCCTGACTGCTCATGAATTTCATAAATCCGTCTCCGATGTCGAGGGACAGCCGATCTATACTATCACGAAAACGATGGGAGCTAAAACCTGGGAGTGCGGGTATCGCTATAAAAACGTGCTGGCCGGATACCCGCATCTCAACTTTATCGGAAACTTAAAAGCATTGAATTCGCTTTTAACGAAAGTCGAAAGGAAAGGCTGACTATGTATCTCAAAGATCCTGCACACATTGAGTCGAACAGTATGGAGATTATCGACAGGGCCCTGGAAAACCATAACTTCACGCCGCAAGAACTCAACGTGGTCAAACGTATGATTCATACCACCGGCGATGTCGAGTATCAGCATATCGTCTCAATCTCATCGGGAGCGATTGAGGCCGGAATTGCGGCAATCCTGTCGGGATGCCGGATTGTCACCGACACTCGGATGGCGTATTCGGGCATTAACAAACGGGCATTAGCGCAGGCTCATTGCACGATTGACTGCTATATCGATCATGAACAGGTGTTTCAAGCGGCAAAAGAAAAAGAGATGACCCGCAGCATGGCGGCAATGGAATTTGCCGCACAGCAGGGTGTGGACATTCTGGTCATCGGTAACGCGCCGACCGCGTTGTATCGTATTGGCGAACTTATTCAGGAAACCCGCATCGCGCCGGAATTGATCGTCGGCGTCCCGGTGGGATTTGTGGGGGCTGCTGAGTCAAAAGAATACCTTCGCACCCTCGAAGTTCCCTCCATCAGCACCATTGGCACCAAAGGCGGCAGCAATGTGGCGGCAGCCGTGATGAACGCTATTACCTATATGGCTGTCGGAAGAGCATAAATGGAAGACTTGTACGTTGTCAAAGAAGGGAAGCAACTACGTTGCGGTTATACGACTGGTAGTTGCGCGGCTGGCGCAGCTAAAGCGGCAGCCTTCATGCAGCATACCGGCAGGGTCCTTGAGTATGTAGAAATCGATACACCGGCTGACGTTCCGTTACGGCTGAAAGTCGAACATCCCATACTGGAGGCGGAGTCCGCATCGTGCGGTATTGTGAAAGATGCCGGTGACGACCCCGATGTGACGAATGGCCTGGAAATCTTTGCGCGAGTCAGTCCGCGACAGGACGGCGAAATTGTCATCGACGGCGGCGAAGGAGTCGGAAAAATTACGCGAGCAGGATTTTGGGGACAGGCTGGCGAGGCGGCCATTAATCCGGTTCCCCGGAAAATGATTCGTCAGGCGGTCACCGACATTGCCGGGCACGGTTGGAATATTGTTATCTCTGTTCCCGGTGGCGAAGATATTGCCAAAAAGACCTTTAATCCGCAGCTCGGTATTGAGGGCGGCATTTCGATCATTGGAACCACTGGCATTGTGAAGCCTATGTCGGATGAGGCGCTCAAAAAAACGATTTATTTGAACATCGATGCTCTTTTTGATGAGGGAGCCAGAGACATTCTGTTCTTGTTAGGCAACTATGGCGAACGGATGCTGGGGGAGTTACAGATGGATATTGCCAATGTCAAAGTGTCGAATTTTATCGGTGATGCGATCCTGTACGCCTATCATAAGGGGTTTAAAAAAATTACCCTGCTGGGACATATCGGCAAACTCTGTAAACTCTCCATCGGCGTGTTTAATACCCATAGTAAGATCTGTGATGCCCGCATGGAAGCCTTTATTTACTACTTGGCCTTGAATGGTGCGCCGCAGGAATTCCTGTCGAAAGTCGATGCGTGTACCACATCTGAAGAAGCGATCTCATTGCTGTTTGCGGAAGGCTATCAGCATATCGTGAAAAAAATGCAAGCCGGTTGTGTGACTAGAATTCAACGTTACTTGAAAGATCCGGTATTTCCCGTTGAGGTCATACTCTATTCGATGGAATACGGGGTCCTTTAAGTGCAGACATGATCTCTCACAGAGCATACGGAGTGTCACAGAGCGTTGCTCCGTGCGCGTTGTGATCGCTGTGAATATGGAGAGTGTTTTCTGCAATACTGTCCGGGTACACGCTTTCGGAAATATGTACACAGCAGCTCAGAATACATGTCTCCATACTTGTGAAATGCTGTACTCGTGCTCTTTGTAAGGTTTAGTTTTTGGGCTCACCTTACGTAAGAACGTGTCTTTCAAGTATATGACTGCGTAGCGGTAAACGAGGAGAAGAACATGCTCATTCTGGTTGGAATGGGACCCGGACATAGCAAGTATTTGACGCAAGACGCCATCGAGGCCATCCAATGGGCCGACCTCGTGATTGCGTTCGGACGCATTGCCGAAACAGCGGAATCGATCGTATCCTCGGTGATTCGAGTTAAAAGCATCAAAGAGGTGCTCGAATACGTGCCTTCCAGTGGAAACGTTGCGTTGCTGGCCTCTGGCGATCCGGGATTCTACGGCATTCTCGACTATCTGAAGAAGCAAAAGATCGTGATCGATCGTGTCGTTCCCGGACTCTCATCGTTTCAATATCTCATGGCGAGGTTACAAAAAAGCTGGCAGCACGCTCATTTTGTCAGCCTGCACGGCCGCGAAGATGGGCTTGAACAGATTGTCAACCATCCACTCAGTATTCTCCTGACCGACCGGCAGCATGCGCCTCACATTATTTCGCGGCGGCTTCGGGAAATGGACCTGGCAGGTACGCTGTACATTGGTTATAATCTGTCGTATGAGAACGAACGCATTCTTGAGGTCCGGATCGGCGATCCTCTTGAAGAATGCGAAGATATTTCAGTTATGGTGGTAGAATATGACATGGATTCGTGATGAGGATTTTATTCGGGGCCAGATCCCGATGACGAAATTTGCCGTCAGGGCAGTGACAATGGCCTTACTGGATATTACGCCCGGCGATGTGCTGCTGGATATCGGGGCCGGCACCGGTTCTATCTCGATTCAAGCCGCATTACTCGGCACAAAAGTGTATGCCATCGAACAGGCGCAGGAAGGCATCGATTTGATCAGGCAGAATGCAGAAAAATTCGGGGTAAAAGTCTCTACAATCCATGGCTTAGCCCCAGAAGCGATAGATGAGGCCCCCAGATGTAATAAGTGTTTCATTGGTGGCAGCAAGGGGAAAATTGAACGAATTGTCGAAACCGTAGATGCCAGCCTTCATTCCGGAGGAATCCTGGCAGCGAATTTTATCAAAATGGAAAACACTGTGATGTTTACCAGTTTGTTGCGCCAGTACGCTTACACACAGGTTGAGAGCAGATTGCTGCAAACGGCGGAGGTCGATCGTCTCGGATTATTGCGGGGCCAGAATCCGGTGTGCCTTATCAGAGGAAGAAAATCATGAAAATACTCTATGGGGTGGGAGTCGGACCGGGCGATCCTGAACTGCTGACCCTCAAAGCCGTGCGCTGCATTCGTGACGCGCAGCATATCTTCATCCCCCGCACGAAACCCGATGAGCCTGGAATGGCGGAAACGATTATCCGGGAGTATCTGCACGACAAACATGTGGTCACGTGTCATGTGCCGATGGGAGCGGATAATACCGAACGCTATCACCAGATTGCTTACACGATCGATGCCACGCTGAACGACAGCGAGTCGGGAGCGTTTATCACCCTGGGCGATCCACTGGTCTACAGCACGTATATCTACACAATGCATGCGGTAAACACACTTGGCATTGAAACAAGGACTATCCCCGGAATTTCGTCTTTTACGGCGGCGACATCGGCCCTTGGTATGCCGATAGCCGTCAAAGACGAGCAGGTGTATTTGACGGATGGACATCTGGATGAAGCCATCCTGCATTCTGTACAAACGGTGTGCGTTCTGAAACCCTACAGAGACAAGGCGGCAACATTGGAAAAACTCGAAAAATACGGTTTTCAGTACACGTACATCACTCATTGTTCGCTGCCGCAGGAAGCTGTTTTGCGCGAAAAAGAAGCGATTCTGCACGAGCATGAGTATATGGGACTTATTATTGCAAAAAAATTATGATCTATTTTGTCGGAGCCGGACCGGGAGACCCGGATTTAATTACAGTCAAAGGGCGCAGGCTGCTTGCGCTGGCAGATATGGTGATCTATGCCGGGTCATTGGTCTGGGATGCCCATTTGCAGTTCTGTAAAGCTGGCTGCGAAACCCACAGCAGCGCCGGAATGACGCTGGAAACCGTGATGGATTACATGATGACTGCTGCCAAACAGGGCAAAACCGTTGTCAGGCTGCATACCGGCGATCCTTCGATTTATGGCGCGATTGGCGAACAAATAGCCTGGCTTGAGCGTGAAGGTCTCACTTTCGAGGTGATTCCCGGCGTGAGTTCTTTTACGGCCGGATGTGCTGCCATTAAACGGGAATTCACCGTACCGAATGTCACGCAAACGGTGATTCTTACCAGGATCGAAGGCCGGACTCCAGTTCCTGAAACCGAGTCCCTGGAACGTCTTGCAGCCCATCAATGTTCGATGGCGATCTTTCTGTCGGTGAAACAGATTGATGTTGTCGTCGAGAAGCTCAGACAAGGTTACGGACGCGATGATGTACCGGTGGCAGTCGTGTACAAAGCCACCTGGCCTGATCAGAAGGTGCTTTTGGGAACCTTGCAGAATATTGCGGAGAAAGTGAAGACGGCCGGGATCCAGAAATTTTCCCAGATTTTGGTGGGCGACTTTATTCGTCATGCAGACGAGCGTTCTTTGCTGTACAATCCGCACTTTTCCCATGAATTTCGGAATGTGTAGTACTCTGTTCAGAAAGCTTTCAGGAAGACCATGTAACGTGAGCATGTCGCTTGCGGATTCGCAAATGGGACGTTTGCGCTGCACCTATTCATGAATAATCTGCCGAGAAAAATCGTTTGTATCACGTTTACCCGGAACGGCGAACGTCTGGCTGGGGAGATCCGGGCCGCATTTCATGGAGAGGTTGACGTCTTGACAAAAGAGACGTACAAAGCCGTGCTTCCACAATGTTTTGAAACTTGTTATGGAATCGTCTTTCTTTCGTCCACCGGAATCGCGGTGCGCCTTTCTGCTCCGTTTTTGCAGAGCAAAGCTCAAGATCCGGCAGTCGTCGTGGTCGATGATTTGGGGCGCTATGCCATTAGCCTGGTTTCAGGGCACCTTGGCGGTGCAAATGCGCTGGCACAAGAAATCGCCGATATTTTAGGTTGCCAGCCGATTATCACGACCGCTTCGGACGGACGAGGATTCGAAGCCGTCGATCTCTTTGCCCAACGCAATCATCTGGTTATTGACAATCTGAAGGATGTCAAAACGATCTCGGCGATGATGGTAGATAAGCAGCCGCTCACACTGGTGTCGGACATTCCCGTGACCTGGAACTATCCTTATTTGGTCCAACAGGATGCTGCCGGGTACGTCTATATCACCTCTCGTGAGACAGTAGACTGTGAACATCCATATTGTCTTTTACGGCCTCGAAGTCTGAACGTGGGAATCGGCTGCCGCCGGGGAAAGTCGCAGAAAGCCATTCTCGACGCGATTCGACAGGTGTTTCACGACCATAATCTCTCACTGGACAGCATCAAGACGCTGGCAACGGTCGACATCAAGCATGATGAGCAAGGGCTCATCGATGCCGGCAAGACGTTGCAATGTCCGCTGAAATGCTATTCAAGAGATGAAATTCAAAAGGTACAGCATCGCTTTGCTGCCAGTCCGTTGGTACAATCGAAAATCGGCATATCCGGGGTCTGCGAACCCTGCGCGTATCTGGCTGGCGGAGAACTTATTGTCGACAAGACGATTATCGACGGTATCACAATCGCCGTCGCAAGAATTCTGTAACACAAACATTCCCGCCTGTGCGTGTGAACATGAACCGTATTAATGGCGTGGGTGGGCAAGCAAGGATGCATGCAGTACATCGAAGAGGAAGAGTATGGCAAAACTTTATGTGGTCGGGATTGGCCCTGGCGGGACGGATCATCTGACCTTTAAAGCCAGGGAGGCCCTGGAGCGCTGTCAGGTGGTGGTCGGATATACTTTTTATCTTGAACTGATTCGGGATTTGATCCGGGACAAAACCATCATTTCGACCGGCATGACCGGAGAGATCGAACGTTGCAATCAGGCCATCAAAAAGGTGAAAGAAGGCTTTGAAACCTGCATCGTCAGCACTGGCGATCCGGGATTGTATGGCATGGCAGGCCCGATCCTGGAACTGGCCGATGATATCGAATTCGAAGTCATTCCGGGGATCAGCTCGGCATTTTGTGCGGCAGCGGAAGTAGGAGCGCCTATCATGCACGATTGCTGCATGATCAGCCTCAGCGATCTGCTGACTCCGTGGAACATGATCGAAGATCGCTTGAAACACGCGGCGCAGGCCGATTTTGTGATCGCGCTGTACAATCCCAAAAGCAAAGGCCGTCCGCAGCATATCAACCGAGCCGTAGAAATTATATGCCGATACAAATCCGATACCACACCGGTAGCGCTGGTCAAAAACGCCGGGCGAGCTGAAAACGCGCAGAAGCTTGTCACGCTTGCTACGCTGGATTATGATTTTATCGATATGAAAACCGTGGTGATCATCGGGAACAGCCGGACATACGTAAAAAACGATCGTATGATCACGCCACGCGGCTATCGAATCGCAGGAGTAGACAGTGCATGATCTGGATTATCGGTGGCACCACTGAGGCAGGGCAGGTGGTAAAAAGAATCAGAGGGAAGGTCCCGTATATCGTGACGGTTGCGACGACTGCCGGACAGGCAATGCTGACGGATGCGCATGTGCGTGTGGCACGTATGGATTATGCGGCAATGCTCGACTTTATTCATGCCAATGCCATTAAGGTCGTCGTTGATCTGTCGCATCCCTATGCCTCCGAGGTCTCGCACAGTGCCCGTCGAGCCTGCCGGGAGACCGATATTCGCTACATCCGTTTTGTTCGCGAGTCGTCAAGGCCGGGCAATGTCCTCTATGTGCCATCGCTTGAAGCGTGTCTGACATTTCTGAAAGATGTCACGGGTTGCGTGTTTTTCACTACCGGCAGCAAAAATATTCCTGATTTTGAGCAAGTCCGGGGAGGAAACCGGTTTGTGTACCGGATACTCCCTATGTCGGAGAGTCTGGAAACGTGTGTCAAAAATCATGTGGCAATACGCGACATTGTTGCACTGGTAGGACCGATATCGGAAGCATTGAATGCCACCATGTTCCACGAATATCAGGCCGAGTATGTGGTCATGAAAGATTCAGGAAAGGTCGGCGGTACGCCACAAAAAATCGCAGCCTGCCAACAATTGGGCATCATCCCTGTCGTGATCGGACGACCGGCTGATGACGGCTTCACGAATCTGACGGATGTGATCGACGTCATTCTGCGAAGCGGACTTGAGGAAGAACTCCATGCTCTTGCATAGAATAGCTGCTTCAGGGAATGGGATGCTGGAACAATAGGATGGTTGATGCTCCTGGTGAAGGAGACGGAACAGAGATTTTCAGGGGGAGAAAGGGAGAACTGCCGTCGTTTATTGCTCTTTGTCGTTTATTGCTCTTTGAGGTCGTTCACGATTTCCATCAGGCAGCGATCGCAGTCCTCGTGTTCTTTTTCGAGTGCTGCTTCATCTGTATTTCCCTGTTTGAGCCAGTTTTTTCCACGATGTGGGCAGGCTTCCAGGAATTTGATAAACTGCGTCAAACGATCTACCACGCTAGTCGAAATATCATGCTCGATTTTACAAGCCGCTTCTTCCGCGTCTTGTTCATTGATCGCCAGGACTTTCACCAAAAAATCCCGCAGTGTCGTATGACGATAGACAATATCTTCGGCGATCGCCCGGCCTTTTGTGGTCAGGGTGATCAGATCGTAAGGTGCATAATTCACCAGCTTTTTCTGTGACAAAATCCGCAATGCTGCGGTGACCGAAGCGCCTTTCACCTGCAAGCGGTCCACAATATCTTTGGCTCTGGTAGCCCGCTTTTCGTTTTCGATATGAAAAATCGCCTCTAAATAATCTTCAAGACTCGCACTCAACGTCTCATCAAAGTTCAAGTCCTTCGTCCTCCTCTGAAACAAGCTCAATCTGAAAGGTTTTCAAACCCTGTCCAGATTTGTGTTTCCTCTTAATTGCAAGGGAGCTATGTCCCTGTGTCCCACCATAAAAATAGAACGCCAGCTTTACAAGCATAAACATTCTCAGTATATAAAGAGAGGGGATTTGTGTCAAGTTCTTTTCTCTGATGTTGATCTCTCTTGTCTTCTTGACATCCCAGGGGGTTCTTTTCGCAAGAACGCATAGAGGACCGTGAATTTTCGGATTTCAGCCTCTTCACGACTCAGATCATATCTCGGCATTGTTACATAAAAGTGTAGACAGTTCGCCCTGAGCTTGTCGAAGAGTGGGGATGGGTCGACAAGCTCACCACGAACGAAGGAAAAGGTGCCGGCTACATTTCTCGGGTTCTTATGTCTGGTGCTCCAGCGTGTGAGGGGCAAATGCATAGATACTTTCCGGCAGAGGATCCGGGTTGTTGAGATAGCGTTCCCGCAAATAATTTAAGTGCTGCTCGAACTCTTTAGATTGCTGCTCACTCAGCAAATCGCAGAGTTTTTTGTATTCTTCGAGCACCTGATAGCCATAGGAGACATACATCGCCCGCAAATCCGAGATTTTTTGGGCCCACTCGAAATCATGAATGGCTTTCGGATTCTTTTTTCCAAAAAGACGAAGCCCGATTTTTCCGGCTCTGTAGATCGACGGATTAATTGGCTGTTCGAGAAAATATTTTCGTTTCAGCAGGTAGGTTCGATCCGGGTTAAACATATCCAGGGTGTCGACCAGACGTAAAATTTTTGCTTCAACGGTTCTAATCGGGAAAAGCTGGAACCGTGAATGCCTTTTGATCGCGTATTTGACGGCTGCCCGAAGATTCTTATCGAGATGAGCTCTTTTAGCCACTTTCGAAAAGTACCGGCTGGCTCCCATCCCCTCATAGAGCGTCTGCCAGAGCAGAGAGATGCAGTGCTTGGCGTCTTTGTCCGCTCTCCAGCAATCGTGCCAGAGAATCGCGATAAAGAGGACCTTCAGATTGATCGTATGGGCGATTCGTCGGAATTCATCAGTTTGAATAAACTCATCGAGGTACCCCAGCATTCTATGTACATGCGAACTGTCGTGAAACGGATCGATGCTGTGCGCCATGATCGCTGTTGCCATCCGGCATAATGCCAACTCTTCACGGGTCAGTTCGATTTGGTGTTTTTCGAGAAATTTTTGTGGAAGCATGATTCATACGCTCCTTTCACATGTCCCCCCTCTCTCTTAAAATCATTTTTTGAAATATTGAGTTGTTCGATTTTCTGACCTCATACCAGATCCCATGAAGAAAAGGCAAGAAGAAATAACTCTGCTTCATCATTGACGCGTTATTCGGACAGAGAAACCGTTGATTCCGACGTGCCATCCAATATATTAAACGGCAGGAAGCATTGTAATAGTCGTTTTTGATAAAGAAAAAAAGTTTACAGAATTCGATTTACAAAAAAACCCATATGATGAGTTGTTTACCGCGGAGCGGTTCTGGTATTGTAGAAATGGCATGCTCCTAACGCCCCCACTTTTCCCCGGTCCAGGGAAAAGAAATGTCAGGATTCCTGCCAGGGTTCTTTTACCCCTGGCAGGGTTGATGGGTATACTTACTTCCGAAACGCAGGACTCGTATAACGCCGAAAGGCCGCAGAATACATTGTGCGGACATCTACATTCTCATGGAAAAATGTTACAAAAAAGAATTGACAGCCGAATAGAGCGGAAATATTGATGGTTTCATCGTGATTTAGTTGCATACAGGTGCTGCGTGGCTTAATAGGGAAGCCGGTGCAAAACCGGCACGCTCCCAGGCACTGTGATGGGCGAGATTGAGTGGCTTTGCGCCACTGACCGAACGAGCAGAAGGCAGAGAATTGTAAAGTGGTACTGACTGCCTACTGCTTACTGAAAACCGGTTGGGAAGGCGCCATTCAATCGTTTCAACCCTCAGTCAGGAAACCTGCCTGTAGGTGTATGCGATTCGTTTCATTATTTACTGGGTGATGAATAATGAGGGATACCTGTATTGCTTTTCTCATCGTTGTCGAACTCATTTCTTTATCCCTTCTCTTTTCATCATATTTTATTCTTGATGTCTTCTCCTGTACAGAATTCGTCCTCGTTTGCTCAGCAGCAATAACGTGCTGTTTATCAGCAGGCGTCACGAACGGGACGCATGTGATACAGGCTCTTTACACTCGTTGATGAAAATGGACAACCCTCGATTAAAAGATGTTGCAAAAGAAGCCAGAGTGTCTGTCGCAACCGTGTCATTGGTACTGAATGGCAAAAAGAATTTTTCCGCCAGCGTTCGCGATCGAGTCTATGACGCCGCGCAGCGCTTGAACTACGTCAAACCGATGTATGCGCCATCTGTGGTGACAAAACAGATCAATCATCTTGCGCTTTTGGTCCCTGAAGACGACGATAAAGCCTTTGCCTGGAATTTTATCAGGCAGGTGATAATTCATTTAGAAGCAGCGCTTGCCAGAAAACACTATTCACCAGTCATTATTCCGGTCCATTCGGAACAGACACCCGACAATATTTTGGAAAAGATTCTGGCGTCAAAGGTCAAAGGCCTGTTTTCGCTGCTTTGCGGTTCGACGGCACTCTTCCAGCGGCTCGAGCAGGGCGGAATTCCCGTGGTTGTTATGGCTGAAAGCGGTTTTCAGGACCGTTTCCATACAGTTTGCGTTGATGATTTTCAAGGCGCGTATGAGGCGACAAAACATCTGCTGTCTCTCGGACACCGTCGAATCGCGTATGCCGAATATCGTCGTGCTGCCCCAGCCTCTGTCATGCAGGATCGGTTTATCGGCTTTCAAAAAGCCCTGGAGGAAGAGCAGCTCCGGTTTCCGGATTCATATCGGTTGTGTGTAGACCTGCTTCACCTGAACACATTTCAGGCGGAACTTCAGGCCATGTTTCTCCAGGATGAGACGCCCACAGCCTTTTTTGTGCAGGATGACTACCTTGCCGCCCAGATGGTTCACATCCTCCGGGATATTGGGAAGCGTGTGCCTGAAGATATCTCGATCATTGCGACTGGCGATCTGTTGGATTATACGCAGCCCTTTGTGCCGAAGATTTCAACCATGCGTATGAATACCGAGTTGCTCGGTAACCTCGGCTGTGAATTAATTGTTCGGAATTTCGATCGCGGCGACGACGAGGTGAATGTCGTCAAGGTCAATCCGAAACTGGTCGAGCGTGGATCATGTCAACTCATCAAGGCTGTTGCACCTTGTTATACAGCGTTTCATGTGCATTAGCAGGAGAAGCTCCTGGAGAGTTGCACATACTTATCCGAGAAGATGAGCGAATTGTGCCACCGGAAAATAAACCGTCACCGCGATGGCAAGTGGAATGAGGTTTGAAAGCACAGTTCATTTGAGACTTCTGGTTTCGGCCCCAAATCGCGAGAGTTGTCGTTATACAGGGATAAGCAGCAGCGAGAATAAAAGCACGTAAATTGGCGTCAGCAGGGTCCAGCCATTATCGAGAAACAGATGGGCCGGATTTTTGAGATCGAGCATGGGGTGATATGGGAACAGATTTGTCAAGAGACAACTCAAAGGATGGCAAACGCGTTTTTATTGAGGAACAACACATGGAACTCCGTTATCGCAGAGTACCCGAGCTTCGACCTCGTAGACATGCTGAATATTTTCCGGTGTCAACGTATCTTTCCAGTACCCGTCAGCGTAGACCTTCCCGTGTTTGAGCATGACAAGCCGGTCTGAAAAACGGGCGGCCAGATTCAACTCGTGAATCGCCACAAGGGCGGAAAGTTTTTCCTCTTTGACAACGGAGTGGATGATGCGCATAGTTTCAAGCTGGTTTTTTAAATCCAGATTACTGGTCGGCTCATCGAGCAGTAACAATCGTGATTTCTGGGCCAGCGCCCGGGCCAGGAGTACTTTTTGGCGCTCGCCGCCGCTGAGTTCTCCGAAGATTCGAAACGCCAGATCGTGTAAAGCCAGCCGTTCAATCACATCCATCACAATCCGGCGGTCGTTTGCCGATATCCGATAGCCGACATGCGGCGCGCGTCCGAGCAGAATCATATCAAACACCGATAAGTCTGTCCCGGCATCTGTGTGTTGCGGTACGTAGGCCACTGCAGATGCGAGCTGTCGCAAGGAAAGATGCTGCACCGGTTTGCCGTTCAGATGAATACTGCCTTGCGAGGCATGCAGGATCTTATTGACACATTTCAGTAACGTACTCTTTCCGGCCCCATTTGGCCCAACGAGACTGACAACCTCACCGGAACTGATGCTCAAACTGACATCACGGAGCACCGCCTGACGTCGATAGTTGAAATGGATACCTTTCAGGGACAAAAGGCTCATAATGCATATTTCCTCCGCAAAATAATCAAATGTACAAACAGGGGGACGCCTAAATACGAGACCACAATTCCGACCGGCAGAATTGCCGGTGCAAACACGGTCCGCCCGATCGTATCGGCCAGCAGCAGTAACACAGCCCCGGCACAACATGAAAAGGGCAGCAGATAGCGATGATCACCCCCCACAATCAGTCGCGCAATATGGGGCGCAACCAGTCCGACAAAGCCGATCACACCGGTAAAGCTCACGATGGCGGCGGTCAAGAGCACTGCCAACAGACTGGTGAGCACCCGGATTCGTTTGACGTTAAATCCGAGTGATGTTGCTGTTTCATCACCTCCGGAGGCCATAGCATTATAGGCCCAGGCATGCCAAAAGAAGACTGGCAGACAGACGGCGAAAAAAAACGCCGTAATGCCGACTTCATCCCAGGTCGCCCGGTTCAGCGTCCCGAAAGTCCAGTGAACGACCGCCGCCAGTTGCTCTTCGGTGGCGACAAACTGAACGGTGGCAGTTAAGGCGCTGAACAGGTAGGTTAAGGCAATGCCCGTCAGAATAATAGTCGTCACGGAAATCCCCCGCAGTGATGCGATAAAAAGCACTAGCAGCACGCAAAGAAAAGCCGACAAAAAGGCCGCTCCCACAACCATGTAGCGTCCTCCGGCAGGCATTGCCGCGGCGCCCCAGATAATTGCCAGAGATGCGCCGAAGGCGGCTGCCGGGGAAATACCGATCGTAAAAGGACTCACCAGCGGATTGCGTGTAACCCCTTGCATGACAACCCCGGCAACTGCCAATCCCGCTCCCGCCACCAGCCCCATCATGACGCGCGGCAATCGTAAATGCCAGACAATGGTTTGTTCCAGGACCGCAAGGGATTCATACTCTTCCCAGGGGAAGAGCTTGCTCCAAATCGCCAGTGCCACTTTGGGTAGACTCATATCTTTCGCGCCGGTTTTGGTCGCCACAATTGTGACGGCCAATACTGCAAGTACGCCAAAGAACAACGCGGCTGCCTTACGAAATTGATGCTGTCGGTAGATATGCTGTAGTTGTGTGGTCTGTCGGGAGGCTTTTGCTTCGGGGGAAATAGAGGAAGCTTTCCCTATACTCTCACGAGATGAATTCATCGTCATTCTCTGTCTAATATGTTTACTGTTGCGCTTGCAGTGAGAACCTGTAGGAAGAAAGTAACGGCGAGAGAGGAAAAAAGACTTTTCGGTCTTGTTAAAAAACAGGGGAAAATTCCTCTGTCACATTACTCCACACCTAGAGAATAATGAAACGTGTGACCATTACAGGAAGGTCTCCTGACTCGGGATTCAATCAGGATGGTAACGCCTTTCCTTCAGGATCATTTGCGGTTTGCAATCTCAAATCTTTAACCTGAAAATGCCGACCAGTGGCTTCAGAGCATCATAAAAGCACTTTTAACATGTGAAATAGAGCGGTCTCCTCTTTCCAAATATCAAAGACATAGGAAACACTGAGAGATACAGTTCTGTCAAGAAAATTTACGCTAGAAGATTGATTGAGGACAGTTTGCGATATTCTTTTTACAATTAGGGTGATATGCGAGAATCGGCCGTTCAAATAACCCTTGACAGTCAGGCAAGATTTTTCATAGTGAATGAAATGAACAGGAAAAATGTTTATTTCGAGGCACGAATGAGCATATATAATACCAGGGGAGAGGACATGGAGAAACCTATGATGGGAGGATATGTTCACGTCTATACTGGTAATGGCAAAGGCAAAAGCACGGCGGCTTTCGGTCTTGCTCTACGCGCATTTGGCGCAGGATTAAACGTGTTTATCGGACAATTTGTCAAAGGGCAGTATTACAGTGAGCTTGACGCCTTCGCACAATTATCAGAACGGATCACGATTCGGCAATATGGACAAGGTTGTTTTATTTACAATGCGCCGACCGATGAAGATGTTCGTCTGGCTCGAGTCGGCCTTGCTGAAATTATGGGGATTGTCAGGGACGGTGCACATCATCTGGTCATTCTGGACGAAGTGAATATCGCAACCTATTATCACTTATTTCCGGTCGATGCGCTTCTCCGACTTATCGCTGAAAAGCCGCCTCAGGTGGAACTCGTGCTTACCGGGCGATACGCCGCGCCTGAAGTGATTGACGCGGCGGATCTGGTGACGGAGATGCAAGAGATTAAACATTATTATCAGCAGGGAGTACAGGCTCGAAGAGGAATTGAATGCTAAGACGAAATCCCATAAATGGGAGCGTCCCTGACAAGACGATATGACTCTTGTGGAATTGACGTCCTATGGTTTAGCTTTTTCGACGGGGAGATAAAAACTGGCCGGCATAAAAATATTGAATAGTGTAAAAAAGCGTTGACAACAAGAAAGAATACATATACACAAGAATCTGTGTGACAAATACATACAGGCGCCATACGGCTTAATAGGGAAACCGGTGTAAAACCGGTACGCCCCCAGGCACTGTGATGGGCGAGATTGAGTGTATCTATGCCACTGCCTTCTGGAAACAGGGCGGGAAGGCTCATTCAATCGTTTCAGCCCCAAGTCAGGAGACCTGCCTGTACGCATGCTATTCGTTTCATCATTCTCTGGGTGCGGGGTTATGAGACAGGTACAGGAATCTTTCGCCTTCCTGATAGGTTACTCTATTTCCTTTCCTCTCATTGCCTCCTCCTATGCTTTCATATCATCTGGAATTGTTATGCGTAGTTCACTCGCCTCGGCATATAAAGGAGGCTGAGTGATTCTTGCTTATCCACAATTCCTGGAGTTTTATGAGGAGGAGTTTATGTTTAAGAAATTTTTCGTTTTTTCATGTATCTTGTTGCTTACCGTTAGTTGTATGACAGGCTCGGTTGTAGCTTCAGAAACGTCATCCGTTATGACCTTTACAGACGATACCGGACGTCAAATCGAGGTAACGGTTCCGGTAAAACGTGCGGTCGTATCAAATCGCTATGGAGTCGAGTTTGTCCGCGCAATTGCTGGAATGGATTCGATTGTAGGGGTTGATGGATATTTGCTGAAAGATGCCGGCGTGGACATTTTTTGGCCGACTTTGACGCCGGACATGGTGACCCATGACAATCAGCGTACCTTGCACTATGAAAAAATCGTCGAAAAACAGGCTGATGTCGTGATTCTCCCTCGTAACGGAGCCTACCAGGAAGCCATTGAAAAACTCGAACCCTTTGATATTCCGGTCCTCGTGATTACGGCCTGGGATGTCCTCAAACATGTTGATAATATCACCATGCTGGGACAGCTTTTTGGCGAACCCGAACGAGCACAGGAGTTGAATGACTTCTATCTTTCATATATCGATTTGTTACAAACCCGACTCAAAGGCGTTGAACCCCGAAAGGTCTACTTCGAAGAGGTCAAAGATTATCACACCTGTCTGACAGGCTCAGGCTGGCACGATATGATCGAAACCGGGGGCGGTGTGAATATCTTCGGCGATATTCAGATTGGTGATCAGCCAGAATCACGAGGGACGGTGCATAAATTTGAAATCGACCCCGAAGAAGTGATCGAACGGAATCCTGATATTATTGTCAAGCTCCAGCCTCGTTCCTATCCTCCTCATGAACAGGAAGAATCGGTGAAGGTCTTGCAGGACTTGATAAATCGTCCCGGATTCTCGGAAATCACCGCTGTAAAAGAAGGCCGTGTGTATCTGATTAATTACTATATTGCCGGTGGCTGTTCCAAAATTACTGGCGCTCTGCAAATCGCCAAATGGCTGTATCCCGAACGGTTTGCCGACATTGATCCAGGCCAGGAAGCGATGAAGATCTGGTTTGAAAAATTCCAAGGCGTTCCGTATCCCGGCGGCTATACCTTCAGCATGGATGATATGTAAACAACATGATCGCAGAGTGGGGTTACGTCCCCGCTTTCTCTACGAATTTCACCCTGCCAGAGGGCCAAAGCCTGGCAGGGTGACTTGCAAAGGAAAAATATGAAAAGAAAAGTTATTCTGAACCTGTTGTGTGTTCTTATTTCCCTGTTTTCAATCATGATTCCGGCGGCATACGCTCACGCAGAATCTGAAAAGGAAGTCGTCCTGGCGGCTCCCAGAGATGTGGCCCCGGGGGAAAACGATTTTTATTATACCAGTGTGATTTGCCATGTCTGGGAACCCTTGGTCGCGGTTGATGAAGACTGGAATCCGGTGGCTGGTCTGGCTACATCCTGGGAGATGTCGGAGGACGGCACCGAATGGGTTTTTCAGTTGCGAGAAGGGGTACGCTTTCACGATGGCGAAGCGTTTAACGCTGATGCAGTCCTGGCGAATTTCGACCGCTATCAAAACGCCAGTCCCGGGAAATCGAAATTCTATACTTTCCGCATGGGGCGCTTCTATCCAGATTTCGAGAAGATTGAAAAGCTCGACGACTATACGGTCAAACTGACCTTCACAAAAGCGAGCCCCACGCTCATTTATTATATGACCAATTTCGGCAGTCCCATGTTCAGCCCGAAATCCTTTGACGACGAAGGGAAATTCGTTGACACTGCCGCAGGAACCGGGCCGTTTAAAGTGATTGAGCACGTGCTCGATCAATATGTCGTGCTGGAACGTTTTGATGATTACTATGGCGACAAAGCCCAAACAACACGAGTCAGAATTAAAGTGATCCCTGACGGCAATACTCGTTTTTCAGCGCTGCGTTCCGAGGAAATCCTGGGTGTCCTCGATTTAGGGGCCATGCAGCCGAACCTTGCTAAAGAGCTGGAGAAAGAGGAACGTTTTGAGGTCTCGGTCGAGAAATCTTCGATCATTCATTATCTTGCCCCAAACGGCACGAAATTTCCGTTCAACGACGTCAGAATGCGTCAGGCCGTCAGCCTGATCATCGATCGTCAGTTGATTATCAATGAATTTTACGCCGGCTACCCTGCCCCTGCGGCGCATATTCTCAATTATGCCTCGCCGTTTTATCATGAACTGCCTGTTCTCTACGATCCTGAAAAAGCAAAAGCCCTGGCAAAAGAGGTGCTGGGAGACGCTCACCACAGCATCGATCTGATCATGCCGTCGTCCTTTGTCAAAAAATATCCCTACAAAGAGCAAGGAGAATACATTCAGGCCGTACTCAGTGAGCTAGGGCTGGATGCGACGATCAAAATTATGGAATTCGGGGCCTTAAGCGATGCCATGAAAAAAGGGAACTACGACCTCTGTATGCGTATCCAGGGGTTGCCGAACGGTGAACCCTACAGCATTCTGAACAGTTTCATGCGCAGCGATTCGGGCCAGAATAAATCCTACAGTTTAGGATATAGCAATCTCAAGACGGACGAATTGCTCGATACGTTAGCACAGACGTTGAAGGTGGAAGAACGCGCCAAACTCTACACGCAGCTTCAAGAGATTTCGGCGCAGGAATTGCCGTTCATTCCGTTGTTTAACGATGTGGCTTTGCTCGTCTACAATACCAAAATTACCGATTATCAGGCTCTCATTTATGGTGTCACCCTGCCGACCATGCGCTGGGCGGAGTAAATGTCGAGAACTGACAGGTTTTTAAAACCTGTCAGTTCTTCCTTGATGGCGTTTGCTTCGCAGCTTACACTGCATGCTGTTTCCTGATGTATTGCATGCGTTCTCACTTGCTTTCAATCCGTTTCATCGGGCACACACGTGAGGACGCTTGTGCTGCAGACTCTTGTGAATAATACTCTCTGGAAATATATTCTCAGAAAATTCCTGACCTTAATCCCAGTTCTGTTCGGTTTGACGCTCCTGGCTTTTTCGTTGGGTGTCTTGGCTCCCGGCGATCCGGCGGAACTCCTTTTAATGGCAAATGGGATGAGCGATCCGACTGAAAGGGAAATTCAAGAGATGCGGGGGATTTTAGGACTAGATCAGCCGATCTATCGCCAATATCTCAGTTGGAGCGCCAGAGCATTAAAAGGTGATTTCGGACGGTCGTACATGACTAGCGAGCCTGTGCTCGAAGCGATCTTGAGGCGGCTTCCGGTAACCCTTTCGGTGTCTCTGTCAGCTATTCTTGTGGCCGTGGTATGGGGCATCTCCTGGGGCATCATCATGGCGGTGTTCCGCAATGGGCTGCCTGATCGTTTGGGACAATTGCTGTCCCTCTCTCTGATCTCCATGCCGGGTTTTTGGCTGGCGATTCTCCTGATCTATCTTTTCGCCGAAACATTCCAGCTTTTGCCGACCAGCGGCTATGGATCGCTGAAACATCTGGTTTTGCCGTCAATCGTTCTGGCTGCCGGCTCTACAGGCTTTACGATGCGGCTGACGCGGGCGGCCATCCTGGATGAACTGTACAAAGAGTACATTATGACCGCTCATGCCAAAGGCGTGCATCGTGCTCTGGTGATTTTCAAACACGCCTTTTGTAACTCTCTCATTCCGGTCGTGACCTTTTTGGGAACCTATTTCGGCAATATTCTTGGCGGCTCCGTAATTGTTGAGGTCATTTTCGCGCTGCCGGGACTCGGTCAATTTGCCATCAATGGTGTGATGGGCAGGGATTACCCGGTTATTCAGGGTTACGTGCTGTTATCAGGGACGATTTTCGTTCTGGTCAATCTTCTGATCGATATGGTGTATGTGATGATTAACCCGCAGATACGCCTGGGAGCTGCAGCTCAATGAGATCGGTAAAGGGATTTCAGTCTGTTATTGCAAAATTGGCGGTGCTGCTGTTGCTTGCTATTGTCATGGTGAGTTTCTTGGCTCCCTGGATTGTTCCCTGCGATCCAAATCAGATCGATATGCGTAATCGCCTGGCATCAGCGTCCGACAAGCACCTTTTAGGAACCGATACCTTAGGGAGAGACCTGCTCAGTCGAGTCTTGTATGGGGGACGGGTATCAATGCTGCTGTCACTTGCTGCCACGGCCCTCACGATGTGCATCGGTTTGCTTGTTGGGACCTTTGCTGGATATTACGGCGGCAAGATTGATGAATCGATCTCCTTGATCACGAATATGTTTCAGGGATTGCCTTCAATGAGTTTGATGGTGGCACTTGCCGGAATTTTAGGGCCGGGAGTCAGCAGTTTGCTGCTGGCGCTTGTGATCACAGCCTGGCCCGGATTCTCGCGAATTGTGCGGGGAGAGGTGCTGAAAATTCGCGAAAAAGAGTATATCGAAAGTATCAGAGCAATTGGCGGCGGCCACCTTTATACGATCGTACATTACATTATCCCCAATATGATTGGGCCAATAACTGTAATTTTTACGATCCGGATCAGCCGGGGCATTCTCTCGATTGCGTCCCTCAGTTTTCTTGGCTTGGGCTTACAGCCGCCGACCCCGGATTGGGGCGTCATGATTCGCGACGCGATCATGTACTTTCGTGGACATCCGCTGCTTATTCTCGCGCCGGGACTCGCTATTTTCCTCACATCCCTGAGCATCAATCTGATTGGTGATGCCCTGCGTGATTTCTTCGATATACGTCTGAAAAGAGTTGTCCGATAAATATGGCCTTAGACGTGTCTGGGAATTGGCGTGTCACCTTTCATGTTCATGATGGTGTGCGTATAATGTGTACTATGAAGATTATCATTAACGCGATCCTCGATAGGTTATAGAGCAGACCTACGGTAGAGTTGTAACCGTTGTCTGATGATCCGTTGCAGTATGAGACAGGGGTTAGCCATATACAAACACTATTGCAGTAAGGCCTGAAAGACAGGGGGAGAAATATAATGAGAGAACGAACACGATGTCCTCGGCATCCTGGCTATATTTTGAAAACCCTTTATATCGAACCATTAGCCGTAACCATTACGCAACTCGCACAGGTTCTCGGCGTCTCCCGAAAAACCGTGTCGGCCATTGTTAATGAGCGAAGTCGGTGACGCCGGAAATGGCCTTACGGTTGGCACAAGCATTCCCGAATTCGATGCCTGAGAGTTGGATTAATATGCAACGTAATTATGATCTCTGGCAAGTTGCTGACTGCAGGCGTTCGCTGTTCCAGAGCTATAAATCCTGGACATAACGTAAAAAAATGTTGACCTGATCGTAGTCACAGCATATAGCTATGGTTGCCTTAGAAAAAACAGAATTGTTTAACATCGATTTATGTTGGAAGAATATATGCCACCAAAGAGAGATCAAAAATATTTGGATATACTCTGCCATTCAATAAGGGTGTGCCAGAGCTATAAACCTAAATTAGGTCATGGTAAACGGGAAGGCTATTCCCTTGCTGAA
>PDWJ01001305.1_pt1 | contig 31243 bp, 35 predicted proteins | sample 1430881 | NCBI WGS metagenome assembly PDWJ01 (sample SAMN01162460, study PRJNA174530) | Oral metagenome, whole genome shotgun sequencing project. | biome: Marine environment; feature: Marine mammal; material: Swab sample of the gingival sulcus; isolation source: swab sample of gingival sulcus...
TTTTTGCATATTTTAGCCGTTTTTCTGGGGTAATTTTTTTTCTTCCTCTTTCTTAATTCATTATATATTAAATAGTTCTTGCGCAGCGCAAATGCCTCAAATATCCGTTTATTCCGCTTAATCTTTCTTTTCCGGGAGATTTATCCTTCGGTGTTCCGGTTCACGTCCCATTCTGTATAGGGATGCTATATTACCCGTTATCCTTATAATCTCTGCGTCAGTAAATTCACAAAGTTTTTGGGTGATAAGCTCCTTGCTGCTTTTATAATCAATAAATTTTACCTTTATCAATTCATGGTGCTCAAGCATATCATCTGTTTGCCTTATAACAGCTTCAGTAAGACCCTTTACCCCAATCATTACAGAGGGCTTCAAATCATGAGCCAGTTTTGTGAGATACCTCCGCTGAAATCCCTTTAATTCCACGGCTCTCTCTCCATAAGCGGTATGATGGTCCAATTTGCCGGATCAGCCATATCAGCTGCTATCATACCTATCGCTACATTGGCCGTAGTTTCAGCAACCAGAAAACCAGTACCTCCAACATCAACTCTTGCTCCCGGGCCTTCAATATTCACAGCAGCCATTGCATGACTGTAAACTGTTGATACCATAAGCGCGGCATCAATACCATAGTGATTAAGAAGAAGAATATAAAGAAGTACACGGCTGTCACAGTCGCCAACCTGAAATGCCGCGGCTGACAGAGGGCTTATCAAATCAGAGCCGCCTGTTCTCTGGTATTCAAAACCCTGAACCCACGAGAGAAGCCGCTGGGGAATTTGTTCAGGCTGGCCGTCTGCTGAAGAATCTGCACGCATTTTTTCCAGAAGAAGAGAGGCAGGATAATCAAGCCTGGAATATAAATCACGGTAGACCATGCGGTAATAACGCTTCCATGCCTCAATACCTGATTCTGTTCCGGGTTTAAAATCGGCCAGAATTGCCGCTTCACGCTCTATAAGCATTTGAGAGGTTTCAATAGAATGTCCGTCAACCATCCAGCTTATAAGCTCATTCTCAAAGACTGTGGCGGCAGGAATACGTTCAGGCTGCTCATAAGACTCAAGGTAGTACCTGCTGACCGGACCGGGGCTGTTCATAAGTACCGGAGAGAGGGCAAATGAATCAAGTGCAGAAATAATATAGTCGTTCAGTAGTGAGGCAGATTCAGGACTGGTAAAAGAGAGTATGGTAAGATCAAAATCGTCACCGTCGGCAAAAAAACCATAACCGGTATAATCATATCCTCCTGAACTGAAATCGATAATGCTGAATACAGCCTCCCGGCCGTAATAATCAAAGATATCTCCATCACCATCTGCACCAATCTTGGTCTTAATTCCCTCAAATAGGGCCTGCGCCGAATCATATTCATTTCCCGGCCATATCTTTACCTGCATAAATGCCTCACCGGTAAAGTCTTTAAAGGTCCATCGGCTCTCATTTATGTCCATTACTTTCCATCCAACCGGAGGCTCCATCACAAAACCGGTTTCCTCTATATAGATGACCTCCGCCGCGGCAGGCAAGATAATAATAAACATAAGAATAAACATCATAATGATGATATTTTCTTTACAAAATGCGTGTAATTTCATTATTCAACCTTGAATCTCTTTATTTTCTTTGTAGAGGACATCTCCATTTCGCTTTCACGCAATATAATTCTTGATATACGCTTGTAAATAAGCAAATCCCTGTTTACCTCGTCAATTATCTCATCCATACGCTTTTTAATTTCATCCTTTGACTTACCCTCGGTGTATTCCTTTGATGGATAAATTACTGCTTCAATACCCTCTGTCTGCATTTCCTCATCAAGAGAATAGCCTCTTACAAGAATTTGCTCTATCTCTTCATACAACTGAAAATGATCTTCTATCTCCTCCGGAAAAACATTTTTTCCGCCTTCGGTTACAATCATGTTTTTCTTTCTACCGGTTAGATATACATAATTATCGGCGTCAATATAACCTGAGTCACCTGTCAGAAGCCAGCCGTCCTCGGTAAAGGCTGCCTTAGTGGCTTCCTCATTTTTGTAATAGCCCTGCATAATATTTGGGCCCCTTGCTATTAGTTCGCCGGTGCCATCATCATCAGGATCAAGGACCTTCATCTCCGCAAGAGGAATTATTTTTCCTATTGATTTTTCACGGTATGCATAGATAGGGTTGAGGGTAAGTCCAGGGGCAGCCTCGGTAAGTCCGTATCCGACAACAAAGTCAATACCCATCTGATTGAAGTACTTGAAGGTTTTAGAAGGAAGGGGGCCGCCTCCGCATATGCATATTCTGTTGGTATCAAGAGAAACCTTGGATAGGATTCCCTTAAAAAGCTTCTTGCCTATATTAACACCGGTCAGCTTCTTGATAATACCGCTGATACCCATCATAAAACGGATTAGTCCGTAAACAAGAATTCCCTTTTCTCTTATACCATTCATTAATCCCTTTATTATCTTGTTAAAAAGCATTGGAATTCCAAGAAACATAGTCACCTTTGCTTCTTTCAGATCTTTGAAGATCTGCTTAACAACAACCCTCTTTGCAAATACAAGCTCCGCTCCTACCGATATTGATTCAATGAAAACTGCAAGCATTGTGTATGAATGATGAATAGGCAGCAGGGCATAAAAAACATCGGTTTCATAGATATTCATATTGCCTTGAAACATAAAGCAGTCTGAAACGAAGTTCTTATGGCTCAGCATGGCCCCCTTGGGCTGCCCCGTTGTTCCTGAAGTAAATAGAATAGCTGCCGTATCATTCTCAAGAGGGTTTTCAATCTCAAAGCTTTCTTCACATTCCAAATCAAGAATATAATTCTGTTTTTCCGGAGAAAGCGAAAGTTTCAAAAGACGGCCGTCAACCGCTCTGGGGTTTAATGAGTCATATTTCTCTTCATCGGCAAAAAGAATATTTACATCAGAATATTCAATCAGCATTGAAATTTCTTCAGTCTTTAACGAATAATCGACAGGAACAACAACGCCGCCTGCTGTAAGTATAGAAAGATAGGCTATTGCCCACTCAGGTGAATTCTTACCTGCAAGTCCAACCCTGTCTCCCTTTTTTAAGCCGTTTTTATGAAGATAATTTGAAATGGTTTCAACCTTTTCATAGGCTTCGCGGTATGTAAAAACCATTTCTTCAGGATCATAACATGTAAAACACCTGCGCTCCGGAAATCTGATTTTTGAAATTTCAAAAAGCTCCGGCAGAGTAGGAAATTCTCCATTAAAAACATCGCCCCTCCATGGGTCAAGGTTTATCCAGGGATTAGTGATATCTTTTGTTTTAGACATATTAGCCTCCTTGCTAAATCTTCCGCATGGGTGCGGGTTTAATAGTATTAATATTTATAAAAAAGGATTATTTTTTCTTTCACTTCCAATTGTGGTAGGGTATCCATGTCCGGGAAAGGTATCGGTATCATCTGGGAGGCTCATCAGTTTTTCCCTAATTGACTTGAAAAGATCCTTACCGTTTGATGAAGGAAAATCATATCTTCCTACAGAGCCTTGAAACAGGGTATCTCCTGAAAAAAGGATGCTGGTTTCTTTTTGGTACAGGCATATTCCTCCCGGACTATGTCCCGGAGTACTGATAACCAGAAATTCGAGGCCTTCAAAATCAAGTTTCTGCCCGTCTTTAAGCAGAAAATCGGGGGCATCAACAGAAATGTTCATCCCTGCTGACGCGGAAAGGTTTTTAGATGGGTCTCCAAGAAAGTCTGCCTCAGCTTCAGAAATTGCTGTCTTAATCCCCGGAAAAGCTTCCTTTATTGAGTCTGTTCCGGCAATATGGTCCAAATGGGCGTGGGTGTAGATCAAATACTCAGGTTCTAACTGCTCTGATTTTAGATCTTCGATCATCTTCCCCGGCTCAAAACCGGCATCAATTATCCAGCATTTTCTGGAATTCTCACTTTTAACTACATATGAGTTGGTCTGCCACATTCCAAGGCAGTAGGTTTTAACATGAATTTTTTTCACGCTTTAAGCTCCTTAATAAGTTTAACAGATGACCATAATTGTAATAATCCGAAAACCAGAGCAATTATACCCACAGTCCTGACCATAGCTGTACCGAATCCAAAGGGAGCCAGAAGCATTGAAATACCGATTATAAACAGAAGTACTCCGCGCAGAACATGCTGTCCGACATTCTTAACAGCATCATGATACCTTACAGCGCTTATAAAACTGAATGCCCCGGAAAAGATCCCAATAAGCCCTATACCCACAGTAGACACCATCAGGGCCATACTTGATATATTACCGGCGCGCGAAGCTATGAATCCGCCCAGCAGCAGCTGCAGCATCCCGGCAGCAAAGCCTGCAAGCCAAAGGGGGTCCCGTTTTATGCCAATCAATGATGTAATTATCAGCATTACCCCATGAAGCAAAACAAGAAAACCTATTGCAATAACAAAGGCACTAAGCGTTGCTATGGGCGCAATAATTGTAAAAACTCCATAAATGACTGTTGCTATTCCATAAACAAAACCGGACCAGGCCGTATTCTTCATATATCCCCTTACCCCGGGGATCATTTCTTCGTTAATATACATTATCCTAATAATCCTCTGGCCACCGCGGCCTTCATTACATTCATCAAAACCTCATCAGACAGCTCAAGGGCGTAATCATTTACTCCCTCAGTTATATATTTAAGTTCTTCATCAGATAAAGCAATATTGTTCTCTTCATATTCTCCATCAAACAAATCTATTATAACAGCAAATTTGTCTGCATCAGCCAAATCTATTGTTTCATCAGTATCATCCGGAAAGAAGAGATTAAAAATATCCCAGCAAAGATCTTCCGGAACATCGTTTAAAAACTTAAAAAAAACAGAACGGAAGCTCGATTTATTTATACCGTCTTTTTCGGAGAGCTTTCTAATTTTTCTTATAAAATCATCGGAATATGCCATTATTTTTCCATATAAACTATTTTTTTTACCTCTTCAAGAACAGATATAATGTAGGTCGGGTTTATTCCATCCTGAAGCTCAAGCCCCGAAGGGTTATACCAACAGCTGTCTATCCCGACAGCGGAGGCTCCTGCGATATCTGAAGAGAGGCTGTCACCTATCATGAGGATATCGGATGGATTTTTAATACCTGTCTGTTCCATCATAAGCCTGAATATACCCGGATCCGGCTTGGAAATACCTACCTCATCAGAAATAAGAAGAGGTTCAAATATTCCCTCAAGAGGTGAATTTGAAAGCCTGTTTCTCTGAACATCTGATATACCATTTGTTATGGATGCAAGTCTAAAGTCTTTTTTAAGTTCAAACAAAAGGCTCTCTGCCCCTGTAACAAGAAAGCCGCCGAGCCCCAGATTATCAAGATAGATTGTACTGACTTTGGAAGGATTCCAGTCAATACCATGGATCTCGGCAAAACGGGTAAAACGCATTATTCTAAGCTGCTCTGATGTTATTTCACCCTTCTCAAGCCTCTGCCACATCTGTTCATTGATTGAACGGTAAGATTCTTTTAAATCCTCATCCGGTTCAAAACCAAGGCTTGTTAATGTTTTATCAAGAGCAAATTCTTCGGACCTGTCATAGTCCAGAACTGTATTATCGAGATCGAAAATTAAAAGCTTATACCTCATCAAACATCCTGAATAAAAGTATCTTTATATTCTAATACATTATTCCATTTAATGAAAGAACCTAAAAAAGCGGCTAATTATTAAGAAAGGTACTATAGATTAGAATCAGAATTATCATCTTTAACGGGGGAGGAAGATTTCTTGGGCTGAGATTTCCATCCTGAATTTTTAAGATTAATTAGATCCATAAGCGGAGAACGGTTTATAACCTTTATTTTTTTATCTTTTCTTGTCATTTCATTTGCACAGGACTTACAAATTACCCTTAAGTCAGATTTATCTTTCATCTCAAAATATCTGAATGAATATTGCCCCCAGGAGTCTTCAATATCGGAACCGCATTCTGAACATACCGAAGGGCCTTCAGGACGCCATGTATTCGAAACCATTATAGTGCCTTTCTTGTTTTTCTTCATTTTACTGTACCCTTTTCTTTATATCATTTTCCATGTTTGTAGTTTCAAGCCATATCCAGTTTTCACCTAAAACACATCTATCGATCAGGGACTCAAACATAACTGAAAATTTCTGATAATTTGGGAGGCTTGAAAGCCCCTTCATATTGCTGCCGTCTATAAGCTCAACAGCCTCAAGCCACTGCGGTATGAAATCCTGCGGCATTTCAGATATCATCTTTTTAACGGTACTTCTTACTGCCGGGATATAAAAGGTCTTTTCAGCAAGTTTATACTGCTGCTCTTCTTCAGTCAGCCACTTAATAAAGAGCCATGAAGCAAGCTGTCTTTCAATACCGTTATTTATTATTGCCGCAGAGCAGGTACAATTTACAGTAATGGTATCACCGGGCTGTCTTGACGGCATAAGTGCTGCATGCCACTGCATTTCAGGATCGGTCAGCGTAATAAGCTCATGATAATATTTAAGGCCATTAATTCCTGTAAAAACAATAGGTAACCTGCCGAAGGCAAAGTCGGTCTGATTTACATACTTGGTACTGTTAAGCGCAATTATTTTTTTACGTTTCAATCTTTTTATATAACGCAGACTTCTATTCAAAGAAGGGTTGGTAAGATTATAATTAAATCCGCCAAAACCATTCACCGAGCCTCCCCTTGCATTGATAAAGGCTGTAATAGAGGCGGCACCGGGATCAAGCCCCAAAACCGGCATATCAATCTTTTTATTAAGATTATGCAGCATCAGATTCATCATAAACCAGCTGCGGGGAATACCTTTATATCCGTGATTCTTAAAAACCTCTGTATTTACTAATAATAAATCAGCAGTCATCAAGAGAGGGATTGATGTTACCCTTCGGCTGAAATCCCAATAATCAGACTGCTTCACAGCTTGCGGATAGAAAATACTGCGTCCGCCCTTTATGCCCCAAACAGGATGGCTTATAAGGGGCGAAAGCTCAATGCTGCTATCATCTCGAAGAAGCCTTGAAGCCTCAGAAGGCCCGCAGAAGATCATGTCATATTCATAATTACCGCCGGACTTCTGCAGTCTCACCTTAATTCCATAGGAATTGGTTTTGTTAAATTCTTCCGTAATCTCTTTAAACCCCTGAAGTGTTTCGGATGAAAGATGGTGTCCGGCTGTAATTTCAACATTATCAGGACTATAACCGGAATATTTTCCAAAATCGGCTATTATTGCCCCGGGGCTTCCATGACAAGAGAAAAGCAGTAATATAGTTAAAGATAAAAATCCTGTATTTATTAGTTTCAAATAGTTATGCAGCATTATTGATGCATATTATAGACTAATTAATAAAATCAGAATAGTATCAGCATAAGTATATTTATTGGAGTTTAATATGGCCCAAAAAGGTGATGTTTTTGATCTTGGAACAAATGAGTATATGGAGTTCATAGAAGACTTTGATGACCTCCACGATTATGTAATTTACTATACCCGTGAACCAATGCCTTCTTTGGCTGAACTGAAGGTTCACAAGCTTGTACCCAAGAATTCACTTGATGGTGAGTACCGTAAAGTGGGTGAGAACGAGAAAAACAGGCTAATGACGGTTTACCGGAGGGCTTCTCAGAGAAGAGATGAACAACTCGAAAATCTCCTGTCCTGAAAAGATGACAGCTTAAACTTCCGGCCCTTCAGCTAGAGTATAACCTTCCTTTTTTACACCTGAAAGAATAGGCAGCTGGCTGCGGATATCCGATGCATAATCAGGATCAATTTCATGAATTAAAATTTCTTCCTCAGTATTCAGCCGTCCAAGAACACGCCCCCAGGGATCCGCAAGTATTGAATTTGCATAGGATAAATATCCCGCATCTTTATTACGTGCGGGAGCACAGCCGGCCATATAGATTTGATTATCTACCGCACGCATCCTGAATGTAAGTTCCCAATGGGCAGGACCTGTTGTCATATTGAAGGCTGCGGGCACAATAACTGTATGAGCACCCTCCATGGCCATTAAACGGAAAAGCTCAGCAAACCTTATATCAAAGCATATTGCAACACCGATCTTGCCCCAAGGGGTATCAATTATGGTTGCAGTTTGGCCGGGGGATAGTGCATCTGATTCCTTGAAGGTTATCCGTCCGGGAACATCTATATCAAAAAGGTGTATTTTTCTATGCCGGCCTATCAGTTTTCCATCAGGAGCAAATATAAAACAGGTATTAAAAACCTTCCCGTCTTCAAGCTCAGGAACGGTACCCGCAATAAGATAAAGCTTTGCTGACTCGGCAAGCCTTGAAAGCCTCTCAAAAGAAGGGCCGCCGCATGGTTCAGCATATTGATTAAACAGCTTATTGTCATAGGGGCAGATAAACATCTCAGGCAGAACGGCAATATCAGCCTTGGACTCCGCAGCATCTAAAACCAGTTTTTCGGCATTAATAAGGTTTTTTTCCTTTGAAGCTGTCACATTGGATTGAATAAGAGCAATATTAAACTTTCCCATATTTCCCCCGTTTTACTTTTTGCAGATCAGGGTATAATCGTTTGCTAAATAACCCTTAATCAGTTTAATCTCTCCAGCCCATTCAGAGGCAAGCTCAACGGCCTTTTCAGGCTCATAATAAAAATATTTATCATCCCTGTCAGGAGAATCCGGATCAAGAAGATTAAAAATAAACGCATATTCAGATAAGGACGCAATTACAGGAACAGCTTTTTTAAGGAATTCCTCATTATTTCCGGCATTAAGGTTAAAAATACCGGAGGTAAAGACAATATCAAAATAATGCTTGCCAAACTCATCATAAGGCTCAAATGAATCACCAAAAATATCAGAACAGCGGAAATCCGCAGAAGAAAAACTGCTTAATGCTCTTTCTACCATCTTATCAAGAATATCTACTCCGGTATAAGAAATATCCAATCCAATCTCATTTAACAAACCAAAAAGATCTCCGCATCCGCAGCCTACATCCAGGATTGAACGGCCGTTTAGATCAATATTATCGATCATCGCGTAAAATCTGGAATACTGGGCGTCTTTGCTTTCCCAATCCAGAACCTTTGAGTTATCCTTGAATTTTTCTAATCTTGGCTCATAATGCTGTTTTAGTACCTCTATTCTATTCATTCTTTTACTATACAATAATTCATAATTTTAATCGACTTTTTTCCTGGCATTGTATATATTCATAAGAACAGGAGAGATGATAGTTGAAGATCTATAATAGCATGACTCAGAGGCTGGAACAGTTTAAGCCCAGGAATGGTAATGAGGTAAAGATTTTTACATGCGGGCCTTCCATATATCAAAAGCCTCACCTTGGTAACTACAGGACATTCCTTTATGAAGATACCCTTGTACGCTATCTGAAATACCGCGGTTATGATGTTGAACGCTCAATGAATCTTACTAATATTGAAGATAAGGCTATTAATGAAGCAAAAAAGAAGAATACTGATGTAAAATCTCTAACCGATGATGTACTTTCAATTTTTCATGAAAGTCTCGACGGATTTGGGTTTATAATGCCCGAGCATCTTGTTCCGGCTACCTCAAGCATAGATCAGTCAGTAAAGATTATTAAAAACCTCGTTGAAAAAGGCTATGCCTACGAGCACAAAGGAGACTATTTCTTTGATCCGCTTAAGGTTAAAAACTTTGGAAGGCTTTTCAGACTCGATATGAGCAGATGGCCTGAGAAAAAGCGAAGGTTCAAAAAAGATACATACACAGGAAACCGTTGGAATCTGGGAGACTTCATTCTATGGCACTGCCATAAGAACGACCCGGATCACCCGTATTGGGAAACAGAAATAGGCATCGGAAGGCCCTCATGGAATATCCAGGATCCTGCTGTTGTAACAATGACCGTTGGGAATCAGGTAGATATTAACTGCGGAGGGATTGATAATATATACCGTCACCATGATTATAATATTGCCATTATGGAGGCATATACCGGAATGGAATATTCTAAATACTACATGCATGGTGAGCATCTTATTGTTGAAGGTAAATCTATGTCAAAAAGCAGGGGAAATATAATCTACCCTGAAGACCTCGCTGCCGCCGGGGTTGATTGGTCTGAAATAAGGTTTTATCTAACCTATACCCACTATCGTAAAAAGCTTAATCACACAACAAAAAGTTTTAATAATACAATCGAAACTCTTCACGATTTTCGCTCAACACTTTCTTCAATTAAAAACAGCGGAAAAACTGTAAATGAATCCGCTAATGAACTGATTAATAAAATACATGAGGTATTTAGAGAGGAAAGTGATAATGATTTGGCAATTGGTGCCGGCTTTGACGCGGTGCATAAGCTTATAAAAAAAATTAAGGTGCTTTCAGAATCAAAGCCGCTGTCTGACAGCCAGAAATTAAGTCTTGATAAAAAGATTTCAGAAATTAATACTGTTTTTAATTTTTTATAAACTAATATATATAAACTATTGTAATTGAAGGAAAAAAATAATGGAATTAAAATACAAACATGCAGTTACCTATGTATGGACAAGAGATATTCAGAAGACAAAGAATTTCTATAAAGATATCCTTGGTTTCAAGCTTGTATTTGAATCAGATGGATGGATTGAGATGATTATCCCCGGAGTAGCACAGACCTACATTGGAATCAACAAATGGGATAAGGAAGATACCTACCCTGTAAATGAATTCTTAACCCTTGGTGTTGAAAATCTTGATGAATTTAAAGAGCATCTTTTAAACCATGATGTACAGCTTAAGGGCGATATTGTTGATTTTTCTGAAGACGGAATGCGAATGCTTAAATTCTTTGACCATGGGAAAAACATTCTAACCGTTACCGAGGTTTATAAATAGTAATTATCAAAGATGCTCATCAATCTGCCCGACGCTGTATTATTCTCTCGCCCGGTGGAATATCTCTTGTAATCCATACATTTCCGCCTATGATGGCGTTCTTCCCTATTGTTACACGCCCCAGAACCGTTGCACCTGCATAGATTATAGCCCCGTCTTCTACAACAGGATGGCGGGGGATATCTTTGATAAGCTCACCATTTTTATCCTTTGGGAAATTACGTGCACCGAGAGTAACGCCCTGGTATATCTGAACATTTTTACCAATTATTGAGGTTTCTCCTATTACTGTTCCTGTTCCATGATCAATAAAAAAATGCTCATCAATACTTGCTCCGGGATGGATATCGATCCCTGCTTCAGAATGGGCCATCTCACTAATAAGACGTGGAATTATAGGAACACCGGACTTATATAATTCATGTGCTATTCTGTGGTTGGTAAGAGCCCTTATACCAGGATAACAAAAAATTGCTTCTCCGATACTTTTAGCTGCAGGATCTCCCTCATATGCCGCTTCTGCATCCGTTGCAAGCATATGTCTAATATACGGCAATTGTTCAAACAAATTATTTAATGCCTCTTCAGATTGTTTTTCACAAACAGAGCATACCGTTCCTGAATTACACGCAAAGCAATATCCTCTTTTAAGCTGTTCAAGAAGGATTGCATGGCATTTATCAAGAGTACTTCCTATATAATAGTGCATTGTATCTTCACGAAGTTGAGTATGGATGTAATAACCAGGAAATATAACCGAGCGAAGCATTTCCACAGCCTTGGCAAGCTCATCAACAGAAGGCATGTGAATATCATAATCATTTGAACGAAGATAAACCTTGGTATATGATTCGGGATTACAAAGTTGATCGGTAATATCACCAAGACTAAAAGCCTTTGATTTATTTTCAGACATAACCCCTCCTTCTGTATCTTTTCAGCTGAATATTTCAGATGACAGGTATCTTTCTCCTGTATCAGGGACAATAAAAACAATAGTTTTACCGCTGTTTTCGGGCCGACTTGAAATTTCCGATGCAGCCCAAGCAGCAGCACCGGAAGAAATTCCGGAGAATACGGCCTCTTCTCTCATAAGACGCCTTGTGAATTCAATGGCCTTTTCATCAGGAGCCTTAAGAACCTCATCAATAATTGTTTCATCCAGATTCTCGGGAATAAAACCCGCACCTATACCCTGGATTTTATGGGGCCCGGGGTTTAAGGGAGCTCCGCCAAGATGCTGGCTTATTACCGGTGAACCTTCAGGCTCTACTGCAATAACCTTCAGATCAGAATTAAGCCTTTTTAACGCCCTTCCCGTACCGCTGATTGTGCCGCCTGTGCCTGCGCCGCATATAAGGAAATCTATTCTCCCACCGGTATCTTCCCAAATTTCAGCCGCTGTAGTGTTTTCATGACAGAAAGGGTTTGAAGGATTTGAAAACTGAGCCGGTATCCAGCTGTTTGGAATTTCTGAGGCTATTTGATTTGCCTTTTCAATAGCTGGCACCATTCCCCCTTTTTCTGAGGTTAGAACAATTTCGGCCCCAAAAGCGGTCAGGATCTGTCTCCGCTCAGCACTTACGGTTTCAGGCATTGTCAGAATAAGTCTGTATCCTTTTACCGCACATACCATTGCAAGCCCTATACCTGTATTACCACTGGTAGGCTCAATAATGACAGTGCCCTTTTTTATCAGCCCCCTCTTTTCTCCATCCTTGATAAGTGCATAAGCAACTCGATCCTTAATAGAGCTTCCCGGATTAAAATATTCAAGCTTTGCATAGACTAAAGCATTGGTACCGCATATTTGATTAATACTTACCAGAGGGGTTTTACCTATAAGCTCTGTTACATCTCTAGCGATCATTATTGACTTATTGTATTAAAGTATGTGAACCCTTACAGATTTATCCACCTTTTTTCTGAGGGTGTCACTTATTGCCTCATAGGTACCTGTTCTGCTTGCAGCGCATCCGGCACATGAGCCCTTATACTTGATGAAAACATCGGTATTAGCATCTGATTCCTGCATATCAATTACCTCAACACTGCCTCCATCGGCATTTAATATAGGAAGGATATGCTCTGTAATGGTTTTATCTACCATTTTGTGTTTCTGAATCAGGGTCATCTCGCTAAAAGCCTTTGGTTCATCAAGAGAATTAAGTTTTTCTCGCTCCATTTCTGCCCTTGTGTCACGAAGAATGTCTTCAAGATAGAACTTTCGCTCTTCATGCCCTCCGGGTTTAATACATGATTTGCAGAACGCCCCTGCCTTTGTATACTGAGTTATATCTTCAACGGTTTTAAGATCATTAAGTTTTATAACATCCTTTATTGTACTGAGACTTACCCGGGCACATTCACATACTATTTCTTCATCTTCAAAGACAGACATATCAACATTCTTATAAAGTGACGCGGCCTTCTTAATAACATCATAGGCCATTACTGAACAATGCATCTTCTGAGGCGGAACAGCAGGCATATCGGGAGTGTCTCTCAATTCCTTTTCTACATCAATATTCGTAATCTTTACAGCCTCATCAACGGTCTTACCTATACATAATTCTGCTGTAACATCACTTGAAGCTATGGCTGTTCCGCACCCAAAGCTTTTATATTTTGAATCAAGAATAATATCTGTCTTGGGATCTACCATCCAGTAAAGCCGCACAGCATCACCGCATGAATCTGCACCAAAGTCGGCAACAATAAGCTTTGCTCCCTTTGCCTTTGCTTCCTCTTCTGTAATCTCACCCATAAACTGGGGGTTATTCATTCTATCGCTTACCTTGTTGGAGTAATTCTCCCACAAGGCACCGCCTAATAAATCATTTTTAGCCATAATATCTCCAATCAGATGTATTCTTTATTACTTGTAGATGAAATCGCACGTAATCTTGAAACAGCTGATCTAATAACTCCTATAGTGTAGTCAATTTCGTCTTCAGTTGTGAAGCGGGAAAGACTGAATCTCATTCCCGTATGCGCGAGATCGGCACCTATATCCATCGCTCTAAATGTTGGATTTGCTTCAAGCGATTCTGAAGAACAGGCGCTTCCGGTTGAGGCTGCAACCCCCTTTTGGTTAAGATCCCACAAAAAGGCTTCTCCCTCTATACCCCTGAAACTTGCCAGAATGGTATTTGGAGTCCGCATATTACGGTCACCTATTACCTCAACATCCTCAATTGATAAAATAGCATCCTCCAGCTTATCACGCAGCCTTCTTACCTCTGTAGCCTCATATTCAAGATGCTTGCGGGCAAGCTCAAGAGCAAGGCCCATTCCAATCATATATGGTGTATTGACCGTTCCGGCACGCATTCCGCCCATCTGTTCTCCACCGTGAATCAGGGGCGTAATACCAGCTCCCTTTCGGACATATAAACCGCCGACCCCTTTGGGGCCGTGAAACTTATGAGCACTGAATGTAAGATAATCGACCTCAACATCCTGCACATCTACAGCTATCTTACCTATTGCCTGAACAGCATCAAGATGCAGCTTAACACCATTTTCGCGGCATATCTCGCCATATTCCTTTACCGGATTTATGAGGCCGGTTTCATTATTGGCCCAAATCAGTGAAACAAGGGCTGTTTTATCAGGGTCTATTGCCCTGCGAAGCTCATCAGGGTCAATTAGTCCCTGGTTGTTTACCGGAAGCCATTTAACATCTACACCCAGTTTCTCTAAAAACATATAAGCAGATGAAACAGAGGGATGCTCAATAGAGCTTGTTATCATCTGAGTTTTTTTAAAACCTACTATTTTATCAAAATACAGAGATTTAACAACAGTATTGTTTCCCTCTGAAGCACAGCTGTTTATAATAATATCATCCTCATCCGAGGCATTTAAACCTTCATAAAGCCTGTCAAGGGCAAGGCTCATATACGGACGTACTTCTGTTCCAAAACTATGCAGAGAATTCGGGTTTCCGTACATCTGTGTAAAAAAAGGATCCATTGCATCTTTTACAATAGGATCAACCAATGTCGTCGCATTGTTATCCAAGTATACTCTTTCCATGATACTAGAAATATAGCCATTTATTTACTTAAAGGCAAGCTTATAAATTTAAAGGATTTTTACAATCCGGGCCGAGATACCCGGACTATATTGAGAGGTCATGATGCCCGTGCCACATTCTGTCGCGCATGGCCTTTACATCATCATTAACAAGATACTCATCAAACGGCATCATTCTGTCTATTATGCCATCGGGTGTAAATTCAATTATCCTGTTTGCCGAGGTATGAACAAACTGGTGGTCATGTGAATTAAAAAGAATAACACCCGGGAATTTTATAAGGCCGTTATTAAGGGCCGTAATTGATTCAAGATCCAGATGGTTTGTAGGCTCATCAAAGATCAATGCGTTTGCGCCTCCGAGCATTAGTTTTGAAAGCATACAGCGGACCTTCTCTCCCCCGGATAGAACCTGAACCTTCTTTAATGCCTCTTCACCGCTGAAAAGCATACGGCCCAGAAATCCCCTGACAAAGGATTCTTCCTCCTCTTCAGTATACTGCTGAAGCCATTCAACAATATTCATATCGTTCTCAAAAAATTGGGCATTATCTTTGGGGAAATAATCAGTCTTAATTGTTACACCCCATTCAAATTCACCTGAGTCAGGCTCTGTAACGCCGGCAAGAATATCGTACAGTGCTGTTTTTGAAGAATGCATCGGACCGACAAATGCAATCTTGTCTCCCCTGTTTACAGTTAATGAAAAATCTTTCAGAACAAGTTCTCCATCTACTGTTTTATTAAGGTTTTCTATTGTCAAAATATTGTTACCCGGCTCACGCTCAGGTTTGAAATCAACATATGGGAATTTTCTGGATGAAGGCTTAATATCATCAATAGTAAGTTTATCAATGAGCTTTTTACGGCTTGTGGCCTGCTTTGCTTTGGAGGCATTAGAGCTGAACCTCTGGATAAATTCCTTCAGTTCCGCGACCTTGTCTTCGCGGCGTTTTTTTTCATCACGCATTTGCTTCAGTGCAAGCTGACTGGCTAAATACCAGAAATCATAATTACCTACAAAGAGTTTTATCTTACCAAAGTCCACGTCAGCAATATGGGTACAAACCTTGTTTAGAAAATGCCTGTCATGAGATACTACAATGACCGTGTTTTCAAATTTAAACAAAAACTCTTCAAGCCATGCTATTGATTCAAGATCAAGGTTGTTTGTAGGCTCATCAAGCAGCAGGATATCAGGATTACCGAACAATGCCTGGGCAAGAAGAATACGAACCTTCAGGGCCGGCTCAATCTCATTCATCTGCTTAAAGTGAAGATCCTCACTTATTCCAAGCTGACTTAACAGCGTTGCGGCTTCGCTTTCAGCCTCCCAGCCGTTCATCTCGGCAAATTCACCCTCAAGCTCTGCAGCCTTTATACCGTCTTCTTCACTGAAGTCTTCTTTTTCGTATATGGCATCCTTTTCGATCATCACATTATAAAGTTTTTCATACCCCATAATTACGGTATGCATTACTGAATAATCATCAAATTTGAACTGATCCTGCTGTAAAACGGCCATACGCTCGCCCGGTGTTATTATAATATCACCCTTATCGGCTTCAAGCTCGCCCGAGATAACCTTCAGAAAGGTGGACTTCCCCGCACCGTTTGCACCTATTACACCATAGCAGTTTCCCGGAAGAAACTTTATATTTACATCCTTAAAAAGGACTCTTTCCCCGAATGAGAGGGTTACATCACTAACTGTTAACATTGCTAGAACATAACTGAAAGAGGGATAAATTACAAGCCATAAAAAAACAGCCCGCCGAAAATGGCAGGGCTGTTTTTTTATTTAAATTACTATGGTTTTCTATTTTTTAATCTTTGTGTGAATAAGATCAGTTCCTTCAATAAAGAACCAGAGAACAATTCCGGTAAGAAGACCAATTGTTGGTCCCTTTGCGGCAAGTACTACACCCATGACAAGAGCTATACCCCTGCTTGTGGGGTTGTCTGCCATTTTAATTCCGATGGTACCACATGCATAGGCCTGTACAGCCATTGTAAGACCAAAGAAAATACCGAAAGCAGGCTTTATAAGTGTAACAAGCGGAAGCAGCATTACAGCAATTACTGTTGCGGCACGGAATGTACCAACACCGCCCCAGTAGGTTCTCATTGTTTTATATCCGCGTTTGTATCTTTCGGTTATTGTAAGAAGACCGGAAGCCCAAAGAGGACCATTCATCGGAACCCATGGCGCGAAAAGAGCCATTATACCGTTACGAAGAGCACTTACAAGGTTTGATCTTCCAGCATCAAATTCTACCTTTTCATCTTCACGTTTTGAAGTGGCATCCTCAACTATCTCTTTTGCAAGAATAAAGTCTGAGAAGGCTATTATGTACGCTGTAAGAGCCATTGGTATTGCTGATACAAACAGTAATACAGATGGCATGCCAAGACCGAAGACCGTGTAATGTTCCATTACATAGCCGAAATTCAGGGGAGTAAAACCCCATTCGATTGCAGGTGTGGGAATCTCCTTAAAAATAATAGGAGCAAATATTATAGCAAAAAGCTGGGCAGGAACAATTCCCTGATTCCTGAGGATACGCCAAAAACCTCCTTTTTCTGCCAGTCTTATAAATGACTTGGAGAACAGAAAAATATATGCAATAGCAACACAAACTATTACAGTTATTGGAGCAACAGGGATTCTTGAATTTATTACATTAAATCCCGCAGAAATACCGGCACCTATAACAATTCCGGATTTGATAGATGTCGGAATAGCATTAACAAGCCTTCTGCCAAGTCCTGAAATACCCATGATTAGAAAAATCAGGGCAACAAGCATCTGAAGGGCTATCATGGCCTGAATACGTTCAGGACCCATTGCATATCCGGTCAGATAATTAATTGTCAGCGGCAGAGCCGGAGTAATCCATCCTGGAACAACCGGGTCTCCAAGCAGTGCAGGCAGGTAATAACAAATTCCATTAAGAACTCCGAATGTTAAAGCGATATAGAAATTATCTATACCAAAAACATTCATTGTTACCCCTACACCAGCTCCCAAGCAGGCTACACCAAGAAACATAGCTGCAAGACATTCAGTCCACTGCCATTCATGGTGTATTACAGGGATCCTCATTTTAAAAGGACCTAGAGGGATGTAAGGTTGTTCCCCTCCGTACTCCCTCTTCTTAATTGGGGTACGTTCTTTGTTAAAGTCTTTAATTACTTCACCCATAAGGATACCTCATATTAAAATTTTTCATAATTCTAAGATCACTGATATCATTTGTCAAGACTAAAAAGATAATTATTTATTTTTATATTTGAATATGATTGAATAACCTATTCAATCCAGCTCACTTGCTAATTATTGTCTGCATAGGTAATATTATAAAATATGAAGAAGCTTATTGCATTCGGCGACGCGAATGTAGATCTTGTAACAGAAATTCCCCATACTCCGATTATTGACATGAAGCAGCCCCGACCTGAAGTAAGGCTTATGGGCGGAGGAACCATAGGCAATACTTCAGTCGGTACATCCAGACTGGGAATCGATACCCGTTTTCTCGGCAAGCTTGGTTTAGACGGCTACGGCAGATTTCTAAAAGAAGGGTTTGAGGCTGACGGTATAGACACTTCCTTTTTGATTGAAGATCCGCGGTATTTTACAATAATGGTTCTCGCGTTCATTGATTCAGCCGGCGAAAAACATAATGTAACCTTTCCTCCGGAGGGCGGCGCATATCATAAGATCACTATTGATGAAATTGCCAAGGAGGTCTGGGAGGATGCGGGATGGTTTCATACATCAGGAATACCCCTTGGAGAAGATCCAAGCCGCTCAACAACGCTCAGTCTTATGAAGGAAGCAAAAAGGCGCGGCCTCAGGCTGTCTTTTGATTTAAACCTAAGGCTTGAATTCTTCGGCTGGAGGCCGAAGGTTAAAGAGGCTGTACTTGAAGCCATGGCCCTTTCCGATGTTGTATTTGCCTCACTTGAGGAGGAATTACAGCCTCTTACCGGTAAATCAGAGGCCGCAGAATGTATAAACGCACTTAAGAGGCTATACCCAAGGGGCCGGCAGTATCTTGAGCCCTCCGGTCAGATAATAATCGCAAGATGCGGAGCAAGGCCCGCAAAGGTTTTCGACCATGGCCGGAGTTTTGATTCGCCCTGTTTTGAGGTGGAGGTTGCAGACTCTCTTGGAGCCGGAGACGCTTTTAATGCCGGCTATATTGCCGCATCAATGAAGGGGGCAAGGCTTGAAGAGGCCCTTCTTAACGCACACGCAGCCGCCGGCTTCAACCTGACCCAAAGGGGGGCCAGGGGGATGCCGAAGGCAGCGGAGTTAAACCATTTTATTTCAACTCATAAGAGACAGATATAAGATGCAGTTATAAGAGACAAATAAAAGACAGAGATATAATAGACAGCCCACGGGGCAATGCCTATTCCTGACTTATTCCCCTTATTGCGTAGGTTATTATTTCTTTATCCGAGACGCTTACCTTAAGAAGGGTGTTTTCTTCTTCAAGATATGGAATCGTAATAAGACCTCCGCTATTTTTCATAGTGAAAAGCTGGGTTCTGGTTCCGTCGGGAAGTATTTTTTCAACCTTAAGCGTAACAGGAATCTGATAATCAGGCAGGGTTCTCTCAAGAATACCGAAAACATAGCCTGAGGGAGGGTTATCCGGTCTCGCAATCACAAACTGCATAATTGTATCATTGGGAACCTCTGCTTCAGATGCGGGAGACTGGCTGACGACTGTTCCGGGCACTTCCTTCTTACCTGCATCCTTTGCTGTAAATACAAACCTTATATTGGTCTTTGTAACACTTTCAATAACCTCACCAAAGGTAAGTCCGGTATAATCAAGAACCTTTCTATTCTGACCTATAGGACCTTTACTTACTACAAGCTCAATCTCGGTAGAGGATGATATTTCGGTACCTGCCGCAGGTTTCTGCGCAAGGATGGTTCCTGATGAAGCATTGTCATAAACCCTCATAACAGGCTTTTGTATGGATAACAGGGGTCCATAGATGGAAACCATGCTCTTTATATGTGCCTCAAGATCATCTATGTTCCAACCCACATAATCATCAAGACGTTCAACTGCTGAACCCTTACTTACCTTAAGAACAACCCTTGACCCGGCCCTTACGCTTGTCCCCGGATCAGGATCCTGACCTACAACGAGGCCTTTATCTTCTATACTCTGCGTATATCTAAGCTGAACACTTGAATAAAGGGCCTTTTCCTCAAGCTCTACAAGGGCGTTTTCAATCTCCAGACCGGTCACATCCGGAATCATTGTCTGCTCAACCCCCTTAAGGGTCAGAAAGAATGTTATCAAACCGGCAATAATCATAATAATTATTGTTCCGACAGCAAAGATCATGAATGTTCTGTAAAATCTTTTATCAGGATCTGTTGTTCCTCCAAAAAGTATATTCTTTAATTTATCACCAAGTGGTCCCAATTTTAACCTCCAAGTACAGCAGAATCGAAATTCTTAACACCGTTTAAAAATGATTTCCAGTCCAGGGCTTTTTTGGCCTGAAGCTGAAGACGCTTAACAGCAAGAATCCCATGACCTGTTTTTATCAAAATACCATTAACCTTGTCTATTCCGACTACCGAACCTGCCGAAACCGAACCAGCCGAAAAATAATCTTCCGAAACTGAACCTGAAGCGGTTACCGATTCTTCTGTTTCGGCTGAAACTCCGATGCCGTATTCGCCGCCGGAATAAACTGCAGCTTCAATTATATTAAGTTTTTTATCACCCAAAAAGGTGTAAATTCCGGGCCAGGGTGTAAAGGCACGGAGCTTACGTTCAATAGCCGCGGCGGAAAGATTCCAGTCTATGAGGCCGTCCTCTTTTTTAATGTATGAACAGTATGTTGCCTTACTGTCATCCTGTTGTGTCTCGGAACTTATTCCGGACTCAATCTCGCCTATAACCTCCAACAGAAGCTCAGCGCCGCGTTTTCCAAAGTATTCAGTCAGTGATGCCCCGGTTTCAGTTCCGTCATAGTTATATCTTTCCTGCTTAAGAACAGCACCGCTGTCCATCTTCAATGACAGCCGCTGGATGCTTATTCCTGTCTCAGAATCACCGCTCAGAAGCGCGGACTGAACGGGACTTGCACCCCTGAAACGCGGCAGAAGTGACGGATGGACATTAATTCCGCCGCGGGGAAAGATATCCAGAAAGTCTTCTTTGAATATTTGCCCGTAGGCAACAACCGCCAGAAGCTCGGCACCAAGTCCGCGTACCTCGGCGATAAAGGAATCATCAAGTTTTTCGGGCTGAAAGGTTTTAAGCCCTAACTCATCTGCCTTCATCTTTACCGGAGATGATTTTACACCACGTCCTCTGCCGAATCCCCGGTCAGGGTTTGTCAGTACCCCGACAACCTCATGTTTGCTGTTAATTTTTTCAAGTGAAGCTACAGCTATATCCGGTGTACCGGCGAAAAAAACCTTCATACCGATTATATTCCGTTTTTTCTTTTGTATGACTTCATTAAACGATCACGTTTTTTATCGTTAATACGATCAATAAACAGTTTACCCCTAAGATGATCGTACTCATGCTGAATTACCCTTGCAAGGATACCGTCAGCATCAAGGGTGAACGGTTTTCCGCGTTCATCCCATGCCTGTATGCTTATCTCATCGGGTCTCATTACATCAGCATAGATCCCCGGTATACTTAAACAGCCTTCTTCATATGGAACCATATCATTTCCGGTCATTATGATCTCGGGATTTATAAAAATCCTGGGCTTATCACCGGGGGCATGGGTAACAAAAAGCCTGAGCTGCTCATTAACCTGCGGGCCCGCAAGTCCTATACCCTTATGAAAAGAAAGCGATTCGACCATTTCATGCGTGAGCCTGAATATACGCTCATCTATATCTGCTACTGAAACAGCCTGTTTATGTAATATTTCTTCATCGGTTGAACCGACAGTTACAACATCAATCATATCTATATAATACTATTTTAATCATAGGTTGAAAAGTATCTTTAACTTTTAAGGATTATCGATATCTATAGTTTGATAATTCATAATTTGGGTATATAATATAGATAAGCTACTTATTACAGAACCGCATCGATGCGTTCCAGAAGGAGATTTTATGGGTGATTTAAAAGTTTTTCACAGCGGAAACCCTAACTGAATGTCCTGCAAGAAGGCTATAGTTATAGCCGAAAAGATGAAAGCCAAATTCGGAGAAAAGATCAATCTGAATGTATATACAATCGATTCTGAAGAGGCAAAAAACTACGAGTTCAGAAGTTCAACAAACGTTCTGCTTGATGAAGAACTGCTTCTTTTAGATACAGTATTGGATGAAAAAAAGATGGAAGCCTTACTTTCTGAAAAGCTTTCATAATTTCATAACCGGAGTGTAATATTATTAGAAATATTATAATCTCTATTCTTTTTTTACTGGGCTTATTTTCCTGTAACAACCTTTCCGCTGATAATAAAGACTATAAGCAGGAAATGCGGGATCTTGTTCAGGAAATAAGTCTTTACGCGAAAAATATAAATCCTGATTTTTTCATAATCCCCCAAAATGGAGCGGAGCTTGTAAGTATCTCAGGTGATGATCAGGGCCTGCCTGATACTGAATATATAAATTCAATAGACGGAATTGGACAGGAAAGCCTTAATTACGGCTACTACAAAGATAATCTGAAAACCCCCGATGACTCTAACCTGTGGATGCGGCATTTTCTTGATACGGCAAGGTATAACGGCAGTGTGAGGATTCTGGTTACGGATTACTGCTCAACCCAATCAAAGATGGATAACTCATATTCAATTAATAACAACAACGGTTACATATCATTTGCGGCGGATCATAGAGAACTTGATAATATACCGAATCATCCTTCATCTGTTTATAATGAGAATAATGATATAATCTCAGACTTACAGCAGGCAAAAAATTTTCTGTACCTGATAAATCCTGACGATGAATATTCAACAAGGCAGGAGCTTGTAGATGCTGTAAAGAATACAAATTATGACTTGATAATAATGGACTATTTTCATAACGGTCTGGAATATACAGATGCCCAAATTGAAGAATTAAAACATAAAGCCAATGGCGGAAGGCGTTTGTTAATCTCTTATATGAGTATTGGAGAGGCTGAAGACTACAGATACTACTGGAAATCAAACTGGTCTACCGGAAACCCTTCTTTTATTGCCAAGGAAAACCCCAATTGGCCCGGTAATTATGTTGTAAAATACTGGGAAGAGGAATGGAAAAAAATAATCTTCGGTAATGATAATTCTTATCTTAAGAATATAATTGACGCGGGGTTTGACGGTGTTTACCTTGATATAATAGACGCCTTTGAATTCTTTGAGGGATAGTATCTGTCTCTATAAAAGACTTACCGGATCCACATCGGCCTCAAGGTAGACTCCTGAAGGAAGAGAAAACTGCTTAAGGGCGCCGTTAAGTAATGAATGTATTCCTTTAAAATTATTTGTCCGTATGATTATCTGAAACCTGTAATTACCCGATATCATTGCAAGCGGACATTCTGCCGGACCAAAAACCTCGTCAGACGAAGATTCGGAAAGCGAAGAAAGATCAAACTTGGATGCAAATTCATCTGAAGCGGCAGCGGTACGTTCAGCATTCTTACCGCGGAAAACTATCCTGAAAAGCCTTCCGAATGGAGGAAAGCCAAGCATGCGCCGGATCTCAAGTTCGCGATTATAAAAATCATCGATAGTACCGCTTGAGGCCATCATAATTGCTTCATTATCAGGCCTGTATGTTTGTATCAGAACCCTTCCATCAGGAAAGTATCTGCCGGCACGTCCCGCAACCTGAACAATAAGATTAAATGTTCTTTCATGGGCCCTGAAATCCGGCAGGTTAAGCCCGGTATCAGCAAGAACGATTCCTACAAGCTTGACTCCCGGAAAATTAAGCCCCTTGGCGACCATCTGTGTGCCAAGCAGAATATCAATTTCTCCATTCTTAAAGCGGTCAAGTCTGTCACTCAGGCTGCCCCTTTGTTTTACTGAATCTGTATCGACCCTTTCAATTCTTAGATCCGGAAACATGGTTTCTAATTCATTTTCAATCATTTCGGTTCCGAAACCGTTATAACCAACATCAAGAGAGCCGCATTCGGGACATACAGTCTTTGGATTTTCTGAATACCCGCAGTAATGACAAATAAGCTTATTGCGGTTTTTATGATAGGTCAGTGAAACAGAACAATTTCTGCATCTTGTTTCATAACCGCAGCTTCGGCAATGAAAGAAATAAGAAAAACCGCGGCGGTTAAGAAACAGGATTGACTGCCTTCCTTCATCAGCTGTTTCACGAATTGCTCTCTGCATGGGTTTGGATATACAGCCTGAATGATTTTTCATATCAATCAGCTCAATCGACGGCACCGCGCCCCCGGAAAGCCTCTTTCCAAGTGAAAAGCCCTTAATGCGTCCGCTTTTTACGAGATGCCAGGCCTCAAGAGATGGAGTAGCACTGCCCATGATTATACGGGCATCTGATACGGAGGCACGGTGCATTGCTACCTGCCGCGCGTGATACCTCGGTTTGCTGCCTGATTTATATGCCCCCTCATGCTCCTCATCTATTATGATCAAGCCAAGATTAGGAACCGGAGCAAAGACGGCGCTCCTGGCTCCTATAACAAAAAGGGCCTCTCCCCTTCTTATCCTCTGCCATTCGACAAGACGCTGTGATGAGGTCAATGCCGAATGAAGCACCGCTACACTATTTCCGAACCGCCTTCTGACCTCATTGTTCAACTGGTGTGTAAGCGAAATTTCAGGAACAAGGTAGATGACACCAAGACCGCGGTTAATTATTTCGGAAGCAGTTCTTAAAAAGACTTCGGTCTTGCCCGAACCTGTAATGCCGTAAAGATAGTAGGTTTTTTCGCTGCCCCCCAGTATGCCGTCTATTGCTTTCTTCTGCTCATCAGAAAGCGCTATCTCTCCTGCAGGAGGTATGCTGAACTCTTCAAATGCGAGCCCCTTGCTCTCGCGCCGGCTGCCGGGCAGCATTGAAGAGAGGGCCTCACCCTCAGAACAGTAATACATATCAGCAAGCCAGCGCGCGAGTTCTATCTCCTGACTTCCGTAGAGAGGATTTTTATCAATTACGCGTTTTATCTTTTTTATTTCAAAATCAGTCTCACCGGGATCATCCACCTCCGCTACTATAAAGCCGTCCATAAGCCGGCGGCCGAATGGCGCGCTGACACGCATTCCAGGCCCGGCGGCCATGTCTTCGGGAACCTCATAGGTGTAGCGTCCGGGTGCAGGTGAATTAAAAACCACCTCAATAAATTTTGACATAGCGTTAGGCCCTAATGGTTATCAAGGAGGTCTTTAGCCCTCTTTAAATCTTCCCATACCGCTGGACGCAGCTCAGGGTTGCGCAGTACCGCGCTTGGATGATAGGTAGCAACAACGGGAATATCCCGGAAGCTATGTGTCCTGCCGCGCAGCCTGCCTATTCCGTCAGTGCTTTCGCAGATTACCTGCGAGGCAAAACGCCCAAGGGTGATAATTATGCGGGGCTTTATCAGATTAAGCTGGCGTGCCAAAAATGGCCGGCACGCGCCGATCTCATCAGGGTGCGGATCCCTGTTTCCGGGCGGACGGCATTTTATTATATTTCCGATAAAGCAGTCTTTACTGCGGTCAAGGTCAATGGCTGCAAGCCATTTATCAAGGTACTGACCCGCCCGGCCCACAAACGGAATTCCGGTTTTATCTTCTTCACCGCCGGGGCCTTCACCGATGAACATTACAGCAGGATTGATGATACCCGCTCCGGGAACGGCGCGGTTTCTGCTGCGGCAAAGCCCGCAGGCGGTACATGCCTCAACCTCGGCAGCGATCTTCTCAAGTGAATCAGAACTTGAAGCATCCTCCCGCGGAGAGCAGAGAGCAGCCTCAGGAATGACTGTTGTTGGATGGGTGCTTCTCCATCCGCCATTAATCATATCTTCAGTATCATTAATAATCTGTGTAATCTCAGAAAACAGCTCTTTCGTCATATAAAACCCTGTCAAGAAATAATCCCTTAGCCGGTGCCGTTGCCCCGGCCTGTCCCCTGTCCATACTATCGAGTATATCCTTCATCCTGTCCGCCCCGTAACCGCCGGCCTCCAGCTCAAGGGCTGTTCCTAAAATACTCCGTACCATCTTCCATAAGAAAGCATTTCCCGCAATCTTGAATACAAGAAACTGTCCATCAATGGTAAAGGAGGCCGAATACAGCTCTCTGATTTTTGAGCTGCTCGGATCTCCAGCGGCGGTAAATGCCGTAAAATCATGAACACCTATCAATGGCGATGTTATACTGTTAAGCCTTTCAATATCAGGTTTTCTGTTTATTCTCCAACAGTACCTTGAATCTCTCGGAGAACAAATTCCTCCGGGCTTTATGTAATAGCGGTACACCCGCTTCTTTGCATCAAAGCGGGGATGAAAACCTTCAGCAGCCTCAACACTGCTCAATATTCTTACATCTCCCGCAATAAGAGAGTTAAGTGCCGGGCAGAACTTTTCAGCAGCCATATTCATTTCTGTATAAAAGGCGGCTGTCTGTCCATTTGCATGTACCCCTGAATCGGTACGTCCTGAACCGGTAAGTCTGACATCCTTTCCGTGAATCTCTTTTAATGCGGCCTCAATATCACCCTGGACTGTTCTTCCGTTATTCTGAACCTGCCAGCCGCAGAAATCGGTTCCATCATACGATATTAAAAGTCTTATATTACGAGTCATTGGACTCCGCTGACATCTCTTCATAGAGGCTTCGGGCTTTGTCCAAAATAGCAGATGGTTTACTTTTTGTTGCCTTGCCCATTCCAAACAGTCTTGCTACAGCCCTTTTTGCAAATTCAAGCCTCTTTTTTCTCATTTCAGGATCACTTTTATCGCCATACCTGAATTCAAGCAATCCTCCGAGATAGAATACCCCGTCATGGGCATAGTTTTTATCAAGATCAGGCCCTAGATGCGGAACCTCGGCAAGGCTCTCGGTTCCGTCCTGCTCATATTCTACAGCAAGGCTGTAAAAAAACTGAGCCTTGTGATAAAAAATCTTTGCACAGTAGTCATAGTTTTCATTGGGGTATTTATGCTGCAGATCATTAAAGATCCATGCGGCCCTCAGGGCTGATATACCCCGCTTTATTGTTGGTGAGAACCTGGCGGGAAAATGTTCATAGCAGCTTATTGCAAGATAATAGCTTGCGGCCCCCTCTTTTAGGCCCCTGTTAATGCTGAAATCTATAGAAGGAAGGATTTTAGCAATGCTCTCCTTACGCTGCTCACTCTCATTTGCCAGAACCTCAATTATCTCTTCTGGAACCGAATCAAAATCCTGACTGAATGCAGCAAAATAACATGAGGGGCAAACCACAATGGTATAGATAATAGGACATATATCACCGTATTTATGAGAAGGCTCATACAGCCGCCTAAGTTCTCCGGTCAGCTCTCCCGCAATAAGCCTTCCACGCCCTGTTAAGAGTTCTTCCCGCTTAAATTCGTTATGGCAAACCGGACATTCAATATCTTTTTTAGACCAGAATGTAATCTTACTTTCAGTTGTTCCCATACTAGCCCTCCAATACTACCATTGCTACCGCATTATCGCGTTCATGGGTCATTGAAATAAAAATTTTAGATGCTCCTGATTCTTTAAATGCTCTTTCAGCTGTTCCGTAAACCCTTATATCAGGCTTTCCATTATGGTTTGAAACAACCCGGATATCCTTAAGTTTTATTCCCTTAAGGCCTGTTCCAAAGGCCTTTCCAAGGGCTTCTTTAGCCGCGAATCTGGCTGCCAATGATAAATTTTTTGATGCCTTTTTCAAATCGGAATCTTTTATCTCATCGGGGTGAAAAAAACGCTCAAATAAACCCGGGGTAGCGGCCCACCTTTTCATTCTGTCAATATGAACAATATCAACGCCTATACCTATAACCACTATTCCGACTCCTCTATTCTTATTGTTACCCTTTCGGGTATATATCTTAGAACAGCGGCACCGGCTGGAACAGCAGGGCTGAGCTCAATATCATATACACCCGGTTTATAGATATCCGAACAGTCGGCAAGAAGCGAAAAGTCATCTGTAGAGGTTGATTCAAGCAGAAGCTGCTTGCCCTGAACCCTCATGCTTCCGCTAAGCTCAGCCATATCGACCTTCAATCCTGACGGCAGATCAATATAGATTATACCGATATTTTCAACGTTTTTCATTATAACGGTCTCGGTGATGACACCCTGAAAACCTACAGAATCACCGGAGGGAAAACTAAGGTAAGGATCCTTAACAGCAAGACCTGTTCGAACATAAAAATCCTCACTTCTGCCATCAAGGCTGATTTCTTCTGTTGGAACAAATTTAAGCTGTTCAACATGGCTCGCTGGGCCTTCAACAACGGCCTCTTCAGTGCTTAAAAGATACTGATCGAGCTCGTACCCCTTAACAGGAAATCCCGTAAGCTGAGGCTGTATTTTTACCGAGCGGGAGAGTTTACGCTCAAGCTCAAGGGTTATTTCTGAGGGTTCAACCCTTATTTCAAGCTCTTCTATATTCTGGGCAGAACCGGTTTTCTGAAATTTTACCGGCTCACGGAACTGGCCCTCAGAGGAGTGATTTGTAAAATCTGCTGAAACCTCAATATCATCTTCAAGGATAAGAAAAATGCTTTCTTCTGCTCCTCTGAGACTGACCTTCACACTTTTGGGGACAGATGATGCTATCGCATAGCTCTCATTGATTACAACATTAAGCGGCACGGAGAAAAACCTTTCCTCAAGACTCGTGGCTCTGTAAAACAAAAACAGCACGATCGCTGCCGCCACAGAAATAATCTTGGCCGGCCAGTTACGCTCAACAAGTATGGACCATTTACTACTCAAAGTCTGTCTCCTCCGTTGCTGAAGTTGTTTCTTCTCTTGAATTCAGCAGGTATTTAAGTTTTCTTCTTGTTTCTTCAATTGATAAATCATAAAAAAGGTTTGCGTCATAGGCAAGTGATATTGCCCCCGTTTCCTCGGATACAACCAGAACAACCGCATCGGTCTCTTCCGCAAGCCCCAGAGCCGCCCGGTGACGGGTTCCGAATGAACGCCTTATATCCGTCTGTTCTGAAAGAGGAAGAAAGCAGCCTCCTGAATGTATACGGCCATTAAGGATTATTACGGCACCATCATGAAGGGGGGTATCATAACTGAACATTGTAAGGATAAGACTTGATGATAGTTCAGCATCAAGCAATGTGCCGGTGTCTATAATACTCTTGAGACCCATCTTTCTTGAAAAAACAATCAGTGCCCCCCTTCTTCTGCCGGAAAGAACATCTACCGCGTTAAGAACCGAGTCAATCTGGCGCGGCTTTGCACCCGAGCTTGACTTAAACCAGTCCCGCTGACCGATCTTTGTGAAGATACTCCTAAGCTCGGGCTGAAACACAACCGCCAGAACTATTACTATGACCGTAGCAAGAGCATTCATTATCCATCTGAGCGTATCAAGTTCAAGAAGATAGGCAGCAGAGTAGATTATCACAATCAGAATAGCGCCCTTTAAAAGCTGAAGAGCCCTTGTCTGTATTAGAATCTTATAAAGCTGATAGATCAGAAATGACAGAACCGCAATATCAAGTAAGGGACGGAGAATATCGCTGAATACCCACAACTCGTTTAATTTACTCATCAGATACCTGATCCTTCTACTGCCGAAACAATATCCAGCATTTGCACAGTTTCTCTTATATCATGAATACGAATAATATCAGCCCCATTCATTACCGAATACATATTGGCAACAACAGAGCTTACCATCCTGTCTTCGACCTCGGTATTACATATTTTCCCCAAAAAAGATTTTCTCGAAAGTCCTATCAATAATGGGTAACCAAGGGCTTTAAAACTATCTATATTATTCAGGATCATAAGATTGTCTTCAAGCCTTTTTCCAAAACCAATACCCGGATCAGTTATTATCTTATCAGGTGATATTCCAAAACTCTTCGCCCTGTCAATACATACTTCAAGCTCACTTATGATTTCTTCAATTGTATTTGTATAATGCGGATTAGTCTGCATGGTTTCGGGCTCTCCCCTCATATGCATTAAAACAACAGGAACTTCATATTTTGCGGCAACAAGACCTATTTCAGGATCATCTCTGAGGGCTGAAACATCATTAATTATATCCGCTCCGGCCTTGACTGCCTCTTCTGCAACAACAGCCTTCCTTGTATCTACCGATATGGCTACATCAGAAGTCTTCCGTATCGCCTTAATAAGAGGAACAACCCGCCTTAATTCTTCATCTGCTTCAACATATCTGGAGCCGGGCCTTGTAGATTCACCGCCGATATCAATTATATCAGCTCCTTCACTAACCATCTTCTTTGCTGCAGCAAGCCCTGCTTCGACACCCATCTTTCTGCTTTCAGGAAAAAATGAGTCAGGGGTAGAATTTAGAATCCCCATAACAAGGGCCTTGCGCCTGGCAGCCAACTGTTTTCCGCCGGATAATTTTATGTTCATTGGCTTATTATAAAATAAAAAAACAAGACCAACAACAAGCTATTTGTTATACTTTAGTTTATGAAGAAAATAACTCTGTTATTAACGATAATTATATTATTTTCGATTTTTTCAGGATGCTCAACTACCGGAAAAACCCTGAGTAACACCATAGATGAAAAGGAAAATACGCCTAACTGGAAATATGAAGTTGAGATAACCCATGAGGGAAGCCGAAGCCAGGGATCGGCAGGGCGGCTGTTCTTCAAAAACATTGAGGTTCCGCCTGTATTCGACATCATAATAATAGAAAAAACAGTCTATAAATACAAACCCATGAAGTTTATATGGGATGATTACGGATACATTAAATCCGGGCTAATTGCGGATGCTCCCAAAATTACATCAAATAAAATTACTGAAAAAGAGCTTGCCCGCGGCTGGTATGAGGCGGATCCTTCAAAGCTAAAATGCGGAACCCCCGAAGACTGGATTTATATAGAGTCATCCAGGATTAATCTTAGAATATCACCATCTCGTCTTGATGATGCGTCAGCCTTCTATGAACTGAAAACTGTAAACACGGAAATGTTGAAGCTCTATTGATAGTTTATGCAGTTTTCCAAATATGGGCTTAACCGCGCCCAATTACCGCTTACAGTCCTAAACCCTCTCCCATTCAAAACAGCTTAGATTCTTCTCTTCCTCGTTGAAGTTTATACCCACAAGGTAAATATCAGTGCCTTCATCCAAAAACTTTTCG
>PDWJ01002148.1_pt1 | contig 31240 bp, 20 predicted proteins | sample 1430881 | NCBI WGS metagenome assembly PDWJ01 (sample SAMN01162460, study PRJNA174530) | Oral metagenome, whole genome shotgun sequencing project. | biome: Marine environment; feature: Marine mammal; material: Swab sample of the gingival sulcus; isolation source: swab sample of gingival sulcus...
CGAGAAGGAGGACCTCTTCCAGCGATTCTTCCACGAGGCCTCCGTGCCCCTGCTCGACCGCGCCGACCGCATCGCCTACAACAAGAGCCTCATGGACCGATGGGACATGAATGGGGTCATCAGCACGGCCAAGAAGGAGGGAAGGGCGGAGGGGATAGCGGAGGGAAGAGCAGAAGGAAAGGCAGAGGGAATGGCGGAAGCGAATCGCGAAACGGCGAGACGATGCCTCGCGCTGGGCATGCCCGTGGAGGAAATTAGCAAGATTACGGGACTGAGCGAGTCCGAAGTACAGTCGCTGGGGGAGTAGCTCGCCTACGGCTGTGAAAATCAGCTGAATATAGGACCGTATCGCGGGGCCTAACGCTTCACGACGGAGCGAACCCAGCCCGCTCCCCGCAGGATGTACATCCCGGCGGGAAGGTCGCCCATCTCCATCCGTACAGTGGCCTCGCCAGCCCGCACGGGGACGGACCGCAGCAGCTGACCGGCCGGGCTATAGAGCCGCAGCACATATCCCTCACCCGCGGCTTCGGCCAGAGTGACAAGGAGGCTCGAGCCAAACGGGTTGGGGTAGAGGCGCGTCGGCCCGGGTAGCACCGTGGGGGACGCAAGCTTACCCGTGAGGCTTGGGGGGCGCTGCAGCGAGGGCGACGAACCGGGCTTGCTCGGCTCGCTGGGCCTTGGGGGTGTCTGCGGGTCGGTATGGGAGCTCTTCCAGCTCGTGGGGGAGGGAGGTGTCGGCTCGTTGCGGACCAGGATGCGGGATATCGGCTTGCTCTTGCTGGCCCGGGGGGAGCGGATGATGAGCGAGGGGTCGCCGAAGAGGTTCCAGGCCATGGCGCTGAGGTATCCCTCCGTCGCCGGGTAGCTGCCCCACGGCGTGGGACTTGCACCGTACTTGTCGAGCATAACGCTGAAGGCCCGGGCCAGCAGCTCGCCGAGGGTATGGAGTTTCCGCTCGGGGTCGACCTCCACCAGCAGCTCCGCGAAGGTATCCTGGGCCAGCATGGGAGGGTTCCACGGTAGGTCATCGCTGCTGCCCAGGAAGGCGACTGCCCCCAGCGGCTGGGCGGGCGTTCCGGCCCAGAGCCACTGCTCGGCGAAGCAACCCTCGATGCGCGTATCGCCGTTGAGGCAGGCCACGGAAAGCACGAAGGGGTAGGCCCCGGAATTGCGCAACGCCCTCACGTCCTTGTTGCCAAATCGGCCGGAGGACCACAGGGAGTCGAGGCCGTGGCCGGAGTAGTTGACCAGGCCCACGCCGTAGTTGAGCACATCGCCAATGTAGAACGAGCTGGCCGAGGGGTCGTAGGCCCTGAAGAGCTTGTAGCCGTGCTGGCCGAGGAGCTCCACTATGACATCCTGATGCTCGATGTCGCTCTCGCCGTTGTCACCACCGCCGGGGGCCACGGAGGCGATGGACAGGGCGTTGCCATAGGCCGGGGGATGGAGCAAGCGGCCCGCCTCGTAGTTCATGGCCCGGTGGAGCTGCGTCCGGAGCTGGGCCGAGGTGTAGGCCGAGTAGCGACCGACTAGCAGCTCGGGGTAGGCATCGTCGCCGCGCAGCCAACCGTAGGGCTGGTCGCAGTCCACCATCCGCTGCTTGCTCTCGTAGAGCGTCCCCTTCAGGCGGATGGGGGGAATGTCCCGGGGGCTACCCACCAGCAGGACGTACTTTAGGCCCTCGTCCTCCTGGTAGAGCTCGCGGATGCGGGCCTGCAGCTCGGCCTGGCTGCGCACCCCCGTCGGCTTGCTCGCCGAGCTATCGTAGTAGACCAGCGTCTTGGTGCGCAGGCCGAGCGAGTTCTTAAACCGCACGTAATCGGCCATCTCCCCCTCAAATCGCTTGGCCACCACAATGAGCATGTAGTCCGCCGAGCCGTGCGGGTAGGGCTTCGCCCCCCCCGTCGCGCCCCGGGTGGCGGGGGTCGGCGCCACCTCGGGGGCTATACCGGCCACGGCCAGCCGCAACCCCTTGTACAGCTTCAGGCTGCGGCTCTGGGCTTGCCAGGCGAAGGGCGACAGGGCGAGGGACTGCCGGTAGGCCGCCCCGCTACGGGCCACTGGGCCAAGGTGATAGGGGCTATTCGGGAAGTCGCCCTCCTGCATGTAGGCCAGCCCCCTCAGGCGCGGCTTGGCGACGTTGGCCTCGCTACGGGTGCGCGCCACTGCCGGCACTAGCTCGTGCTGGCCGAGCGGGGTGATTTGGCTGTCCAGAAGGTGCACCCGTAGACCCTGCGGGGCGGAGGGCCTGTAGGCTATCGTGATGTTGGGTAGCTCAGGCTCAGTGGGTTGCGAGACGGTGAGCGCCCCCTCGATACGGGGTATGACCCCACCGACGGGATGGGGAGCAAGCGTGTACTCATCGACGGTCAGCTCCAGCACCACGGAATCGGGCGTGGCGAAGAGCTGGCGGAGCGTATAGCCCTTGGCGTGGCCCTCCAGACTGGAGAGGAGGGCGAGCGTCGCCACGAGCAGGGTAGGTACAAAACGGGGTATTAACATGCGCGAAGGTAGGTATTCTTCCCGTCCGGCCAACATGCCCGGGGTGATAATATGATGAGCGGGGCCGCGCTGGCGGCGAAAATGGCCCCCAAGGACAAAAAAAGAGGGGGGCTTTCGCCCCCCTCTCACATTCAGCATTCTAGGCCTACTCCTTCACCAGACGGAGGGATACCCCGTCCACCACCAGGATGTAGCGACCCTTCGGCAGGAAGCTCAGGTCCAGCTCGCCGCTCACCGGCAGCTCCAGCTCGGCCACCTTCACGCCCAGCAGGTTGAAGATGCCCACCTGCGTGTCGCGCTCCAGGCCCTTCACCCGCACCCAAGAGCTGGTCGGGTTCGGCCACAGGCTGTAGTTCGCCCCGGCCGTGCTCACCGGCGAGCTCAGGTTGCCAGAGCCCTGACCGGACTGCTGGTCAGCCTTCTCCGTCACCGTCACCGTCATCTGACCCTTCACGCTCGGGTCAACCACGGAGGTCGCGGTGATTACCACCGTCCCGGCCTTCTTCGTGCTCACCTTCCCGTTCTCGTCCACCGTCGCGATGTCCTCGTCCGAGCTCGACCACGTCACGCGTGCGTCCGCACCCGCGGGCTGGGCCTCCACGCTGCACTGCAGGGTGCTACCGGCCTCCACCTCGCTCGCATCGGCCTTCACCACCAGGCTCGTCGGCTTCTGCGGCTTCTGCGTACCCGGACCCGAGCCTGAGCCCGACTTCGGCTTCACCGTCACCGGCAGCGTCGCGGTCTTCCCACCGACCTTGGTGGTCACCGTGATGGTCACCGGCGTGGTGGTCACCTTCTTGGCCGTCAGCAGGCCCTTGTCCACCTCAACCTCGTCGGGCTGGCTGGTCGCCCAGACCACCGTCTGGTCGGCATCCGCGGGCTTCACGATGGCGATGAGCAGAGAACCACCGCCCACCTCCAGCTCCAGCGAGGGCAGCGGGGTAGTCGTCCCGTTCAGCGCGATGATTACCTCCGTGGGCGCGGGCTTGGGCTTCACCGTGATGGACACCTCCGCGGTCTTATTGCCGTCTTCGGTCGTCACCGTCACCTTCACCGGCGAGGTCGTCTCTTTCTTGGCTGTCACCTTGCCAGTGGCGGGGTCTAGCTCAATCGCACCCTCGGGGTCGTCCTTCGTCCACGTCACATTCTTGTTGTCAGCTTCTGCCGGCTTGATGATGGGCACCAGCTCCAGCACATAGCCCACCTCGAGCGTTGCGTCGCTTATCGGCGTGGCGGGGTCGGACTTCTTGGCAATCTTCACCTCGGTCACATCCACCTTCGCGGCGCCCGCGGGCTTCACCTTCACCCTCAGCTCGAACGAGAGCTTACCATCCTTGGTCTTCACCGTGATGGTCGCCGGGGTCGCTCCAGCCTTCTTGCCCGTCACCTTGCCGGTGGCCTGGTCCAGCTCGACCACATTGGCCGGGTCTACCGTCCACTCCAGCTCCGGCTTCTGGGCCCCCTTGGGCTCCACTACCACCACCAGCTCCAGCTCCTCGCCCTCCTTGAGGGTCTGCTCAGCCAGCAGCGGCTGCCCTTCCTCGCCCTTCTTGGCGATGTATATCCTCTCCGGCATCAGGGCCACCGTCACCTGCAGCTCGGCGGTCTTGTCGTTCTCGGTCTTCACCGTGATGGTCACCGGCGTGGTCGTCGCTTTCAGGCCCTTTATCTCGCCGTCGGCCGTCACGCTCACGCTGGTATCATCGGAGGAGGTCCAGGTCACCTTCTTCTTCGTGGTGTTGTCCGGGGTGAAGATGGGCACTAGCGTCTCGCTGCCATCCTTCTTGATGGTCAGCTTGGTCAGGGGCTCCGAGGGCTTGGAGGCCAGGGCGATCTGCACGCTCTCGGCCTTCACCTCGCTCGTCACCGTCACCATCAGCTCGTCCGTCTGCGTGCCATCCGCCGTCGTCGCCGTTATCTTCACCGCCGTGGTCGTCGCCTTCACGCCCTTAACCTGGCCGTCCGGCGTCACGCTCACGAGGGTCTCGTCGGCCGTGTCCCAGGTCACCGTCTGGTCGGCCTCGGCCGGGGTAACGATGGCCCGCAGCCCCTGCAGCTCGTTCAGCGACAGCTCCAGCGAGGGCAGCTCGGTGGTCTCGCCAGCCTTGGCGATGATTACCTTCGTGGGGGCGGGCTTCGGGGGATTCACCGTCACCGTCAGGTTAGCCGTCTTCCCGTTCGCGGTCTCCACCGTGATGGTCACCGACTGGGGAGTCTCCTGCAGACCCTGCACCTTACCGTCGGGCGTTACGCTCACGAGGGTCCCATCGGTAGAGGTCCAGGTCACCGTCTTGTTCGTGGTGTTCTCCGGGTCGAAGATGGCCACCAGCGTCTCGCTGGCACCATTCTCGAGGGTCAGCGAGCTCACGGCTTTCTTGGGCTCCTTCGCCAGGCCGATTTGCACGCCCGTGGCCTCCACCTCGGCCTGCACCGTGATTTCCAGCTCGGCGGTCTTCCCGCCGTCGTCGGTCGTCACTATCACCTTCACCGGTGCGGTCGTCGGCTTCTTGGCCTTCACCTTGCCATCCGCCGTCAGCTCTATCGCATCGTCGGGGTCGGTCTTCGTCCACTTCACCGACGGGTTCGACGCATTGCCTGGCTCCACGATGGCCACCAGCTCGAGCGCCTCCTGGCCCACGGCGATTTCCTTCTTCGTTATCTCCACCGTGGGCTCGGACTTCTCGGCTATCTTCACGCTGGTCACAGGCACATTCTTGGGTGTAACCTTCACCCTCAGCGTAGCCACCAGCGTACCATCCTTGCTCTTCACCGTGATGGTCGCCGGGGTCGCGTTGGTGCTCTCGCCCGTCACCTTGCCGCTCAGCCCATCGCTCTCCAGCTTGGCCACACCGTTCAGGGGGTCTACCGTCCAGTCCACCTCCGGCTTCTTGGCCCCCTGGGGCTCCACTATCACCTCTATCTCCAGCGACTTGCCCTCCTCGAGGAACTGGTCGCCCGTCAGCTCGGCGGTCTCGCCCTTCTTGACGAAGTACATCCTCGTGGGCAGCACCTCCACCGTCACCTTCAGCTCGGCGGTCTTGCCGTTCGCGGTCTTCACCGTGATGCTCACCGGCGCGGCGGTCGCCTTCAGGCCCTTGATCTCGCCGTCGTCCGTCACGCTCACGCTGGCCTCATCGGAGGAGGTCCAGGTCACCGTCTTGTTCGTGGTGTTGGTCGGGTCGAAGATGGGCACCAGCTTCGCGCCAGCATCCTTCTTGATGGTCAGCTCGGTCTTCTCCACCGTGGGCTCCGAGGCCAGGGCTATCTTCACGCTGCTGGCCTTCACCTCGGCCTTCACCGTGATTTCCAGCGTGGCCTTCTGCGTGCCGTCCTTGGTCGTCGCCGTCACCTTCACCGCGGAGGCCGTCTCCGCCTTCACCGTCACCTTGCCGGTGGCCGGGTCAAGCTCTATCGCGTTGTCGGGGTCGTCGGTCTTCGTCCACACCACCCTCTGGTCGGCCTCTTCCGGGGCCACGATGGCGCGCAGCTCCTGCACCCCGTTCACCCCCAGCTCCAGCTTGCTGAGCGGGGCGGTCTCGTTCTTCTTGGTGATGGTCACGCCCGTGGCCGGGGCCTTCACGCCCACCTTCAGCTCGGCGCTCTTGCCACCCTGGGTCGTCGTCACCCGGATGATCACCGGGTCCTTCGCGGCCTTCAGGGCCGTAATCTTCCGCTCTGCGGGCTTGGCGCCATCCTCCATCTTGACCACGTCGGCCGCGCCATCCACCTGCCAGTTTGCCTCCGCGTACGCGCCGTCGGGCTGCACGATGGCAACCAGCTCAAGCACCTCGGGCACCTTCAGAATCTGCTCCTCGGCCAGGGCCACGGTCGTGCCCTTCTTGGCGATGATGATACCCGTGGGCAGGGCCTTCACGGTCACCTTCAGCTCATCGGTCTTGTTGCCCTTGAGGGTCTTCACCTTCACGGTCACCTCACCGGGATTCATAGCCGTCACCTTGCCGTTCACCAGGTCGATTACATCGTCCGGGCCAAACTTCTCCCAGTGCACGCTCGGGTCCGCGCCCGAGGGCTCCACGATGGCCGCCAGGTCTAGCGTCTGGCCCACCGCGATGGTCTGGTCGGCCAGCTTATCCTGCTCGCCCATCTTCACAATCTTCACGCTCGTGGGCAGCACGGTCGTGCGGACCTCCAGCACGGCCTCCACGCCGTTCACAGCCTTGGCCTTCACGGTCACCACGTCAGGGCTCTCCTTCAGCACCTTCAGCTTGCTGCCCGTCAGCTCGACTACGCTCGGGTCGGACACCTCCCAGGTCACCGCCTGGTTGGCCTTATCCGGCTTCACGATGGCAATCAGCTCCATCTCCTGGTTCACGTCCAGCAGCACGTTGGTCAGCTTGTCTGTCGTGCCCTTCTTGGCGATGATGACCTCCGTGGCCACGGGCCGCGCTGGCAGCACGGTCACCTCCACCTCGGCGGTCTTGAGCCCATCGTTGGTCTCCACCTTCACCTTCGCGGGCATGCCAGCAGCCGTCACCTGAATGCCGGTCACCTCGCCGTTGGTCAGGCTGATATGCAGCGGGTTAGCGGTGCTCCAGGTCACGGACTGGTTCGTCGCGTTCGTGGGGTCGATTATCGGTAGCAGCTCCACCTTCTCGTTGAGGTACACGCTCACCTCGGTGATGGGCTTCGAGGGCTCGGCCTTGGTCGCAATCTTCACGCCCTTCACCCCCACGGGCGCGGTGCCGTCCCGGGTCACCGTCACCTGGCACACCGCCCCCTCGAGGCCCTCATTGGCCTCGTACACCAGCTGGGTGAAGCCGGGCTGCAGGCCCTTCACCGTCACCTTTTTCTTGTTGGCGGGGTCCACCGTTATCTCGATGAGCCTCGGGTTGAGGTTCTTCCACGTCCCGCGCTCCAGCTCGGCGGGCGTAATGGAGCCAAACAGCTCCTTGCTCTCGCCCACCTTCAGCTCCAGCGTCACGGGGTTGGTCTTCTGCTCTATCGACTGCAGCAGGCCCTGGTCAGCATACGTCTTCCAGGAGTCGGACTGCTTGTAGGCCTCCAGGCTGCCCAGCGGCACGAAAATTTTCTTCAGGGAGAGGTTGTCGCCCAGGTAGCCCTTGATGTTCGGGTTCTTGCCCAGGCAGATAAGGGTCTTGAGATTGGGGCAGTTCCGCACGAGGTTGTCGCCCAGCGACTTCACGTTGGTCCCCAGGGTGAGGGTCTCTAGCTTTGGCATGTTGGCAAAGGCATCCGCGCCAATCTCCGTCACGAGGTTGGGGACGGTAAGCTCCGTATCGAGTACACCCCAGCCAAAGACATTACTGCCAATTTTCCGGAGGTTCTTGGGCAGCTTGCCTATCGTCAGCTTGGGGCATGAGATGAATACATTGTCCTGGATTTCCTCGAGGTCATCATTGAACTTGATGGTCTTCAAATTTCTACAACCACGAAAAGCATGCGACTTTAGCCTCTTCATCCCGGCGGGTAGGGTGACCTCCTCAAGCGCCGCAGCTTGCATCGCGAAGCTCCTGATTTCCACCACACCCGGTGGCACTTTATACTCCTTATCGGTCTTACCGTGGGGATAGAGGTATAGCTGCTTGCCATCTGGGCACTTCGGGTCAGTCTTCCAGAAGAGGACCCCACCCACTGCCTCGAAATCCTGGTTCCCAGGCGCCACCGTGATTTGGGTGAGCGAGGGCATGCTGTAGTTGAAAATTATGCTCTCCACCGTTTTCAGGCTGGCGGGCAGATGCACGCTCGAGAATGCGGCCTGGCAGAACGCGAGGAGATTGATTTTCTCCACCCCCTCTGGCACGTCGTAGTGCCCCGTAGCCCCCTTCTTGACGTGGGCTATCAGCGTCTTGCTATCCGCGGTGAGGAGCGCATCGTTCACCAGCTTTATGTGGGGGTTACCCGGGCGCAGCGTGAGCTTGAAGCTATCCATCAAACCATTGAATACCTCCACGCCGACATGCCTCACCCCCTTGCCCAGCTCCAGGGCCTTCAGCTTCTCGCAGGCGTAGAAGGCCTGCTGGCCTATATCTTTCAGCTTGTCCCCCATGGTGACGGTGGTGAGGTTGGGGTTAAGCCAGAAGGAGTAGGAGCGAAGCGTATGTACATCATCGGGGATCGCGTAGCTGTCCCCCGGCCTCGCGTAGGGGTAGCACTCCAGCACCACCTCACCGCTGCTATGCTTCCTGAATAGCACGCCGTCCTTCACGTAGTATTCCGCATTCCCCGCCGCCACCTTAACCTCCTCAAGCTTGTTGGGCCCATTGAGGAATAGCACGCCGACGTAAGTCACGCTCGCCGGGAGGGTGAAGCTGCTCAGGTTTTCGCAGCCTTGGAAAGCGTTGTTGTCTATCGTCTTCAGCCCCTCGTGCAGGGTTATCGATGTCAGCTGCTTGCAGCCTGAGATGGCGCCGCCCCCGATGTACTTCACGCTCCCGTTGATATCCACGCTGGTAATATCGCTACCGCTGAATGCACTGGCACCTACGGAGGTCACCTTGTAAACATGGTTATCATCCGGGTCGGTCGCAGTTGCGGGGATTTTGATGGCCCCTGAGTAGCCCTTCGGGTTTCGCACCACCTCGACCTCATCAGTTGCCTTGTTCGTATCCGGGTCCTTCTTAATTTTGTAGCGAATCTCTCCCCCCGAGGATGCGTCCCCCGCGCTGAAGAAGCCCCCCTTGGCCGCCCACAGCTGCGGCATCGCCAGCAGCAGGGCCAGCAGCAGCAGGCCAAATCGCATTATCGTTTTTCTTTTTCCCATAGTATTAGTATTTAGTGAAAAATAAAAACCCCCAGGCCCAACGCGGAGCCTAGGGGAAAAGAATTCTATTGTAGAAAAAGTGCGAAATAATGGAGGGGAAGCTGCCGCCTGCTAGTCGCCCGCTTTCGTGGGGGGGGGGGGGGGATAGTCAGGCAGTTATAGCTACAACTGCCGCAAATGTGAGCCTCGCCCCTGCGCGTATGCGCCGCCTCTATCGTCCATTCCATCGGGGCAAAGGTAAGGACTACGCGCCATAATCGCAAGCCCCAGGCCCGCAATTGCGCATATTTGTTGGTCAGGGGCAGGGTGGCGCGCCTCAGGCTTCCCGCCTAGCGTCCTCGCGCTCAGGGGCAAGCAGGGCCACGGCCAGCGCGGCGATGCCCTCGCCTTTTCCCACAAAGCCGAGGCCCTCGGTCGTGGTGGCCTTTATGCTCACCCGCGAGGGCTCTACGCGCATCGTCTCGGCCAGCAGGGCCCGCATGCGGTCGACGTAGGGGCGCAGCTTGGGCGCCTCGAGCATCACGGTGATGTCAACATTGCAGATGCGGTAGCCCTCCCCCGCCACGCGCTCCACCACTTGGGCCAGGAGCAGCTTGCTGTCCGCGCCCCGCCACTGGGGGTCGGTGTCGGGGAAGAGCTTGCCGATGTCGCCCAGGGCCAGCGCGCCCAGGAGGGCATCGCAGAGGGCGTGTATGGCGGCATCGCCGTCGGAGTGGGCCACCGCCCCGAAGGGCGAGGGCACTTGCAGCCCGCACACCCAGAGGGGTAGGCCCTCCTGTAGGTGGTGCACATCGTAGCCCTGGCCTATGCGCACGGGGCTACTCCTCCTCCTTCCGCTCCTTGAGGCGCTCCATCTTGCTCTTCTGGCGCTTGTCGAAGTTCACCATCAGGCTGAAGCGCATGGTGTTGGCCATGGGGCTGTTGAAGCCGGCGGTGGGGATGAGGTAGGCCGCGTCGAGGGTGAAGACGTTGTAGGTGATGCCCGCGCCCAGGGTGAAGAACTTGCGCCCGCCCTTGGTGTCGTGCTCGTAGAAGAAGCCGGAGCGGACGGAGAACTGCTTGGCGTAGGTGTACTCCAGGCCGGTGGACCAGGTGATTTCGTGCAGCTCCTCGGCGAGGCCGCCCGGCGCGTCGTAGAAGCTCTGCACCAGTCCGGTGACCACCGGCACGTCGGGGTTCTTACCCCGGACGATGTTGCCGCTGCCGTCGCGCTGGGGCGGGGTGGGCACCAGGAGCTTGGAGAGCTCGAGGCCGAGGGAGAGGTCGTTGTAGTCGTCGATGTGGCCCGTCCACCGGCCGCCGAGGCGCAGGGTCATGGGGATGAAGTGCTTGTCCTCGTCGTTGTAGGAGAGCTTGGAGCCGAGGTTGGTGAGGGTGAGGCCCAGGGCGAAGTCGGAGGGGAGGTTGCCGGCGGCGAAGGGTCGCTGGTAGTAGACGGCCAGGTCGGCGGCGTAGGCCAGGCCGGCGGTGGCCGTGCCGGTGGAGTTGGGCTGGGAGAAGCCACCGGTGAGGTCGGAGCGGATGAAGCGGAAGGCGACCGCGCCGGAGAGGCCCTCGGTGAAGAGGCGGGAGTAGGCCGCGTCGATGGCGAACTCGTTGGGCCTGTGGGTCTTAAGGGTTTGCCCCTGCTCGTTGGTGAAGACCATCTGGCCGAGGCTGAAGTAGCGCAGGGAGGCGGAGACGCTCTGCAGGTCGTCTATCTTGTAGTAACCCACCAGGTAGGCCAGGTTGATGTCGTTGGTGAGCTCGCGCAGCCAAGGGATGTAGGAGATGCTGATGCCCCACTTCTTGGGTATGATGGCGTACTTGGCGGGGTTCCAGTGCTGGCTGTTGACGTCGGGTGAGGTGGCCACCCCGGCATCGCCCAGGCTGGCGGCCCGCGAGTCGGGCGCGACGGTGAGCAGGGGTACGGCCGGGTGGAGGAGATTGCGGCCGCCGGAGGCGCCAGCGCTGCCGTCCACCCTCCCGTCGAGGTTGGAAATCTTTATCTGCGACTTGGCCCCGGCCCGCGGCGCGAGGGCCACGAGGCAGAGCAGCATGAGCATGGTAGTCTTCACCCCTAGGGGGCTTCGGGCTATTCGTATCATAGATTGGCTTCCTATTTTGGGGGGTAAAGATAATAGAATTTGCGCAGAGGCCCGCTACTCCACCCGCCCGGCGAAGAGGACCCGCTGGATGTCGGCCTGGCAGAGGAAGAAGAGGAAGGGCCTGTCGGCCCGGAAAACCCTCGGCTGGGCGGCGCTGCGCACCATGATGATGGCCGTGGCCGCGGAGGCCTCCGTGCCCTCCTCGCTGAGCTCCACCCCGGCCGTCTGGAGGACGGACTGGATGAAGAGGCCGTTCTGGCCGCCGGTCATGGGGCTGAAGTCCGCGCCCGGGGTCAGGGGGAGGGTCATCCCGAGGGAGGCGAGCAATCCGTTGAGGCTCAGGGAGCTCTCCACACGGAGGCGGGGGAGGGAGAGCTGCACCAGCTCCCCGGCGGTGGCGCTACGGTAGATGTCCATGAGCTGCTCGGCGGTCGGGAGGAGGTCCGGCTCATCCTCGGGGGGGAGGTAGAGGGCCATGAAGTGCTGGCCGTCTGCGTAGGGCAGGAGGGCGAGCGCACCCCGGTCAGAGAAGTGGCACTTGAGGCTGCGGGAGGAGAGGTGCATCATGGGCACCGTGCGGTCGCCCTCCCGGCCGTGGAAGGTGCTGGGCCGTGTGTCCTTCGGGCTGAAGGGTAGGGCCCACAGACCCTTGAGGTAGAGGGCGTTGGTCAGCACGAGGTCGGCCCCGGCAAGGGCCTGGGCATCGACCAGCTGCCCTACCCTGCCCTTCGTGTGCTCCGCGGACCAGGCGTTGATTGCCGAGGCGCTAGCGTCGGGCTGGCGCTGCAGGGGGATGGCGCGGGTTTCCGCCCCGAAAGTTCGCGCCACGTGCCGGGTGTAGGAGGGGGCGAGGCGGAGGCGCTCATCGACCCACAGGGCGTTGGCGAGCGTGAGGGTCAGCGCGCTGTCGGCCCGCGCCTCGAGCTGGGGTATGGCCAGTCGGCCGAGCTGGGCGCGCGTCTCGCCCTCCGCCCCGGCCTCGGCCATGCCGACCGCCTGGGCAAGGCCCGCTGGCGAGAAGCATAGCTGGCCCGCCGTCCGGGAGAGCTCGGCCAGGGCCACGTCGAGCAGGCTGGTCAGGTAGAGGGTGGCCCCTATGCCCGGCGGAGTGGTCGGAGGCCTAGTGCTACAGGCCACGGGTAGGGCAAGGATGAGGAGCAGGGCGGGGAGGGGCCACCAGCGGACGGGGGAAGGGGGTATGAGCTTCATGGGCCATGGTTCGGTATGCTGGGCGGGGTGGGCCGGGGTTTGTCCAAGGTAAAGGGGGCACCGCGAGGCCCGCTCGCGATGCCCCCATGGAAAGCACGGGTCGGCCGGGTGGCTAGTAGTCGTCCTCCACCAGGGAGAGCACGCCCACGCCGTGGCCGGCATCGCCATCCTTGAAGGAGTAGAAGAGGTGGTAGGCGCCGGTCTTGGAGCACACCCAGTCGAAGGAGGGGTAGTCCATGCCGGTGGCCGGGTTGCTGGTGGTGGCCATGAGGCGGTTGCTGTCGTAGAGCTCCAGCTTGAGGATGCCGTCGAAGTTCTTCGAGCTGGCGATGGAGAAGCGGTACTTGTTGCCCTTCTTGAGCACGATGGGGTATCGCTGTATGGGCGGTGGGTTGCCCGCGTCGAGGCGAATCTTGAAGTCGCGGAGGTAGGTTGCGTCCCCGCCCGCTATCGCGCCGCAAATGTCGAGCAGCTCGTCCTCCGACTGCGCCCGGCTCGCCACGGGCAGCAGGAGGAGCGCGGCGGCCAGTAGGCCCATTATCCTAGTTTTCATCTTGATCATACTATCTTACTCCTACCTATTTGTTGTTCACCAAATCGTTGCGCAGGGTCACCAGGCTCGCCATGATGCCCTTGAGGACCTCGGGGGTGACCTCCACAATCTGCTTGTCCTTCTGCTCTATGGTCAGCTTGCCGTCGATGACCTTGGTCACGGGCTCGCCCTGCTCGTAGGTGATTTTCACCTCCTTGTAGAGCTCCTTGATGGCGTTGAGCCGCTCCACCAGGGCCATGATGTTGGCGTCCTTGTCGTAGATGCTCAGCATGGGGATGAGGGTGGAGAGGACGACCTTCTGGTCGGCGATGGTCTCCTCCATCTCGGGGTTCTTGGTCGCCATGGCCACCTGGGCGGAGAGGTACATGCCCTCTATCCACACGCCCGCGACGATGACGGTGCTGAGCGCGCCGCGCTTGTTCTGGCGGAGGTAGCTGTCGATTTTGTTGTAGCTCTGCTGGGAGATGTAGATGAGCGAGTCGAGGTTCTCGTTGTTGGTGGCCAGGCGCTTGAGGGTGGCGAAGTCGAAGAACTGGCCGACCTGTATGCCGTCGGCCAGGGTCTTGACCGCGGAGATGTAGGCCAGGACCTCGGAGGTCTTCTCGTACATGTTGAGGTAGCCCAGGTCGGTGCCGTAGAGGCCCAGGCCCAGGGCCTTGGTGAAGTTGGTGTTGAAGTGCTCGGCCGCCTCGGTGGGAATCATGTAGTCCTTGCTGAAGGGCACCTTGAGGCGCTTCATCAGGGCGGCCGTCTCCACCGGGGAGGAGATGTTCTCGACCATCTCCTCGATGACCTTGCTGGAGACCTCCACCGGCTGGGTCTGTATCATCGAGTCGGGGATGTCGAAGGCCGCGTTGGGGTCCTGCTGCTGGCTGGGGTTGCCGCCGCAGCGCGTTCCCGCCAGGAGAATGCCCGAGGCGAGCAGGGCGAAAAGCAAAGTTTTAAATCGTACTACCATATCTACTAGTTTTCTGGGTTATGTAAAGCTACCGTACATCACTCTCGAAGGCTATTTCCACCCGGCCCGCGCGGGGCTAGGGCTTGGGTTCCAGTTCCCGGTCGCGACGCTTGGCCCGCCGCCGCAGCGCGCCGAGCAGGTTGCCGACCCGCCGCACCAGCTCGAAGTGGAGCATGATGTAGAGCAGGAGGCTCATGGCCCAGATGATGGCCAGGTCGAACCAGTAGGTGTCGTAGTAGCGCCCGGCGAAGTACTTGCGGGGGGCCAGGAAGTGGGCGCGGATGTCGCCCCACCAGCGGGGGATGGGGTCGCGGTAGATGGGGTCGTACTGCTGCACGAGCTCGTCGTGGAACTGGAGTATCTTGTTCTTCTCGAAGACCTTCAGGCAGAGGTCGGCGATGCTCTCGTTGTGGTAGGCGGCGCGCTTGGCCTCGTAGAGGGTGGGGTTGGTCTTCATCAGGTGGGAGACGATGGCGTCGCGCTGCTGGTTGGCCTGCTGGTATACCTTGGCGTAGCGCTCGGCCAGCTCCTCGAAGTAGCCCATGGCCTCGTAGAGGGCGAACTCGTCGATGCTGTCGATGTTGAGGCGGGCCATGTACTTGTAGGTGCGGCGGTCGGCCAGGTCCTCCTCCTGGGCGATGGCCCGGCGGAGGATGGCGATGTCCATGGCCAGGGAGTCGCGCGCGCCGGGGGCCTCGCGGCGGGGCAGGCGGGCGATGCTGGCGGCGGTCCGCTTCTGCAGCTCGGGGATGTAGTAGACGGTCTTGTAGTCGGCGTTGTGCTCGGCCTTCTCCAGCTCGTAGAAGTGCTTCTGGAACTCGTTGTCCTTGAACTGGAGGACGGTCAGGGCCTCGTAGCCCCACTTGGTGGGCATGAACTCGGCGATGAGCGGCACGCGGTTGAAGCTGCCCACGGCGCGGTTGAGCTTCTCGAAGGAGAACATCGCGCCCGAGAGGACCATCATGGGGATCATCAGCAGGGGGATGACGATGTAGATGGTGACCGCGCTGTTGAAGGTGGCCGAGATGTTGAGGCCGATGAGGTTGGCGCACACGGCCGTGGAGAAGAGGATGAGCCAGTACTGGAGGTTGAGGCCCTGGAGGTCGAGTATGCTGTTGGCTATCAGCACGAAGGTGATGGTCTGCACGGCCGAGAGGCACATCAGCAGGAAGACCTTGCTCAGGAGGTAGGCCGAGCGGCTCAGGTTGAGGTACTGCTCGCGCTTGAGGATCTTGCGGTCCTTGAATATCTCCTCCGCGCTCACGGTCAGGCCGATGAACAGGGCCACGATCAGGGCCATGAAGATGTAGATGGGGATGTTCTCGTTCTCCCGGAACACGTAGGTGGCCGAGTTCGGGTCGGGGATGTAGCGGATGACGTAGGCCAGGATGAAGGCCAGCACGGGGGTCTCCAGCAGGTTGAGCGCGATGTACTGGCGGTTGCTGACCTTGGAGCGGAAGTCGCGCGCCGTGTAGATGAGGAACTGGCGGAAGCGCGAGGGGATGTTGAGCGACCGCGGGGGCGGGGCGCTCTCCTCGCGGATGGGCGGGTTCATGTCGTGGCCGCGGTAGATCTCCTCCCAGCGGGTGGGGGGCACCTTGCGGTCGGGGGTGTAGCGGCCGTACTCGTCGACCACGTGGGCCTCCACGATGTTGAATATCAGCTCGGGGTTGACGTTGCCGCAGGTGGGGCACTCGCCCACGTCGCTGTTGACCTGGTGGTCCTCGCGCTTGAAGTACATGACGGCCTCCACGGGGTTGCCCCGGTAGATGAGGTAGCCGCCGGTGTCGAGGATGATCATGTCGTCGAACATCTTGTAGATCTCCGACGAGGGCTGGTGTATGACCACGAAGATGAGCTTGCCCTTGAGGGTGAGCTCGCGCAGGAGGTCCATGACGTTCTCCGAGTCGCGGGAGGAGAGGCCCGAGGTGGGCTCGTCGACGAAGAGGATGGAGGGCTCGCGGATGAGCTCCAGGGCGATGTTGAGGCGCTTGCGCTGCCCGCCGGATATCATCTTGTTGAGGGGGGAGCCGACCTTGAGGTGCTTGCGCTCGAGCAGGCCGAGGAGGCCGAGGGTGTGGTCGACCATGGCCGCGAGCTCGGCCTCGCTCTTGCCGCGGAAGCAGAGCTTGGCGCTGTAGTAGAGGTTCTCGTAGACGGTGAGCTCCTCGATGAGGAGGTCGTCCTGGGGTATCACGCCGATGGTGCCCTCGAGCTGGTCCTTGTCGCGGTAGAGGTCGTAGCCGTTGATGCGCACCTGGCCCTCGGAGGGCGGGTTCGCGCCCGAGAGGACGTTGAGCAGGGTGGTCTTGCCCGCGCCCGAGGCGCCCATGATCCCCACGAGCTTGCCGTGCTCCTCGCTGAAGCTGATGTCGCGCAGGCCCACGCCCCCGGTGGGGAAGCGGTACCAGAGGTGGTCGGCCACGTAGGAGATGGGGGTGAGCTCCATGTCGGCCATGAAGTGGGAGACCACGTCGGCGTAGTACACCGGCCGGCCCTTGGGGAGCTTGATGCTGCTGCCGCTGGCGAAGAGGTAGATGCGCAGGTTGTGGACCGGCAGGCCGTTGAGGAAGACGTTCTCCGAGCCGCCGTAGCGCAGGAAGTAGAGGTCCTCGGAGGTGACCCGCAGGATGTAGAGCGGGGAGTCGAGCGGCTCGGTGTCGATACGCTTGCGCAGCGTGCAGCCGTCGTCGGCCGGGCGCGCGCCGATGGTCAGGATGTTGGGCCGCTGGCCCTGGGCCGGGTCGGCGTCGCGGATGAAGGACTGGATGTCGGCGTACTCCTGGGGGCTGACCTTGAAGACCTCCGCCACGGTGGTGATGATCTCCATCCGCTGGTCGGTGAACTTGCGGTCGGCGTTCAGCAGCTCGAAGAGGCGCACCAGCACGATGACCTTCTGCTTCTGGGTCAGGGTGCGGTTGATCTTCTTGCAGATGGCCAGTATCTTGACCGAGTCACCCACGCTGGTGAGCTTCCGGGCCCCCTCCTGGCCCTCCTTACCCCCCTTCGCGCCCTTGGCCACGAAGCCGTCGAAGAGCTCCAGGTACGCCCGCACCTGCTCCTCGTTGATCTGCTGGCGCAGGAAGCTCTCGACGTACTCCCGCTCCGACGTGCCCAGCCCCTCGTCTTGCTTCGCGATGATCGCGAACAGCTGCATCAGGGCCCTGAGAATCTCTTCGCTCATCCCGGCTCGCTACTTTGTGTGTCCCGACTTCAACACCCCGGCCATCGCCCGGCTACATGCCCTCGTAGGCTATCTGCTCGAAGGGCACCTCCACGATGTCGGCGTACTCCTCCCCAGCCTCCATCATGTCCTCGTCGTCCTCGGGGTAGTACCACTTCACCAGCACCTCGTGGCCCTCGCTCGCGATGTCCTCCAGCTTCATCAGCACGTCCAGCAGCAGCTTGGAGCTGGCCGTGTTGAAGTACACCAGCTTGAAGGTGAACACCGTCTTCGCGTTCGGGCTCGCGGCGTACTCGCCCAGCCAGGCCAGCAGGGGGGAGTAGAAGGCCGTCACGTCCTCGGGCAGGGAGCGCCCCGAAATCTCGAACAGCCCGGCGGCCGCATCCAGCGTCACGGTGGGCGTATCGTCCGTGCCCATGATCTTTATCGTATCCATCGCTTATCTTTTTTCGGTTCAGTATTTATCCTATCTGCCCCCTACGGCTAGCTCGCCCTGCGGCTGATCGTGGAGGTGAGTATGAAGAACTGGGTGTCCTGGTCAATCGGCATGAAGTGGTACTCGAGCGGGTTGCCCGTCTTGCGCGCGATGTCGATGAAGCCCAGCCCCGCCCCGCCCTTGTCGCTCAGGCGGCCCTCCTTGATCTGGGTCTTGTGCAGCTCCTTGAGGGCCTCGCGGTCCAGGGAGTTGATCAGGTCCAGCTGCTCGCGGAGCTTGTCGACCTTGGGGGCCTCCACCAGGTTGCCGGAGATGACGTGGTAGCAGTCCTCCCCCCGGCTCACCATGAAGATGCCCCGCCCGGCGTACATGAAGTCCTCCGACACCGGCGAGTCGGCGTGCTTGCTGATGTTCTGCAGGCACTCCACCATCACGTGGAACACCTTCTTCTGGATGGACCCATCCTCCTCCTCCTTGGCCATGTCCAGCTCGGCCAGCGAGGTGAAGGCCTTCGTGATCTGGTGCGTGATCTCGCCCTCGTACACCAGCGTTATCTCGTGCGAGCGCATCGAGGTGTACACCTCGTATACAAAATCCAAAAACTTCTTGACCTTCTTGTTCACCATTGTCTCCATCCTTACCTTGTTACGTCTACCGTACTATGCACTAGAACTCGATGCCTATCAGAATCACATCATCTATCCGCATGTAGCCGCCGAGGTGCCGCTCGAAATCCTCCCTTATAAAACTGCCAAGCGCCTCCATAGGTTGCGCGGATTGCTCAGAAAGGACCTGCCGGATGCGCTGCGGGCTGTATTTCTTCATCCCGCGCTCGCCGCCCAGCTGGTCGGGGAGGCCGTCGGAGAAGAAGAAGACCCGGTCGCCGGGCCGCAGCGCGATCGCGTGGTTGCTGAAGGGCCCCTCGGGCTTGCGGGGGTTGGGGATGCCCCCGATGGCGCGGCGGTCGCCCTTGTACTCGGTCAGCTCGCCGCCGCGCAGGAAGTAGAGCGGGCGGTGCGCCCCGGCGTACTCCAGCTCCATGGTCTTGGGGTTGATCTTGCACAGGGCGATGTCCATGCCGTCGCGGGCGTCCGCCCCGGCGCGGTCCTGCCGCAGGGTGGTGCGCACGCCCGCGTGCAGGTGGTCCAGAATCTCGCCCGCGCTGTAGGACGCGTCGTGGTCCACCACGTTGTTGAGCGTGAAGTAGCCGATGAAGGAGAGCAGCGCGCCCGGCACGCCGTGGCCGGTGCAGTCCACCGCCGCCACGTAGATGTAGTCGTCCTTGCGGAAGAACCAGGGGAAGTCGCCGCTCACCACGTCGCGGGGCTGGTAGTACATGAAGCTCTTGGGGAAGGCCTCCCGGAGCAGCTCCACGTCGGGCAGGATGGACGACTGGATGCGGTACGCGTAGTTGATGCTCTCGGCGATCTTGCGGTTCTTCTCCTCGATCTCCTTCTCCTTCTGGCGCGCCTCGGTGATATCGTGGCCCACGAAGAGGATGGTCTCGAGCTGCTCGCCGTCGAACTCCGGGATGGCCATCAGGTGCAGGATTTTCGCCCCGCCCTGGGTGCCCAGCTCCACGTCGCGCTCGCGCCGCTCGGGCCGGGCCTTGATCTCGGCCAGCATCTCCTCCAGGGCCAGGTGCAGGACCTCGGGCAGGGCCAGGTCGTCGAGCTGGCGGTTGACCATCTCCTCGGGCCGCAGGCCCAGGTACTCGGCCACCATCGGGTTCGCGTAGTAGAAGACGCGGTCCTCGCCCATGCGCACAATCACGTCCACCGAATTCTCCGAGAGCGACTGCATCTTGCTCTTCATGCGCTCCTCCTTCTCGGCGCGGATGCGCTCGGTGATGTCGCGCGCGTTGAGGATGAGCCCGCGGACGGCCGGGTCCTTAATCATGTTGCGGCCCGTGACCTCGAGCCAGACCTTCTCGCCGTCGCGCTTGAGGAAGACGTACTGGATGGTCACCGACTCGCGGGGCCGCTCCATGAGCGTGTCGAACATCCCGTTGAGCGCGTCGCGGGCCTGGAGGGTGAGCCGCTCCTTGTCCTTGCCGCTCTCCATCTCCTCGGGGGTGTAGCCCAGGATCTTGGTCACCGAGGGGCTGATGTACGAGATCTCCCGGTCCGTGCCGTAGATGGTGATGACCTCCGAGGCGTTCTCCAGCAGGGAGTGCAGCCGCTTCTGGGCGTTCTCCGCCTCACGGATCTTGGCCTCCAGCTGGCCGTTGGACTCCTCGAGCTCGCGCTGGGCCTTCTCCATCTCCACGGCGTTCTCCTTGAGCTTGCGCTCGTTGCGCTCCTGCTCGCGGGTGAGCTTCTGCGACTCGCGCAGCAGCCGCTCGGTCTCCTGCGTGTTGCGCAGGTTGAAGAGCGTGCGGGCGATGGTCTCGCCGACCTCCTCGAGGAAGCGCTGCTCGCGCTTGGAGAAGCCCGGCGAGAGGGACGCGAACTCCAGCACGCCCTGCAGCTTCTCGTCGGTGATGAGCGGCACCAGCAGCAGGCTCTGGGGGTGGGCCGCGCCCAGGATGCCGGAGCGGATGGTCATGTAGTCCTCGGGGATCTCCGTCCGGTATATCTGCGCCCGCTCGAAGGCGCACTGGCCCACCAGGCCCTCGCCCAGGCCGAAGCTCTGGCGGTTGAGCTTGTCGCGGTCGTAGGCGTAGGTGGCCAGGCCGGTGAGTTGCTGGGTCTTCTCGTCGTAGAGGTAGAGGCCGCCCTGCACCACGCCGATGTAGGCGATCAGCTTCTGCAGCACGGCGTAGCCCAGCTCCTGGAGGTTGTTGTGGAGGCGCAGCACGTTGGCCAGCTCGTCCTTGCCCTTGGTCACCCAGTTGGCCTCGGCCTCCTTGAGGTTCGTCTCGCGGAGGTTGTCGCGCATGCTCAGCAGGGAGAGGCCCAGGCGGTCGTGCTCGTTCTTCACGACGAAGTCCACGTCGTAGTTGCCCTCGCCGATGGCCTTGGCGAACTCGGCGTTGTGGACGCGCATCTCGCGCTGCACGGCCAGGTCCTCCTCCAGGGCGTTGACGCGGGAGCGGAGCCAGTCCATCACGAAGAGGTACACGAAGGACACCGCGAAGGGGGCCAGGTCGAGCAGCCACAGGGCCGGCTGCTCGAGGTGTAGGCCCCAGATGGTGACCGGCTCGCCGCGCCCGTCGGCCGTGGCCAGGGAGAGCGTCCAGAAGAGGAAAACCAGGAATACCGAAACGCTCCAGAGCGCCAGCGCGTACACGGCGTCGCGCCAAGCCAAACGCCCAAAGCCCCTACTGCCCAATCGTGCCATCCTTTACCTCCTACGCGCTTAATTCGTCCATGCGGCGGGTGAAGTCGTCCATCACCTCGTCGAGCATCTCCCGGCTCCAGGTGGAGTGCGGGGTGAAGAAGGCCAGCTCCAGCACGCCCAGGTCGCGGCCCCCGGCACCCAGCAGGGGCCATATCAGCATGCGGCGGGGGGCGGAACGCCCCAGGCCGGAGACTATCACCCGGTAGTCCGGCGGGATGTCGTCCAGGTAGAGGGGCTTGCCCTCCAGGGCCACCTGGCCCACCAGCGTCTCGCCACGTCGGAAGGTGGAGAGCAGGCCCGAGTCGCTGTACAGCGCGAAGGTCTGCCCCAGCCGGTAGCCACCCGTGTCGTCGGGGCTGTAGTAGATGCCCTGCACCAGCTCCTGCTCGGCCGAGAAGGCCCGGAAGAGCGAATCGAGGAGGGCCCCGCGCGTCTCGCCCACCAGGCCCCGACGTACGGCCTCGGCCTGGCGCACCCCCTGCTCCCGGGCCTGCTCCACGCGCTCACGGGCCAGCTTGCCTCGCTCTACGCGCGCCACCAGCGCATCGTAGTCCGCCCGCAGCAGGGACAGCTCCTCGGCGCGCGCCGCCAGCACCCGCTGCAGCTGGCCACCACGACGACACTGCAGAAAAACCAGCAACAGCAGGGCCAGCGCGCACAGCACCAGCAGGACGTTCGACGTGCTCCACCCCTGGCGGGACTGGAAACCCACCACCAGCGTCAGGCCCAGCAGCAACACCTGCAAGGACAGCAGCAACCACCCCATATAACCACCGTACTTCTGCTCTTTCATAGCCACCCCCACGATAACATCAACATACTACACCCGACACCCCGCGCAGCGAGGTGATGTCCTGCGCCATCATGTAGACCACCGGCTGCGCACCCCCGCCCTCCGAGCTGTACACGAAGGAGGCCATCAGCCGGCGCTCCGCCAGCTCGCCACGCCACACCGACACCACCTGCTGCACCCGCCCGGCCACCACGCGGTCCCACACCGTACGGAAGGCCTTCTCCTCCAGCGTGCCGTCCGCATCCCCGTCCACCAAGCAGGACACGTCCTCCAGCAGGCGCAGCTGCTGCACGCTGTCGAAGCCGAGGGTCTGCGCGAAGACCTCAAACTGCCGGTTGGCCCGCTGCACCATCGCCAGCTCCGAGAACTCCGCGTAGATTACCGCATCGTCTATCGCGCGCCGCAGGGCCCGGTCCGACTCCACGCTCAGCTCAATCTGCTCCTGCGTGGTCTGCAGCTCCTCTATGGTCTGCCGCAGCTCCTCCTCCTTGCTGCGCATCATCACGCGCTGCTCGCGCTCGCTTACTATCAGCGCGTTGGTCTGCTCCGTATTCAGGGCCAGCTGCATGGTCTGCGCGATGCTCAGGGCCACCGTCTGCGCAAACTCCACCATCGCCCCGCTGAAGTGGCCCAGCGTCGCGACCTCCACCACGCCGAAGAGCGCATCATCGGTCTTCAGCGGCACCACCAGCAGCTCGCGGGGCGGCACATTGCCTATGCCGGAGGTGATGTCGCAGTAGCCCGGCGGGATGCTGTCCAGGTGCAGCAGCTCGCGCTCCACCGCGCAGGTGCCCACCAGCCCCTCGCCGAAGAGGACGTCGCGGGCCAGGAACTTCTGCCGGTCGTAGGCGAAGGCCGCCGAGAGGCGGAGATGGCGCTGCCCGTCCGCCCCGTCGTACACCACAAAGATGCCCCCCTGCGCCGCCCCGAGGTAGTTCACCAGCCGACGGACCACCGCCTCGCTCAGGCGGTCGATGTCGTCGCTGTGCTCCCGCAGCAGCTTGGAGAACTCCGCCAGCCCCGCATTCTGCCAGCTGCGTATCTCCTCCTGCTCGCTCCGGCGGCGGGCCTCCTCCTCGTTCTTCACCATGCTGTCGCGCAGCTTCAGCAGGGCCGTGCCGAGGGTGTCGTGGGGCCCCAGCGGAGTGAAGTCCGCGTGCAGGTCGCCGCTCTGCAGCGCCAGGGCAAAGCTGCGCACGCTGTTGAGCCCGCCCACCAGCTCGTTGAACTCGCGGCGTATCCCCGCCAGCAGCGAGCTGTTCTGCACGGCGAGCGGCTCCACCACCTCGCCATCGGAGAGGCTCGCGATGCGCTTGCCCCACGCGTCCAGCGTGTGGCGTAGCCTCCGGCTCGCGTAGTTCAGCAGCAGCCACAGCAGCAGCAGGCCGACCAGCAGCAGGAGCATGCTGTAGACGTAGGTCTGCTCGAGGCCGGAGACCAGTAGGGCCTCATCGGTCTCCACCGCGATGTAGCAGCGCAGGCCCGGGTAGTAGGCGTAGTAGATCATCCGCTCGCCCTGGCCCCGGCCCGACATCTCCACCGCCACCGTGCCGCGGCGGTTGGGGCTCTCGGCCATGTCCTCCATCAGCATCGGGGGTAGGGTCGTGGAGGTGCGGAAGAAGTGGAAGAGAATCTGGCCATTGGGGCGGAGGATGAAGGGGTAGCCCGTGCTCTCCGACATCGGCGTGACGAAGAGGTGGCGGAGCTCCTCCCGCTCGAGCGAGTCGGAGCTCAGGGGCGAGAGGTCCAGCAAATCCAGCGTGCCGGCCAGGCGGTCCACCCCCTGCACCAGGCTCTGGCGGTAGGCATGTATGAGGCCCTCGCGGTACTCCGAGTGGGTACGGGAGATGTAGAGGAGGCCGACCGCGCCGCAGGCCAGCACGACCAGGAGCCGGGCCAGGAAGCCTCGGCCCTGCCGGAAATACACCCCTCCACGCACCTCTAGACCACGGCCCATAGCCCTACGCCTTACGTATATACACCTTGCCCAGGCGCTGGTAGTAGCCCGACCAGGGCATCGACATCAGCTCATGCACCCCCAGCACGAGCGCGCCGCCCGGGTAGAGGTTGCGGTGGAACATCTCGAAGATGCGGTTCTGCAGCTGGACGTTGAAGTAGATCATCACGTTGCGGCAGAGGATGAGGTCGAACCTGACGAAGAAGGGGTTCACGCAGTTCACCAGGTTGCTGCGGCAGTAGCGGGGCTTGTGGCGCAGGAAGTCGTGCATCCGGATGAGGTCGCGCTCCTTGTCCACGGTCAGGAAGCGCTCGTAGGGGATGTTCGGCTTGTCCTCGTAGTTGAGGGGGTTGGCGTTGAGCACCAGGTCGAAGTTGTCGAGGTATGAGAGGTTGAAGCGGAAGGGGTACTCGCCCCGCACCGCCTCCTCGAGCATGGCGGGGTTGATGTCGCTGGCGTACACGTTCGCCCGGTCCAGCAGCCCGGCCTGGTCCAGCAGCATCATCATGGAGTAGACCTCCTGGCCCCGCGAGCAGCCCACGTGCCACACGTTCACGATGTCCTGCGTGCGGAACACCGGCAGCACCTGCGTCTTGATGGTCTGCCAGATGTCCGGGTCGCGGAAGAGCTCGCTCGTGTTGACGGTCACCCGCTTCATCACCTCCTCGCCGTAGCTCCCCCGCGTCTCCAGGCGGGCCACCAGCTCCTCGAGGCTCAGCGCATCCTCGGCCATGATTTTCTCCACGCGCCGCACCAGCGACCGGTCGGAGTAGTCCGACAGGTCGTAGGTGGTGTGGAGCTTCAGCGCATCGATAACGCGCTGCAAATCCCCCTGTTGTAGTGATGCCAAAGCCTCTCCTCTTTTTCGTAGCCCAGCCGTACTCGCCCCGCTGGGTAGGTGCAAAGGTAATCAAATAATGCCGGGTTTCTACACCCCGCCGCTACGCCCACAAAACTTCGCGCCACCCGGCACGCCATGCCCCGGCTAGCCCTGGGTGAGCGCGCGGAACACGTCCTCCAGGTGCGACTCCCGCTCGTAGAGGGTGAGCAGCGGGAGGCGCCGCGCCACGGCGTACTCGTAGAGGGCCGCACGGTAGTCCTCCCCGTCGCGCCCATGCAGGGCGAACTCGCCCTTGGGGAGGGGCTCCACCTCGAGCTGGGGGAAGTCCGCCCGGAGCTGGGCCAGCTCCACGGCCGCACCGAAGCCGACCACGAAGGTGCGGGCATTGCGCCGCGACACGACCTCGCTCGTGGGCCCCTGGGCCATGAGGCTCCCCCGGCTCACGATGGCCACCGAGTCGCACAGGGCCTCGACCTCCTGCATGATGTGCGTGGAGAGCAGCACGGCCCGCTCGCGGCCCACATCCCTGATGACCCGCCGTATCTCCACTATCTGGTTGGGGTCCAGCCCGTTGGTCGGCTCGTCGAGGATGAGGGTTGTGGGGTTGCCGATGAGGGCGGCGGCCAGGCCGACGCGCTGCCGGTAGCCCTTGGATAGCACGCCGATACGCCGGCCACGCTCCTTGGTCAGCCCCGTGAGCTCGGCGACGCGGTCGGCCTCCTGCCGGGGGCGGGCCACGCCGTAGAGGCGCGCCACGTAGCGGAGGTACTCGCTGACGTACATCTCGGGGTAGAGGGGGTTCTGCTCGGGGAGGTAGCCCAGCGCCCGCCGCCAGGACGTGTCGCTCCCCGTGACGGGCAGGCCGTTGACGTAGGCCATGCCGCTGCTGGGGGCTATCCCGCCGGTGAGCATGCGCATGGTGGTGGACTTGCCCGCGCCGTTGGGACCCAGGAGGCCCATAATCTCGCCGGGCCGAACGGAGAGCGTCAGCTCGTTGACCACGGTGCGCTCACCGAATTTCCTACACAGCCGTTCTATGCGTATGCCCATTGCCACGATTTTTTCCCCGGCCCGGTGCGGGGCGAGGGGCTAATCCCATTTTTTCACTACCTTGGCTCGCGGAAGCCCGCACGCAGAACGCCCGGGATACCCGGGGTTAGGGGCTGCGCACCAAGAGTATACGATTCCGGAACGCAAAGATAGGGAAATGCAGGGACACCGAGCCATCACGCTGGGGATTACGGGGGCAAGTGGTTCTACCATAGGGGAAAACATCCTGGAGCAGCTGCGGCGCATCGAGGGGCTGCGCGTGGAGTGCATCTTCAGCCAGGCCGGGGCCCAGGTGTGGCGACACGAGCTGGGGCGCGGGCTGCCCGCCGAGGACGAGGGGCTACGCCTCTACGCCGACGACGCGCTGTTCGCCCCCGTGGCCTCGGGCTCGCACCCCTCCGAGGGGATGATAGTCGCCCCTTGCTCGATGGGCACGCTGGCCAAGATCGCGCACGGAATGGCCGACACGCTCCTCACCCGGGCGGCCAGCGTCTGCCTCAAGGAGGGGCGGCGGCTCCTGCTGGTGCCCCGCGAGAGCCCGCTCACGGCCATACACCTGGAGAACATGCAGCGGCTGGCGGCGGCGGGCGCGGTCATCATGCCCCCGACCCTGACCTTCTACCACGGCGCGGGCAGCACCCAGGGCATGGTCGCGGAGTTCGCGCAGCATGTGCTGGAGCGCTTCGGGCTGCCCGCGCGGCGCTGGCAATGGGGCGGGTAAGCGCATTTATCATTACCTTCGCGCCGAGGCGGGGCGGAACGGGATTTTGCCCGCGGAGGCCCACAGGGAGCTTGGCACAAAAAACACGGACGAACTATGGAGAGAAGGGGACTTTTTCGTATGGCCATCAGCCTGTTGCTGGTGGTCGGACTGGCCGCAACGACGCTGGCCAAGGAGGATGCCCCGAAGGGCAAGCGGGGGGAGATGAGCTTCAAGAAGCTGGACCATGACTTCGGCACGATTAATGAGGACGACGGGGCCGTGACCCACACCTTCACCTTCCGCAACACCGGGAGCGCGCCGCTGGCCATCCAGAGCGTATCGACCTCCTGCGGCTGCACGGCCTCCGACTGGTCCAAGGAGCCGGTGCCACCCGGCAAGGAGGGGCAAATCACGGCCCGCTTCAACCCCATGGGGCGACCCTACCACTTCAGCAAGACGCTGACCGTGCGGACCAACGGCGAGCCGGAGGCCGTCACCCTGTTCATACGGGGGGAGGTGACCCCGCACGTGAAGACCCCCGAGGAGATGTACTTCCACCGCATCGGCGAAGTCGGCGTCAAGGGGAGCTACCACTCCCTGAGCAAGGTCACCAACAAGGGCGAGCACAGCACCGAGCTGGAGGTGCACAACTTCGGGAGCCAGCGCGAGAGCATCACCCTGGCCGACTACCCGCCCTACGTGAGCGTCAAGCCCGAGACGCTGCGGGTGAAGGCCGGCAAGACGGCCAGCTTCCGCGTCACCATCCACGGCGAGAGGGTCCCCGGCTACGACTACCACTCCTTCAGGATGACGGCCAAGAGCGGGGAGACCACGCGCGCCATCCACTACAGCTTCACCTGCCTGCCCGACTTCTCGCACATCAAGAACCCCGAGGAGGCCCCCCGGGTGGAGCTCCCCCAGCGCCACGCCGAGCTCGGCCAGCACCCCAAGGGCAAGACCATCGAGCATGACTTCGTGCTGCGCAACATCGGCAAGGCCCCCCTGAAAATCCTGAAGGCCACGCCCTCCTGCGGGTGCATACTGGTGGACCTGCCCGAGGGCGACATCGAGCCCGGCCGGGAGGCCAAGCTCCACCTGCTCTTCAACACCGAGGGCTACACCGGGCAGACCCACAAGACGGTGAAGCTCATCCTCAACGACCCCACCCAGCCCGCGCCCGAGCTGAGCCTAATGGTAAACCTGCAGTAGCATGCCCTTCCTCGAGGTCGAGCAAATCTGCAAGAGCTACGGCGCGCACAGGGCCCTCCAGGACGTGTCGCTCACCGTGGAGGCCGGCAGCATATACGGCCTCCTGGGGCCCAACGGAGCCGGTAAGTCCACCCTCATCCGCATACTCAACCAGATACTCCTGCCCGACAGCGGCCAGGTCCGCCTCGACGGGCAGCCCCTCCGCCGCGAGGACATCCGCCGCATAGGCTACCTCCCCGAGGAGCGCGGGCTCTACAAGAAGATGAAAGTCGGCGAGCAGGCCGTGTACCTGGCCCGCCTCAAGGGCCTATCGCGCCCCGAGGCCACCCGGCGGCTCAAGGAGTGGTTCGAGCGCTTCGGCATATCGGAGTGGTGGGGCAAGCGGGTGCAGGAGCTCTCCAAGGGCATGGCCCAGAAGGTGCAGTTCATCGTGACCGTGCTGCACGAGCCCCAGCTCCTCATATTCGACGAGCCCTTCAGCGGCTTCGACCCTGTCAACGCCCAGCTCCTCACCGAGGAGATACTCCGCCTCAAGCGGCAGGGGGCCACCATCCTCCTCTCCACCCACAGCATGGACTCGGTGGAGGCCATGTGCGACCACATCACGCTCATCAACCACGCGCGGAACGTGCTCAGCGGCAGCGTCGAGAGCATCCGCGAGCAGTTCGCCCACCCCCTCTACGAGGTCCGCTACGCGGGCCCGCCCCTGGGCACGGAAACACCCCTGCCCGAGGGATGGACCATCAGCCACCTCCAGGCGGAGGGCGGCATGCAGCGGGCCCGCCTCGAGAACCCCGACCCGGCCGCCGACGCCAACCTGCTCCTCATGCAGATGGTCCGGACCGTACAAATCGACCAGTTCACCCGGATTCGGCCCACGATGCACGACATATTCATCCGCGTGGTCAAGCCCACCTAAGCCCAAAGCCCTATGCGCAACATCTACCTGGTGCTGAGCCGCGAAGTATCCGTGCGGGTGAGGCGAAAGGCCTTCCTGCTCACCACCTTCCTCACCCCGCTGGTCTTCGTCCTGCTGATGGTCATGCCCATCCTCATCATGCAGCTCGACAGCGAGGAGGAGTACCACCTGGGCGTGCACGACGCCACGGGCCGCCTCTTCGGCCACCTCAGGTCCAGCGAGAAGCTCATATTCAACCAGCTATCCGACGAGCAGACCGCAGAGCAAATCCTCGACAGCCGCCCCTGGCTCGACGGCGTGCTCCACATCCCGGCCGAGGCCGTGGCCCAGCCGCAGTCCCTGCGCCTCTACTCCCGCAAGCAGCCCACCCTGGGCATAAGCTCGCGGCTGGAGGATGAGATCAAGCACGCCGTGGAGCGCGAGCGCATCCTCGCCCAGCAGATACCCGGCCTCGACAGCATCATGCGCGCCGTGCGGGCTACCGTGGGCATCCGAACGGTGACCCTGGGCAAGGAGGGCGAGGCCAAGGAGACCAACTCCGCCGTCACGGCCAGCATCGGCTACTTCCTGGGCATACTGAGCTACATGCTCATCATGATCTCCGGGTCGATGGTCATGCAGGGAGTGATCGAGGAGAAGAGCTCGCGCATCGTCGAGGTCCTGCTCTCCTCCGTGACCTCCTTCCAGCTCCTGATGGGCAAGATACTGGGCATCGCCACCGTCTTCATCCTCCAGCTGCTCATCTGGATGCTGCTCATCGCCATCCTGCTCCCCTTCGCCGGGCTCGCCCTACAGGCCCTCGGCTCAGGCGGCACCGACCTACTCGCCAGCCAGCAGGCCCTCCCCGCGCTCGACACAGGGCAGGGCGGCCTCCCCGCCACGACCGGGGAGATACTCGGCCCCCTACTGAGCGTAAACTTCGTGGCCATCATCGGCTCGTTCGTCGTCTACTTCATCTTCGGCTACCTGCTCTACGCGGCCGCCTTCGCCGCGGTGGGTTCCGCGCTGGAGGAGGGCTCGGCCGACTCCACGCAGATGACCCTACCCATCACCCTGCCCATGCTCATCGCCTTCCTGGCGATGTTCAAGGTGGCCAAATCGCCCGACAGCCCGCTCGCCCTCTGGTTCTCCCTCATCCCCTTCACCTCGCCGATGGTCATGCCCGTACGGGTGGCCTACGGCGTGCCCCTCTGGCAGCTCGCTCTCTCCTTCGGCCTGCTGGTCGCCACCTTCCTCCTGCTCACCTACCTGGCCGCACGCATATACCGCAACGGCATCCTGATGTACGGGAAGAGCTTCGGCTGGCGCGACCTCTGGAAGTGGATGAAGTACTAGGGTGGTGCGCAAGCACAAAAAAGGGCTGCCGCAATTGCGGCAGCCCCCAGTATAACAGCAACCCAGCCCCCTACTTTATCCGCCAGGGCACCGGGTATTCCTCCCCCGGCTCTAGCTCGATGGCCAGGTACTTGCTCTTCTCGCGGCGTTGTTTCCACCGCTCGAGGAGCTCTTCCTTCTTGCCCTCATTATAGAGATTAATTAGAGTCCCGAGACTAGAGCCTTCTTCCATGTCCCCATAGCTGGCAGAATTCATTTCCACCTGCTTATGACCACCAACAAGATAAATCGCCAACTTGATGCTATCTTTAGATCCATTTACAATTTTCATGTTCCCATCAAACTCCTGCTTAGCATCTAACCCGACTCCGAAAGCGGAATGCGGAACATGTTCATTATCGGGACCTTTCATCCTCTCCCCTTTCCATGTGATGAAGTAGTCCCTACTGCCACTTTTGCTATCCACCTGGAATACCGCTAGACCGTAATCCTTTACTTCCTTCTTCTCACATGCAGGTATAAACCAAAGCATCAAAAGGAGTGGCAGCATCAATTTAGCAAGATGAAAAAAATTCATGTCTCATTTCTCACATTACACATTCCAACACCTAGCGCGATACAAAAGCCCCTATACGAAAGATCGAATTTGCTAGGTTAAAAAAGTGCGTATTATAGTAGTAGGGCCGATAGCCATGATCGCCGATGGTAGCTCCGTTATCGGTCACTTTCAGCCATGAGTCGTAGTGGAAGCCAAACCAGCCATACTTGTCCTTGGTGCCAAATCCAACAAGGTAGTGCAAAGAGAAACCACTACGAATGATTAGAACTGTCGGATTGCCACCTCGTATATACGCACGTGCAGCCTTGGCCCCAGAGTCGAATTCTATGGCGTACTCTGGCATGATTTCATAAGCAGCTTCCTCAAAATCGCTGGGAGACATTGCTTCGCCCTTGAAAAAGCCCAAGAAACCATTCAAATGCTTGTTCAAATCTCGAATCAGCGGGCAATACCTTTCATGATAGTAGCATGCCTCATAATTAGAACGATAAAAATAGTAGTTTATATCATTACGATCCTCGTCATACAAAGGGATATATGTACCCTTGTAGTAGCTGTGGTACCCCCTATACACCCAGGCTAAAGCTCCGGGACCGCAAGCACCACTGAAATGCGTTCGCTGCAGGTCATCGCGGTCAAACTCCGGTATGGTGTACCACTTGGTATCCCGCGTGCGGACCTCCCCCTTGCGTGTCTGCGCAACCACCTCCGCGTCAGATGCATCAGCCAGCCCCTCATTCCAGCTCTGGGCCTTCGCCCAGAAATCCTCGACCTCGGCATTCGCCGCGCCGCGGGTCCTGACGGCGTTGAGGCCATCCACAGCCACGGCGTAGATATGCCCCTCCCCGACGGTGAGGGCATTCGCCACGTTGTAGTCGCGCGCGTAGGGCAGCACGAAGGCCGTGAAGTCGCCCGCCA